>Ga0066684_10000521_pt1 | contig 13410 bp, 11 predicted proteins | sample GraSoiAngelo_133_FD_62301 | JGI IMG/M metagenome (GOLD analysis project Ga0066684, IMG submission 62301) | Grasslands soil microbial communities from the Angelo Coastal Reserve, California, USA - 14_0929_05_20cm | ecosystem: Environmental > Terrestrial > Soil > Grasslands | place: USA... | reverse complement strand
CGCAGCGCAGGCGCGGGGCAATGAGGGCCTGATGATTAAAGATCCCGAGTCTCCCTATATGCCCGGTCGTCGTGGCAAATCATGGCTGAAGCTGAAACGGGAGCTCGCGACTTTGGACGTGGTAGTAACTGCCGTCGAATACGGCCATGGCAAACGTATCGGAGTTCTCAGCGATTACACCTTTGCAGTTCGCGATGGCGAGCGGCTGGTGAATATTGGCAAAGCATATTCGGGTTTGACCGACGCCAAGATCGCCGAAATGACAAAGTGGTTCCTTGAACACACGATCGAAGATCAGGGTCTGCGGCTGATCGTGGAGCCGAAGATCGTGCTGGAAGTTGCGTTCAACAACATAATGAAATCGGACCGGCACAACAGCGGCTTCGCACTGCGGTTTCCGAGAATTGTGCGGCTGAGGCGGGATAAGTTGCCGGAAGAGGCGGATCGGATTGAGAGAGCAAAAGAGATTTACGAGACGCAGAAGTTTCATCCACCGATGTCATCCTGAGCAGCGCGATGGCAAAAGACTATGGATGATCGTGAACAATTCATAGGTTCTTCGGCGCAAAAAGCGCTTCTCAGAATGACAACTGTTGCTGTGAATACCTACCGGCTGTGGTGATGCTCTTCCCCGACCGGTATTACGCATCCATGCGCCACTTCGCACTCCGCGTGCTCAAATTGAATCGTAGTGTGGTCGATGCGGAAGCTCTGATGCAACCGGTCTTTCACATCCCGCAGAATGCGTTCGCTGACCGACGGCGGAATATCGGCAATCGCAATATGGCAGGACAAAGCACGAGTCTCGGAGCCGATGCTCCAGACATGCAGATCATGAACATCGTTCACGCCTTCAATCGCGCGGATCGCCGTCTCCAGGCGCTCCAGTTTGATGCCGCGCGGGGTACCCTCGAGCAGAATGTTCAGGGTTTCCCGAACGATGCCGAAACCCGACCACAGGATCAGCGCGCCGATTCCAACCGAAAGGGCCGAGTCAATCCAGGATTGCCCAGTCGCCAGAATGGCCCAGCCGCCGGCTATGACTGCGGCAGTCGAAAGTGTGTCGCCAATCTCATGCAGAAAGGCGCTGCGGATGTTCACGTCTCGCCCGGAACGATAAAGCAGCAGGGCGATTACTCCGTTCATGATTACTCCGGCGGCGGCCACGCCGATCATCACTCCGGCATGAACCTGCTGCGGGTTCTGCAATCGGCGGAATGCCTCGTAGAAGATGAAGAACGAAACTGCCACAAGCGATACGGCATTGACCAAAGCTGCCAGAACTCCGGCGCGATGGTAGCCGTAGGTTGCGGTGGAGCTGGGCGGCCGCGACTCCAGATAAACGGCAAAAAGCGAAAGCAGTAGCGCAAAAAAATCAGAGAGATTGTGTCCCGCTTCGGAGAGCAGAGCCAGTGAATGGGCACGAATACCGGCGACAACCAGCAGCACAATGTAGGCCAGAGTTACAAAGAGCGCGGCTCGCAGAACTCGCCAAGTCCTCTCGCCCGCGCTATGGCCAACGTGCCTGTGCATTTCTCCAGTTTAAGAGGACGGACGAAAGGGTTCAAGACACAGCGGTAACTCCGGTATCTCGACTGCGGATGAATATCAGAAGCCCGGAGCGAATGTGTACCCAATCGACAATCCGAACCTCGCGGCCTGGGACGAAGGAAATTCCTGATTGTTATGGACCAGATATAAGTGGGCTTCCGGGCGTACAAACATATGCCCCCAAACGTAGAGCCGCAAACCACCTCCAACGTGTCCCATGAAATGATTACTGCTCACGTAATTGGTGCAGGAGAACGCGCTGCACTGGAATTGTGGAGTGTAGAAACGAAGGCTTTCGGCGCCGATGCCGGCCATCATCTCGGCGGTGGCCCGACTGCCTAATTTCGGAGCATAGAGCGCATTGAAATCGTAAAAAATTGGACGGTAAGGTATAACGCCGGCGTAAAGGTTCCGGCTGGCGCGCCAGGCCACGTTGCCGCTAACGCCGAGGCGGTGCTTAATAATGAAGTCGGCGCTGAATGCCGGATACAGGCCGCCACGTTCTGTAACGGTCTCCCCATTCGCCAAGGCGACGGCGCCCGATGAAGCGGTGAGCGTCCCAAAGCCCACCGCGGCATCGAATTCCTGGGCGTATGCGGATGCCCCTACAAGGAAAAATCCGTACAACAGAGCCACTAAAGTGAGCTTTCTCAAGCAATCCTCCCGCTCTACAGGGAAGGTTAGATGCTACGTTGTTGTGAGTAGAAGCCCGAACGCGCTCACCTGTTATCTAAAGAAGTAACCCGCCAAGACGACCGAATGCTGGCAAGGGCTCCTCGCGGTCACAATCCTTTGCATCTATAAGCTGCGAAAAAGAATCAACATAACTCACTGACCTGCCGTTGTCCGCCTGTCAGCCTAACCAATATGCAAGATTCGAGTACGAGCCAGAGCTTGCGATTGAGGAAGACTTATTTCCGCTCAACTACTGTTGCTCTGCTGTTGCTCGCGGGATCGACCTTGCTGGCTCAAATGACGACCACGGAGTCAGGGGCCAGTTCGTATTCCACTTCCGAAACATCGGCGTCCCCCTCTGTGACCGGCGTAGGGTCTCTAAATCAGAATCCCTTCACTGGCAGCGTTACTGAGGGCAAAGTCAGCCCGGAAGTTCTGCCGCTCTCCTTCAAAGATGCCATTGACCGCGGCCTTCGCAACAACCTCGGGATGCTTTTACAAAGCGATAGCATCATTGCGGCGCGAGGACAAAGGTGGAAAGAACTCAGCGACTTGCTTCCGAATCTGAGCGCTGGGGTCAGCGAGACGGCCGCGCAGCAAAATCTTGCAGCCCTGGGGTTTCGTGCTTCTGCCAATTCGCCGTTGGCGAAAATCCCTCTGGTTGTCGGCCCTTTCGGCTATTTCGATGCGCGCGCCTATCTGAGCCAATCTCTTTTTAATCTGAAAAGCATTGATCGAGAACGCGGAGCAGCAGCGAACGTGCAGGCTGCGCGGTATTCCTACAAAGATGCCAGGGACACCGTGGTTTTGGCTGTCGGCAACGCATACCTCCAGGCAATTGCTGGCGCCGCCCGAGTCGATACCGCACAAGCCCAGGTGCAAACTGCACAAGCCCTGTATGAGAGGACTGCGGACCAGCAGAAGGTTGGGGTAAGTCCCGCGATTGACGCGCTACGTGCTCATGTGGAGTTGCAGACGCGGCAGCAACAATTGATCGTCGCGCGCAATGATTATGCCAAGCAGAAATTGGCATTGGCGCGGGCCATCGGACTGCCCACTGGCCAGGAATTCACCTTGACCGAAAAGGTTCCATATGAGCCATTGGCCGCCCTGGGGATCGAGGACAGCCTGCAGCGTGCGTATGCGTCCCGCTCCGATTATCAAGCTGCGCTCCAGCAGGTGCGCGCGGCAGAGCATTTTCGCAACGCGGCCACGGCTGAACACTTTCCCAGTCTCGGCCTCAACGCGAATTATGGTGATTTGGGCGTGAGTCCGGGAAATTCTCACGGAACGTTTCAGGTGACCGGATCTTTGACTATTCCCATATTTCCCGGCGGGAAGATTCACGCGGACGTTCTGCAGGCGGAAGCGACTTTGCGGCAGAATCGCGAGCACCTGGAGGATCTGCGCGGGCGAATCGAATATGACGTTCGCACCGCGCTGCTGGATTTGGCGGCAGCGAATGAGCAGGTGCATGTTGCGCAGAGTTCAGTTGATCTGGCGAATCAAACGCTGCTTCAGGCGCGAGATCGGTTTACCGCCGGTGTTGCGGATAATCTGGAAGTAGTTCAGGCGCAAGAGAGTGTTGCTTCCGCAAATGAAAACTACATTTCCAGCCTTTACGCTCACAATCTGGCAAAAGTTGCGCTGGCACGCGCCATCGGTTACGCAGAAGAGGGCGTGAAAAAGTATCTGCAGAGTAAATAATCATGGAACAGACGACAGAGACGGTTCGTGCTAATCCTGAGGCGCCGCCAGAATCGCGCCCTCAGGCGGCCTCGCCATCGCCGCTGCCAGCGGCTTCCGACCGGGATCTACGCTGGCGAAGGGCCTCGCGCAGTCCTCGCTTCCGCCGATTGCTCATTCTCGTCCTGATCCTGCTGCTCGTAGCCGTTTTCTTTCTCTGGCGCTACTTCACGAGTTATGAGTCGACGGATGACGCGCAGATCGATGGTCACTTGAACGCGATCAGCGCGCGAATCTCAGGACATGTAGAGAAGTTGTTAGTAGAGGACAATCAATATGTGCAAGCGGGCGCGCCGCTGTTGCAAATTGATGCGCGTGACTACCAGGTTGCGGTTGACCGTGCCAAGGCCGATTACGCCGATGCTTTAGCTGCGGCACAGGCCGCGCAAGTGAATGTGCCCATCACGTCGGTGAGCACAGGAAGTCAATTGACCAGCGCCCAAGCGGACGTGGAAAACTCGCGAGCAGGAATCTCCGCGGCTCGTCAGCAATTTGATGCCGCGCGCGCACAACTGCAAGAGGCCGAAGCCAACAACGTGAGAGCTCAGAACGATCTGGTGCGATATAAGCAACTTGTCGATAAGCAGGAAATCTCGCAACAGCAATATGACCAGGCATTGGCGTCGGCGAAAGCCAACGCGGCTGCCGTAGACGCGGCGCGGGCCGCTGCGGCCGCTGCCGAACAACAGGTCACTCAGGCCCAAAGCAAACTGGCACAGACTGAGGCGAATTTGCGTTCTGCCAACACCGCGCCGCAACAAGTGGCGGCTATTCGGTCGCGGGCGCAGTCAGCTCTGGCGCAGGTGCAATTCAAAAAAGCCGCACTGGAGCAGGCTGAGTTGAATCTGCAATACACATCAGTCGTTTCACCCGTAAATGGCGTTGTGACGAACCGAACGGTGGAGGTCGGACAAAATGTTCAACCCGGCCAGGAGCTGATGCGAATCATTAATCTCGACGACATCTGGGTGACTGCTGATTTCAAGGAAACTCAGCTCCGGCAAATGCAGGTAGGACAGCCGGTCACGATCGCCGTGGACTCCAATGGCAAGAAATATAAAGGGCACGTGCAGAGCATCGCTGGGGCGAGTGGCGCAATCACCAGCTTGCTTCCGCCAGAGAATGCGACGGGAAACTACGTAAAAGTCGTACAGCGTATTCCGGTAAAGATCACCTTTGATCCCGGAGAGACCAGAGAGCACGTGCTGCGGCCTGGAATGTCAGTCGAGCCTAAGGTCTGGATCAGATGAGTTCGGCTACGCTGACCATGGACGCGGCTGCGCCCCCGCGGCCAGCAGTCAATCCGTGGATCATTGCATTGGCGGTAACCCTGGCGACGTTCATGGAGGTGCTCGATACCAGCATCGCCAACGTGGCCTTGCCGCACATCGCGGGCAGTCTTTCTGCGGGTACAGACGAAAGCACCTGGGTGCTGACTTCCTATCTGGTTTCTAATGCGATTGTTCTTCCACTCAGTGGCTGGATCTCTTCGATCATCGGACGCAAGCGGTTCTACATGAGCTGTGTGGCCTTATTTACTCTCAGTTCTTTGCTATGCGGCCTGGCGCCAAATCTGGCGATGCTGATCGTCTTTCGCGTTCTGCAAGGCGCGGGCGGCGGCGGTTTGCAGCCGAGCGAGCAGGCCATTCTCGCCGATACATTCCCTCCGGCAAAGCGCGGTATGGCATTTGCGGTCTACGGAATCGCCGTAGTGATGGCGCCAGCGATCGGCCCCACTCTTGGTGGGTGGATCACCGACAACTACACTTGGCGCTGGATTTTCTTTGTGAATATTCCGGTTGGCATACTCTCGCTGCTTCTGACTTCACGCCTGATTCAAGACCCGCCATTCCTGCGGCGTAGAAAATTTTCGGAGATGAAGATCGATTATGTGGGGCTTGGCTTTGTGGCGCTTGGGCTGGGCACGCTGCAGGTAATCCTTGACAAAGGCCAGCGCGACGATTGGTTCGAGTCGAATTTCATTCTGACTCTTACGATCATTTCGGTTGCGTCGTTGCTGTTTGTAATCTGGTGGGAATGGAGGCACAAGGACCCTGTTATAGACCTGCACTTATTTAGGGAACGAACTTTCGCTTCAGCCAATTCTCTGATGTTCGTGCTGGGTTTTGCCCTGCTGGGAAGCACGCTAATGCTGCCGCTTTTCATGCAGACGCTGCTTGGATACACCGCCGAGCGGTCAGGAATGGCGCTTTCGCCAGGCGGGTTCGTAATTATGGTGTTGATGCCGATCGTCGGATTTCTGCTTTCGCGCTATGATGCGCGGAAGCTCATGGTTTTTGGCATGGCGATGCTTTCCTTCTCGCTCTTCCACATGACCAACTTCGATCTCGACGTCGATTTCCGAACGGTTGTGTTCGCCAGGATGATCCAGGCGGCGGGATTGGCCTTTCTATTCGTGCCGATCAATACCGCGGCATATTCATTTCTGCCGCGGGAAAAGAACAATGCCGCGTCCGGTCTTATGAATCTAGCGCGCAACATTGGCGGCAGCGTGGGGATTTCTGTAGTCACAACTATGTTGGCCCGACGGGCGCAGCATCATCAGGCGAATATGGCAGCGCATCTTTCGGGATCAAATCCTGCGTTTCAGGCCACGCTTCAGAACACTGCGCGAATGTTGGAATCCCGCGGTTACTCCGCGGTCGATGCTATGCATCGAGCTTACGCATTGGTGCAGGGCAATCTCTTCCGCCAGGCCAATATGCTGGCCTACATCGATAACTTCTGGCTGCTTGGCACTGTTATCCTATGTATGATCCCTCTGGTCTTTCTCATGAAAAAGGCCAAGCGGGGCGGCGAAATTGCCGTGCATTAGAGGTGGGTTGTGTATCGCATCATCACAGTGGAACGCGAATTCGGAAGTGGCGGCGGAGAAATTGCCAAGCAATTGGCCGAGCGGCTGGGCTGGAAACTTTGGGATCATCAGCTTACTGAGGAGATCGCCAAGGTTGCCGGCGTGGATCCCTCCGCCGTAGCGCGTTGTGATGAGCGCATGGACAGCACGTTTCATCGGCTCGCGAAAGTTTTCTGGCGCGGCAGTTACGAGCGCAATATGCCGCTCGCAGGAGCGAATGTCTTCGATACCGATCGCTTCGTCGCCGTCGGCCAGGAGGTTATGGAGCGGGTTGCGCGCTCAGGAAATTGCGTCATCGTCGGCCGGGGCGCGCCCTATTTCCTGCGCGGGCGTGCGGATGCGTTTCACGTCTTTCTTTACGCGCCCCGAGCTGAGAAACTTCGCCGCCTGCGCGAAATGGGCAAGAACGAGCGGGAGGCCGAAGAACTGGTGGACACTATCGACCAGGACCGCATCACTTTCATAAAACATTACTTCAATGCCGATTGGCCGACGCGCTGTTTGTATCACATGATGATGAACACGGCGATCGGCGATGAAAACGTCATCTCGACGATTCTGACGACGATGCATACGCTCGAACACATCCCAGCGCACGTTTAATCCACTGAGAGCGGCGGGTGCCCCATTCAAGCCGGGGTTCCCCAGACAGCGCGGTTTTCGCTGGCTGGGGTGGAAGCCCGCATTTGGCTTGAGTGGGGATGTCCACGCTGTCCAGATATTCTCAACTCTGTCATCCCGACCGGAGCAGATCATCGCGAAGCGATGATCTGCGCAGTGGAGGAACCTTGTGTTTAACTGGACATACTGGAGGCCAACACCCGATGAAGTCCTACAGCTATTCTGAGGCGCGGGGAAATTTTGCCACGGTCCTCGATGAAGCCGAGCGCGACGGGGCTGTGGAAATTCGTCGCCGTGACGGGACCGTGTTTCGCATTCTGCCTCTGCGAAAGTCCAAAGCGTCGCCGCTGGACGTGAAAGGCGTAAAGCTGGGAGTGTCGGCTGCCGATCTGGTTGCAATCGTGCGCAAGGGCCGCGAGCGCGGATAGATTTCGCGCACTTTCGCGAGCATCTTTACGCGCCAGTCCCCAGGTTGCTTGATCTTATTGTCGATGAATGCAGAGGCAGGTTCCATCGGAACGGGCCTTTCTATGTAGCTCCAACTCTCGAACTTAACTTACCTGCGCTCAGCGTAACCTTGCAACAGCTACGAGTGGACGGAGCGATGTGGGCCACCCGTTTAGCCTTCACCTTTTTGGCGCTCGAGCGCAAACTTGATCTCGGCACGTTTCGTCATCTCCGCCCAGTGACGGTCCAGTGTATTGAACTGCTCATCGAGCAAAAGCTGCCGCTGAATACTCTTAACCCAGCGTGATCGTATTCCAGTCCCCAAAAACTCACGTAGTCCTCGGGACCACGGCTTCGAATGGTTTCATCAATGTCTCCAATCACGCGAAATCTGCATGGTCGATCCTCTTCGGGGTCCTCAAATACGGGAATTTCAATCGTGTACGGGGCCTCGCCTTGCTTTAACAGGAACCTGTCATACGAGCGTGCAAGAGTCGCGAGGATATTTTCGAGCTGGGAAACTAGCGTGTTACTTGAAATCTCATGCAAGACTAGTAACGAATCACTGAACTGGATCTTCAGTTCTCCGATGTCAACGAAGCTATCGTTATTACGCTGCTGAAGGCGCTTGTAAGCAGCGATGAATGGACGCAGGACAAAAGCTTCCGCTCCGTTCTTTATGAGGTCGAATGCAACTCCGTCCAATATTAACTGTGCCAGGTGGGGTAAGGAGAATGTGGAGGTTAGCTCAACCAACAGGTGTGTGATTCCACCGGCTCCTGCTGCTCTCCCACTGACTACCGAAACGTATGCAGAAGCGAGTTCATTGCGGAATTCCTCAATTCCCTTGAGGTCGTCGAAGGGAAGATGATCTGTCGAAACCCAATACTTCACGACGATGGCGTTGCCAGTGCTCACCCGATTCTCCCTCCGCGGCATTATCCCCAGATTCTGCTTGCGGTGCAAACCGACCATAATTCGGGGACGACCATAATTCGGGACCAGGGACAGAACGGACATTCACCGATTTCCTGATGCCGGTCGAAAATGGGTGAACGTCCCGTCCCTCTCCACGTTTACCCGTCCCACGTTTACCTCCTTTGCGGTTTTCAAAGGGTGGGAATTTCGGATGCTAGCGCTGCGATTGTCCACCCTCATCTCCGCCTCTCGTGAGAATATCCGGAGAATTTGTGAAAGCGTGGTGGACAGGTTTGTGATTCCCACCCTTCGAAAACCGCGAAGGATGGGGCAGCTTCAGCGTTTCAGCTCCCAACAGAAACCGAAGCGGCAAAGGTGGGCCAGCCCGCTCGGGAAAAATCCACGAATTCATGGCAGCCGCTGTTGTCTTGCTGTCAGCAAAAACCAATTTCGAAAACAGCAAGGGTGGTGGGCAAGCCCCAAAGCCACAATCAAGGTAAGGTTAGCGTCATTTACGCTTGCGCCTGCTTTAAAATCGGATGCTGCACTCGATGAACTGGAACACCACCGGAGAATAGGGCGATGCGGATCGCAAGCGTGGGTCATGCGGTCTTTGCGGCGACCATGATCGGGCTCGGAATCCTGGGCCTGATCAAAGGCCATTTCACTCCGGTATGGGATCCGGTACCCAAGTGGGTGCCCGCACGCGAGGTACTGGTCTATCTCTGCGCCTTCGTCTCCCTGGCATCTGGCATAGGCCTGCTCTTGCAGCGCGCAGCCGCCCTCGCTGCCCGCGTGCTGCTCGCATATCTCCTGCTTTGGTTGCTGCTGTTCAGAGTGCCCGGCCTGTTCCGCGCGCTCACTGTGGACGTTTACTGGTCGTGCTGCGAGACCGCGGTGATTGTGGCGGCTGCCTGGGTACTGTATGTCTGGTTCGCCGCTGACTGGGACAGGCAGCGCCTCGGTTTCGCCACCGGCGATAAGGGTCTGCGCATCGCGAGGGTGCTCTACGGCCTGGCCTTGATCCCCTTCGGCCTGTCCCATTTCGCTTATATCGAACACACTGCCGAGCTGGTGCCTGGCTGGCTGCCATGGCATGAGTTCTGGGCGTATTTCTTCGGCTGGGCCTTCATCGCGGCGGGCGTGGCGGTGCTCATCGGTGTGTATGCACGGCTGGCAGCCGCGCTCTCGGCGTTCCAGATCGGCATGTTCACGCTGCTGGTGTGGGTCCCCATCGTGGCAGCAGCAGGTCCCAAAAGCGCCTTCCAATGGAGCGAGACGGTCGACTCTTTCGCGCTGATGGCCGGCGCCTGGGTGGTGGCGGATTCCTACCGCAGCATGCCCTGGCTCGCCGTGAACAAGCGCTAGGGGGCTGGCCCATCCTTAGGTTTTGATCTTTCTTGCCTCTCCCCCAAAAACAGTCTGCCCCACCCTTCGACTGCGCTCAGGGCAGGCTCTTTCCTGATTTTGGAAAGGCTGGGGATATCAAATGCTTCTCGCGTGGAGATTTTAGAATTATCAACACGGGGAGCAGCGGAGATCTCCGGCTTGCTCTAAAGTTAGACGAACGTAGTAACTCCTTGGTAATCGACGATCTGCACCTTTTTTGTTGCACTTTAACACTCCTGAAATATCTTCTCTTTATCATCGAAACTGGAGACGCTTAGGTGGGAACGTCGAGGCCAAAGTTTGCTCTGCCGCTTCAGGTAGCGGCCGTCTGCTATCGGCGGCGCGGCGCATCGCTGGAGTTTCTGCTAGTGAACACAAACGGCGGCGGCAAATGGACGTTTCCCAAAGGCGACCCGCATCCGGCCATGTCACACAGCCGAGCCGCAGAGCGCGAGGCTTGGGAGGAAGCCGGAGTTCGCGGACACATCGAGCCGCAGCACTTTCATGTCTATATTCACTCCAAAGGAGTTTTCTGGCGCGCGCCAGGAGTGCAGGAATATGTAATCAAGGCCTTTCTCCTTGAGGTAGAACAGGCAGCGCGCCCCGAAGAAGAAATGCGAAATCCTACCTGGTACTCTGCGGAGGAAGCGCGCAAAGCTCTCGCCAAAGGACGTGAAGTGAAGTACGCACGTGAGCTGCAAGCGGTGGTGGATCGGGCAGTGGAAGAGATTGAGGCGGCGAAGGTCGCGGCAACTGCCCGCTAGACGATTTACTTCTCAGCAGTTTCTATAACGCGGGCGAGGGCGCCCGCGCCACACTTTGCTCCTGCCACATCTTTCGAAATCCTCCTCTCTCATGAGACGATTGAATCAGCCTCATGATTCAGCTTTCTTCAGCCGGCAAACGTTATGGCAACAAGCTCCTGTTTGAGGGGGTCGACTGGCTGATCACGCCTAAAGACCGCGTCGGCTTGGTGGGTGCGAACGGGACGGGAAAATCCACCCTATTGAAGATTCTCGGCCGGCTCGAAGGCGTCGACCACGGCACGATCAGCATCGCCAAAGGCATTAGTGCTGGATATCTCCCGCAGGATGGTCTTGCGCTTTCCGGTCGCACCGTGTTCGCCGAGTGCATGTCGGTTTTTGCCAAGCTGCGTGCCATGGAAGAAGAAATGGAGCAGCTTACGGCCAGCATGTCGGAGCTTGACCATTCTTCGCCGGAGTACGCACAGGTTGCCGATCGCTATCAGCGCGTGGAGCACGAATTCCGCGCCCGCGACGGTTATGCCATTGAGTCGCAGGTCGGGAGCGTTCTCACGGGTCTGGGGTTTCGTAAAGAAGATTGGCAGCGGCAGACTGACGAATTCTCCGGCGGTTGGCAGATGCGCATCGCGCTGGCCAAGCTGCTTCTGCAAAAGCCAAACTTGCTGCTGCTCGATGAGCCGACGAATCATCTTGATCTCGAAGCCCGCAATTGGCTGGAGGAGTATCTCAGCGAATATCCATTCGCGTTTGTGCTGATCTCGCACGACCGCTACTTCCTCGACGTCACCGTCAACAAGATTGTCGAAATCTGGAACAAGCGCGTTCACTTCTACGCCGGCAATTACGATAAATACGAAGAGCAGAAGACACAGCGGCGCGAGCAGCCCGAGGCCGCGTATCGCAACCAGCGGGAGCGCATCGAGCAGTTGGAAGTATTCATCAATCGCTTTCGCTACCAGGCGACTAAGGCCAAACAAGTTCAGAGCCGGATCAAAGAACTGGAGAGGATGGAGCGCATCGAGCTGCCGGAAGAAGAGAAGACGATTCACTTCTCATTTCCGCAGCCCAAGGCGAGCGGCCGGATTGTCGCGGAGTTTGCCGGAGTTGCGAAGTCCTACGGCGAGAAGGGAGTCTTTCGCGATGTCAGCTTCATGATTGAGCGCGGCGAACGCATCGCTCTGGTGGGCGTCAACGGGGCTGGGAAATCCACGCTGATCAAGTTGCTTGCCGGCAGAGAGCCGCTAACGGCTGGCGAATACCACCTGGGCCACAACGTTCAGGCAGATTATTTTGCTCAGGATCAATATAAAGAACTCAACCAGGATGCTCGTATTTTTGATGATTTATCCGACATCTCGCCGCGCTCCACCCAAACTGAGCTGCGCAGCCTGCTGGGCTGTTTTCTATTTTCGGCAGATGAGGTTTTCAAGCGCATCGGGGTGCTCTCCGGTGGCGAGCGCAATCGTTATGCGCTGCTGCGCATGCTGATGCATCCGGCCAACTTTTTCCTGCTGGACGAGCCGACTAACCATCTCGACATGCGCGCCAAGGATGTTTTGCTCGAAGCGTTGAGCAAATACACCGGCACGGTGGTATTTGTTTCGCACGACCGTTACTTCATCGACAGGCTGGCTACGCGCGTTTTCGAGATTGGCGATGCTCGAGTAGAAGTTTATCCGGGCAATTACGAAGACTATCGCTGGCGTAAAGAGGGCGGGGCGGCGCAATTGCAGGAGGCTGTGGCAGTCACGCCGACGACGATGCGACCGGCCAATGGGAATGGAACAGCATTGGTAGAACCGAAATCGAAGCGCCTGAATCCGATCAAGCGCAAGCAGATGGAGGATCGAGTACACGAACTGGAACAGGAGACCACCCGCGTGGAAGCTGCGATTGCAGAGTGCGAGTCAGCTTTGCAGACGTTCGTCAGCGCCCTTGAGACGCAGCGCTTGACACAGCAACTCCAAGACCACAAACGCTCGCTGCAAGCTTCCGTGAAGGAGTGGGAGGAGCTCGGGCAGGCGCTGGAAGCGTGATCATCAGCCCATCCGCAGCACCATCATTCTGCGGTAATTACATGAAAAATCCCGCTCACTTCGTGGTTCCACTCTGGGCCTTGTTCTTCCGTAACCTGCTCTAATCGCGGCTCCCGTGCCATAGTCAGCTTGGCTGATCGCGGGAATCGCGTGGCCTAAATCCAAGACCCGCCGCTCGCGGCATTGGCAATTGCCGCGCGGAATAAGGAATGTCAAATGCTGCAACCCGCAGATAATTCTCAGAAAACACAGCTTCCCTCATCTTCGAATTTTGCTCCAGCCAAGACTGTAACTGCTCCCGTAGAGCAAGCCACGATCGGCCGTTCGCTTGTGATCAAGGGCGAAGTCACCGGATCCGAGTCGCTCTATATCGATGGAAAAATCGAGG
>Ga0066684_10000518_pt1 | contig 13439 bp, 12 predicted proteins | sample GraSoiAngelo_133_FD_62301 | JGI IMG/M metagenome (GOLD analysis project Ga0066684, IMG submission 62301) | Grasslands soil microbial communities from the Angelo Coastal Reserve, California, USA - 14_0929_05_20cm | ecosystem: Environmental > Terrestrial > Soil > Grasslands | place: USA... | reverse complement strand
GACGCCCGTAGGCTTTCCGCCGGGACCATCATGATCGTAGAAGTCGGGCGTCATGTTCTTGCGGATTACAGCGGCGTTTCGCTTGTTGACGAAATCCTCGAAGTGGTCTCTGACGAACTGTTTCATTCGTTCTAACGTCAGCTTGGTTGCCATCTTTCTGCTCCTGAGGTGAGCTGGGCTGTCTTCACAGCATCCTCGCCCGTTACGGAGTAACAGTCACCGTGACTGAGTTCGATCTCACCAGGATTCCGGTGTCCGGGTCAGTTCGTTGCACTTGGATGCTATAAACACCGGGCTGGCTCATGTCCCATAGTCTGCTCACAATCAGCATGTCCTTTAACTTTTTACCGGGTTGCAACGGAAACAAAATGTCATTGGTTACGGTTACGGTTGGCGCTTCCGGAGTGCCCCCTTCTCCCTTGAGCCCACGCCCGTACTTGGTTTCAGAGCTCAGGTTTCCTTTGCGGTCCCGGACCTCGGCTGTATAACCGCTGAACTCCGCTTGTCCTTCTCCGTTGGATCGTGAGACCGTAATCTCCCGGTTCGAAATGTTAGTCACAACCATCTCAATCCTGACCTCCGAACCAGCCTTGACAGGATTCTGAAGAGCAGTGATCGTAAGAGAGAACGATGCTGCTGGCCTGGCCCGTGAAGGGCCGGTGACCGATCCGGTTAGAAGTATCGCAAGAACAAGGGCAACGATTGGAATTCCCATTAGCTTCTCCCTATACCCTCAATTACAAGTGTAATAGCTGTAGAAATTACCACTAACGTTCGTATATGTCTTGCTCCAGGTCGGATATCCGTGGAACGAGTCACTTGGCTGACTCGCATGAAACGGTGAAGGGCTGGTCGTCTGGCTGTATCTCCGTCTAATTTTTGTCGTCTAAGTTAAAAAAGCGAGCCGGGCTTTGATCCCAGCTCGCCGATAGGATGCGTTTAGAAGCGAAACACAATTCCTGCGGAAGGTTGCGCGGTGTGAGTAAGTGAATCGGTATTTAGCGCGCGCAGTCCGAAATCTGGCGTCTTGTAGACTAATCCGCGGTATTCGGCCCGCAATGAGAAATGATGGGTCAGCGGGAAATCGGCGCCGGCGCCGTAAACGAATGCCGCCCGCGTCTGCGTGTCAACTCCTGCGATCAGGCTGTTCCCGCCGGGATTGAAGGTCAGCGCCCCCGCACCAGCGAGCACATAAGGATCGAAGCGCAGCCTTGCGGGATGCGGCACATTCACCAGCAAGCTTCCCGTAGTCTGATGCATGTCAGAACGAATGCTGGCGAATCCTGCCGGAACAAAAAACTGCTGCGTGTTCCGGTCAAAACCATAATTCGCCTCAGCCGACAGCCAGCGATTAAAACGATAGCGGTATCCAACCAGGAAGCCGCCGGTATCGGTAGCCCGCTGCCGGATTCCATCCGCGGTCGTATCTTTTGTGTAGAATCCCGTCCCCTGAACGCTGATCTCTGACCGCTGCTCCTGCGCCAACGCTCCTGATATCAGCAACGCAATTAGTCCAACGATAAATACAGCATTTCGCTTCAAGTTCCCCAGATTCTGAGATAGAGCTGACACCGAATACTTCAACATCTTTCTTCTCCTCCTTAGGATTCTTGCAGCTTGTGATAGGAGAATGGATGTTGCGGGATTCAAGGCGGTTACAAAAAATAACTAGTTGCACATATACAACCAGCGATTGTAAAGTAACGTCAATAAGCGGTGTCCAAGCGTGCCGAGCCCACGCCGTGCGCGATCCATGGACTCCTGCAGGACTTAACCCACCCGTGGATGCTGCACATTCTTTACGCGTTGTGCCACAACGGCCCGGCGCGTTTCAGTATTCTCCGCAGTCAGGTGGAGGGTATCTCGTCTCGTGTACTGACCGAGCGCCTGCGCATTCTGGAGCAAAAGGGATTCGTCTACCGGAAATATGAACCCACCATTCCTCCAGCCGTGACTTATGGCATCACCAATCGCATGAAAGACATTGGCAAAGTTCTAGGTCAACTGGAACAGCTAGCCCGCAAATGGGGACTGGAAGATGCTGCTATCTTGGTCGCGAAGCGCGGATTGCATAAACAATCGCCATAAGTCGAGGAATAAATTTGAGGTTCCAGCAGTTCCTCCGGCGTTCAGAACACCGTCGTAAGAATTTGCGAAGGCAGAGATCATGCGATAAAACTTCGGCGGGAGAATGTCGATGCATCTCCCGCCGTTATTTCGCTGATCAGTATTGCGGCGCGCCTGGCGATGCAACCTGCGCATACGGCACGCCGGATGGAATGTTGTAACGCGCCATGATCTCTTGCATTTTGCGCACGTCTTTATCGATATCATCGCGGTCATTCTTGCGAGTATCGTTTACCCATTTTGTGTAGTACTTGTCGAACTCTTTCTGGTCTTCAGGCGATAAGCGTCCTGCCCAACCGCCATTCGCCGGGTATCCTACAGGGGAACCGTTAGCTGCCGCATAGCCATTGCTGGCAATCTGGCTGAACGGCACATTGCTGGGGATTGAATTCCGCGCCATAATGTCCTGCATTTTGCGCGCGTCTTTGTCGATGTCATCCCGGTCGTTCTTGCGCGTATCGTTCACCCACTTCGCGTAATCCTTGTCGAACTCATGCTGGTCCTCAGGCGAGAGTCTGCCTTGCCAGCGCGGGTAAGCACTATTCGGATACGCTCCCTGGTACCCGTTTGAAACCACTTGATCGAATGGCACGTCCGCAGGAATGTTATACCGCGTCATAATGTCTTGCATGTGACGCGCGTCTTCTGCAATGTCATCCCGATCATTCTTGCGCGTATCCTCCATCCATTTGGAGTAGTACCTGTCGAAGTCCCGCTGGTCCTCGGGTGTAAGCCGCCCTTGCCAACGGCTGCCGCCGCCATAGTAGCCTGACGAGTGTCCAACCGACGCGATCTGCTCGAAAGGCACATCGGGTGGAATCCCATTTCGCGCCATGATCTCCTGCATGTGGCGTGTGTCTTTTCCGATATCGTCTTGATCATTCTTGCGGGTGTCGTCGACCCACTTGGCATAATATTTGTCGAAGTCACGCTGGTCGTCAGCCGAAAGCCGCCCTTGCCATTGCCCATACGCGCGACCCGGATACTGCCCATATCCCGGTTGCGAATACTGCGCCAACGCCGGCAGGGCTAACGTAGTCAACAGCGCGAATATCCCAAAAGCAATTTTTAGTCTCATAGACCTCTCCCTGGCGAATATGGCGTGCAAAGTCGTACCTATCACCGAGTATCTGTGACGTCTCGACTCGTCTGTAGGTTGGCCGCGGAGGGAGACAAAAATGACCTGAAAAATGGATAGATGTGCCGACAACGACAATGGCGTTAAGTAATTGCATCTAAGGGCATTGTATGTCACGAATCCTGCCATGAATGGTGTAAAGAATTCAGATCCGGAGCTCCGGCCCCGAGCTCACGATTTCAGCTGTTTGGAATCGCCGCCGGGGGAGCTCAATGAGACTTTGCCGTCTCCACGCAGGCCATGATCTCAGCTTGGCTCAGGGTGTGATCTGACGCTTTAGCGCGCTTGTAGATTCGTTCGACTACTTCATCATCAGCCGGTATTCCGTGGCGTTCGAGCCAGAATAGAACGTTCGATTTCCCGCTCATGGGGCCGATGTCAATAATTTGTTCCAGGCCGAACAATTGCGCCGGCACGCCTGAGTACACCGCATCCGCCAGTTCTGTGTCATTCTTCTTATAAGCCTTGATCACCGCGGCTGCGTGCACTCCGGTCGCAGTGCGGAATGCGTCTTCCCCGACCACGGGATAATTCGGTGGAATCGGCACTCCGGTCGCCCGCGAAACCGCCTCACAATATTCTTTCAGTTTCGTGAGGTCCTGGTCTCCCCAGGGTGAAACGTTCATGAGCTTGAGATTCACCAGCATTTGATCCATCTGCGTATTCCCGACTCGCTCTCCGATTCCCAAAGCGCACGCATGCACACAATCTGCGCCAGCGATCAGCGCCGCCATGGCGTTTGCGACCGCCAGCCCGCGATCACAGTGCCCGTGCCAGTCTACCCGAGTTTTCTCACCTGACGGTTTCACCACCTCGTTCATCACGAACGTGACCAGCGCGTACGCTCCCATCGGCGTCACGTGACCTGCCGTATCGCAAATGACGATTGCCCGCGCGCCGTAATTAATCGCCGCAGAGTACAAACGCTTCACCATTTCCGGATCGCAACGGGTTGTGTCCTCGGTAACGTACATCACCTCAAGACCGAGCGAGACCGCGTACTTCACGGCTTTTTCGGTAGTCTGGAGCAGGAAATCATCACTCCAGCCTTCGGTGTAACGCCGAATTGGACTCGATCCGAGAAACGTCGCGGCTTCAATCTTCAACCCGGTGCGGTGCACAATCTCCGCAATCGGACGAATATCGTTCTCATGCGTACGGGCGGCACAATTCGCCCGAATTTTCATTCTGTGATTCACCATCTCCCGCGCCAAAGCTTCAACATGTTCGATTGCGCGCGCCCCCGCTCCTGGAAGTCCCAAATCCAAAGAATTGATGCCCAGCGCTTCCATCAAATGCAAAATGTGGATTTTCTCTTCGATCGAAGGATTGCGAACTGACGGAGATTGCAGCCCATCCCGCAGACTTTCATCGTTCAGCAGAACCGTGCCAGGCGTACGCAGCGCTGCCGGCTGAACCTGATTCCAGTCGTAGATAAGCGCGGAAGTTTTCATTGGAGCCTGCCCTAAGCGAGTCGAAGAGAATTTCCTCTGTGCCTATTACTTTTGTGCTGACCTCATAGGACGCGGCAAACACAGGGAATCCACCGAATCGTTTACTTTTCCTTCGGCGCAATAGTCAGCCCGAATACCGACGTCTGGCCGTGCCCCGCCACATTCAATCCGCGCACCGCCTCCGGATTCGGCAGGTACAACGTCTTGCAGTGCTCACACCGATATACTTCGGCATCCTTTCCCCAAGCCTTCTCCGCGTCGCCACATGCTTGCTCAAGCACGTCAGTCGTGTAATACCACCGCTTAAGATGCCCGCCACAGAACTTGCCCTTGGCATTGTTTTCGTTGCACGATCGCTGCCCCGGCTTTTTGATCTTCACTTTGTGATGGGGGAGCTGCTGAGGTGGGGTGGATGTTGTGCTGGCCAAAGAATCTCTCCTCGTCGCTGCGGCTGGGCCGCCGGATGCAGATGTCATTTTACTCGAATCAACGCCGCGGAGACCCCACACAAAGTAGCGCCGGCGTCCCGCCGGCTGTCGGGGCGGCGTCCTCGCCGCCCTCTTCTCAATCAAATTCCTTTTTCGGCGCAGCCTGCTCCGGCCCAACGCGGCCAGCCCCAATTTCGGCAGCAAAATAACTTTCGCCCTTGATCGGCGCTCCGGCCATGCGCCGCAACATCGCGATCTGCCCGACATGCGTCAGCGCATCCGCGATCGGTCCCTGAAATAATTTCTCCGGCGATGCCGCGAGCGGCTGGTCCGAAGCCAGGAAGTCGTCGAATGCCTTCAAAGCAGAGAAGAACCGCTCGACATCCTTATCCCAGTTCTGCGCCCCCGAGTCTCGCCACGTCTGCTTCCCCTGTGCAATCGAAAGCCCCCAGTCCAGCAAGTCGCCGATATGCCCGAGGATCTGACCCGGCGTCCTGCTCGTTTCGTTGCAACGATATTCAGCAAAATTCGCGGGCGCATTACGGGTCGCCTTGCCGCCACGATAGGCGAGCGTCGCCAGCGCGTGCCGCAGTAGTTCGCGCTTCGGATCGGAATTGTTTGCCATGAAAACCCCTTACAAGTGCCGCAAACCGATGCAGATGCATAGATCGCGTCTTGCAGGCACAAACGCGGCCCTGAGGATACAACGCGTCGCTACAGCTTCTTGCCTCGAAACACTCCCGCAGATCGCACCAATCCACGCAAACGCTGGCGAAGCCCTCGCGCGAATTGCAAATCTAGAAATCCCTCCATCTGCCGCGTGAACGCCGCGCCATATGCGTACCACCAAATCTTCTTTACTCCCGGCATACGATCCGAATCCACATACTTGATCCTCACCATCTCCTCAAGTCCAAATCGTCCATGAGTTCTCCCGATCCCGCTGGCCTTCACTCCTCCATGTGGCGCTTCGCTGATCCCGAAGCACGATACCGAATCATTCACCATTACCGTCCCCGCGTGAATACGCCGCGCCAGCGCGTCTCCGCGAGTGCGATCCTGAGTCCACACGCTCGCCGCGAGCCCATATTCCGAGTCGTTAGCGAGGCGAACGGCTTCATCGTCGTCATCGAATGCCATGATCGGCAGCACGGGACCGAACGTCTCCTCGCGCATGATGCGCATTTCGTGATTCACATTTGCTAAAACCGTAGGTGCATAGAAGTTCGGACCTAACCCTCGCAGCCGCGTTCCACCAGCGAGTACCCTGGCTCCTCGCGAAACCGCGTCTTCCAGGTGCGCTTCCACATTGCGCAATTGACGTTCATGTATGAGAGGACCGATTTCAGTCTCCTGATTCATGCCATCGCCCACGCGAAGTTGCTTCGCCTTCCGCGCGCATACTGCAACGAACGGCTCGTACAGGCTGCGATGCACGTAACATCGTTCAACAGAAAGGCATGCCTGCCCAGCATTGACGAATGCTCCCCAGATCGCACCGCTAGATGCAACCTCCACATCAGCATCATCGAGCACGATCATCGGATCTTTGCCGCCCAGTTCCAGCACTACCGGCAGCAGCCTGCCCGCCGCAGCTTGAGCTATTTTCTTTCCGGTTGCGACACTGCCAGTAAAGATCAGCTTGTTAATCCCCGAGTCGATCAGCGCCGCGCCCGTCGCGCCATCGCCGGGTATGACTTGAAAAATCTCTTTCGGAGTGCCAGCAGTATGCAGCAACTTCTCCAACTCAAGCGCCACCAGCGAAGTAAATTCCGATGGCTTCAGCACAACCGCATTTCCGGCAACCATAGCCGACATCGCCTCAGTCGCAGGAATCGAAAACGGATAATTCCAAGGAGAGATGATCCCGATTACGCCATGTGGCTCTCGCACGATTCGCCCGGCCTTAGTTTTCATGGCCAGGTTCCCATGTGGCACCGGCTCATCACGCAGCAGCCGGTATGCGTTTTCTATCAGGAAGCGCGCGGCATCGAGCACGACCATCACTTCGGTAAGCAGCGCCTCAACATAGGGCTTTCCCGCTTCGCGAGTGATGAGACGCGCGACATCAGATTTTTTCTCCTGCAGCAGGCGCTGAAATTCGCGCAGGATCGAAATGCGCCTTCGCACTCCGAGTTGGCTCCACTCAGACTGCGCTGCGTACGCGCGATCCACCGCCGCATGAACTTCCGCTTCTCCAGCGCACTGGAATTCCCGCAGAATTTCGCCTTTCGCCGGATTGATCGAAGCTATCGTTCGAAGCGAGATTTGAACTTCTGTGGACATGGTCTTGCTTTCCTTCGTGAACCTTGGCGTCCTTAGTGGTTTCAAGAGCGACGACCACCAAGGACACGAAGGATCACGAAAGACTCAATACTCCACGGTCACCAAATACAGACCGTTGGGAGGCACGGTTGCGCCTGCAGCAGCGCGGTTTCGCTTCTCGAGGATCCGGCTGACATCTTCCGCTTGCAACGTGCCCTTCCCGACTAATATCAACGTCCCCACCATATTTCGCACCATGTGATGCAAGAAGCCGTTGCCGCGAACTTCATACAGAAGCTCTTGCCCCACTCTCGCACATTCAGATTTCGAAATCGAACGCACATTTGAGATCTCGGCTTCGCTGTCACGCTCAGGATCCGTGGCCGCGAAAGATGTAAAGTCATGCTCACCCAAAAAATCGCTCGCGGCCTGCGCCATCTCATCCTCGTCGAGCGGATAAGGATAATGCCACACATAACGGGCCAAAAATGGCGGGCAGATTGCACCTCGGTAAATTCTGTACCGGTACGTCTTGCTGCGTGCCGAGTGGCGAGCATGAAAAACGGGCGGCGTTTCTGTGGCTTCAAACACGCGAATTGCAGGCGGCAAAATATCATTCAACGCCTTCACCAGATTCTCCGACGGGATCGGCGATTCAGTCGTGAAACTTGCCACCTGCGCCAGCGCATGCACGCCCGCATCGGTCCGTCCCGAACCTTGCGGCAATACTTTTTCCCCCGTGATTCGTCCAATAGCCGAGGCCAGTGTGCCCTGAATGGTGGCAGCATCCGGTTGCACCTGCCATCCGCAGAACTCCGAGCCGTCATAGGCGAGGACCAATTTGATATTGCGCAACATTCTTGGAGTCGGGTCCGCAGAGATCTTCATCCAATCGGCTTACAAACTTTACAAAGATTTACGCGGTCGCGCAGCACCAGTAGGTAGTTGAGAACTTCGCGTCAGATATACTATTTCATCCATTTGCCGCGTATGCATTGCAGTTTACTTGCCCGAGAGCAAGCGCCGGGCGCAAATATGAAACCAGATCGTCGCGTCTTACGTACCAACTCTTGACTTAGGAACATGCTTGCCATTGTTAACACCAGTCTTGATTGTCTGGAGATAGAAGCATGCTTTTGCCCTCTTTGAATGCCGCCCTCCGGCGGACCACAGCTTTGGCGCTCGCTGTTTTTTTATCGCTCCCCGGCTGGGCGCAAGATGCGCAACAAACTGCACAACCCGCCGCCTCCCAGCCGCCGCAAGCGCCGCAACCACAGCAGTTCGTGCTAAAGGATTACTCCAAGCCGCGCTCGCACTTTCCGAACCCCATCGGACCCTACATCCCGCGCCATGTAGAGCCTCCCATGCTCAGCAATACTCCGCGAATCGGAGACCTGCTGCGCGACGGCAAGCTGTATCTTTCAATCAACGACGCGGTCGCGCTCGGGCTCGAGAACAATCTCGATATCGCTATCCAACGCTACAACATGGAAATCGCCGATACTGACATCCTCCGCACCAAGGCCGGCGCGAGTTTCCTGGGCGTTAACTCAGGACTCGTGCAAGGTACACCCGGGGGCGGGACCGGCGGCTTGAGCGGCACGATTGGTTCGGGTACCGGAGGCACCGCCGCGGGGGCTGGTGGCGCAGGCGCAGGCGCCGGAGGCTTGGTAACGTCGACTCTGGGTAGTGGGCCTCTGATCACGAGCTTTGATCCAGCTTTGACGGGAACGCTGCAATGGGACCACAGCAGAACGGAATCTTCCAGCTCGTTCGCAAGCCCGTTTAGTACGCAAAACATTTTTACCGGAAACTTCGGCTATATCCAAGGCTTTGCCAGCGGGACGGCTTTAAACATCGGCTTCAACAATTCGCGCCAAACTACCAGTTCGGAGTTCAGCAAGTTCAGCCCTCTTTTGAATTCCGCTTTTCGTGCGACTGTCACGCAACATTTGCTTCAGGGCTTCGGGTTTGCACCCAATCGGCGCTTTATTCGTATCGCTCGAAACAACCGCGAAATTTCCGACGTGGCCTTTCGCCTGCAGACCATAACGACAGTCGATCAGATCGAGAATATTTACTGGGACCTGGTGTTCGCTTATGAAAATGTAAGGGTTCAAACGGAATCCTTGGCTTTTGCTCAGAAGACGCTTTCCGATAACAAAAAACAGGTCGAGATCGGAACCCTGGCGCCGATTGAAGTCGTACGTGCGCAAAGCACTGTTGCGACAGATCAGCAGCAATTGACGGTAGCCCAAACTAACCTTCAACTACAGCAATTGCTCATGAAGAACGCGCTGAGCCGTACCTTGGTCGACCCCAGACTGGCCGATGCTGAGGTCATCCCTACCTCTACTATGCAACTTCCTGCGCAGGAGCCGGTTACTCCGATAGAAGAATTGGTAAATGACGCGCTTGGTCATCGCGCCGAACTGGCGGAAGCACGCATCAATCTGACTAATTCCGAAATCAGCAAGAAAGCGATTCGCAGTTTGCTGCTCCCGTCGCTCGATTTGTTCGGGTACTATGGGGGCGCCGGCCTTGGCGGCTCGCAGAATCCCACCAACCTTTGCGGTCCAAATGGCCCTCCATTCGGTTGCTCCCCCGCTGGCAGTGTGCCTCCGACCGGTTACGGAAGCACTCTCAACCAACTCGTAAACAGTACGCAGCCCGACAAGGGCGTGGGTTTGCAGCTCAACATTCCCATCCGCAACCGCGTCTCGCAGGCCACGCAGATTCGTTCCGAGCTTGAATACCGCCAGGCGCAGATGCGCATCCAGCAGCTTGAGAATCAGGTTCGCATCGAGGTCCGCAATGCCCAGTTTTCTGTGCAACAGAATCGGGCTGCCGTGGAGTCAGCGCAAGCCGCCGTTGAACTTGGCCACCAGTCGCTAGATGCCGAGCAGAAAAAGTATGCTCTTGGCGCTTCCACCACAACGCTTGTGCTGCAAAATCAAACAACATTGGCTCAGGCGGAGTCCACGCTCGTTTCTGCCATGGCGGCTTACGAGAAGTCGCGCACGGAACTCGATCGCGCTACCGGCCTCCTGCTCGATCATGCCGGCATCCTCCTCGCCGACGCGGAGCGCGGGCAGGTAACCCACATGCCCAACGTTCCCTACGTAGCCCCTCGTCCGGATGCGCAATCCGTGACGCCCCAGCAGCCTCCGCCGTCGCCGCCACCCCAAACTCCGCCGCAAACGGAGCAGCCTCAAAATCCGCCGCAAGGATCAGGAGGGCGCTGATAGGACAAACTAAGCGGGGTGGCCCGCGCCGCCCCCTCCGACTATTTCCGTTACAAATTTTGCGAATTGCTTCACATCTTCCGCGGTGGTATCGAAGGAGCACATCCAGCGGACAATGGATTCTTCTTCATTCCACACGTAAAAGAAATATCGTTTTTGTAATTTGGCAATGGCGTGGCGAGGAATTTTGGCGAACACTCCGTTGGCTTCCACTTTGTAAACAATCTTCACTTGCGGAATTTTTCTGACCTCTTGCTGAAGCAGGCGGGCCATGCGATTGGCGTGCTGCGCATTTTGCAACCAGAGATCGTTGGTCAGCAGAGCGTCGAGTTGGGCGGAAATGAAACGCATTTTGGAAGCCAGTTGCATACCCTGTTTGCGTAGATATTGAAAGTTATAGGCAAGCTTCTGATCGAAGAACACGACCGCTTCAGCTCCCATGAGTCCATTTTTTGTGCCGCCGAAGGAGAGCACGTCGACTCCCAGGTCGTGCGTGGCTTGGCGTAAGTTTTGCCCGAGGGCCGCGGCGGCATTGGCGATGCGAGCGCCATCCATGTGCAGGAACATTTCATGCTCGTTTGCGAAGCCGGCCAAGGCCTTAATTTCGTCCGGCTGGTAGACTGTGCCCATTTCTGTTGCCTGGGTAATGGAGATCACTCGAGGTTGGACGTGATGCTGGTCGCCAATGCCGTGATAGGCATTGCGGACGGATTCAACGGTAAGTTTGCCATCCGGAGCCGCAATCGGGATGAGCTTGCAGCCGGTGAACTTTTCGGGCGCGCCGCATTCGTCGGTGTAAATATGGGCAACGGCGGTACAGATCACAGCATGGAAAGAATCCGTCAGAGCCTTTAGGCTCAAGGAGTTGGCGGCGGTGCCGTTGAAGACGATGAAAACTTCGCTGTCCTCGCCGAAATGTTGTTTGAATTTGCGGACTGCCGAGCTCGTATAAGGGTCGTCACCGTATCCGACCACGTGACCCTGGTTAGCCGCGGAAATGGCTTTTAATACCTCGGGATGGATGCCTGCATTGTTATCGCTGGCAAAACTGCGGGCGGGTTTCATGGTGCAACAATCTAACAGAACTGCGCCTCTGCGGATTGTCGCGCAGGCACAGCGTATAGAGTGGATCACTGGGCGAGCATAGCTTTAGCTCACTCCCACACAATCTTGAATCCCCTGCAATGTGCTTGTAATCTATAGTTTTGGCTACTTAGGTGCAGTCTGCCTGGCACGCAACGCTCCTATATTGTCCAAATCTGAAGTCTGGGCGCTTTGGCTCGCCATCTTGCCGGAAGGGGAGGCCGGATGATTCGGATTAGCCAATATCCCTTGGGCCCGAAACAGATAAGACGGTCCGGATCAAATCATGCGCTGAGGCTAGTCAACTTTTTTGGTATCTGCGCAGCTAGGCTGACGTCTAATTTTATTTAACACTGACTTGTGACGAATTAAGAGGAATTCATGGCGAAACGGATGATCTTGATGCTGGGCGTGGTGCTCCTGCTGGTTGGAGGCCTGGGATTCGTGAAGTACCGGCAGATCCAGGCAGCATCGCAGGGAGGAAGCTTCCAGCCGCCTCCAACGGCGGTCACGACCATTGTGGCCCAGCGTGAAATGTGGCCTTCAACTCTCAACATAATCGGCACGACGGCGGCCATACAAGGCGTTACTGTGGGCGCCGATCTACCCGGTACCGTCGCCAAGATCAATTTTGAGTCAGGCAAGTCGGTGCACGCGGGTGACGTACTCGTGGAGCTGGATACTCGTCAAGAGCGAGCGCAGTTGGCTGCCGCCGAAGCTGACCGCGATCTGGCGCGCATCACTTACGGCCGCCAGCAACAACTTGTAAATCAGGGCGTCGTTGCTCGAACCGAGTACGACAACGCCGAAGCCCAACAAAAGTCGACGGACGCTAAAGTCGGAGAGATTCGCGCAACCATTGAGCGTAAGACCGTCCATGCGCCGTTCTCTGGAATTCTCGGTATTCGCCAGATCAACTTGGGACAATACCTGGCAGCGGGTCAAGCTATAGTTTCTTTGCAGGCATTAAATCCGATCTACGTCAACTTTGGAGTTCCGCAGCAGGAATCTAATAAGGTACAAATCGGCCGGACCTTGCGGATTACGAGTGACAACTTGCCCGGAGTTCAGTTCGCGGGTCGCGTGACGGCAGTGGATTCAGTGATCAACGAGGCGACGCGGAACATTCAGATACAAGCAACGCTTTCTAATCCTCAAGGTAAACTGCGCCCCGGCATGTTCGTGCAGGTGGACGTTGGGATTGGAGCGAGCCGTCAGGTGGTCACTCTGCCCGCGTCTGCGATCAATTACGCGCCCTACGGCGATTCGGTTTTCGTTGTTACCGATCTCCAAGATCCGCAGAGCAAGAAGACCTACCGCGGCGTGCGCCAACAGTTTGTGAAAGTCGAAGGCTCACGCGGCGATCAGGTAGCGATTATCTCGGGGCTCAATGCCGGGGATGAAGTCGTGAGCTCTGGAGTTTTCAAGCTGCGCAATGGTGCCCCAGTGCAAGTTAATAACAAGGTGCAGCCGCCAAACAACCCGAAGCCTAAGCCCGAGGACAGCTAATGAAGATTACAGATCTCTTCGTAAAGCGGCCAGTCCTTGCGATCGTTGTCAATCTGGTGATCTTGATCGCGGGCTTGCAGGCGATTCGTTCGCTCAGCGTTCGCCAATATCCCCGCAGCGACATCGCAGAAGTCCAGGTCTCGACGGTCTACGTTGGCGCGAACGCCGATCTGGTTCGCGGATTTATTAC
>Ga0066684_10000516_pt1 | contig 13452 bp, 5 predicted proteins | sample GraSoiAngelo_133_FD_62301 | JGI IMG/M metagenome (GOLD analysis project Ga0066684, IMG submission 62301) | Grasslands soil microbial communities from the Angelo Coastal Reserve, California, USA - 14_0929_05_20cm | ecosystem: Environmental > Terrestrial > Soil > Grasslands | place: USA... | reverse complement strand
CCGGCTTCCGCCATCACGATCAGCGGCGGCGCCGCGCTCCGATCTCCTGACATTCCGATTTCATCGAGCGCCTGCGGGACGACGGCCGGATCAAGGATTTCGAGTATCTCCAGCAGAGTGCGTCCACGATCCGAAGCCGCGCCGTAGGCAATCTGGCGCACGATCACATCATGATAGAAACGGTTCCACGTCGGTAGCCGCGTTGGAAGCAACTCCAGCAGCGCCGGAACATCTAGCCGGCTTAGTAGTCCCACCGACGATACTGCCTGGCGTTGCGGCCCGCTGCGTAGCATCTCGCTCAGGTAGTCGTTCGCTGAGGGGCCCAGCTGCTGTACCAGGTCAACAATTGTGTCGCACTCTTCTCGACGCATGGAGCGGAAGAACCGTTCCGCCAAATGTTCCGTCGCGGCTTGCGAATTCTTGTGCAGCACCGAAAGAAGATCTTGCGGCACACGCTGTTGGTTCAGCGCGTCTTCAATAAATTCAGGAATTCGTCCTTCAACTCCAATGCGCGATCGCAATTCTTTTTCCAGCGCCGGCCTGCGGTTCGCCAGATAATCCATCGTCTCGCATGCCTGTGCGATGGCGCGATACTGTTTGCGCTGGTTGCCTTCCGAATTCAATCGCACGAAGGCCGCGCCCAACAGGGACTCCAGTTCAGGGTCAGATTCCTTCGCCAGCGCGTCGCCAACTTTCTGCGAAGTCTCTCCCAGCAGGCTTCCGCCGACTTCCGTCAACAAATCTGCAAGCTGCGTTAAGCCAATGGCAACCTTCGCGCGATAATCGCGGTCGGTTGAAGTCACCTGGTTCGCATAGTTGCGGAGCACCGCAGTCGCTCCTTCGCGGTCTCCGCGGTGCAACAGTAATTCCGCAAACTGCCTCACGTTACGCGCCGGAACACACGCGGCATCCTCTGACAGCAGGGCCGACTTCTTGCTGTGCTCGGGGAGCTCTGCCCAGAACATTCGGTCAAGCAGGTCGGCATGAGACTCCACTAGCATGCCCGCTCTGCTCATCTTGTCTTCCTGCAACGATAGGATTCGCCGCAGGTTGCCCATCTGCTTGCCCATGTCTTCAAGCAGTTCATGGACCGCATCGACCTTCAGATCGCCCGATTGAAACCGTTCCAGCGCATACCGGATCGCCATCTGCTCGGCCACCCGCATCAGCAAAGGCGTTTTCGAATCGCTTTCCTGCGATTTCGACAACTCCTCCAGCATGCTCAGGACTGTTTTCCGGATGTCCTCTTCCGTGCGGTGAAGCTCAAGTCCTATCAGTTCTGGTTTCGGCGAGCGTTGCGCCCCGAACTCCCCAAATTTTGTAAGCAGCTGTAACGCGTCAAAGGTTTGCTTCTCGTTGAGGGTGAACGGCGTTTCCGCCGGCCCTCTTGCCCAACCCGTACCGTCACCCGCCAAATTAAACGAGAGCTGAAGATCGCCCAGCGCCGTTCCGCCCGCTGCCAGGGCTCCCTTTGCTCCATCCGCCGCAGCGATGAGTTGGACTAACTTGGTCGGATCTCCCAACCACTGCCTCACTTCAGGCGAGAGCGACTGCGCAGCGAGCTGCGCAGCTGCGGTCACATTGGCTGTTGCCGGATCAGACGCAATAAACTTGATCTCATTAATCCGAATGTGCCCCGAGTTGTCCGGGAATGCCGCCTTGATCTGGCTGGCAAAATCCTGCGCCTTTGAGCCGCCCAGTGAGAGCGCCCGCACCAGGTCTTCGAACTCGCTCACTGTAACTTCGCTGGAAAATTGAATGCTGGCTACCCCAGCCGCATTTAACAGTTGCGCGAACGTTTTCTCCGCCTGTCCGGTTTCGACTGCTACGCCATCCAGCAACAGCCTGTCTTCAGAAACGCCGAGCACCAGGCTGGCAGAGTGCCTCGGAACTGCCGAGCGCAGTTCGGCCCACGCCACTTGAAATTGTGATTCCGTGCGCTTGTGTTCAAACCCATACAGGCGCACGTATTTCACCAGAATATTAAGGCTATGCAGAAATGGCCGGGCAGACGTATTCGCCGTCTTGCTCGTTCGTGTGCTTGTGCTCGGAATAAAGCGCTCCCCTAAAAACAGCCCGCTTTTAGCCTAAGCCTCTGGGCACCTCCATGCATGTTACGGAGGTCATTGCACATGCGGAGAACGTAAGTCGCGAGTATTTGTAAGTTGCTGAATAACAGGAGATTAGGGAGTTTATGTGCTGTGGGATCGTTCCAAGTTCCAAATTCGTTAATTCGTCAATTCGTAAATCCTCAAATTCGAAAATTCCACATCAGTCCGCATGGCTCCCTGCAGGGCTGATCTGCCCAGCCCTGCGCTCTTTGCGCGAGAACGCCAGCCGTAGCCGGTCCATGTAAAGGTAAACGACTGGCGTGGTGAATAGAGTGAGTGCCTGGCTTAGGATCAGTCCCCCAACGATTGTGATACCCAGCGGTTGGCGCAGCTCCGATCCCACGCCTGTGCCGACCGCCAGCGGCAAGCCGCCGAGCAGTGCCGCCATGGTCGTCATCATGATCGGGCGAAAGCGCAACATGCACGCTTCAAAAATCGCATCCTGCGGAGACTTGCCTCGTTGTCGTTCGGCGTCAAGTGCGAAGTCAATCATCATGATGGCGTTCTTTTTCACGATGCCGATCAACAGGATGATGCCGATGAAGCCCATAACATTGAGTTCCTTATGAGTGATAAGAAGCGCCAGCAGAGCCCCCAAGCCCGCCGACGGCAGCGTTGAAAGAATAGTTATGGGATGAATGTAACTCTCATAAAGAATTCCCAGCACGATATAAACCGTAAGCAGGGCGGTTGCGATTAACACCGGCTGATTTGCGAGCGCCTGTTGGTAAGCCGCCGCAGTCCCCTGGAAATTGGCGTGAATCGTCGCAGGAAACTGAATCTCGCGTTTGGCAGCATCTATCGTTTGCGTGGCTTGTCCCAGGGAGATGTTTGGCGCGAGATTGAATGAAATCGTGGTGGACGGGAACTGTCCTTGGTGGCTTACCGCCAACGCAGTATTCGCCGGACCGAACTTTGCAATCGCCGATAGCGGTACCATCTGCCCGCTTGAAGAAGCTACGTAAACTGTTTCCAGCGCCTCCGGCGTCATCTGATATTTCGGGTCCACTTCCATCACTACGTGATACTGGTTCAGTTGCCGGTAGATGGTCGATACCTGTCGCTGTCCGAAGGCGTCGTAGAGAGAGTTATCGATGCTCAGCGGCGAGATGCCCAGCCGCGATGCCGTATCCCGGTCAATAGTGACTTCTGCATCTAGTCCTCTGTCCTGCTGGTCGGTATTGACGTCGCGCAGTTCTCTGACTGTGCGCAGTTTCTGCACCAGGCGCGGCGCCCAGTCGCTCAGTTCTTTGAGATCCTCTCCCTGCAACGTGTACTGATACTGCGCTTGGCTTTGCCTGCCGCCGATAGTCAAATCTTGTGCTGACTGCATGAACAGGGTTGCGCCGGGCACGGCCGCCAGCTTGCGCCGCATTTCGCCGATGAACTGGTCAGCTGTAATCGTCCTTTCCTTTCCTTTGTTTTTCAGAGTGATGAACATGCGCCCCTGGTTCTTCGCGGTGTTGCCGCCCGCAAAACCGACGATGGTCTGAACATTCGTGTCCTTCATGACGATGCCGACAAACTGCTCCATCTTCTGTTTCATCGCCGCGAACGAAATGTCCTGGTCCGCCTGGACCGACCCCACCACGCGCCCAGTATCCTGCTGCGGAAAGAAGCCAGTCGGCACCTTGGTATACAAGACAATGGTCAAGGCGGCAGTCAGGATGGTTATCCCGAGTGTGAGCGGTTGGTGCCGCAACACCCGGATCAGTACCGCCCGATAAATCTTGAGAAGAGAATCAAATACCCACTCAAACGAGCGATACAGCCAGTTGTGGTGCTCCTCTTTGGGAGCTTTCAAAATTTGCGCGCACATCATCGGGGTCGTGCTGAGCGAAACCAGCAATGACACTCCAATGGCCGCGCTCAGCACCACCGCAAATTCCCGGAACAACCGTCCTACAATCCCGCCCATCATCAGAATCGGAATGAAAACCGCGACTAGAGACGTGCTCATTGACAGCACGGTGAAGCCGATCTCGCGTGCGCCGCGAAATGCTGCGGGCACAGGAGGAATGCCATCCTCGATGTGCCGCATGATATTTTCCAGCACCACAATCGCGTCATCGACCACGAAGCCTGTCGAAACCGCGAGCGCCATCAGTGACAAATTGTCGAGACTGTATCCGCATACCCACATCACAGCGAATGTCCCGATCAATGACAGGGGCACGGCGATGCTTGGAATAATGGTCGCCCGGACAGTGCGTAGAAACGCGAACACCACCAGGATCACCAGAACGACGGAAATCAGCAGCGTAATTTCGATGTCATGCACTGAGGCCCGGATCGTCGTCGTTCGATCCATCACCGCATTCACGTGAATGGCCGGGGAAATCGAAGCCGACAGCTCCGGCAACAGCGCATAAACATTGTCCACCGTTTGAATGATGTTGGCGCCAGGCTGGCGGAAGATGATGATCAGGACCGCCGGCTTACCTTCCTTTACCGGATCGAACGAACTGCCCGCAAGCCCAATCACGCGCGTGTCTTCAACCGAATCCTGAACATCCGCGACGTCGTTCAACCGTACTGCCGCGCCGTTTTTATACGCGATCACCAGCGGTTTGTACTGATCAGCCAGCTTGATCTGATCGTTATCCGTGATCGCCCATGCATTGATCGCGTTCGCGACGGTGCCCTTGGGACGGTTGGCGTTTGCCGACCCGAGCGCTGTGCGCACCGCATCCAAACCCAGTCCGATTTTGTTCAGCAGATTCGGATTCACTTCTGCACGAACGGCCGGCCTTGCCGCTCCGCCGACAAATACTTGTCCTACGCCGCTCACCTGGGCCAGCTTTTGGGAGAGCACTGAATCAGCGGCGTCATACATTTGCGGCAACGTCATCGTGTCTGACGTGAGCGAGAGAATAAGAACAGGTGCGTCCGCAGGATTCACTTTGCGGTAAGAAGGGTTTCCCGGTAAATAGGACGGCAAGTGACTGCGCGCGGCATTGATTGCTGCCTGTACGTCACGTCCTGCGGCGTCGATGTTTCGGTCGAGATCAAATTGCAGAACGATTCCGGTCGAGCCGATCTGGCTCGTCGAAGTCATCTGATTCACGCCCGCAATACGCCCGAACTGCCGCTCCAGCGGCGTTGCCACTGCGGATGCCATCGTTTCCGGACTGGCTCCCGGAAGCGAGGCCGATACGCTGATAACCGGAAACTCCACTTGCGGCAGCGGTGCCACCGGAAGAAACTGAAACGCGAGAATACCAGCCAGCAGCACGCCAATCGTCAGTAGCGAGGTGCCGACTGGACGCTTGATGAATGGAGATGAAACGCTCAATCAATCTCCCTCGGCAGGCTGTTCGGTGAAGTGGCGGAATCCGAATCGCGCAAACCTTTGCGACAGGCGATCGAACCAGAGATAGACAACCGGAGTGGTATAAAGCGTAAGCAGTTGGCTTACGAGTAATCCGCCAACGATCGTGATGCCCAGCGGATGCCGGAGTTCTGAGCCGGTGCCTCGACCCAATGCCAGCGGTAGTCCACCAAATAGCGCCGCCATGGTCGTCATCATGATTGGGCGAAATCTCAAAAGCGAAGCCTGATAAATCGCTTCCTCGGGCGCCTTGTGTTCGTCGCGCTCTGCCTCGAGCGCGAAGTCAATCATCATGATGGCATTCTTCTTAACGATGCCGATCAGCAGGATGATTCCAATCAAACTCACCACGCCCAGATCATTCCCGGTAAAAATCAGCGCAAGCAGCGCGCCCACGCCCGCCGAGGGCAGCGTCGAGAGAATTGTGATCGGGTGAATGTAGCTCTCGTACAGCACGCCCAAGACGATATACACAGTGATGATCGCTGCCAGAATCAGCAGTGGTTCGCTTGACAGCGAATTGCGGAACGCCGCCGCCGTTCCCTGGAAACTTGTGTGAATACTCGCTGGCATCTGGATCGACTGCTCGGCCGCCTCAATTGCTTTGGTGGCGTCTCCCAACGATGCTCCAGGCGCCAGATTGAACGATAGTGTCACCACCGGGAATTGGCCCTGATGGTTAATTGCCAGCGTCGAATTTGTCCGCACAATGTGACTGAACGAAGAGAGCGGAACCTGCGTCCCGGTCGACGATTTCACGTAGAGCGTGTGAATCGAATCCGGGTCTTTCTGAAATTGCGGATCCACTTCCAGCACCACGTGATATTGATTCAGCTGCGTGTAGATCGTCGAAACCTGCCGTTGCCCGAATGCGTCGTAAAGCGTGTTGTCAATCGTCGCGGGCAGAATTCCGAACCGCGACGCCGTATCGCGATCGATCACCAGATCAGCCTGCAACCCGCCGGTTTGCTGATCGCTAGCAACATCGCGCAATTCCGGAGCGCCGCGCAGATGATCGAGCAAACGCTGCGACCAGACCGCAAGTTCGTTCGCGTCCGTGTCTTCCATCGAATACTGATATTGTGTCCGGCTCACCCGGTCTTCCACGGTCAAGTCCTGTACGGGCTGCATATATAAGGTGATGCCCGCGACCTGCTGCGCCAATTCTGGCTGCAGCCGACGAATGATCTCTGAAGCTGACGAACTGCGCTCGTCACGCGGCTTCAGATTGATCTGCACACGCCCGCTGTTCATCGTTGGATTGGTGCCATCAATACCGATAAACGATGACAGGCTGGCCACATCAGGGTCTTTCAGAATCACTCGCGCTAGAGCCTGTTGTCGCTGCGACATTGCAGCAAAAGAAATATCCTGCGGCGCGTCGGAGATTCCCAAAATTACTCCCGTATCTTGCACCGGGAAGAAACCCTTGGGCACCACGATGTAGAGCGCTATCGTAAGCACTAATGTGGCAGCAGTGATGACTAATGTCGCCGGCTGATGCTTGAGCACCCACTTCAGGGTGCGCCCGTAATAAGCGATCACGCGCTCATATTGCTTCTCTGACCAATCGTAAAACCTGCTCTTTTTCGAATTTGCTCGCGATTTCAGCAGCCGCGAACTCATCATCGGGGTCAGGGTCAAGGACACAAAGGCCGAAACCAGAATCGTGACCGCCAGCGTGACCGCAAATTCGCGGAAGAGTCTTCCCACGATATCGCCCATGAACAGCAGCGGAATCAACACCGCAATCAGCGAAACTGTTAACGATACGATCGTGAACCCGATCTGCCCCGCGCCCTTGAGTGCTGCGTCCAGCGGCGAATCGCCCACTTCCAGAAAGCGCTCGATGTTCTCCAGCATCACAATAGCGTCGTCCACCACGAATCCGGTGGAAATTGTGAGCGCCATCAATGTCAGGTTGTTCAGGCTGTATCCCAGCAGGTACATGATCGCGAACGTTCCCACCAACGACAGCGGCACCGCAATGCTGGGAATGATCGTGGCCCTGAGATTTCTCAGGAAAAGAAAAATCACCATGACCACCAACGCCACCGTAAGACTCAACTCAAATTCAACGTCTTTGACCGATGCGCGAATCGTTTCTGTGCGGTCGGTCAGGATGGTTACATCTACTCCCGCCGGCAACCCGCCCTGCAACACGGGCAACAGTGCCTTGATCCGGTCCACCACAGTGATAATGTTCGCGCCCGGCTGGCGCTGAATGTTCACGATCACCGCCGGCGAGAGCGTCGACCCTCGCCCCATCCACGCCGCCTGGTACATGTTCTCGATGCTGTCGGCGACGTTCGCAATATCGGCTACGCGCACCGGAGCGCCGTTGCGATACGCAATCACAATCGGCTCGTACTCCGGCCCTGACAGCAACTGGTCATTCGCGTCAATCGTGAACGACTGCCGTTGCCCATCGAGCGTACCCTTCGCCTGGTCAACATTTGCTGACGCAAGCGCCGTCCGCACATCTTCCAGGCTCAGCCCATACGCAGCCAGTGCGGTAGGGTTCGCCTGAATTCTTACTGCCGGCTTCTGACCGCCGCTGATCGAAACCAGTCCGACACCACTGACCTGCGATATTTTTTGCGCCAGTTGGGTGTCAGCCAGATCCTCAAGCTTGGACAGCGGCAACGTTGATGAACTCAGCGCAAACGTCAGAATGGGCGAGTCGGCAGGATTCACCTTGCTGTAAATCGGCGGGTTCGGCAGATCAGCGGGAAGATAAGTCCCCGACGAATTGATCGCCGCCTGTACTTCCTGCTCGGCAATATCGATGTTCTGGTCCAGCGTAAACTGCAGCGTGATGATCGAGCTGCCGAGCGAACTCGAAGACGTCATCTGACTCAGCCCCGGCACCTGCCCGAACTGCCGCTCCAGTGGAGCCGTTACCGACGATGCCATCACCGTCGGGTCCGCGCCCGGATAAAACGTCATCACCTGAATCGTTGGATAATCCACCTCCGGCAACGCCGAAACCGGCAGTTGCCGGTAAGCCACGATCCCCACCAGCAATACCCCGAACATCATTAGGGATGTGGCGACCGGACGAAGAATGAAAAGCCGTGACGGATTCATTGCGAAGGTGTTCCGGTATTTGATGAGCCGGTGGTCGCGTTCCCGGGCCGGCCGCCTTGTCCAGGGCCAGAGTTCAGCGCTCCTGGATTGGCTTGCTCAGCCGCTCCAGACCTGCGATTTCGGCCAACCGGTGGCGGTGGGACTGGGCCTGGCCCTGTTCCTTGCACACCACCGCCAGTTGCATTCCGATTTTGATTTTGCTGATGTGGTTCAACGTGAGTGCCGGTCTGTAACTTGTCCTGACCATCTGTGACAACTACTTCATCAGGAGAGATGCCGCTGGCGATCTGCGTCAGATTGCCTTCTGTCAAAGATGGATTGACGTTTCTCGCCTCCACCGTCTTATCAGGCTTGACCACATACACATAGCTGCCCTGCGGCCCTTGTTGCACCGCCGCGGACGGAATCACCGTCGCGTTTTTCCGTGTCTCCAGTAGCAGGTGAATATTTACGAACTGATTCGGCCACAGCACGTTGTCCTCGTTCGAGAAGACAGCCTTCAGCCGTCCTGTCCCGGTCGTCTGATCGATCTGGTTATCAATTGTTAATAGCTTGCCAGTAGCCAGCTTCGTCGAATCGTCACGGCTGTAGGCATCCACTTCCAGCAGGGCCTTGCGCATACGCTTTGCCACTTCGGGTAACTGGTCTTCCGGCAGCGTAAACAACGCGGTAATCGGTTGCAGTTGCGTGATGACCAGTATCGGATTCGTATCCGACGCATGCACCATGTTTCCCGGATCCACCAATCTCAGTCCAATTCGACCGCCCACAGGCGCAGTGATGTGGCAGTAGCTGAGATTTAATTTTGCGTTATCAACCGTGGCCTGATCGTTGTGCACCGTGCCTTGCAATTGATCGACTGTAGCTTGCTGTGTATCCACCTGCTGCTGCGACATCGCGCCCGAATTCTGCAGCAGCCCCTTATATCGCTCGTAATTCAATTGCGCATCGCGCAGCGAAGCCTGGTCTTTGAAAAGCTGCGCCTGCGCCTGTTCCAGCTGCGCCTGATACGGTCGCGGATCGATCACTGCCAGCAACGCTCCCTGCTTAACCGTCTCGCCTTCCCTGAATTTCACATCCACGAGTTGCCCATCGACACGGCTCTTTACGCTTACCGTGTAGTAGGCCGCAACCGACCCCAACCCGCTGAGATAGACCGGCAGGTCCTGTCTGGTGACATTGGCCACCGTCACTGGTAGGACCGCTGACGCATTTGCCCGCGCTCTGGTCGGGGTTGAGTCGGACTTAGAGCAAGCACTCAGGAGTGACAGCAAGAGCGCTCCCATTATCACGAGAGCGGCACGGTGGCGGATACATTTCAATTGTTTCTAGCCTCGTCTCATTTACTTGTTCTTACTTAGTAAGAAAAGTGCCTCCCAATCTTAACCAATCCAAACTGCTCCCGCTCGACTGTCTGGAGACACTTTGACTCCTGTTGGATGAGGAGGGAACCCGAATCCACTCAAGCATTTACAAAAATTTACTCTGCGCTTAGATGCAGCTATCGGTGGCACCGCGGACGGCTCTCACGTATAGTGTTCGGCCAAGCTCTCGTGCGGAATGCGGTCGTGCCCAATCCTTCAAGCAAACCCGAGATTCTGATTCGCGATCTTGAATCCATCGCTGATCTGCAACTTGCCCTCGATCTCGAAAAATTGACATGGGAAGCCGACGATCGAGACGTTACGCCCTTGGCTTTCGCTATAGCCGCGCGCGCCGCTGGCGCCATGTGGATCGGCGCTTTTGACAAAGCGCAGCTTGTCGGTTTCGCTTTCGCCATCCCCAGCCTGGAGCACGGCAGAACAGCTTTTCACTCCCACATGCTGGGCGTACGGCCGTCGCATCGCGGCATGAGCATTGGATACCGGCTCAAACTTGCCCAGCGCCAGAAGGCCCTCGCGATCGGCATAAAAGAAATTACCTGGACCTTCGATCCCCTGCGCGCCAGAAATGCGCACCTTAATTTTTGCCGTCTTGGAGTGATCTCAAACGATTACCGCGTGGATTTTTACGGCGCGCACACTTCCAGTCCACTGCACCGTAACGGCACCGATCGCCTCTGGGTCACCTGGCATCTCGCCGATCAACGTATTGAATCACGCCTGCGCGGCAAAGATGTTCGCCTTGAGAATCTCGATTCATTGGCCCATCTCGAACCGTTGATCTCATTCAACGGTGATGGCCGGCCCGCGATGAGCGATCTTTTACAAGCGCTGGCGCGACAGCGAATCGCCATTGAAATCCCCGGCGACATGGGCCGCATTGAAACTGAGAATGAGGACTTGGCGCGCGAATGGCGCCTAGTAACCCGGTCCGCCTTCACCGAATCTCTGCGCGCTGGCTTCGTTGTTAAAGAATTCGTTCGCTCCGTCCGTGGCCAGCAGGGCCCGGGAGCCTATTTGCTGGAGAAGGCGGAGAGTTGATTTCTTACGTGATCGGCACCAGCAAGGCCGTCTTCAACTGATCTTCGGGAGTGACTCGCGGATCATTCAAATAACTCTCAATGCAGAACTCGGGCCGCAACTCAACTTTCTTGTCAGCTAGAGTCTTTAAGATCCGGTCGAACGCCATCCAGATGTGCGAGTATGGCCCGGTTAGAAGAAAGCGGGCGTACTTTCCACTTTTGATTGCCCGATGCCTCATACCATTCGGCAGCTTCCCAGGTTCAGAGGCCAACGCAACCCCTGCCTGGTAAATCATGGTCTCCTCGCCCACCTTCGTCTTATCGATCCCGCTCAAGCCAAGGTACTCACTGATCTGCTCTTGATCGAGTTGCGGCAGCATTGGCAAGAGATCGTTCCACAGCGGCGGAGCCACTTCAGCAAACGGCCCGTGCTTTTCCAGAAAAACGTAATGAGTCAACGAACGCGTAACCGGTTCGAATTCAGTCGTCAGGTTCATCGGGATCCCCTTCAATAGTTTCGGACGACTGAGATCGTAGATCATGTCGTGCTGGCTTTCTTTTCCCAGCTTGCGAAAATCCCCAGGGTTCATCTTCAGGAATTTGCGGAAGGATTTGTTGAACGCGGCTGATGTGTCGTAGCCAATACTGAGGGCGATCTCAGTGACGCTTGCATTGTGATCTTCCTCCAGCATGCGCAGCGCCGTGGTAAGTCGCAGGCGACGGAGAAACTCGAAAGGCGTCTCGCCGGTATAAGCATGAAAGAGTCGCGCAAAGTGATAAGACGATGACCTGGCCTCGCGAGCAATGCGGCCCAGGCTAAGCGGTTCCGTCAGATGCAGCCGGATGTATCTTTGGGCGCGACCAATCTGCGAACGATGAAATTGGGTCTGATGGGCTTTCTTTTGTGCCACGCGATAGTCTAACGTCACGAGCCGGCAGGCAGCTTTTCCTCAATTGCGAAAATTGCGAATTCCGCTCAGGCCGCAGCACCCAACCGTTCCACCGCCTTCAGGTAAAATGCCATGCGTGTCAGATAAACCAATCTCTCCCTCTACCAACATCGACTCCATCCTCCAGGAGCAGCGCAAGTTCGAGCCGCCCGATGATTTTCGCCGCAGCGCTCATCTCCAGAGCGAGGCAGACTACGAGCGCGTCTATCGGGAGTCCGTCGAACAGCCGGAACAATTTTGGGGCCGCATTGCCGAAGAGCTGCACTGGTTCAAGAAGTGGGACAAAGTTCTCGAATGGAATCATCCCTGGGCGAGGTGGTTCGTCGGCGGCCAATTCAATCTTTCTTATAACTGCCTCGATCGCCATGTCCAGACTAAGCGCAAAGACAAACCCGCTTACATCTGGGAGAGCGAATCCGGCGAAGTACGCAATTTAACGTACGCCGAACTCCATCGGGAAGTGCAGAAATTCGCCAACGTTCTGAAGTCGCTCGGCGTAAAAAAAGGCGATCGCGTCGCCATCTACATGGGCATGACGCCCGAACTTCCCATCGCCATGCTGGCTTGCGCCAGAATCGGCGCGCCGCACACGGTTATCTTTGGCGGATTCGCCGCGCATGCATTGATCGATCGCATCCACGACTGTCACGCAACAGCTGTTATCACCCAGGATGGCGCGTTCCGCCGCGGCGCCGAAGTAAAGTTATTTCCCGCCGTCGAAGAAGCCCTGAAATCCTGCCCCAATGTTAAGAACGTCGTCGTTTACAAACGCACCGGCACGCCGATCAACATGCAATCCGGCCGCGACCACTGGTGGCACGATCTGATGGCGAAAGCGCCAGACCTTTGCCCCGCCGAGCCGCTCGATTCCGAGCATCCTCTTTATATCCTTTACACCTCGGGCACGACCGGCAAGCCCAAAGGCGTGGTCCACACCACCGGCGGGTATTCCGTCGGCACCTACATCACTACCAAGTGGGTCTTTGATCTTCGCGAGAATGATATTTACTGGTGTACTGCCGACATCCGCTGGATTACCGGACATAGCTACATCGTGTACGGTCCGCTGCAAAACGGCGCGACCTGCTTGATGTACGAAGGCGCGCCCAACTTCCCCGAGCCTGACCGCTTCTGGCGCATCATTGATCAGCACAAGGTCACCATCTTCTATACCGCGCCCACCGCCATTCGCACCTTCATTCGCTGGGGCGACGAATGGCCCAAGAAGCACAAACTCGACAGTCTGCGACTGATCGGCACAGTCGGAGAACCCATCAATCCTGAAGCCTGGATGTGGTACCGCGAAGTCATCGGTCACAATCGCTGTCCGATCGTTGATACCTGGTGGCAGACCGAAACTGGCCACATCATGATCTCGCCTATTCCCGGCGCGATCGCGACCAAACCCGGTTCTGCAACCAAGCCGTTCCCCGGCGTTGTTCCCGAAATTGTGGACATGGAAGGCAATCCCGTCCCCGATGGCTCTGGCGGATTTCTCGTCCTGAAGCAGCCCTGGCCGGGCATGTTGCGCACGATCTATGGCGATCCCGACCGTTACGTGAAGCA
>Ga0066684_10000508_pt1 | contig 13564 bp, 10 predicted proteins | sample GraSoiAngelo_133_FD_62301 | JGI IMG/M metagenome (GOLD analysis project Ga0066684, IMG submission 62301) | Grasslands soil microbial communities from the Angelo Coastal Reserve, California, USA - 14_0929_05_20cm | ecosystem: Environmental > Terrestrial > Soil > Grasslands | place: USA... | reverse complement strand
AATCAGCCAAAAGATCGGCCGTCTTGAATTGGCTGATCGCGGCACGCTCTTCCTCGATGAAGTCGGCGACATTCCTCTGGAACTTCAACCCAAATTGCTTCGTGTTTTACAGGATCACGAATTTGAACGTTTGGGCAGCACTCGAACTTTGCGCGTAAACATTCGCCTTATCGCCGCCACTAATCGCGACCTCGCCAGAGCCGTGGCAGAAAGGGAGTTTCGCAGCGACTTGTACTACCGGATCAATGTCTTTCCCATTCGCGTGCCACCCCTTCGCGACCGTAGTGATGACATCCCTCTGCTGGTCCGCTACTTCGTTCAGAAGTTTTCCCGCAGAATGAATAAACCGATCGAAACCATTCCCTCTGAAACCATGAACTCACTGGTTGCCTGGGATTGGCCAGGGAACGTCCGGGAATTGGAAAACTTTATTGAACGCTCGGTGATTCTCAGCGATGGCACGGTGCTGCGAGCGCCCCTGGCAGAGTTGAGCACATCAGAATCCGATTCCAGCGGCAACGCCACGTTGGAAGTTATGGAACGCCAATACATTATTCGCGTGCTCCGCGAGACTGCCGGAGTAATTGCCGGCTCCCATGGCGCTGCCACCCGCCTAGGCATGAAGCGCACCACCCTGCAATCGCGAATCATCAAAATGAAGATCTCCCGCGACGAATACGAAGTCTGATTAAGGCGCTCATTCATTGAATTCGGTGACGAACTTTCGGCACTCTGCCGTAAGCTCGTCAAGTTTGACATCCCTGAAAGCGCAGCAGTTTCGTGCTACGGCATGGCATTCGCTCCCTGTTTCCAACAACTTACAATTACAGTCCAATTTTGGAACTGCAAATGCCATAAGCTTCGCGTCTCGAGCATCAGCACTTAGGGAACACCTGGAAAAAATGAATATCTGTGACGTTGGCCAACAGGAGAAGGCTGCTTGGCGTCCGGGTCTAGAAACAGGAGCGCCGCCCAGCAGTCCCGCATCTCCCCGACAGACTACGAGCATTGGGCCGCTGGAAGGTACCCAACCATCTGAGCACGCGAACGATTGCCAGCCGCCTGGATATTTACCGACCAAAGTGCTGGCTGAGCTCTGGGTGTCGCGGCGAGATCCGATTTATCTCTTCGTCTGTAGCATGCTCTGGCACTCCCAGGCAGAGTCCGGCGCGGGCTGGGAACTCGTGCGCGGCCTCCGCTCCCTGCGAGAGGAGGAGCGTACAGTTTCCGCTGCTCTGCTGGCCAAAACAAGAAACCTGCACCTTCCGGTTGACGAAGCACGGCGAAGCAACGGTGATCTAAAGCTGCCACAGAAGGATCCAGCGAGCAGGGGAGGCTCGCGATCAGTTGACAAAGTGACCACGATGAACACTCCTTACGGGTTGGAAATCATCGAGAACTGCATGAGCTGCAAATTGCGCCGGGAGAAATGGTTCTGCGGCCTCTCGCCCGACGTCCTGAGATCATTTAGCGCCGCCAGCCATCTGAGCACTTATCCCGGCGGCGCAATTTTGTTTGTCGAGGGCCAGACCCCTCGCGGGGCATTCGTGCTTTGCTCCGGAAAAGTAAAGCTCTCAACGACTTCTCGCGAAGGCAAAGTACTTATCCTGAAAATTGCGGAACCGGGCGAGGCGCTCGGTTTGAGCGCGGTCATTTCCGCTACGCCATATGAAGTGACCGCCGAAACCTCCGGCCCATGCCAGGTGAACTTCATCGAACGCGAGACTTTGATGCGGATGCTGGAAAAGAATGGCGAGCTGGGCCTTCACTCCGCTCAAGCCTTAAGCAAGGAATTTCAGTCGGCCTATCGCGACATTCACGAATTGGTCCTGGCCCGCTCCTCGGCCGGAAAACTGGCGCGATTGTTGCTCTCCTGGGCGGTCGGGCGCGAGAACGGCTCCAGCGAAATCAAGATTCGTTCCAGCCTGACCCATGAGGAAATGGCGCAGATGATTGGCTCATCGCGCGAGACCGTCACTCGCCTGTTGAGCGAGCTCAAGAAAAAGCAGTTGATAAGGCTCGAGGGTTCGACCCTGGTCATCCGCAACCGCACGGCGTTAGAAGCGCTGGCTGCCTAACTCCTTGGCAGCCACACGGCGGCTGGTTCCCCCCGGACCGGCCGCCACCCCCCTTATTTGTAGCCATCAGAACGTAAATCCCAGTTGGGCTGTGTAGCTCCGCGGGGTAACGAAATGCGTCCCGCTGAAGGTTGATAAGAAGTTGTAGAGCGCCACCTTGTTCGTCAGATTGATGGCGGTGAACTGGAGACCCCATTTGTATTTGTCGCTATGAAAAAGATTGTCGTGTCCGATGGCGAGATCGAAGAGATGCCGAGGCGCAATGCGCGGAGGATTCTTGTCATCATCTTCTGTGCCAGCCGCCGGTATCTTCACCAGCGTGGAACCAAACTGCGATGCGAGGCACGAGCTTGGAAGAGGCGTGGTCGGAGTTGCACGAACGCCGCCGCAGAACAGGCCGGCTTGGAATTCCTGGTCGTCAGTGAGACCGGTCGCAGCCAGATCTACTGTGGGGGCGGAGGCAGGCGTACCGTCAGAGAACGGCACTGCCCCGGCAACGAGTCCGCTGTCATACCTCCAATTGAATCCAATCCAGGGACCGCGTTTTCCGATTTGATATTGCAAGTGCGTTGTCTGATTAAATTTCTCGTCGTGGTCGATGCGGAAAACGACCGGAGCAGACGGGACTGCGCCAGCTCCGCTGACCTGCGGTTCGAAATAACGCGCCGCCACACTGGAAAAGACCATAAGAGCCGAGAATCCATGGAAATTCGGTACGCTCACGCGGCCCGCAAATCCAGGAATTTTCGATCTGTCCCAAGCGACTGGGAAGGTGATCGGAGTCGCCCCGAGAATGCTGAAGTCGTAGGCGTTGTGGGTGTATTTCCAGATGTACTCGCCGGAGAAGACGAGATACTTGCCAAACGCTTGCTCCAGACCAGCGTGAAATTCGTTACGCCAGCCGGGGGCGAGCGGAGTTGGATTAGGAGCAGAACAACCCAGAAGGGGATTCAAGACGGCATTGTCACATCCCACGCTGGAGAGCACGAGGTTCTCATTAAATGGAGTCTCCAGCACCCGGGCATAGGAAACGCGAAGTATCGTATTGCTTGGCTTGACGTGGTAGGCGATGCCAAGGCGGGGCTCGCCCTCGCGATGAGTTACCAAACCGTTATAAAAATCTCCACGGAGACCGAGATTAAAAGACCAATTTCCTTTGGTGATGATGTCGCGTACATACAGTGCGAGTTCTTTCACGTCGGTGTGACCACGGAATGTAAATAGGCCGCCGCCACGAGTTAGGTCGAAAGGAAAAAGATCAGTACAGGGAGAATCGATTGGCTTGTTGGTGACTGTGTCAAAGCAGGGATTCCCACTGCCATCGGTCTGCGATGGGAGGAACGTAGGGTCGACGATCCCCAAGTTATCGTTTTCGTTCAGCAGCGTCTGTTGGTAAACGCCTCCCACCTTCAAGTTGTGAATGCCTTTCACATAAGAAATCTCTGGGCGAATTCCTGCATTCGTGAGGGTACGGTCCTGCCCGACCGTTTCCGCCTGCAGGCCGCCTGGCGCAAGGTCAGCAAAAGGATTCCCACTGGGATAATAGTTATATTGATCGTGACGGACGAACGTTCCGAGAGTGAACACCGTTGTGCTGCTGAAAAGATGGGTCCACGATGGCGCGATGTTATAGGTCTTAATCTGCGAGCGCTGATCGGTAGGGCCGACGGGCAAGCCATCAGGGCCAAGGCCGTTGCTGAAGTTGGGATCTACCAGGCCTTTCCACGAGGTCGCCTCCTGGGCATCGAACGAATTCGGGTTCTGGAACCAGGAACGCGTGACGTTAAAGTTCAGGTGAACGGAGTCTGCGCTCGAAAATTGATAATCTACACGGTCGAACAAGTTCTCCTGGTTACCCTTCGAGTGTATGACCACGAATTCCGGCGGATCCAGGAATCTGCCCGTGTTCAGCCCAGTAACCGAGATGAAGTTGCCCCACTTTGCTCCGCCAAAGCCCAGATTGAAGCCTGCGTTGGAAGTCCCGAAGCTGCCGTAGGAAGCAGTCACGCTGCCATGAGGCGTCGTCTCGCCCTGGCCAGAACGCGTCGTCACGTTGATTACGATACTCGTCTTGTCGCCGTATTCGGCGGGCGGTGCCCCGGAGATGACCTCCAAAGACTGAATCGAATCAATAGGAATTTGGTTGGAAAACGGCTTACTAAACTGGTCTGTGATTGGTTGATTGTCCACGGAGAACGAGTTCTCCGCATGGTCTCCCAGGCCGTGAAACAGCCCATTGGAGTCTGCAGCCACCCCAGGAGAAGCGAGGGTCACGAGCGAACTAACCGACGACGAAGCACTCTCGAGGGGTAGTTTGTCAAACAAGTTCTTATCGATGTCGGTGTGAAATGTAGGATCGTTTTCCAGCAGATCTTCCGCAGCCGCCTCAACCGTTACGCTTTCGCTTGAGCCTTTCACTTGCAAGCTGATACTGAGACTTACAGGAACTACAGAGCGAACTTCAATGTCTTGAACGTAAGGAGCAAATCCCTGGCCTGTGACGGTCAGGTGATAAGGGTTGAAAGGAACATTGGGAATGGTAAATCTTCCTGAGCTGTCGGTAACCGCGCTCCGGTCAAAGGCGCTGACTGGATTCCGAATTTCAACAGTGGCACCGGGCACGACCGCGCCCGTAGGATCCACCACAGTACCTGTGACTGAAGTTGAGTTTCCCCCTGCCTGAGCAGCGGCGCTGAGACCCAACGCCAAATAGAGAACCACCACAAAAGCCGCGCGTAGCGACTTCAGATAAGAAGCCAGCATGAATTCCTCCCGAGAGAATTAGGACTGCGAATGAATCCGAATGTTGAAATGGACGACTCTTCTGGAACCCTAAACCGCAGGAGGAGGACGAACGCTGAGGGCAAAGGCAATGATGCGGTGTGAGATACAGGTTGACGTGAGACGAACTGCGGAGATACGAACGAAAGTTAGGGCTGGTCTATTTAAGACAGGACGCGGCGCTGCTGAGTGCGCGCTGACGCAAACCGTGCATCCTACCGATTCGGCCTTACTGGAATGGTGATGAGCAACCACTGCGATTGCTGACCAAAGCATCAGCAATACGCAAAGAAACGCCAATGGTCTTGACTTCGAGCGCATCGGACCAATCCAATTGCAATGAGTTTCTATGATCTGAATCTACACCGAACAGCGAAGCGACACAACTGCCCTTCGCCAGCACGTGCCCATAATGGCACGGGGAGTCCAAGCAGGCCGCGATGCTGGCCGGTCAAAGCACAACAACTAAATGATATGTTTTTCTGCTGCAGAAATCGGAGCCCCTAAGGACGCCTCAATTGAATTTTCCCGCGAAACGAGCGCAGTACAAATCGCGATGCGTTTGAAATGCCGGGCTTTAACAACGACTTCTTTCCTGTCGCCGTGGGTTCCGTGCCAGTATAAGGAGATTTTATTAGTGACTCAGCATTCCTGGCGCGCTCGGTGATTTCAACCGGGGCATTGGCGGGAATCGTGATCGTAAGGTCTCCAGAGTGACTGGTTAGCCTATAGTCTCCCATCGTGCCCGGATCGCCGTCATACGTGATTCGGCCTCCTCCCGAGTTCACCACGACCGACGATTCCGCCACGTTGCGCAGGCTGACGTCTCCGGTGACAGAAGTCACATCCAGATGACAATTTTGAATGGAACTCAAGGTGACCGGACCCTTGAGAGTCTTCACGTGGAGATGGGCATCCATCATGTCGCTAACCTCGATTGATCCGCTAGCGGTCTCCATAACAATATCGCCGCGCAATCCTCGCGCATGAATTACCCCATTCATCGATTCCAGCCTGACAAACGCTTCGAGCGGCACCAGGACCGTATATTCGACCAAGCTCCCCCCGGAAATGTTCGGAGTGGCAACCGAGCGTAAGTCGATCCGGTTCCCGTGCTGCTCGCTTTCGAGCTTCACTGTATTTGCGTGCGAGATTGTGGTCACCACGACCTGGGAGTTTCCTGAGGGTCCAAGGGAGATCGGACCATGGTTGGCCTCAAAACCTTTGCTGCTTCAAGCCGCTTCTTGTATCCTGCGCATCAGTCCAGTACGCGCTCTCGCTGTCTCTCGACCGATACTCCTTCCTCCAAGGATTGGGCAGTCCGACGGTGAAGGATCACGTGGACGAAGAACATCGCTATCAACACCGCGCCAAACGTACAGACAATCGTTGCGCCAGTGGGCAAGTCAAGGGCTACAGAAAAATACACACCCAGCGCCGAAACCAGTGTTCCCATGGTCCAGCCAATGGCCAATCGTTTGCCGATGTGGTCGGCGAACAGCATGGCGCCAACGGATGGAACAACCAAGTAGCAAAAAACCAACAACACTCCCGCGATGGCGACGGAAGAAGTAACTACGAAACCAAATGACGCGTAAAACAAAAAATCCCACAGGCGAATGTTGAGGCCTCTAGCCTCCGCAGCGGCTGGGTTGGTTGAAATCAGCAGAAAATTCTTACGGAAGATGTAGTGGAAGAGGCCAATTGCGCCGTAGAGAATCGCTGTCTTAGCGACGTCATGCATCGACACCGCCAGAATATTTCCTACCAGCATGTCCTTGAGATGCTCGGTTTCGCCGGTAGCCTTGCTCATGGCGAGGATGGCGGCTGCTGACGCGACCGCATAGGTAATACCGATGAAAGCTTCCTGCGGAATGTGGCCGCGGCGAGTGCGGGCAAGCGCAAAGATACCTGCGCCCACAAATGTGAATCCCAGGCTCAGCCAGTAAGCGCCGCCTCCATGCGGATCCATCCCGATCAGGATGGCGGTGGTAGCGCCCAATGCGGCAATCTGTGCCAGCGCCAGGTCCACGAAAATAACGCCGCGTTCCACCACGTGCACGCCGAGATAGGCGTGAATGCCGGTCAGAATCAAGCTGGCCAAAAAAGGCGCCAGCAGGAATGGCAATATTTCCATGGTGTTCCTTATTTAGTCGCGTTAAATGCTTTGATTAACAGAGCAATATCGTAGTCGAACAGCTGAAAATAATTCGTCACCTGTTTCTCTCCGCCTACTGACGGTAGATACACAATGACTTGCGCCCCGGTGGCCTGCCCTATCGATTGCGGGGTCTTAAGGTCGAAATAAGGTTCCACGAGCACGACCTTGCAGTTCTCTCGCTTCATTAATTGGATGAGTTCCAGCGTGTGGCTCGGTGTGGGCGGAATACCGGGCCGGGGCTCCACATAGCCAATCACGTCCAGATTAAAGTGCTTAGCAAAATTGGGAAAGGAGCGATGATAGGTGACCACCTTGCGGCCGTGGTACGGCTGCATCTCCTGATCCCATTTCTGCTCGGCTGCAGTCAGCCGCTTGTCAAAATCCTGAAATTGCTGCTGGAAATAACCGGAGTCCCCGGGATCCATCTCGCCGAGCTTTTCGGAAATGCCGCGAGCAATGCGCCGGCCGTTGTCGGGATCAAGCCAGTAGTGCGGATTGCCGAGGGGGTGAACATCACCCATAGCGCGCGTAACCGTGCCCGTAGGGATTTCCAGGATTTCGGCAAATTGCGAGGCATCCAGATATCCCGGCGCGCCGACTTGTATTTTAGGATTGCCACACTGCGTGATGAGCGGCGGCAGCCAACCAATCTCAAGCTGTAGCCCCACGCTAATGAGCAAGTCCGCCTGGCGCAGCTTCAGCAGAAAACTCGGCTTGGCTTCGACGAAGTGTGGATCCTGATAGCCCTTAGCTATTGACTCGACGTTGACCTTATCGCCGCCAACCTCTTGGGTCAAGGCTGCCATATCCGTGGTGGAAGTGACTACGTTGAGCTTCTTGCCTTCCGCCGCCACGGGCAAAAGCACCGCCCATAGCGTGAGTCCCAGAAGGATGGCTGGAAGTAAGGGACGATTTTGTGCCGCTTTCATGCCTCTCCTAGAACGGATGCGCCCCGTGGGCCCCGAGCGAAAACTGTACTTGCATCAATAATTCATGTGTATCGATGTTACCCGCATAACGCATGAAGCGGTACTGCCCGCGCACTTGGCTAAATTCGCTCGGCCAATAGGTAAGCACGGCGGAAGCGCCCTGGTCGGTCAGATTGGCAAACTCACTGCGATCAGAATGATCGTAACGGCCGCCCAGGAACCAGCGTCGCCCTAGCTGGTAATCACCCGATGTATAAAAGCCAAAAGCGCGTTGCTCGAAAGGCAACTGCTGGCGCTGGCTCCAGATGAACTCGCCCCGCCCAACGAAAGAATGGTAGATCGAGCGGCGCAGCGGCTTCCAGCGCAGCGTGGCATCAATCCCGTAAAGCTCCGTGAGGAAATTGCTGCCCAGGTCGTTGTGCCCGCGCCCATACGATAATCCGATATCCAAGTTGGTCGACTCGGTAATGTCTTTATAGGTGCGCAGATGTGCAACCGCACTCACATCGTTCTTAGTGGAAGCTTTGAACAACGGATGTTGTGCGTCGCCGGAATCGCCGCGGAAAAGCTGCCCAGTTGCTTCCACGAAAATTCCCTTGGGCGCTGGAATGATGCGCTCGATTGACACACCCGCATCGTCAAGACCGTCCTCGCCGCCCACCAGATTGTTCGTCACCAGTGGCCGGTCCACCCAGGGCAGCACGTGGTTGTGCATGGTATTGACTTTTCCAAATGCCGAACGCATCTTGCCTACCTTCGCGACGAAGCCCGCGGGCAGCGCGGTGAAGGTGATGTATCCCTCCTCCAGGTTTACTCCTTCTTCGCCAAACGACAGAAAGAAATCCCCTCGCGCATAAGGATCGATGATCGCCTGGAAGCCCAACTCCGACTCGTGCATCTCCAGCGATGGCGAAGGTTGTACTGGATTGCGCCCCGCCACGCCGATGAAGTCCCCGATCGCACTGATGTCGGGATTCAATGCCTTGGCTGCACTGCCTCCAGCTCCTCCGAGAGAGATCGCTTGCGCCTGTGAAAGAGGCGCAGCCGCGGCTGGTGCTGCCTGTACCTGGGGCTGCTCAGCCGGCGCAACCGCCGCCTGCGCGCCTGTCTCCGTTGTAGTAGCGGGCGGTGTCGCGGGTGACGGTGCAGGCGCCGCCTGACTCTTCAACAAGCGTACCTGCCCCTCCAGAGCAATGAGCCGGTCCTCCAGGTCGCGAATCTTCTGCAGGAGCGCAGCGTTGTCCGGCTGTCCCGATGCCGCCTTCAAGGTGCCACTCTGCTGCGGATATGCCGGCATAGCCAGGATTAGCGAGACAGCCACTAGCAATCCCAAATCTCTCATTTGGGAACTCCTCGACATCCGAGCGCAGGAAGTGAACATTTCATCCTCCGTGAGATGAAAAACGTCGATTTAGAGGCATTCGTTTTTGCAGGAGTTACGGCTAGAAGGAAGGTGGAGGGCGGATGTAGACACAGCGCTCTCGTGACATTACGGGGGATGCGATGCACAATCCTGACAAAATTGTACGGAAAAGACGATCCGTTCTTGCCTAAAACAGTAAGATGCACAACTCAGACTCATGGAGGTCCAGCCGCTCCAAGCCGCGCGGCTTACGCACGAATAGGCGCCGCGAGCAGCCGGCATAAGATTCGTCAGTGACAGACTACAGTCCGAACAATTCGCGCAACCGTTTGGTTTGGGCGCGGCTCACTGGGATTTCTGTTTGCTTCTTGTCATCCATGCGAAGCTGGTAGGAGCTTTTGAACCAGGGGACGACTTCCTTTATGCGATTTATGTTCACCAGAAAAGAACGATGGGCGCGCCAGAAAAGATTAGGGTCGAGGCTGTCAAGCAGTTCCTCAAGCGTGCGGCAATTCGATTGTCCTTCCATTCCACTCATGCCGCTCGTCACCACCGAGATAACTCCATCGTCTATGGAGGCGAAACAGATATCTTTCTGATTGACCAAAAATAGGCGTCCGCCTGCTTTGAGGAGAATCTTAGAGTGCGGTCTCTGCGATTCCAACATGCGCACCAGTGTCTCCAGCTTTTCCGATGGCATGCTGTTGGTCTCTAGCTTTGTCTTAGCTTTTTGTATTGATTGCGCGACGCGGCTCTTATCAAAAGGTTTGAGCAGGTAGTCGACCGCGTTTACTTCAAAAGCCTTCACCGCATATTGATCAAAAGCTGTAGCAAAGACAATTTTCGGCAGAGGAACTTTCTTATCAATCAGCTTCTTGATTACGCCGAAGCCGTCAAGCCCCGGCATTTGCACATCAAGAAAAACCAGATCAGGATTGTGTTCGCGGATAAGATTAATGGCCTCGACGCCATTCTTTCCTTGGGCGACGACGTCCACGTCGTCAACATTCTTGAGCAGATAGGCTAATTCATCCCGTGCCAATTGCTCATCGTCCACGATTACAGCCGATAGCGGCATTGCTGCTCCATTTGTGACAGTTTGGATTGAGTATACCGACCGCTCTTGTTGAGGGCAATCAGCCGTGTCGCAATTGCGAGGCGTTCGTTCACATCACGTTCTCCACCGCCAGCGCCATTCCCATGCCGCCGCTGACGCAGAGAGTGGCGACACCGCACTTGGCCTTGCGCTTCAGCATTTCGTGCAGCAGCGTCACGGTAATGCGACTTCCTGTGCAGCCGATAGGATGCCCCAACGCAATCGCGCCGCCATTCACGTTCAACTTGTCGTGATCGAAATTCAGCTCGCGGTCGCAAGCCAATACCTGTGCCGCAAAGGCTTCGTTTAATTCAATCAAATCGAAATCGGCGAGCCGCAGTTGATATTTCTGTTCAAGCTTACGCAGTGCCGGGACCGGTCCAATCCCCATAATGCGCGGATCAACACCTGCTGATGTCACGGCCAGAATCCGAGCCAGTGGCGTGAGATTGTTGCTCGTCACGAAATCTTTGCTCGCCAAGATAACGACCGCCGCACCATCCGTTATGCCAGAAGAATTTCCCGCGGTGACGGTTCCAGTCTTTGAAAAGACTGGAGCGAGCTTCGCCATTTTTTCTAAAGTCGTCGCACCAGTGAACGGATGCTCATCCCGGCTGAAAATCTGTGGACCTTTCTTTCCTTCGATCGTTACCGGAACTATTTCTTCATTGAAACGTCCTGATCCAATCGCCCGCGCCGCCCGCATCTGCGAGCACAGCGCGAACTGATCCTGCTCCTCGCGCGAGATTTTGTACTGCTCGGCGAGCACTTCGGCCGTTTCCCCCATGACCATCTTCGCCATCGGGCAAAAAAATCCGTCGCGATACATTCCGTCGACGAGATCCTGATTGCCCAGCCGGTATCCCCAGCGTGCGCCATCGAGATAGTAAGGCAGCCGCGACATCGATTCGGTGCCGCCCGCAAGCACGCAATCAAGATTGCCCGTGGTGATCTCCTGGAATCCGAGCGCAATCGACTTCAGTCCTGACGCGCACGCCTTATTGACCGTGTAAGCCGGAATCTCTTGTGGAACTCCGCTGCGAATGGAGATCTGACGCGCCGGATTCGGTCCTCCCCCAGCCTGGCGAGCATTGCCAAAAATCGTTTCTTCCACCTGCTTGGGATGCACCCTTGCGCGTTCCATGGCCGCTTTAGCCGCAACCACGCCCATATCAGCGGCAGTCATGGAGGCGAGCGAGCCGCCAAATCTGCCGATCGGCGTGCGCACCGCCGAGAGGATATACACGTCCTGCAATCTGGACCTCCGAAACTTTTAGTCTAGCATTTGGGCTCTGGCGCATTCCCGGTAGACGGCGGCAAAATGCAGATTCCTCTTCGTGTTCACTCCTCGAATTGACAAATCCTTTGGGCCTGCAGATCGCTTCACCCCTGCATTACACTGGCTTCACATGCATTTTATTTACGGCATCAATGCCGTCGCTGAGGCCCTTAAGGCGCGCGGGCGCTCTTTTGAATGGGTCGGAGTGGCCAAGGACCGCCACGACCTCCGCTTGCAGCGCGTCATCGATGAATCCCGCAGGAACGGCATTGCTGTGCGCTTCGTTCCTCGCGCCGAACTCGATCGCATGGCGGGGAACAATGCGCATCAGGGAGTGGTTGCGGTCACCTCAGCCAAGCAGTACGGCGATCTCGACGATGTGCTCGCCGCCAAGCGCGGCCAATACTCGCTTGTGATCGTGCTCGACGGCTTAGAAGACCCGCATAACCTGGGTGCAATTCTTCGCACGGCAGATGCGGCGGGCGCTGATGGAGTCGTCATTCCCGAACGCCGCGCGGCGGGCGTGACTGGAACTGTGGCGAAAGTTTCCGCCGGAGCGAGCGAGCACCTGCCCATTGCGAAAGTAACGAACATCGCCCGAGCCTTGCAGGATTTGAAATCCAAAAATCTTTGGATTGTTGGCCTCGACGAGCACGGCACGCAGACCTACGACTCCGTGGACTATAAGATGGACTGCGCCATCGCTTTGGGCGCGGAAGGCAAAGGTCTGCACGATCTCGTGCGCAAGCGCTGCGATTTTGTTGTCTCCATTCCCATGCTCGGAAAAGTGCCGTCGTTAAATGTCTCAGTGGCGGCAGGCGTGGTGCTCTACGAAATCGTGCGCCAGCGGAAAGCGGCATCGAACTTAAAATGAAGTTCCTCTGCGTCCTCTGCGTGCTCTGTGGTTTCCAAGGGTTCGCTCTGGACCGCGAGGCCTTCACCTTCACAAACTACGATCTCGATGTCCGCGTCGAACCGGAGCAGCAGCGGCTTGCAGTACGCGGCAAACTGACACTTCGCAATGACTCAGCCAGCGCGCAGAAAAATTTGTCTTTGCAAATTTCTTCCACCCTGGATTGGCGCTCGATTCAGCTCGCCGGTAAACCGGTGCAATTCGTTTCGCAGCCCTACACATCAGATATCGATCACACCGGCGCACTGTCTGAAGCCATCGTGACTCTGCCGCAAGCTGTTCCGCCGAAAGACACGATTAATCTGGAGGTCGGCTACGAAGGAACAATCCCTCTCGATGCCACACGACTGGCGCGAATCGGTGTCCCGGAGGAACTGGCCAAGCACAGCGACTGGGATCAGATCGGAAAATCGTTCACTGCGGTCAGAGGAATTGGTTACGTGGTGTGGTATCCGGTGGCGACCGAGGCCGCGAATCTCTCGGAGGGAAACAGCGTGTTCGAAGCGATCGGACGCTGGAAAGCTCGAGAGCGCTCTTCGACACTTAATGTCATGTTTCTTCACTCCGGAGAAGATGCTCCCTCAATCCTGGTGTGCAATGGCAGAGGCGCACAGCGGTCCGAGGAACAAATAAGCAGAGCATATGGGGTCAGCACTAGATGCTCATTCGACGAGCTGTGGACGACGTTGCCTCTGTTTGTGATCGGTAACTACGACGGCTTGGATCGGCCAGCGCTTAACGTCTTGTACCTGCCCGATCATAAGGCGGCTGCTGAAGATTATCTTTTGGCAGGTGATCTCGCGCTTCCCTTCGTCACACAATGGTTTGAGATGCCGCGAGAGAGACCAGAGACAATGAAAGCGGAGGTAGTGGAGTTGCCTGACCCGGGAGCCGCACCGTTTGAGAGCGGCAGGCTGCTGTTGATGCCCCTTGGCAGGACCGACTCCGCTCTGGCCCGGCTTAC
>Ga0066684_10000500_pt1 | contig 13655 bp, 10 predicted proteins | sample GraSoiAngelo_133_FD_62301 | JGI IMG/M metagenome (GOLD analysis project Ga0066684, IMG submission 62301) | Grasslands soil microbial communities from the Angelo Coastal Reserve, California, USA - 14_0929_05_20cm | ecosystem: Environmental > Terrestrial > Soil > Grasslands | place: USA... | reverse complement strand
GACGCGCCGCGCCGGAGTTCCGATTGTTCTGAACGCTCGCACGGATGTTTATCTGCTCCAGGTGGGAGCACCGGAACGCCGTTACGAATTAGCACTCAAGCGGCTAGCGGCGTTTCGCGACGCGGGCGCGGATTGCCTGTTTGTCCCCGGTGTTCGCGACTCGGAGACCATCCGCCGATTCGTCGTTGACCTGCGGCATCCCATAAATATTCTCGCGGGACCCGGCTCTCCTCCCATACCTGAGTTGGAGAAGCTGGGTGTAGCGCGTGCGAGCCTGGGTTCGGCTCCGATGCGGGCCACTCTCGGCTTGCTGCGCAGGATGGCCGAAGAATTGAAGACCGCAGGAACGTATCGCGCGCTGGAAGGCGCGCCCTCTCACGACGAAGTGAACCGGATGATGGAAAAATGAATGCCCCGCATCGTGTTGCACACATCAATTGCCGCGCCGATCGAGCGCTGCTTCGATCTTGCGCGCAGCATTGATCTGCACATGGCTTCCACGGATTGGAGCGGCGAGCGGGCCGTTGCCGGTGTGACCAGCGGTTTGATCGGCCCGGGGCAGGAGGTTACGTGGCGCGGTCGCCACTTCGGATTCACGCTCACCCACACCAGCCGCATCACAGCCTACGAGCGCCCAAGGTATTTTCAGGATTGCATGTTGCGCGGCCGCTTTCGGCGCTTCTGCCACGATCATCATTTCGAAACTCGTGGCGACGGAACCTTGATGAGGGACGAAATGGAATTTAAAGCTCCATTCTGGCTTGCTGGAAAGCTATTGGAATGCGTCGTTCTCGAGCACCACATGCGAACGCTGCTGGAACGAAGGAATCGCTGTATCCGGGAGGCAGCCGAAAGCGGCGACTGGCAGCGCTACCTGCGATCCTGAAGCTGCTTTAGCGGATGTACTATGGAGCGGTGCAGACGCTGGCTCAGCGTGTTACCCGCTACATCCGGCATCGCAAGCTTTTGCATCCCGGAGACCGTGTGGGCGTAGCCGTTTCCGGCGGGGCTGATTCAGTCGCCCTGCTGCGTTTGTTCCTGGAATTGCGGGCGGAGTTGGGAGTTGTCCTCTCCGTCGTCCATTTCGATCACAAACTCCGCGGGGCAGAGTCGGACGCCGATCAGCAATTCGTGGCCGATCTCGCGTCGCAAAATAAGCTGGATTTTCACTGCGAAAGCGGCGATGTCGCCCGTTATTCCACCGCGAAGCGTCTCAGCTTAGAAACCGCGGCGCGGGAAATGCGGTATGGGTTCTTTAAGCGCTTACTGCTCGAAGGCCGAATGACTCGCGTTGCCACCGCACATACTCTCCATGATCAGGCCGAAACAGTTCTTCTGAGAATCATTCGTGGGGCGGGTACGCGCGGTCTGGCCGGAATTTACCCCTGGTTATCAGTCTCTAGTTCTCAGTTCTCAGCCTGCAACCGATCAGCGATCGAGCATCGTGAGCAGGCGTGTGCTTCGATTGTTCGGCCACTGCTTGGCGTCAGGCGGAGCGAAGTCGAAGCCTATCTTGCTTCACTTGGGCAGAGTTGGCGCGAGGACTCGAGCAATCGCGATCTGCGTCACGCGCGCAACCGAGTGCGGCATGGAATCCTGCCCCGGTTGGCACGAAATTTGAATCCGGCGGTCCGCGAGGCGCTGGCCGAGCTTGCGGAAATTGCTCGCGCCGAGGAGGAGTACTGGAATGCTGAAGTCGAGCGAGCTTTACCGGGGATCCGGCCAGAACACGGTGATGTTCAATTGGCGGTGGCGGAGCTTGTGAAACTGCCGCTAGCGTTGCAGCGCCGCATGATTAGGGCAACGGCTCAGGTTCTCAATGCGCGCCTCGAGTTTCGCCACGTCGAAGAGATTCTCGAACTCGTTGGCAAGAAGGCTGGTAGGGCAGTCTTGCCCGATTCCAGCACGGCCTCAGTTGAAGCTGGCTGGCTTGTTTTTAGAGCGGCGCCGCAGGTCTCGCCTCCAGTCCGCGATTATGAATATCGCTTGCCAGTCCCGGGCAAGATTTCGATTCCTGAGACCGGGATGCTCTTTGAAACATTTTTCATTTCCCTGCCCATGAAAGAGAGCTATAGTCCGGACAACCTACTCTCACTCAACGCCGTTTCAGGCGATTTGACGCTGCGGAACTGGCGGCCAGGAGACCGCTTCTGGCCGGCCCACACCAAAGCTCAGAAGAAAATCAAGGAATTGCTTCATGATAAACATTTGTCCGTTGCCGAACGTAAGCTTTGGCCGGTGGTCGCGAGAGGGGATGAAATCGTGTGGGTTCGTGGATTTCCCACGCCCGCTCATCTGAAACCGCGAAACGGGCAGAAAGAGGCGCTGCTGATTCGCGAAGTCCCACTGTCAGCCGGGCGGGAACTAATGACTTAAGTCACTGTAAGAACGCCCCTCCCTTTTTCTACTGAACGGGGTAGAATGGCTGTACAGGAGAATCTGTCAAACAAAATCCAGTCCGGAACTCGGAAGTTTGGCAATCCTTCACCGAATCTGGCTCTGTTCTCCTGTCCGCTGTGATCGGTTGAGTGGGGAGAAAGAGCGACAAAAAACTCTGACGAGCATCTAAGTTGAGTTGGGGTTAATGTCGAGTGGGGTTTTAAGAGGAGCTCTAAGTGAATTCGACGGTTAAAACGGTAGTTTTCTGGCTGGTCATCCTGCTATCGGCCATTGTACTGTGGCAGGTTGTGAAAATGGGGGGAGGCGGCCAGAAAGAGAAGGAAATCAATTTCTCACAGTTCATGACGGATGTTGACCAGGGCAATATTAAAGAGGTCACGGTTAGCGGCGTCGAGGTGCATGGGAAGTACCGCAACGATAATTCTATTTTCCACACCACTGTTCCGCAGAACTATCCCGACATGATCAAGACGCTGCGCGATAAGGGCGTCAATATCACAATCAAAGACATCAGCAACGGAAGCTGGCCCACCTGGCTGCTGAATCTGGCTCCGCTTATTCTGCTGGCTGCTCTCTGGTTCTTCATGATCCGCCAAATGCAGACCGGCGGAAACAAGGCTTTGTCATTCGGCAAGAGCCGCGCCCGGCTGCTTTCCATGCAGCAGAAAAAAGTCACGTTTAAGGACGTGGCAGGTGTAGACGAAGCCAAAGAAGAGCTGCGTGAAATCATCGAGTTCCTGCGCGAGGCCCAGAAGTTCCAGAAGCTCGGTGGCCGGATACCTAAAGGCGTGCTGCTGGTTGGTCCTCCAGGAACAGGAAAGACCTTGCTGGCGCGGGCCGTCGCGGGCGAGGCGAATGTTCCATTTTTCTCAATATCCGGATCAGACTTCGTAGAGATGTTTGTCGGCGTAGGCGCAAGCCGGGTGCGCGACCTGTTTGAGCAGGGCAAAAAGAATGCGCCTTGCATCATCTTCATTGACGAAATTGACGCCGTCGGTCGCCACCGTGGCGCCGGCCTGGGCGGCGGGCACGATGAACGCGAGCAAACGCTGAATCAATTGCTGGTTGAAATGGACGGCTTTGAGTCCAATGAAGGCGTTATCTTGATGGCCGCCACCAACCGGCCGGATGTGCTCGATCCAGCCTTGCTGCGGCCTGGACGATTTGATCGGCGCGTGGTTGTGAGCCGTCCAGATGTGCGCGGCCGTGAAGAGATCCTACGCGTGCACACGCGCAAGATTCCTTTGGCGGACGATGTAGACCTCTCAGTACTGGCTCGCGGCACGCCGGGTTTCTCCGGAGCCGATCTCGCGAACATGGTTAATGAAGCGGCCCTGAGCGCGGCTCGGCAAAACCGCAAGGCGGTCTTGCAATTCGATTTCGAGGTGGCTAAAGACAAAGTTCTCATGGGCGTGGAACGCAAGTCGTTGATTCTCTCGGAAGAAGAGAAAAAAGTGACTGCTTACCACGAGGCTGGTCATGCGCTGGTGGCCGCCAAGCTGCCCCATTCGGATCCCGTGCACAAGGTCACAATCATTCCGCGCGGAATGGCGCTGGGCGTGACTATGCAATTGCCTATCGACGACAAGCACAATTACACCAAAGATTATCTGGAGACCGAAATCTCCATCATGATGGGCGGGCGAATCGCCGAAGAGATGTTCCTGAACCAAATGAGCACTGGCGCGGGCAACGATATTGAGCGGGCCACGGAACTGGCGCGCAAAATGGTCTGCGAGTTTGGCATGAGCGAACTAGGGCCGTTGACATTTGGAAAGAAAGAAGAACAGATCTTCTTGGGACGCGAGATCGCGCAGCACCGGGACTATAGCGAAGCCACTGCAATCAAAATTGACGAAGAGGTGCGACGGTTAGTCGGGCAGGGCTATAACACGGCAAAGAACATCTTGGGAGAGAACCGGGACACGCTCATTCGGATCGCGGCTGCGCTGCTCGAGCGCGAAGTGCTCGATGCCAACGAGATCAAATTGATTATCGAAGGCAAAGAACTGCCCAAGCTGACGCCGCCGCCCAGGCCCGATGACGGCGTACAGCAGGTGCTCAAGCCAGAGCCGGGACGTCCCGGCATCGCCAAAGGTGGCGAGAGTCCGGCCAGAGCATAAGACACTTATCAGCGCAACGGCAACAAGGGGCGGCACGGAAAAAGGCTTTGAAAGGGAGCAGCTTCCGCAGCCTGTGATGCCATCTCTGACACGAACCTGGCGTGCTCTGGAGAGCGATGCGCGTCTTGCTGAACTTCAAGTCTCCACGCGATGGCGGTCGAGCTGCGAATACCGGAAGCAGTCCACGACATGGTCATTCACCATGCCGACGGCCTGCATGAAGGCGTAGCAGATGGTCGATCCTACGAAAGTGAATCCGCGTTTTTGCAGGTCTTTGCTCATGGCGTCGGATTCACGCGTGCGCGCCGGGAGAAGCTTCAGTGATCTCCAGGAATTCACCCGTGGCTTTCCACCGACGAATTGCCAGGCGTAGCGGTCGAATGAGCCATATTCCTGTTGAACCTTCAGAAATGCTTTGGCGCTAGCGACTGCGGAAGCGATCTTCAGCCGGTTGCGTACAATGCCGTCGTTCTTCAGCAGGCCGGCAATCTTCCGGCGATCATAGATCGCCACGCGTTGGGGATCGAAAGCATCGAAGGCAGCGCGGTAATTTTCCCGCTTGCGGAGGATTGTGTCCCAACTCAGGCCGGCCTGCGCGCCTTCGAGAATTAGGAATTCGAATAGCTTTCTGTCATCGTGCTGCGGCACGCCCCATTCTTCATCGTGGTAGCGGATCGAGAGCTCGTTGCGGGCCCATTCGCAGCGGATGCGGGTTTCATTCTTGTGAGTCATGGACTTGTCGATAGTATGCCGTCTCTATGGCGCATTAGGTTTGAACGCGGGCGAAGGCGCCCGCGCCACAAAGTTCGTGCCGGGCTCAGCTCAGTGAAACTCCAAAGTCACGAATTTTGCCTGTCCCTTTCCTATGTTGATGAGCGTGTGGGTGTAGCCGCCGGCTATCCACTTAATATCGCCGGATTTGAGTTGAGCGCTTAACGCGGGCTTGCCTTCAACGTCGCTGCGCAGATCGAGATCGCTGATGGCGACCACTAGGTGGGGGCCGGCATGGTGATGTTTGGGAACGACGCCGCCGGGCCGGAGTTCGATTTCGGAGACGCGCGCGCCATCTTTTACGAACAAGATTTCCTGCGTGCCACCGGTCAGCACGTTCAAGCCACGTTCTTCATCCCATTTAGGCGAAGTGGAGGAGCGGGCTCTTTCATCCTGCATGAATTCGATTGTCACATTGCGGAAGGGGGTTGAGGCGAGATTGCGAGCGATGTGGGCGAAGTTGCCGGGAGTGAAGCGGGTTTCGCCGTCCTGCAATTTGAGTGTGGCCGGAGGCTTGCCTTCAACATCGTTCTCGACCTCTGAAGCTCCCAAAGTTACAAATACATAGTCATGGCGGTGGCGATGCATCAGGGTGGATTCGTGTGGCGGGACATCTACTTTGAAGACGCGGACGTATTGGTTTTCGAGCGCCAGACGATGATGCGGCTCGACGGTGATTTCGACCTCCGAAACGGATTGGCCAAGCAGATTAAAAGCGAGAAGCAGAATGGGAAGATGGCGTGCGCGAATCATGGAGCGAGATTCTAGCATCCTGCAAAGCTGTTGAGGTCTGTAGGGCGGTATAGTCTAGGTGAAGAGGCAGGAATGAAATACGTACTTGTTCTTTTGTGTGTGCTGGGAGTTGTGGCATCCTCGCTGGCGCTGCGGGAGCATTACCGCACTGAAGGATTCGCGCCGTGCGATATTAATGATAAGTGGGACTGCGGGATCGTAAATCAGAGTCCCTATGCGATGATCGGGAAAATTCCGGTGGCAGTGATTGGGATTGGAGGATATTTGCTGATGGGAGCGCTGGCCTTCCGGCGAGCGTATCGACTATTGTTAGCGCCGATGATTTTTGGATTGGGATTTTCGCTTTACCTGGCGCATATAGAAAAAGACATTCTGGGAGTGTGGTGCGTCTATTGCGTGATCTCATTGGGAACAATTTCGCTGCTGACGCTGCTGGTGCTGGGGACGGTGCTGGCGCAATGGCTGCGGCAAAGGCGTGCGGCATCAGAATGAATTGATGAATGAGTTAGGAAAACTCCTGCTGGTTGTTGGGTTGGTCCTTGTGGTTGGTGGCTTGGTCTTGATGGTGTTAGGCCGGACCAACCTTCCGCTTGGGCGTCTGCCAGGGGACATTATTTATCGCGGAAAGAACACAACGTTCTATTTTCCTCTGGCAACGTCGAGTCTTCTGAGCGTGGTGCTTTCGGTGATTCTGTATTTAGTAGGACGATTGAAACGATAGAAAACCAGTTCTCCGTTCCCAGTTTCCGGTTCTCAGTTAAACTCCACACCATGGTCTCTTCTGACCAGCTTGGGTTCAGCTTCAGGCCCTTTGAGCGCCGCATTTGGACGGTGCGGGACTTGGTTTCGACCGTGCGCACGCACATCGAGCGTGAGTATGGCGACATCTGGGTGGAGGGAGAGATTTCAAATTTTCGCGCCCACGACTCGGGTCATCTGTATTTCACGCTGAAAGATCAGAATGCTCAGATTCGGACGGTGATGTTCCGGTCTTCGGCGCGGCTGCTGCGCTTTCGTCCGGAAAACGGCATGCAGATTGTCCTGCGCGGGCGCGTGACCATCTATGAAGACCGCGGTGAGTTGCAGATTTCAGCTGAATACCTTGAGCCCAAAGGCGCAGGCGCGTTGCAGATTGCTTTCGAGCAACTCAAGGCCAAACTGGAAGCGGAAGGATTGTTCGATTCATCACGCAAGAAGCCGGTTCCGGCATTGCCCCAGCGAATCGGAGTAGTGACCTCGCCGCAAGCGGCGGCCCTGCGGGATATTTTGAATATTTTGCGGCGCCGACATCACTCGGCAAACGTTCTGATTTTTCCTGCGCAGGTTCAGGGAGAGGCTTCCGCGCTTGAGGTTAGTGCTGGCATTCGTTACTTCAATAAAGCTCGCAACGTTGATGTCATCATCGTGGCGCGCGGGGGCGGCAGCGCTGAAGACCTGGCAGCATTCAATCACGAGGGCTTGGCGCGCACGGTAGCGTCATCGCAGATTCCGATCATTTCGGCCGTCGGGCACGAGACTGATTTCACCATCATCGATTTCGTTGCGGACCTGCGGGCGCCTACACCTTCGGCGGCGGCAGAGTTGGTGATTCGTTCTCGTCAGGAAGTGGAGGAACAAGCGGAAGGCCTGCGACAGCGATTGGTTCGTGCCATCCATTACCGATTATTGATGGGACGGCAGACGCTGACGGAATTAGCTCAGCACGGCGCGTTTGCGCGCATGATGGATGCGATTAACCAGCGCCAGCAAAAGTTAGATGACCTGCGGTACCGCTTGGATCGGGCTGAGCGGCAGATTCTGGAACGGCAGCGGCGCAGGTTGGAATCAGCCTCGGCGGCGATTCGGCATTACGATGTGCGGCGCATTCTTTCGGGAATGAGAAAAGAGCTTGAGGGACAGGCCGGAGCGATGGTAGCGGCGATCAGAACAATTTTGCTTCGCAAGCAGTCGCGGCTCGATCAGCTGGCGGGCGCTGCGCAAGCGCTGTCACCGATTGCGATTCTCGATCGTGGGTATGCCCTGGTTTTTGATTCCGGTGGCAAACTTCTTAAGAATGCGGCGCAGGTTAAGACTGGGGATGAGATTTCGGCGCGTCTCGCGAAGGGAGTCGTGACCGCAACGGTGAAGAAGACATCATCCCAGGCTTAGACGCGTCTAGCCGTTTTGCTATCAACGCGGTGGCATTGAAGTCACTCTTGCCCCATTATGCTATCTCCGCAGTCTTCCCACTCAGGTCCGAAGCCTGACTTGAGCCCAAACTCAGGGTTTATAATTTTCTCAAATGACTGAGCACATCAAGAAAAAGCTGCAAGAAGAGATTAACGCCCTCGAACACGAGCTCAGCCACGAGCTTCCCAAAGAACTCAAGAAGGCCGTCGCCTTGGGAGATCTCAGCGAAAACGCTGAGTATCACATGGCCAAACAGCGGCAGGAGTTTGTCAAAGCGCGGCTCAGGCAACTAGGCCGGCGGCTGGCCGATCTTTCTCTTATCAACATGAACAACATTCCAAAAGATAAGGTGGGATTGGGATCGACGGTGCGTGTTTATGACAACACAAAGAACGAAGAAGTGGAATACAAGCTGGTGACCAGCGAAGAGTCTGATGTAAACGCAGGTAAAATTTCAACTACGTCGCCGATTGGCCGCGCGCTGCTTAACAAGAAAGTCGGTGACTCTGCCGTATTTGTAACCCCGAATGGAAAACGCGAGATGGAAGTGCTCAGCCTCACGACCATCCACGACGAGGCAGCGGAATCATGACTTGGACCAGCGCCTTCGGACGAGGTTGCGGGGTTCTGCTGGATGCTATCGTCCGCTGGCTCGCCCTGACGCGAATCAATCCCAATGTGCTGACGGCCCTGGGACTGGTGATCAACGTCATCGCCGCATTTCTTTTCGGTTACGCGACCGCTGAAACCCAGCGGCGAATGTTCTTTTACGCCGGCTTGGTAATCATCGGCTCGGGATTTTTTGATCTGGTAGACGGCCGTGTGGCGCGCGCGCGTAACAAAGTCACCCGCTTCGGTGGCTTCTTCGATTCGGTCGTAGACCGCTATAGCGACGCGTCGCAGTTCCTGGGCCTGCTTGTCTTTTACGCTCGCGGAGAGCGTTTCTCTTACGTACTGCTAACTGCGTTCGTGATGATCAGCGCCATCATGGTGAGCTACACCCGCGCCCGCGCGGAGTCGCTGATTGGCTCCTGCCGCGTCGGATTCATGGAGCGTCCCGAGCGCCTGGTCCTGGTGATCATCGGAGCTCTCTTCAACCGCATGGCGCCGGTGCTTTGGGTCATTGCCGTGCTGTCAACCATTACCGTGATCCACCGCACCGTCCACACCTGGCGGCAGACGCAGTTGATGGATGGCCACGCTGCAGAGACAGCGACCCACGCGGCTTAGACATTTCCGAATAATTGCGGAACTCCTCCAGCCCCCGAGAGACAACCTTGCGTGAGTGCTAGACTGTCCCGTTACTCTCAACGTCTGTCACTTCGGGGAATTCTTTGCCTTCTGATCCCGTTCTGCTGGTCCATGGCGGCGCGTGGGCTATTCCTGACGACATGGTGGAAGCGCACTTAAATGGCGTGCGCGGCGCAATTGCCGCCGGGTGGCAAGTGCTGCAGCAGGGTGGCGCCGCGTTGGATGCGGTTGAGGAAGCCGTTGTCGTCATGGAAGACGACGAAACGTTTGATGCTGGTCGCGGAAGTTTTCTTAATCGCGATGGCAAGGTTCAGCTTGACGCGCTGATCATGGACGGTGCGACCCTACGCGCCGGCGGCGTCGGCTGCGTGGAACGGATTGCGAATCCGGTTCGCGCCGCCTGCAAAATCCTTAGCGACAGCCCGCATGTGTATTTCGTAGCCCAGGGCGCCGAGCAATTTGCCGCCGAGCATGGAATCCCACTCTGCAAGAACGAAGATTTGATCATCCCGCGAGAAGTGGAACGCCTGCGGGAATTCCAGGCGCGAGCAGCCGAGCAAAACCAGGATTTGTTTGCGCCCGCAATCTCACACGATACAGTCGGCGCGGTTGCGCTAGATCGCGATGGCAACATAGCTGCCGCCACTTCTACGGGCGGCACACTCAACAAGGCCCCGGGGCGGCTTGGTGATTCGTCGTTGATTGGCTGTGGCTGCTACGCGGATAACCGAACTGCGGCGGCTTCGACGACGGGCTGGGGCGAGCCTATCATGAAATTAGTGCTGGCAAAGTGGGCCGCGGATCGCGTCGCTTCCGGCAGCCTGCCGGAGTGGATCGCAGCGGAGGCAATCAACTACCTCGAGTCTCGCGTAAACGGCCACGGGGGCATTATCTTGCTCGATGCGCGCGGTCGTTTTGGCATCGCGCACAATACCCCGCGCATGGCTTGGGGATTGAAGACGGTCGCGCAGGAAGAAATCGGGATTGAACGCAAACCTTGAGTTTCTCTGTCATCTGCTCTGCGGCCAGTTTTGAGCTGTCGCACCAGAGACCTGCGAGGTAGGCCTCAGGGCGGATGAGTCGCCTTTGCAGCAAGCTTGAGGGTCATGCCAAACGCAATTCCCCTCAGTGATTTGGCTTGATTTCTCATGACAATCTGATGTAAAAACCTGCGGGATTCACCCATCATCGTGCGCGCCAGTTCACAGCCCGCCAGGGGAGGGCTGATTTTGCTTCTTTTTGTGATCGGGTTAAATCCAGGGAGAAATTTATGAATCTGCGAAAGACCGTCTCGCTCGTATTGTGGTTGCTCGGGCTGAGCACATTGGGATTTGCTCAGGGCGTCGCCACCGGCGATTTGCACGTCATCGTTAGAGATCCAAAAGGAAGCCTGGTGACCAATGCAACCGTTAGTGCGCACGAGCAAGCCAAGGCCTACGAGCGCTCGACCACGGCTAACAACGAAGGCGAGTATCGGATTCTAGCCCTTCCGCCGGGAGAATATACGGTCATCGTGGAGGCGCCCGGCTTTGGTAAAGTCACGGCCAACAATGTCACGATCACAGTGGGGCAGATGGCGGAACTGCCGGTCGCGCTTGCAATCGCGGGGTCGCAGGAAGTAGTCAACGTCAATTCGGAAGCGGAATTGGTCGAAACTACCCGCACCTCCACAACAGATACGATTGGCCAACGCCGTATCGACAATCTTCCAATCAATGGCCGTAACTACATCAATTTTGCGCTGACCGATTCGCAAGTGCTGCGCGACAATGCGCCGTCGATTGGCGCAGCGCCCACGTCGGGGCTCAACATCAGCGGTCAGCGAGGACGCTCCAACCTGGTGAATGTGGATGGAGCCGACGCAATAGACAATTCCGTGAATGGCGTGCGATCCACCGTTTCTCAGGAAGCCGTGCAAGAGTTTCAGATCATTACCAACGGCTATGGGGCGGAATATGGACGGGCTGCGGGTGGCGTAGTGAACATCATCACGCGTTCCGGATCGAACCAGATGCACGGCACAGTATTTGGCTATTTGCGCAACCGCAATTTTCAGGCGGTGAACCCTTTCAGCACGGTGCCTAACCCGGCATACACGCGGGTGCAGGCGGGAGCGGCATTTGGCGGGCCGATTAAGAAAGACAAGACTTATTACTACTTCTCCTATGAGGTCACGCGGCGGCACGAGACGGGGTTTTCCAGTATAGGTGCGCCGAATGGCAGCTTTGGACTGCAGCCCTTCGATGCCACTAACATCTTTGCTTCAGGCGCGGCACCTCCTGGAACATTCACGATACAAGTAACGCCAGCGCAAGCGGCGTTCCTCAGCACTCCAGGGCTTCCGCAGGCCCTGCTGCAGCAGTACGCGTTTTTAGCCGGAGGCTCATCCGGAATCGCGCTTAACGCAAGTTATCCTGCATCATTCGGAATTCTCGCCAGTCTGGGTGCGATACCTACTCCCGCTAATGGAAGCCCTCTGACTCAGTTTCCGACTTCCTGCAACAGCTCGAATCAGCTATGCAACGGGCTGCCTGCAAGTTTTCTGGGCCTCGTACCGCAAGCGGGCAATTATCCGGTGTTCGAAGGAACAAGTCTCTACTCATTGCGGCTTGACCATAATCTCAACAACAGCAATCGCGTTATGCTGCGCGCCAACGTCAGCCCCAGCACGGTCAACGGGATTCAGGTAAACGGAGAGAACCAGACATTCGGGCAGAACGCATTTTCACGCACATCGTCCCAGACTTATCGCGACGCTGCCGGGCTAGTCCAAGATACTTGGACTTTCGGCAACACCAAAGTGAATGAATTCCGCTTTCAGTATGCGCGGCGGGGACTACAGTATTTCTATTCGAGCGCGCCGGGAGGTTCCAATGTCGCCTCTAACATTGCGGGTTTTGCATTCGTAGGGCGCGAGCCGTATTCCTACATTCAGCGAACCGAACAGCGTTACCAATTTACCGACAATTTCTCTTGGACAATTGGGCGACACGATACGAAGTTCGGCGTGGATTTCAACTATCTGCCACTAAACGCGGTTTTCCCCGTGAACTATGGCGGCGTGTACAACTTCAGCGCCCTCACTGCAGGTCAGATTAGCAGTTCATTCGTGATACCAGGCATCGACGTCCCTGGATTCTCCCCTGTGCAAGCTTTTGGCCTCGGCATCCCCAGCACGCTGGTGCAGGGCATTGGTAATCCGCGCGACAGTTTTAGCAACAAGCCATTGGGCGCATTTTGGCAGGATTCCATGCGGGTGCGGCCGAATCTGACGCTTAACATCGGAGTGCGTTACGACGTGGAGTTCCCGCCGAAGTTCACGCCACCTTCTGGACTAGCGCTCTCGGCCTATAACCAATTGGGTTTGCAAAAGGGAATTCAGACCGATACCAACAATATTCAGCCGCGGATAGGGGTCGCGTGGGATCCAGGGCGCAACGGTAAGAGCGTGGTGCGCGCCTCTTATGGCATGTTCTACGATCACCCGCTGCTCGGGCTGTACTTTTTAGGCGACGCGTCGGATGGATCGAAGAGCGGCCAGTTGCTTTTTGCCGGCGGTGCGCCTTGCAATCCTAATGTGACACCGGATGCGAGCAGTTTGAACGCGACCAACATATTCCAGGGTATTTTGACTACCCCGAGCTGCCTGCCCACCATCCCAGGTTACCAGTCCAGTGGGCAACGGTTTAATCCCAACCCATTCACCGGAAATTCTCCCTCCAATCCGTTCCTGTTCGTCAATCAGAACTACCTGAAGCCGGCAACGTTCTTTCCGTTGGCGTTCCAGCCCTTTGGTTACCCGCAGGCAAAGAATTTTGTGTATGCGTATTCGCAGCAGGCGAACCTCACATTCGAGCACGATTTGGGCCACAACACGTCCCTCAGCCTGGCCTACAACTTTAATGGTGGACGCCACTTGAACCGGCCGATCAACGCCAACACAACGCGTGGCGACTTGCTTCTCAAGAACTGGCAAGCGGCACTCACCGATCCCAAATCAAATGCTTCGGCGGGGCCTCTCTTTGTGGGAAGTGGCGCGGCTTCGCAAGGATTTCTGCCTTGCAATGTTAATCCAAACAATGGACAGCCGTGGGTTTCTGCCGCCCTCATGAATTTCTTCCGACCTTCGGGCTTGAATCCGGCAATCGCCAACGCGCTCATCGCCGCAGGTGCGGGCAGCTGCGTGAC
>Ga0066684_10000497_pt1 | contig 13671 bp, 12 predicted proteins | sample GraSoiAngelo_133_FD_62301 | JGI IMG/M metagenome (GOLD analysis project Ga0066684, IMG submission 62301) | Grasslands soil microbial communities from the Angelo Coastal Reserve, California, USA - 14_0929_05_20cm | ecosystem: Environmental > Terrestrial > Soil > Grasslands | place: USA... | reverse complement strand
AGCGGCGTGCTCGATGACCTGCCGATTGAGCAGGTGCGAGACTTCGAGGAGGAACTGAACCGTTACGTTGAGACCGCGAATCCGGGCCTGTTGAACACGATCATGGAAAAGAAAGTTCTCGACGACGACATCAAGGCCCAGATGCTCAAAGTGATCAAGGAGTGCAAGGAAGGCTTTGTGGCGGAAAGACAAGCGGTAGGCGCAAGGTAGCTGTGAGCTGTGAGTTTCGAGGGGCACTGGTTCCGCGATTGTTCGCAGCTAGGAACTAATTAGCTAGAAGCTGTTTTATGGCTAACATTCTCGACATTCGACGGCGCATTCGCAGCGTGACCAACACGCGGCAGATCACGCGCGCCGTAAAGATGATGTCGGCGGCGCGTCTTCGTCGCGCGCAGGACCGTGCGTTGGCCGCGCGACCCTATGCGCAGATGTTGACTAACGTTTTGAAGTCGCTGGTCTCGCGGGCTGACATTTTCGACCCGAACACTGGCGAGTTGCTGCATCCGCTGCTGGTTCGCCGGGAGGAACAAAACATCCTTCTTCTTGTGGTCACCAGTGACATGGGCAAAGCGGGCGCTTTCAACGCCAACATTCTGAAAGCTGCCATGCGTTTTCTGGATTCCAAGTCAGGCAAGAACATTGAGGTTGAGGCCATCGGCCGAAAAGGGCGCGACTTTCTCCGCCGACGGTTTAAAGCCGCAGAGCCAAGGAAGTCGGGGGCTGCTGGCTCGGCGCAAACCACTCTGGTGGGTGAGCAGATCGGAGTAGTGGCCAAGCTCCAGTATTCGTTTGCTTCAGAGATGGCCGAACGAATCATCGAGCGTTATGAGAAGACGGAGATCGATTCGGTTTACATCGTTTTCAACGAGTTCAAGTCTGTTATCGCCCAGCGCCTTGTTGTCGAACAGATTCTGCCGGTCGAACAGATCGGCACACAGACAGTAGCAGAGGCGAAAGAGATGGAGATCGAAGAGAAGAAGCGCGCTATCGAGGCCGCCAGAGGCGCTGGAGTTGGATTGCGCTTGGCTGATACTCGAGAAGCTGACGCTCGCGCTGCGGCATTTGCGACTGCGCCAGTGGATTACATTTATGAGCAGTCGCCACGGGAATTATTTCGTTCGCTCTTGCCGAAATATATCGGCATCCAGATTTTTCGTGCGCTGCTGGAGTCGGTTGCTGCCGAGCATGCCGCTCGCATGACCGCGATGGAATCAGCGACCAACAACGCAACCGATATGATCGATTCATTGACTCTGCAGATGAACCGCATTCGTCAGGCGAAGATTACAAAAGAAATTATCGAGATCGTGAGCGGAGCGGCAGCATTGTAAAAGAAGCTCTTAGCTGTTAGCCCTTAGCCTTTAGCTGAATGAGCGGCTTTCAGTCAGCCGGGCAGATCATCGGGAACAGAAAGCTAAGAGCTAACAGCTAAAGGCTAGAAGCTGATTTTATGGAAAATGTCGGACACGTAATTCAAATCACCGGTCCCGCAGTGGACGTGCAATTCAACGCAGCCGCCATGCCGCCTATTTATCAGGCCATTCGCGTGGTCAGCGACGGCTTCAATGTGCCTTCACCCATCAACGTTATACTCGAGATCCAGCAGCATTTGGGCGAAGGCCGCGTGCGCGCTATTGCCATGGAACCGACAGACGGCATGGTGCGCGGCATGAAGGTGCTCGATCTCGGCGGGCCGATTTCGGTGCCGGTTGGCCACGGCACGCTTGGCCGCGTTATGAACGTGATTGGCGAACCTGTGGACAACTTGGGTCCCATCGCCTCGAACCAGCGCGACCCGATTCACCGTCCCGCGCCACTGTTCGAAGATCAGGCCACTACCGCCGAGATGTTTGAAACCGGCGTCAAGGTTGTCGATCTGATTCAGCCATTTTTAAAAGGCGGCAAAATCGGATTGTTCGGCGGCGCGGGCGTCGGCAAAACTGTCGTGATCATGGAGTTGATCAACAACGTCGCCAAGCAACACGGTGGATTCTCGGTTTTTGCCGGTGTTGGCGAACGCACTCGCGAAGGTAACGATTTATGGCTGGAAATGACTGAATCGGGTGTGATTAAGCCCGGCGATCCGGACAAGTCGAAAGCTGCATTGATCTATGGCCAGATGACCGAGCCGCCCGGAGCGCGTTTGCGCGTGGCCTTAACTGGTCTGACCGTCGCTGAATATTTCCGCGACAAAGAAGGCGCAGACACGCTGCTCTTTATCGACAATATTTTCCGATTTACCCAGGCTGGGTCAGAAGTTTCGGCTCTGCTTGGACGCATGCCTAGCGCGGTCGGCTATCAGCCCAATCTTGCAACTGAAATGGGTGAACTGCAGGAGCGCATCACGTCCACCAAGAAAGGTTCGGTCACTTCGGTGCAGGCGATTTATGTCCCCGCTGACGATCTCACCGACCCTGCACCGGCGACGACATTCGCCCACCTTGACGCAACGACCGTGCTCTCGCGCGCGCTGACGGAGATCGGAATTTATCCTGCCGTTGATCCGTTGTCTTCCACTTCGCGAATTCTCGATCCCCGCATTGTCGGCCAGGAGCACTATGATGTTGCTCAGTCCGTTAAGAGGACCTTGCAGACCTACAAAGATCTGCAGGACATCATCGCGATTCTCGGCATGGACGAATTGAGCGAAGACCAGAAGGTGACGGTCTCACGCGCGCGCAAAATTCAACGTTTCTTGTCGCAGCCATTCCATGTAGCTGAGCAGTTCACGGGCGCGCCCGGACGTTACGTCAAGATTGCCGATACTGTGAAAGGTTTCAAGGAGATCGTCGAAGGCAAGCACGATGACATCCCGGAACAAGCGTTTTACATGAAGGGGCCGATCGAGGAAGTACTAGAGGCCGCCGAGAAGATGAAGAAGGCGGCGTAAGAGCGTCGTTGATTGCACTTCTCGGTGGTCGCGAAACAGCGAAGTAAGCTTCTACACTGAACGAGCACTACATAAGGTTTGGTTTTGCGGACGACGCACGACGTACGACGCGTGATTGACCATGCCCGATACTTTCCAACTCGAAATCGTGACTCCAGAAAAACTGGTCGTCAGAGAAGCCGCTGACGAAGCGCAGATACCCGGGCGCAACGGCTACATTGGCGTGCTTCCCGGGCACGCTCCGCTGATCACTGAGTTGGGCGCTGGTGAAATCAGCTACCGTTCCGGTGGCCAGTCGCATCGGTTTTCGCTAGCGTGGGGGTTCGCGGAAGTGCTGCCCGACCGTGTCACGGTCCTGGCGGAAACGATCGAACGGGCGGACGAAATTGATATCCCTCGCGCCCAGCGTTCCCTTTCTCAAGCCGAAGAGTCGCTAAGAGGAGCGCAAACCGAGCACGATGTCGCTCAAGCCCTCGGAAGAGTTGAGCGCGCGCAGGCCCGGCTCGAAGTCGCCCAGAATCGGCAGTAACAGGTGTTCGTCATATTTTTTTCTTATAGAGACGATCAAAATTATCGCTTTCCGATTTGCTTCTGCTTTCGTTAGAGTGATCGCCTGACTTACCTGCTGATGTCCAGGAAGACACTCATGCGGAAGATCCGTGTTGATCGTTCTGTAATAGCAGTTTTCTTTTTCATGGCGCTCACGCCTGCCTTGTGGGCACAGGCTTCAGTTCCCTCTGCCGTCCCAAGCGATAGCGATCGTCTTGCAAAAGTTGAGCAGCAGGTCGCCGACGCCAAGGCTTCAGCGGACAATGCCTGGATGCTCACCAGCGCGGCCCTGGTGCTGATGATGACCGGCCCGGGACTCGCCCTTTTTTACGGCGGGCTGGTGCGAAAAAAGAACGTCCTCTCGACCATGATGCAGAGCTTCGCCATGATGGCTCTCATCACCGTGCTGTGGGCACTGTGCAGTTACAGCCTGGCATTTGGTTCCGGTACGAGTTTCATTGGCGGCTTTCACCATCTCTTCCTGAGTGGCGTCGGTCTGGAACCCGATCCCGCCTACTCGCCTACAATTCCGCAGCAAACATTCATGATTTACCAGTTGATGTTTGCCATCATCACGCCGGCGCTGATCACGGGGGCGTTCGCGGAACGCATGAAGTTCAGCGCAATGGCGGTATTTATGGTGCTGTGGTCCTTCCTGGTCTATGATCCCATGGCGCACATGGTGTGGGGCAAGGGTGGACTGCTCAATGCGGCTCTGGGCGGCCGTTTCCCGACCCTCGACTTCGCTGGCGGAACGGTGGTGCATATCACTTCCGGAGTGTCAGCACTCGTCTGCGCGATTTATTTGGGACGCCGCTTGGGATATCCGAAGGAGCCGATGCCGCCTCATAGCGTCGTCCTAAGTTTCGTCGGCGCGTGTTTGTTGTGGGTTGGCTGGTTCGGATTCAACGCCGGCAGCGCCTTATCCGCGGGAGCCTTGGCGACCAGCGCCTTTGTGACCACCCATCTGGCGACGGCTACAGGCGTAATCGGCTGGGCAGGCGCGGAATGGCTACGCAATGGCAAGGCGAGTGCGTTAGGTGCAATTTCGGGTGCAGTTGCAGGGCTGGTGGCCATCACTCCGGCATCAGGATTTGTCGGCCCGATGTCTGCGCTGGTGATTGGATTGGCTGCCGGAATCGTTTGCTACCTTATGGTCACCAAAGTCAAAATGCGCCTGGGTTATGACGACTCGCTCGATGCTTTCGGCGTGCATGGCGTGGGTGGAACCTTGGGCGCGCTTCTGACAGGAATTTTTGCTTCCAGTGCGGTCAATCCCATCTTCAGGGACGCACAAGGAGCAGTGCTTCCCTCTGGCATGATCGAGGGCAACTCTCACCAGATTGTGAATCAGTTTGTCGGGGTGGTGATGGCCTGGATCATCGCCATCGTCGGTACGCTTGTGATCCTGAAAATTGTGGATCTGACGATCGGGCTGCGCGTGAGTCCCGAGCATGAAGTTCAGGGGCTCGATCTCTCCCAACATGGCGAAGAAGGCTACTACTGGGACGTTTCGACGTAATCCCGGGTTTGTGCCGCGGACTAACACTGAATAAGGACACACACGATGACGAAAATCGAAGCCATCATTCAGACCTCGAAGTTCGAAACAGTTAAGAATGCGCTGCACGACATCGGCATTGATGGCATGACGGTATTGGAAGTGCGCGGGCACGGACGACAGAAGGGGCATACCGAGGTTTATCGTGGCCGCGAGTACACGGTGGATCTTATTCCGAAGATCAAGATCGAGATGGTGCTGGCGGATGACATGGTTGAGAAGGTCGAGCGAGCTATCGTCAATGCAGCCCAAACCGGAAAAATTGGTGATGGCAAGATTTTTCGCTCGCGTATCGATGAAGTCATTCGTATTCGCAACGACGAGCGCGGAGACAACGCGTTGTAAACAGCTTCTAGCCTTTAGCTCTTAGCTTCTAGCAAACCAAATGCAAGATCGTGGACAGTTCTTGCTCGCTAAAAGCTAATAGCTAGAAGCTAGTAGCTTCCGATAACCATTCCTGATTCCCTCCATAAATTGTTTCAATTTCCGGGCTGTGGGTAGTGGCGCGTACAGTGTATGGAGGCCTTTACCGGAGAAAATGCGGACGGGCCAATACTCGTCTCAATGAGCACAGCCGCCACCATCCGCATGCAGCTTCGCGACCTTTACCTGAGCGAGTCCGCGCAAACTCAGCGGGATTTTGAATCCACAGGCAACGGTGCGTCGGCGATTGCACAGCGTACTGCTCTGGTCGAAAAAATTCTCCTACGGCTTTGGGATGAAGTCATTTCGCCTGCCGGAGGCGCCAGCAATTTTGCGCTAGTTGCGCTGGGTGGATTCGGTCGTCGGTCTCTTTTTCCGCATTCAGATGTGGACATCCTGTTTCTGCATGCCGACCGCAGCACTGAAGCTCTGTTGCGGGATACCATTCGCAATTATTGTCAGGAGTTGTGGGACTTACGAATGAAACTCGGTCCCACGACGCGGACCTTAGCCGAGTGTGATCAATTTGATCCACAAAATGTGGAATTCACAATTTCTCTGATCGATTCGCGCTACGTTGCTGGTGATCGTGAACTATTCCAACGCCTTCACGATCGACTGCTGCCCCGGTTTTTTGCACGGGAAGGGAATTACATCATCCAGCAGCTTGCGGAAGTAACCCGTTCCCGTCACGCCAAATACGGCAACACGGTTTTTCATCTCGAGCCCAACGTCAAAGAGGCTCCAGGCGGACTTCGTGACTATAACGTGGCCTATTGGCTTTCACTGCTTTCGGCGATGGACAAGGAGCGCTCATGGCCGGCCGAAGAAACGCTTCTTCCCGACTCAGCAAAGAAGAGTTTTGGTCCGGCGATGCAGTTTCTCAGTTCGGTGAGAACGTTTCTTCACTATCGGCAGGGCCGTGACGACAACATGCTCGCATGGGAGTCGCAGGACGAGGCTGCCGCGCGGCACATTTGCATAGATGGCGCGCAAACACCGGATGCAGCAGCCTGGATGCGGACATACTTTCGACATGCGCGCGAAGTCCACTATGAGTGTTTGCGCCTGCTGGAGTCGGTGCCGGGTTCGCATTCATCTCTCTACCGCCATTTTCAGAATTTTCGCTCACGGCTTTCAAACGCCGATTTCTCGGTTGTGAATGGATTGATTCTGCTGAACCAGCCATCCGCAGTGCATGATCCAGAGCTCCTCTTTCGGATATTCGGATTCGCTGCGCACCATGGATTGAAACCGGCTATGTCCACCGAGAGCCGTATCCAGCAGATACTGCCAACCGTGCTTGAATCGCCACCCTCAGGACCAGATAGGTGGCGGTACTTGCAGCCGGTTCTCGTGGAGCCTCACGCGGCTGATGCTTTGCGTTCCATGCATTCGCTTGGGCTGCTGACGATTTTGCTGCCTGAACTCAAGCTGATCGATTCGCTCGTGGTGCGTGATTTCTATCACCGCTTTACTGTGGATGAACATTCATTTCTTGCGATCGAATGCCTTCATCGTGCGGGCAAGTCGAGCTCAGAGTGGGACCAGCGCTATGGCCGCCTGTTGGAAGAATTAGAACGTCCCGATTTGCTCTATCTGGCCCTGTTGCTGCATGACGTCGGTAAGGGAGTACCGGGAACGAATCACGTGCTCACGAGCTTGCAGATCGCGCATGACTGTATGGACCGGCTTGGCCTTGATGCCGAGGAACGAGAGACGATTGCATTTCTGATTGGCAGTCATCTGGAGATTTCGTCCGTGCTGAGGCGGGATATCTATGATCCCGCCACGATTGAGGGTTTTGCAGAGAAGATGGGGACGCCGGAGCGGCTGAAAATGCTTTGTCTTTTGACGTATGCCGATATTAAGGCGGTCAACCCTGAAGCGCTCACTCCATGGAAGGCCGAGAATGTTTGGCAGCTTTACATGGCTTCGGCTAACTGCATGACTCGGACTGCCGACCAGCGGTTGCACGCGGAGACCGAGCAAAATGAAACCCTTGCCCGGCTTGAAAGCACGGCGCCTGATTCTACTGCGCGATTGAAAGTTTTCCTTGAAGGAATGCCACGCAGGTACTTGCGAAGTTTCCGCCCCGAAGAAATTCTGCAACATCTTAGAATGGCGGACTCGCTGGCTGGCGATCCCATCCAGCTTCATCTCGAACGCGGCCGGCACTGGTTTGAGCTGACCCTGGTCACACAAGATCGTCCTTTTCTGTTTGCCAATGTTGCTGGGGCTTTGGCGGCTTGGGGAATGAATATCGTAAAAGCCGACGCCTTCTCCAACGCTACGGGAGTTGTGCTGGACACGTTTTTCTTTACCGACCGCTTTCGCACTCTCGAACTCAATGTTCCCGAGTGGGAACGCTTTCAGCGCAGCATAGCCGATGTGATCAGTGGTGAGGCTGACCTGGATCGCATGTTGCGCGATCGAATGCGTGCTGAGTCCAAAGGGGGAACGAAGGTCAAGATCGACACCCGCATCGAGTTCGACGATCAGTGTTCAGAGACAAGCACGCTCGTCCAAGTGATTGCGCAAGACCGCCTCGGTCTGCTTCACCGCATCTCCTCTCGTTTCTCACACCAGCACTGCAATATTGAAATCGCGTTGATCGATACTGAAGGTCAAATGGCGATTGATGTTTTTTATCTCACCTCTCGTGGTGGCAAGTTGAATCCCTCGCGACAGTTGGAGCTACGATCAGATCTGCTGGATGAGCTCAAATCCTTGAGTGCCTGATCTGCTGAACGGATCATCGCCTTCCCCGAAAACCGCATCCAACTCTACCGAGGAGGATTGCATGCGAAAAAATCTCGAAACTAAGGGGCGCGTGAAGGGCAACGAGGCCGCTCCAGACGAACTCGGGAAGGATCCCCGTCAAGTCGGCTCTGACAGCGCGGGACAGTCGGGCGACTCTCAGCGGCTCTCGACTACCGCCGATGCGAATGAGGAGAGCGTTGAAGAGCTAGCCGATACCGATCAAGCTCTAGAGGCGGGCGCAGTGGAAGGAGTAGAAGATGCCAGCGACCATCCAGAGCGGCCTGTGCACACACATAATGAATATGGCCGGCCGGACGATTTGCCTCCCGCGAGAAGCGTTGATCGAAAGAAAGCCTCATAACATTTTGGAGCGATGAGGATGGAGTGAGGAGAGTCGAACACGCTCCTGACTTCCCGCATGTTTGTTGTACCCTCATTCGTTTTCGAGTAGCTGCCCGAGCGTACGCTTGTGTTTCTCTCCCGATCTCTTCTTCTTGCGGTCGGGAACTACTTGCCCCGGCCGTGGCTCGCCAATCCTCTCGCGTGCCAGAGCCTTCACCGCCGTTACCGCCTTGAACGATTCTCTTTTCCTCTTCCTTGGCATTGTTCCGATAGCTTAACCCAGAGTCGCACCGTAACTCTGTAAAATACTCTGGGAAGAGAGAGGATTGTGTGATGGATGAACGAGAGTTCTTCGACGAGCGTCCGGAAAAAAAGCCGGCGACGCTTAACTGTCCGCATTGCCACCAGTCGGCTGACTATGAAGTGACCTGGCTGGTGCGCACCAAGAAGCGTCAGCTGTCTGGCCGCGCGGATGAACGCGATCGTGCGCGCTTCGCCAAAGCGCGGTCTTACATGATGCGCAAAGATGACGTAATGGGCTGCAAGAACGTGCGCTGCCGCAAGCGTTTTGAAATCTCCGGCCTTCAATCTGTGGTGTTCACTGAGTGATTTTGCAGTGCGACATCATCCCGCGTTGAAGATGTCGAAGGCGGCCCAGCTCTAAGTCTTCATTTATACTTATCGGTTTGGGTTTGTGAAGGAGCGCTCGTTTGAAAATCCTCGTATGCATGAAGCAGGTGCCGCAGAAAGACGCGCCGCTCAAGCTCAACGAAGCGGGCACTTGGATTCGCGAGGACGTCTCCTATGAAGTGAACGAGCCAGACGCGTACGCGCTGGAAGAGGCCCTTCGCCAAAAGGAAAAGCATGGCGGAGAAGTTGTGGTGATCACCGCCGGTCCAGCCCGGGCACAACAGGTACTACGCGAAGCCCTTGCTAAGGGAGCGGATCGCGCAATCCATCTGGAAGACGCCGGTTTTGTTGGCTTGGACGCATACAATACTGCCCGGGCATTCGCTGCCACAATTAAAGACGAACAGTTCGATTTGATTTTCACCGGACTACAGTCCGACGATTACGGGTTTGCGCAGACGGGGGTCATCCTGGCGCAACTTCTTGGCCGGCCACATGCCACCATCATCATGCAAATCGAAAAGACGGATGGCGGCATCCAGGTGAAGCGGGAACTCGAAGCCGGATATTTCCAGTTCGTGGACATGCCGCTTCCGGCAGTGCTGACAATTCAGTCGGGCATCAACAAGTTGCGCTATGCGACGCTGATCGGCATCAAGCAGGCGAAGAACAAGCCGCTGCAAAAGGTGAGCATGGCTGAAGTGCAGTCAGCTGTCGGCGCTAATATGCAGAAAATCGAGCGCATGTACATTCCGCACAAAAGCAAGAAGACGGAATTTCTGGAGGGTGGCGCGAGCGAGATTGCGAAGAAGCTGGTAGATAAGTTGCGGAACCAGATACGAGTGTTGTAGCCGTCTTGCCGAAGGGCTCTTGCTGACGGCTAAAGGCAGAGTGCTGCATTTAAGGAGATTTTATGTCAGGCAAGCAGATGATTCGTGAGGAAGAGGTTCAACTCGGCGGAGATGAGACCCAGGGCACTGTGCTGATGACTGCAGGTAAATTACTGCTTTGGACCGATCTTATCTTTCTGGCGTTTGTGTACAGCGGTATCAAGGGTGGATCCTATCTCTATTTGGGCTGGTTCTCGATTCAAGGACTGATCGGACTCACGTTGCTGACGGTTGGCCGCATTAAACGCGGACCCTTGACCGAGTAGGGCGAGTAATTGGAAGACATGCCTGAGACAATTCTGGTTGTAGTCGAACAACGTGAAGGCAAACTGAACCGCGTCTCGTGGGAGACGGTCGCAGCTGGTCAAGCTCTTGCTGCTGAAACCGGGTGGACGCTCGAAACCGCGGTTGTCGGATTGGGTGTTGCTTCAATCGCGAATGAAGTCGCGAGCACAAAGGTCAGCAAAGTTTATTCGATTGAATCGGCAGCACTCAATCCTTACACTCCGGACGCGTTTTCTGCCGCGCTGAAACAGTTTCTCGACTCACAAAAGCCACGCATTGTCCTCATGCCGCACACCTATCAGGTGCGCGATTTCATTCCGCAGCTGGCGACGGCGATGCAGAGAACCGTGATCAGCGACTGCATCGGTTATCGCAAAGATGGTGACAGGCTCTTGTTCACCCGGCAAATGTTTCAGGGCAAGTTCGCCGCTGATGTCAGCTTTGCGTGCGATACGCCATGGTTTGTGACTTTCCAGAATGGAGCCTTTCGCGGAGATAAGGTCGAATCTGGCGCGAGCGCTGCGCCGGTTCAAACGGTGAACATTGAACTTCCGGTAGACACCATTCGCAATAAGCCGCAGGAAGTATTTAAAGAGGCAAAGCAGGCAGTTGATCTCACGCAGGCGGAAATCATCGTTTCGGTTGGGCGCGGAATCAAAGAGCAGAAGAACATCGAACTGGCTAAACAACTCGCCGACGCGCTCGGAGGGGAAATCGCCGCATCACGTCCCATCTGCGACTCAGGCTGGTTGCCGATGGACCGGCAAATCGGATCGTCCGGCCAGACGGTCGCGCCGAAGCTTTATCTTGCGCTCGGTATTAGTGGCGCCATTCAGCACATTGTTGGAATGAAAGGCGCGCGCTCGGTAGTCGCGATCAACAAAGATAACGAAGCGCCGATTTTCGAGATCGCCGATGTTGCCGTCGTGGGAAATTTATTTGATATCGTGCCGCCGCTGATTGAGGAAGTGAAAAAGGCGAAAGCGTAGTTTCGAGTTCGGCAAACTTCCTTTTCGCCGATGCGGATCTACGCGGATAAGACCGTTCACGCTATTGCGGTTCTGCGTAACAGGTTACGCTTCAGAGAAGCGGAGTCGCTGTGATATTGATCTGTGTAAATCCGCGTTAATCTGCGGAGAAGAAGTCTTCGAAACCTTGATCATGCTCACTTTCCGCAAACCTCCCACCGATATAACTCACCCCCAAATGCCCGCCGACGTGGTGATCGTCGGTGGTGGGCCAGCTGGCATGGCGTGCGCGCTGCGTCTTTCACAGCTTATCGACGAGCACAACGCGAACAATCCTGACTCGCAACTCAGCAAAGAAAATATTTACGTTCTCGAAAAGGCCCGCGAAATCGGGCAGCATTGTCTGTCCGGCGCTCTCCTCGACCCGCGCTCCATGCGCGAACTATTGCCGGATTTCGAAAAAGAAGCCCCGCTGGATGCACCTGTTTCCAAAGAAGCGGTCTATTTCCTGACGGAAAAGGGAAAGTTCAGGTTTCCAATCACACCGCCACCGCTCCGTGATCACGGCAACCATGTCATCTCGTTGAATCGTTTTGTGAAATGGCTAGGCGGCAAAGTGGAAGCCGCCGGGGTGACGGTCTTCACGGGATTTGCAGGGTCGGAATTGCTGTACGCAGATGATGGCGGAGCGCCGGGCGTCCCGGCCCGGCCCCATGTCTCCGGTGTTCGAACCGACGACAAAGGACTGGACAAGAACAATCAGCCGAAATCCAATTTCGAGCCCGGTTACGATTTGCAGGCAAAGATCACGATTCTAGCCGAGGGCGCGCGCGGATCACTGACTAAGCAACTCATTCAGAGATTCGATTTGATGAAAGACCGTAATCCGCAGACCTATGGTCAGGGAATTAAGGAATTGTGGGAAGTGCCCTCGGGCCGGATTGCGGCCGGTGAAGTGATATACACCATGGGCTGGCCGCTTACCGCGCGAGAATACGGCGGCGCGTGGATTTACGGCAGCAAAGATAATGTCGTTTCGCTCGGCTTCGTTACTGGCCTCGATTATCCCGATCCGCGCCTTGATCCGCAGCGCGTGTTGCAGCAGTTGAAACGGCATCCGTTTGTGGCCAAGTTGCTGGAAGGCGGGAAGATGATTCGCTACGGTGCGAAGTCGCTGCCGTACGGTGGGTGGTGGGCGATTCCGCCGGTTGCAGGTGATGGTTGGATGATTCTTGGCGACTCCGCGGGATTCCTGAACTCGCAGCGGCTGAAGGGGATTCATCTCGCGATCAAGAGCGGAATGCTGGCGGCGGAGACTGCGTTCGAAGCGCTCAAGAATGATGATTTCTCGGCAGCATCCCTCGGCGCTTTGCAACAGAAAGTCGAATCGAGCTGGATCAAAGATGAACTGTGGAAAGTTCGCAACTTCCACCAGGGATTCGAACACGGTTTCTGGCACGGCATGATTCATGCGGGAATTCAGCAATTTACGGGCGGCCGCGGTGTTCGTGCACGTTACACCGGTATTTCCGGTTACGAACGCATGAAGCCGCTGCGCGATCTATCTGCGGATGGAGGACCCGAAGCCGGACTTATCGGCCATGCAAAGGGCGACGGCAAGCTCACGTTCGACAAGTTAACCGACCTTTATCACTCCGGGACGAAGCACGAAGAAGACCAGCCTGCGCATCTGGTTATTCACGACACCAACATCTGTGAGTCGCGATGCGTGCGTGAATTCGGCAGTCCGTGCCAGCATTTCTGTCCGGCTAGCGTTTACGAATTGCTGGACGATCCGGCCGCTCCGAACGGGAAGCGTATTTCGCTGAATCCTTCCAATTGCGTGCACTGCAAGACCTGCGATATTCAGGATCCGTACCAGATCATCACCTGGGTGCCTCCGGAAGGCGGCGGCGGGCCGAACTACGACGGGATGTGAGTTCGGGAACTTCTTCGCCGCGGATTTACGCGGACCAACGCGGATTGGGCACCTCAGCCTTGGCCTTCAGCGAAGATGTCCATGTGAAGAATGGCCGCATGGAACTGGTGAAGATTTCGTGAGGAGAAAAGATGAGAAAACTGATTGGTGTTTTGTTATGCACGGCTTTCAGCGGAGCCGCACTCGCGCAAACTCCTCCACCGCAGCAAGCAACAAAACCGCCGGAACAGCCGAAAGCCCTGACTGTTACTTTGCCCTCGACCGGATTTGCCGGTCTCGATCAGTACCGCGCCTCGCGAATCGCGGTTTACACAGACGACTACGGTCAGCTTGCGCGTTATCGGGCGGCTAATGCAGCACTGCAAGTGCCAGCCGCTGGAGAGAACCGCGTTGTGTTTTTCGGCGATTCAATCACGGACATCTGGAAGCTG
>Ga0066684_10000493_pt1 | contig 13691 bp, 8 predicted proteins | sample GraSoiAngelo_133_FD_62301 | JGI IMG/M metagenome (GOLD analysis project Ga0066684, IMG submission 62301) | Grasslands soil microbial communities from the Angelo Coastal Reserve, California, USA - 14_0929_05_20cm | ecosystem: Environmental > Terrestrial > Soil > Grasslands | place: USA... | reverse complement strand
TGAATGAGCTGGATACTAATGCTGCGGATTTTCTGAATGACTACTGCGAGCGTGAAGTAGATCCGCTGCTGACTCCGATCACGATCGATCCTGCGCATCCGTTTCCTCGCGTGGTCAATAAAGCGTTGTGCCTTGCATTTCTGCTGCGGCGGCGACGGCGATCGTCGGCGGTCTATATGGGCGTGATCACGGTACCGCGTTCCCTTCCCCGCATTCTGCGCGTCCCCTCCAGCGAAGGCACACATGACCATGTCTTTCTCGCTGATCTCGTCGCCTCTCATGCGGCCAAGATGTATCGCGGATACGAGATTGTTTCGGCCGCGGCCTTCCGAGTGACGCGTAATAGCAACCTTTATTTGCAGGAAGAAGAGTCGCGCAATCTGCTGGAATCGGTGCGCACGGAACTCCACAACCGGCGCAAGGGCGATGCGGTAAGGCTGGAGATTGAAGCCGCGGCAGCGCCGGAGATTATTGAGCGTTTGCGTGGGAACTTTGGACTGGATGAATGGCAGGTGTTCCGGACAAATGGTCCGGTGAACTTATCGCGAGTTTCCAGCATTTATGAGCAGACACAGCGCTCCGATCTCAAGTTCAAGCCTTTCGTGGCGCGCGAACTGCACCTGACGGGAAAGTCGCGGGACATCTTCGAGGAGATCCGCAAGCACGATATTCTGCTGCACCATCCGTTCGATTCATTCAATGCTGTTGTCGGATTCATCGAGACCGGGGCGAAAGATCCCAATGTGATCTCGATGCGGCAAACTTTGTACCGCACGGGCGAAGAGTCTCCGATTGTGCAGGCGATGAGCGAGGCCGCGGCCAGCAAAGAAGTCACTGTGGTAGTGGAATTGAAGGCCCGCTTCGATGAGGCTTCCAACATCCGCTGGGCGCGAAGTCTTGAGGATGCCGGCGTGCAGGTGTTCCACGGTCTGGTAGGACTAAAGACACACTGCAAACTCACTTTGCTGGTACGGCGCGATCCTGACGACGTTACCCGTCGATATGCGCACTTGGGGACGGGAAATTACAACGCGGTGACTTCACGCTTTTACACCGACCTCAGTCTTTTCACCGCTAATGAAGAAATCACGGAAGCGGTGCAGGAGGTTTTTAATTTCCTGACAGCATATGCCGACCATCCACACTATGATCCGCTGCTGGTATCCCCTGTAGACTGCGCCGAGCGCACGATTGCCCTGATTCGGCGAGAAGCCGATCACGCGAAGGCTAAACGTCCGGCACGCATCGTTGCGAAGATGAATGCGCTGCTCGACAAATCCATTATTCAGGAACTCTATCGCGCATCGCAAGCCGGAGTAGAAATCGATTTGATTGTTCGCGGGATGTGCGCTCTGCGTCCGGGAGTGCGCGGAGTCAGCGATCGAATTCGTGTGCGAAGTATTGTAGGGCGACTGCTGGAGCACAGCCGGATCTACTCTTTTGCGAATGCCGGCGATGAGGAGCTTTATGTTGGCAGCGCAGATTGGATGCCTCGGAATCTGTATGAGCGCGTTGAGGTCGTATTTCCAGTGCTCGATCCCTTATTGCGGCAGAGAGTTCGCCAGGAGATTTTGGAATCCTATCTTGCTGACACGGCGAAGGCGCGCCTCCTCGATGCAAACGGTGATTACGCCCGCATCGGAGCCCGTGTGAATGGCCGCGGCCGAGCGCCTGTGGTCTTCAATGCGCAGGAATTCCTGATAGGATTAGCACAGGGCAAAGAGTCGTTGGCAGCAATCCCCCCGCCGGCAGCCCGCCCACACCGTTCTCGTTATCGTCCCAGAGTTGAGCAGTTATGATCGTCTACTTCGTCCGTCACGCCAGTGCAGGCCAAAAAAAAATCAGTCCCAAGAAGGATGAAAAGCGTCCCTTGGATGCCGAAGGCATCCACCAATGCACGCAGACGGGACGCATCTTATCGGCAATGGAAGTTACCGTGGACGCCGTCATTTCCAGCCCGCTAAAACGCGCTACCCAGACGGCATCGTTGATCGCTAATGAGATCGGACACGAAGGAAAGTTGACCATCGAGAATGCGCTCCGGCCGGAGGCCAAGTATGACCACTTCCGCGACATGCTGCGCAAATACTCCAAGCTCGAAGCTCTGATGGTAGTCGGGCATAATCCGAATTTCAGCGAGTTTCTTGGCAGAATGGTCGTCGCGAACGGAGATCGCGCGTATGTCGATCTGAAGAAAGGCGCGGTCGCGAAAATCGAGTCCGAGCAGAAGAAGTTCGTTCTGCAGTGGTTACTCACCCCGCGGCTCGCCAAGGCAAGCGCGGATGCGAGCGTGAGCGAAGGTTCGACAGGACATATCGCCATCTCCCCGAATGGGAGCGGCAATGTGGAAGAAATTCCCGCGAAGGGCAAGAAAGACAAGAAGAAGAAAAAGAAACAGCTTCAGGCGGCTCTTACGAGCAAGTCGCGTCCAAACACGTCGCGAAAGTAACTGCGTTCCTTTTCCGCGGTCCACACCTCAAGATCCATCCCCGGTTTTCCGCGCAATTCGAGCATTACCTCCGCTCCTGCCTCTTTGGCACGAAGCTTCTGCACTATGCCGCGGCGTCCTTGATTTAGTGCACGCGCGATTCTCAGCAGCACGACGGCACGATCGAGGAACTCACGGGCGGATGGACGCAAATTGCGCACTTCGCGATCGCGTTCGCTGGGTCTAGATTTCCCCATATAACGTGCGATCGAAGCCACAATGTGGCGCTGCTCCGGGGAAAAGCCGAAGAGTTCCGAATTGGCAATCAGGTAATAAGTATGGCGATGCCTTCCATTGCGATTCACGTAGGAGCCCAACTCGTGAAGCATCGCCGCTGCCGCGATCCATTCCGCATAATCGCTTGGCAATCCATGAATTCCCTTCAGCGATTTAAATAATTGTTGGGATAAATCGCGAACCTGCGTTGCATGGCGAATATCTACGCTGTACCTTTTGCACAGCGAGCTCAATGCGTCCTCTCGCTCTGCTTCTAATTGCCGGTGTTGGCGGGTTCCAATGTCAGCGTCTGCTGCCATCTGTGCAAGCAGTCCGTCGCGCAAACCCAATGATGAGTACTGGAAAGAGGGCAGCCCATAGTGGGCCATCATTTCTGCGAAGACGAAAGCACCGGCGACGATGATCTCCGATCGGCGAGGAGCGATCCCGGGAAACTGAGCGCGCTCCTGTACCGACTTCTCCGCGAGATCGTGCGCCAATTCAGTGGCAATCTTGCGAGAGACTGTATGCGAATATTTCGACCGCCCCTGTAGCGCGCGCGCTGCGCCGGCTAGGGCCGCGGCTGTGCCAGAAGTGGCAATCGCCAGGTCCACGCGATAGCGGCGAATAACGGGAGCAATACGGTTGACCTGCTCAGCGATGTATTCGCGCATTCGAGCTATTTCTTTTGTTTTTGCGGGATCGTGAAGCAAGAACTCTTGCGTGAGTCGCACCGCACCTAATGGCAGGCTGAACATTTCCCGGATGTGTCCTTTTTCGGAAATAGTGACCTCGCAGCTGCCGCCTCCGAGATCGAACATGAGTACGTCTCGATTTTCGATTCGCGCGTTGGAGAGCACTCCGAGGTGAATCAGTCGCCCTTCCTCCAGACCGGAGATGATTTCGATCTTCCATCCGACTGCAGACTTCACCCATTCGATAAAGGCGCGCGAGTTCTTGGAGTCGCGCAGCGGACTTGTGCTCACGACACGTACCTTCTCCACGCGAAATTTCTGCGTGGCTCGATAAAAACGCGTGAGTACCTTGACGGTGTGCGCCATCGCGTCGGGAGCGAGTACGTTGTTGCGAAATACGGATTCTCCGAGCCGTGTAACCTCGCGATCCTCGTGAACCACTGTGAACTTGCGCCGGGTAAGTTCAGCGATCTTGAGTCGGACAGAGTTGGCGCCAATATCTACTGCCGCAAAAACTGGCATAGGGATTAAGAGGTGTCACAGTCCCTCAGGCCGCGCGTGAGGAACTACGGCCGGAACGTGCGCGCTGGGGTTCCTTTTTTGGAACGAGAGCTGCTGAGGCAAGCAATTTCCGCTCGCATTTGGAGACAGCCCGCAACGATTCCCGATACTGCTTCTGCGCGTGCTGCAAAAGTTTCGTGTGTAAAGCTGAGTTGCCAAAGATGCTCTGAACCACCTCCGACAACATCAGGTAATCGTGCCATTCCCCAATCACGTCCTGAACTGTTTTCCAGGCTTCGATCAGTCTCTCTGCCTGGGGAGTGTCTCCGGCGAGTTCCGCGGTGTAGCGAAATCGCTTGCATTCAAGCCGATATTCATGCAGATTCTCGACCGAGAGCCGGCTTCGACGCTGCACAAACGCCCGGTACTCTTCCAGTGCAAGCTCGGCACTGCCTTCTATGCGATGCGCTGGTTCGCTCGGTTGACCCGGCGATTCGTCGAGAACGCGCAGAACTCGCCAGATCCCACTCAGAATCGGATCGCGGAGGTTTGATCTTAGTTTCTTGCTGCAAGACTTCTTGCGTGCTTTCAGAATCTTCTCCAGCTGTTTTTTTTCCTTGGCTTTCACCCCAGCAATGCCGTCCAACAGATCCTGATGGACTTCGCTGTCACGCAGCTTGCCGGTAGCTTTGCGCAGCTTGTCGAGGAACTTAAGAGCCTGGCGCTGTTCTGCGTCAATGTGGGGATGGAAGATCTCACTCCAGGCCTGGAATCGGCGGAGGCTCGTCCGATAAAAATGTGCGCCTTTCGCCGTGGGCTGCTGCCGCAAATTCGCTATGGAGGCGAGCAACCGCTCGAGCGGAGAGTCAAAGTCGTCTGTGGAGGCCTTACTCAGGATCGGCATCTTGGAAGTTCAGCCTCCTAAGAATTCGCTGCATTTTAAATAACAGGGAAATTAACAGCGAAATTAACAGCGAATTTTTTGCAATAACTTCGAAGTTGCAGAATTCTGCCGAAAATCTGCAAATCGTGTTTTCGGAGCAGTGAATTACAGTGAAAGATCAGTGAATTCTGCTTTGCAGCAATTTAGAACGTGAATGCCAGGCCGCCCCGCACCGCACGCGCAGATTGCACGAGATAAAGTGTTCTTCCGTCCGGACTGAGGAAAGGGCGATATCCCTGCGCGAGCAGGTTGCGAACGTTTAGTACCGCTTCCACATGTCCCGGGATGAAAGAACCGCCAGGAATAGGCTGCCGAATCACGAAACTGAAGTATGGATCGGCATGACCAGGAGAGGCGTTAAAGAGATCGACCGGAGTAACAGCGTTGGAACTGGTCAGTTTGTAGGAAGCTGCCCAGCGCGTTCCAGATTCTGGGATTAGCCCATTCAACTTTGCAGTCACGGAATGCGCATCTTCGACTCGGAGCGCCTCGCGCAGATCTGCCCAGGATCCAGCTGAGTTCCAGTCGGGAGCTGTCACCGCACCGCCAAACGCATAGTCGAGCAGCGCGGTCAATTCGCGTGAGAATGTGTGCTCCGCGACCAGACGGAATCCGCGGGTTTCAAGATTGCCGCCGTTGAATGTGAAGGTATCGGAGGAGACGTCGGGGATTACATCGGAAGCGATCGAGGAGACGTCACCAGAGCCGGTCAAAGCCAGATTGGAGACCCGGTCAAAGAAGAGCGCTGCCTGGACCTTTGTATCTCCATGTTTGCGTGAAACGGAAATCTCCTGATGCCGATCACGCTCTAAAGCAGGAGCATAGCCGACCACCGACATGCGTGGCGTCGAAACCACTTGATCGTCGTTGCCGTTATCCAGCGCACGGTCAAAGGCACTCGCCGGTTCTGCAGTCGCATAGCGGTACTCCAGAACCATGTTCTTGCCAAGGTGCAGCCCAGCCGTGGCAAAAGGACGAACTCCGCTGATGCGCCGAATAAACTGAACTCCCTGTACTTCACTGCCGTATGTCAGATCGATTAGTCCGCCGACATTCGTGGTATTAGAGAAAGTAAACGCCACGGAGCTGAGTGCATTCGCGGCGATGCTTCCGGGGGGTGCTGTGTGGCGAAGCGTGACTGCTATGGTAGGTGTGTCGCCAGTTGCAAACTGATGCCTATAGGCGGTGCGGATCACTCCTGCAGGTTGCCCATTTCCGTTGCCTACCTTGCCGTCGAATGACAACATGTCCGCGGAAAACAAGGCTTGGCGAACGTCGAAACTGGTTCCGTAGTCTGGCGCGCTGCCGAAGCCATCTGCCTGCGCCCCAGCCACAAATGCAACTTTGCCGCTGACAGAATGGCTCTCCTGATGCTCGCACTTTGCTGAGGTAGCAAGAATGAGCCCGTTGTCTTCATCGAAGCGCAGGATAGGACGGTTCGAGGCTGAGCGAAGCAGCCACTTCCAATCATCCTGGTCCTGATCAGAAAGCTGGCGCGGAGGCAGGAAACGTATGGCCTCGGCAAGAGTGTTCAGCGTCACATTGATAACAGCGCGTCCGCCAGAACGTATGACTACATTTTCCACGAGCGAGGGGAGGAAGGAGGCAGCCGTCACCTTGAGCCGGTAGTTTCCAGGCGTGACGCTGGGAACCTGGAAAGATCCCGCCTGACCGGTAAAGGCGACGATCGGCTGAAGAGTTCCCATAGCGAAGACTTCAACCAGCGCGCCCATCTGCGGAGTTCCATCCGCGCTCTTCACTATGCCTGAAATGGAGCCCGAGGTCGCAGCGCACACCGGGAGCGCTGCGCCTAACAGCACAACCAACCACTTACGCCGGTTTGCCATTTATCCACCCCTGGATATCGAACCTATGTCCGCCAGATTCGAGCAGCGGCAAGGTTCCTATCGATCACCCGGTCCCCAGTACGAAATGGACTCCAGTTCCTGCTGACCTTCTACTGAACCAGGAACTTCGCCGTTGGGGCGATCGACTGCTTGGAAATATTGTCGTTCACTTTGATCGTCAGCTCGTACGCGCCGGGTTCAAGACTGGCCAGCGACATGCTCTTCTCGAGCGTGATCTGGTCGCCGGCATTGCCGAGCTGATCGGTCGTTTCCACTGCATGAACAACAGCCTTCTTCGTGGCTGAGTTCACAATGTCGTATTCAATTTGTGCTGAAGACTTCTTGCTCTGATCATTGATCCCAAGGTTATATACCTGCATCCAGAAATTCAGCTTCTGGTTGCGGTTGAACTTGGCCGGAGTCCCATCAGCACTATCGAGCCGAGGCCGAACCTTCGTTGTGCCGATTACAAAGTTCCCTGCGCCTACAGACTTTGACGGAACCTTCTCCATCACGTCAGCAAGAATGAGCGTCGAGTTCGTCAACCCCTTGTCGTCGCTCATATCAGGAACGATGATTCCACGGGACCACGTGCCCATGCGGTCGCCATTCACATCCTTCACAACGATATCGAAACGATAGCGCCCAGGGCGGAGCGGCAGCGCCTTCCAGTAAATCGAGGCATTGTCAAGAAGCTTGGGCAGCAGTTCTGCGGGCTGATCGTCCTGAACTGTGTCTTCGAAAGTCTGAGCAATGCGGCCCGTGAGAGTGGTGACGCGACCATAGATGTTCAGCGTTCCGCGTTCCACCCCATCTTTATTGACGTAAGTTACATTTCTCTTCCGGATTTGCAGCGTTACCGGTACTAGAACGGTATCGCTGGTCACACGTACAAAATCGGCTCGAACGTCGAAGGGAAGGAGGTTGTAACGAACTTTGCTAGTGACAACTTCGTCCAGATCCTTGAACTTGATTGCGGGCGGACGATTCAGTTTCGCAAACTCTTCTAACCGGTCGAACTGCTTGCTTTGGAGGTTCTGGTTGAACGGTCCAGCTCCCAGTTGCTCAAGGCCGCTATTAGTGAAGCGGTCTGCCTTGGAGGCGAGTCCCATTTGTTCATACAGCGTCAGGCCGGCGCCAGGGACATTCTTTAGCGCGTCCTTTTCGGAGCGGTCGATCGTCATGTGATAGTCGCCGCACATGCACGTGTCGACGAACTCAATGATGATTTCCTGCCCGATTCCTTCCAGATAACGATAACGCCAGGTTTCGAATGGGTAGGTAGAGGTTTCGCCGCCACCCTCTTCCATCGGACGCTCGTAGGTGCCACCGCTCGGGTGCGAGTCGATCTCGTCCGGTTTGCCATACATGATGTACATGCGACCACGATCAGTTTTCCATCCAGGAATGCCGGCTGCGAAGTGCTCGTTGGAATAAGCGATACGCGAGTAATGCTCTTCTTTGAATTCGTTTTCTACCGTATCGGGCGTGGGATCACGCCGCGCCCAGAAGGCTTCAATGAAGTTGTCGCGTTCTTCGGCGTTCGAGAGTTGCTTGAATGCAGACTTCTCTTCATCGGTGATGATGTAGCGAACATCCTCGTCGAGCCATTTTTTGTAGACGGTCTCGACTTCTTTCTTGAATCGCCGTTCCTGCTCTTTCTTTTCCTTGTCTGTGAGCTGTCGCTTGCGCTTGTCAACATCCGGCGAACTTTGATCGGCGTTCGTGGTTTTAATTGTCGCGGCCGGCTGATCAGGTTTCGACGAATTCGAAACATCAGCGGACGCAGTCTGCGCCACCAAGAATCCCGGCAAAACTGAGAGTAGGGAAAAGATAAAAAGGAGCGAAAACTTGCGGACTAATGAAGAATGCATGCTGCGACCCACCCCTCAGAGACACACGTTGGGCTTCATTATTTTAGGCACTTCCACGTATCGGAGCAAGCAAACCGTCACAATTATGTATGGCAAATGAAGGCGGAGTGTCTGCCGCAAGTTTACACCTGTCGACAGCCGTAACTCACGCTATAATTAACATTCCCGGCTAGTTGAGTTTCTTCCTCGTCTGCTCCCAGCCGAAGGACTGTCTATCCTCGACTGCCCTAGAAACTTTTTGTCTGAAGTTGGCGTATCACCGCCTGGAGGGTGCATGCCAGACACGCAAACACTTGATCTGCCGGTTGGTGGCAGCCCCAGACCTTCTGTCGTCACCAGCACTTACGGCGCTCCGGAACGCAAGAAGGGCAGCAACGCGAAGAAGATCATCATTGCCGTTGCTGTCGTTGTGGTGCTGGCTGCCCTCATCGCCGTCAGCGTCCGGAGCAGCCAGAGCAATGTCATCACGATTACGACTTCTAAAGTGACGCGAGAGGATATCTCAAGCGTAGTTACCGGCTCAGGAGAGATCAAGGCAAAGACGTACGTGAACATTGGAGCCCAGGGCTTTGGGAAGATCGTCAAGCTGTATGTGAAGGAAGGCGATAAAGTCACGCGTGGTCAAAAACTGGCACAGCTGGAAAACGTTCAGAGTTCGGCAGATGTGAACGCGCAGCGTGCCGGCATCGAAACCGCGCAGAAGGATCTTGATTCTGCCAACGCCGCCATCCAGACCTCAATGGCTGAGGTGGCACGGGATAAGGCCGATCTCGAGCAGAAGACTCTCGATTACAACCGTGCGAAGGATCTTTATCAAAGCCAGCTCATCTCCAAGTCCGACTTCGACGCCAAGAAAGCCGGCTATGACGTCGCAGTAGCAACCCTGAGCGCCGACCAGGCCAAAGTCTCTCAGATGAGCGCGCAGAGGGCATCTAGCGTCGGCCGTGTAAGCCAGGCGAATGCCATGTTGAGTAAGTTGACGGACGTTTTGGGTAAGACTGAATACGTTGCGCCGTTTGACGGCATCGTTACCAACCTCCCTGTACGCGAAGGAGAGACAGTTGTCGTTGGCATTCAGAATTCGCCTGGCAGCACGCTCATGACCTTGGCGGACATGTCCGTGGTTACAGCCGAAGTTCGCGTCGATGAGACGGATATCGTGAACGTGAAGCTCGGGGAATCTGCCGACGTAACCATCGATGCCCTTCCCGATCATGTCTTCAAGGGCCGCGTGACAGAGATCGGCGATCAAGCCCTGGTGCGCTCCTCCGGAGTTGCTACCTCGCAGACGACTGCAGGAACCCAGGAAGCCAAGGACTTCAAGGTCGTCGTCACGGTGGACAATCCGCCGGAAAATCTGCGTCCGGGATTCTCGACGACTGCGAAGATCACCACGGCCAGCAAGAGCAACGTGGTCGCAGTTCCTATTCAGGCATTGACGATCAGGACTCAGGGCGATCTGGATACGCAACGCGCTGCGGCTGCTGGAAAGAAGGGATCTGCTGCGGCCAAAGCGTCTCAAAGTGGCATTAAGGATCCGAAGGGCAAGAAGGAAATTCAGGGAATCTTCGTAGTTGATAGGAATACAAAAAAGGTCGATTTCAAGCCTGTTGAAACCGGCATTCAAGGCTCCACGGATATGGAAGTCCTCAGCGGCCTCACTGAAGGCCAGGAAATTGTCACTGGCAGCTACAAAGTCCTGCGCACGTTGAAAATCGGCGCCAAGGTCAAAGTAGACAACAGCATTGGGAAAAAGGACGACAACTCCTAGTAACCGTAGCTCTTTGGGAACGTCTATAGCGTGAATAGGGTGTTTTCGTCCAATATTGGGGAACCGGATTTTGTGTCTCCCCGTATTTGGTGTTAGGAGACCGGAATGGCGACGCAAATGGCAGAACTGACCACGATGGACGCGATTAGCACCCGGCCAGCGACCTCCGCAATGATCAGAGTCGAGGATCTCTGGAAGACCTATGACATGGGTTCAGAGCAGCAGGTCCATGCGTTGCGTGGCGTCAATATCGAAATCAAACGGAATGAATATGTCGCCATCATGGGCCCCTCCGGTTCGGGTAAGTCGACGTTAATGAACCTGATCGGATGTCTGGACACTCCAAGCCGTGGCCAGTACTGGCTCAACGGACATCTGGTAAGTGAACTTGACGATGATGAACTCGCAAGAATCCGTAACAAGGAGATCGGCTTCGTCTTCCAGACGTTCAACCTGCTGGCTCGTGCGACAGCTCTGCACAATGTCGAGCTTCCGCTGATTTATAACGGCACGCCTTCGGAAGAGCGCATTCGCCGCGCCAAAGAAGCGCTGCGCAAAGTTGATCTCGAACCCCGAATGATGCACAAGCCCAACGAACTCTCCGGCGGCCAGCGCCAGAGAGTCGCGATCGCGCGCGCCCTGGTAAATAGTCCTTCCATCATCCTGGCCGATGAGCCTACCGGCAATCTCGATTCCCAAACCGGTAATGAAATTATGGCTTTGATGGATCACCTGCATTCCCAGGGGAACACTATTGTCCTTGTGACCCACGAGCATGACATCTCCGAGTACGCGCATCGCGTGATCTACATCCGCGACGGCATCATCGCCGACGATCGTAAAACAGGACGGCAGGTTTAGGAGCTCCAGCAAAGACGCTGCATTGGGGCGTCTTAAGCAAAACGCAGCAAACGTTCCGTACAATCGCAAGCATGGAAAAAAGGGTCCGGGTCTTTTCAAATTTCAAAGACGCCGACGAAGCGGATGCCCGTGAGCACATGGCCATGTCTCCGGACGAAACGCATCGCATTGGTAATTGAGCTCCGCGACCGCCGTCACCCCGATGCCGCTAAGCAAGGACTTGCGCGAGTTTGTCGGATTATCAAACGCGAACAGAGTTGAATATCCTGTGGCAGGAGCCTGCGCGGTTGCGTATTACGGCGTTCGATTCTCAGTCGTATCGCTCGTAGATAATCTGCTTGCGGTCCCAGCCAAGCTCCTCTTTCAGCAACTTTCTCGTTGCCGAGATCATGTCGTTCAGCCCGCAGACATAAGCATCCATATTCGTGCGTTCTGATTCGGGACGAGCCATGACAATCTTTCGAACCTGGTGCTGCACATAGCCGCGCTCACCCTTCCAGTCGTCGGGAGCGCGACTCAACGTAATTACGTAATGAAAGTTTGGGAAGTCGTGCGCGATGAGATCGAAGTAGTCTTTGTAGTAGATATCAACCGGGTAACGCGTGCCATATACCAGATGAATCTCGTGTTCCTGATGGCGCGACTCGTCAGCGAATAACCACTGCACAAATCCTCGGATCGGAGCTATTCCGGTTCCTGTCGCGATAAGAATCGAGTCGCGCAGCGGATTTCGCAGCACGAATGTGCCGTGCGGACCGTGAAACTTTACCGTCTCTCCTTCTTTCATGTCGCATAGAAAGTTGGAGAAGAATCCTTCTTCGACGCGATTGAGGCACAAATCAAACTCGTTCTTTCTCGGCGCCGAGGCAAGAGAATATGCGCGCGTAATCGTCTTGCCATCATGAGGCGCAACCATCGAAATAAATTGGCCAGCCGTGAAATCGAAACGCTTCATGTCCTCAATGGAGAAGACCAGATGCTTGGTTTCGCTCGACTTTGAAAGCCACTCCTGATGCACGAGGTGCGCCGTGTGTAATGGCCGCTCGATCAAATCTGTTCCTCAAAGATGGAGACTAACGCGTTATCCACGCGCGCAAGACAGTCTAGGATTCATGGTTCTTGACCGGCACCTGTTCGTCGCCGAGAACTGGCGAGGATTCCTGCGGTGCAGTGCCCTCGCCCAGTTCGAACAAAGCGGCCACCTGATATCCGGCCGCTTCAGCTGCGTCAATTCGGGACTCGATTTGCAGTTCAAGCTCGTGCAGTTTTCTCGGATCGGGTGTCGCCAACTCTGCGATGCGCAGTAGCGCGGGAAGCGCCGTCCACCAGAGCAGGCATCCATACATCTCCTTGCTGAAGTAGCGAATACCCTGGTAGTCGTGAACATTGATCAGCCAGGATACGTCGGGATCGTGCAGCCAGCTATATGGCGACTTAGCTGAACGCCGCGCTCCGGGCAACCATGCCTCATTTGCCAATATAGCCCGAATGCGCGCGGCTGCTCTCCAGTGCTCCTCGCCAGTGAGACCAAATCGGGAAAGAGCATTGGCAATTGGCTCGCGCAATCTAAGAGCATCAAACAGCCTGGCACCAGCTGCATCGGGCTCCGATGTACTCAGCAGCTCGCCAAGAGCTCGTACCGTGGCCCACGCAATCACCGTAGCCCAGCGTGCAGCGTTTTCCTTTCCTGCGTCATTAGGAAGAACCGTGCAGGCTTCCGTTGACCATGCCACGCGAAAATGTTTTTCCAGTGATGGAATGCGGCGCGCCGCTTCCACCCACCTTGTGAAAGAGGCGACGGCTTCTTCGACGCTTCCTAGCCATTCATTCTGCTGCGGCACTCCGAGGGACTCGGCCGACTCACCTGAAATGAGACCTTGAGCAGCTAACAGCATTGAGTGCAAACGCTGGATGAGTTCATCGAGCCGCTCTTTTCTTAAGTGAGACGAGTGCCCATCGCCGCTCACGAGCTCTTGTTTCGACTTCTCTGCCGAAGTCTTCTTTGTCGATACAGCCGCGCCTTCAAGTACAGGAGCACCTTCCTTTCCCGCCGGCTCTTTTTCGATTCGCGGAACATCGAAGAGCTGCTCGATAAGCACCGCATCGAGAATCGCGTACAGCCCATCATGCACAGGCTTAAGCTGCAGGTCGCGCATCGCGTCTGCCAGGCTGGCGACGCCTCGTCCGCGCAAGTGCTCGTAGAGCTCACGCCAGGGATGACTGACGTCATCGCGGAGATGTTTCCAATCCATGAACACGTGACATTGATACGCGCCCAAATCGAATCGCATTCCTTTCTCTTTCAACTCGCGGCCGCTGTAAATGTGTTCAAGCCCGGTTACTGCGTCAAGTGCAGCCACGAACTGCGCCCCATCGCCAGAGATATCGAACGCGCTCGCGAGATCACGCTGTCGAAGTGCTCTGCCTCCGTCCGGGAATTTCTCGGCATAGGCGCTGGAGATTCGAATCCAGCCGTGCGCATCCGCAAATTTGTT
>Ga0066684_10000490_pt1 | contig 13725 bp, 9 predicted proteins | sample GraSoiAngelo_133_FD_62301 | JGI IMG/M metagenome (GOLD analysis project Ga0066684, IMG submission 62301) | Grasslands soil microbial communities from the Angelo Coastal Reserve, California, USA - 14_0929_05_20cm | ecosystem: Environmental > Terrestrial > Soil > Grasslands | place: USA... | reverse complement strand
CTACACCGGCGGTCACTTCGGGGCGCTGGGACAGGGAAGCGGCGAGCTCCTGATCCTTGTATTGCAGCTGGTAGAGCTTGTAGTAAATGCCGCGCTGTGCCAACAGTTGCTGGTGGGTGCCCATCTCGCGCAGTTGGGCTTTGTGCATAACGATGATCTTGTCTGCGCGTTGAATTGTCGAAAGTCGGTGGGCAATGATGATCGACGTTCGGCCCTCGACCATCTTACCAAGTGCGTCACGAACTTTGAATTCGGTTTCTGTGTCCACGCTTGAGGTGGCTTCGTCGAGAATCAAGATCTTAGGTGAATGCGCCAGAGCCCGTGCGAACGAGATCAGTTGTTTCTGCCCTGTGGAGAGCGTTGAACCGCGCTCGCGAACCTCTTCTTTATAAGTGTTCGGAAGATTGTGGATGAAGTCAGCAAGGTTCACATCCTCGGCCGCTTGTCTTACCTGTTCGTCGGATATCCAGTCGGTGCCCAGGCGGATATTGCCCTCGATTGTGCCGGTAAAGAGAAATGGATCTTGCAAAACGACGCCGAAGCGTCGCCGTAGATCTGCCAGCGACATCTCCTTGATATCGACGCCATCAATCCTGATCGCGCCGCGCTGAACATCGTAAAAGCGTAGTAGAAGAGAAATGATGGTCGTTTTGCCCGCCCCAGTGTGGCCGACAATTGCAACGGTTTCTCCAGATTCGATGGTGAAGCTGACGTCGCGGAGGACCCAGTCGGCCTCGGCTGAAATTGAGGTCGAGCTGCGCTCGACAGGACGGGCGAGGGCGCCCGTCCCCACGTGGTTCGGGGTGGCAGCCGTGTTCCCGTGGTTTGCGCCATCGCCATCCGTTGGCACGCCTCTGTAGGCAAACCAGACGTGATCAAACTCGATTCGTCCGGGACCATCGGGCGTCTTCGTGACAGCCGCTTCAGTAATTTCTACTGGCGTATCCAGCAACTTGAAAACCCGCTCCGACGCTGCCATTGCCGACTGCAGGATGTTGTACTTTTCGCTCAGATCTTGAATCGGCCTAAAGAACCGTTGCGCGTATTGCATAAAGGCGACCAGCACGCCAAGTGTGGTGGCAGTTCGTATCCAGTGAAACGCAAGCAGGGTTTTGGGATCGAAAGTGATCTTCAGTTGAGGAACGTTCCATTGCTGCAGCACGTCGTGCCCGCCGAACCAGATCACGCAGGCGATCGCAATTGAGGACAAAACTTCAACGACCGGGTAATACACCGCATGCGCCATGATCGCGTCTTTGAACGCATCCATGTGCTGCTCATTCACTTCAGAAAACGTATCGAACGCCTTCTCTTCCCGGTTGAAGAGTTGCAGCACCACCATCCCGCTGACGTTTTCCTGCATGTGCGCGTTAATACGGGCAATGGCGACGCGAATGCGCCGGTACGAATCTCTCACCTTGTCACGAAATATCTTCGTCGCATAAAAAATGAAAGGCAGCACAGCAAATGTGATCAGCGCCAGCTTCCAGTTCACCGAGAGCATGATGGCTAGAATTCCAACCAGAACGAAAATGTCTTCGAAAATGGAAACTACGCCGGACGTGAACATGTCGTTGAGCGCGTCCACGTCGCTAGTCACCCGCGTTACCAACCTTCCCACCGGATTTTTGTCATAGAAACCGATGTGCATGCTTTGCAGGTGGCGGAAAATCTCGCTACGCAGATCGAACATCACCATCTGGCCGGCCCACTGCATGAAGTAGGTCTGCAGATATTCGAGCAGGAAACTGAAGAGGATCAGTCCGACGTAAACTGCCGCAATCTGAGCTACGCCAATCAGCGGCTCGGGACTCAGCCATTTGCCAAGCAGAGACGGCGCGGTATGTGCGGGGGCCAGATAGCGATCCACGGCGATCATGGTCAAAGCCGGCCCGAGCACATCGGCAATGGCCTTTAGGACGATGGAGGCGAGCGCAATTGCGACCTGCCATCTATACGGGCGCAAATACCGCAGCAGCCGCTTCATGAGGCGGCCGTCGTAGGCTTTGCCGAGTACCTCTTCTTCGTGTTGGGAAGCCATTCAGACTATTTTAAATAGATGGGAAGAACGGCTGGCCGGATGGAAATAGTTGTTTTTGGGAGGCGGGCAACTACATGGTCCAGCGCAAGAGTGTTGCACCAACGGTAAATCCAGCGCCTACTGAGGCCAGCATGACCAAGTCGCCCTTCTTGAGCTTGCCTTCTTCGACAGCAGTTTGCATAGCGAGAGGGATGGTTCCAGCAGTCGTATTTCCATAGCGATCGATGTTGATGATCACCGACTCCGGTCTCAGTCCCACGCGCTCAGCCGTGGCGTTGATGATGCGCTGATTGGCTTGATGAGGAATAAAGCAATCGATGTCACTTGCGGAAACTGCGTTGCGTGCCAGCACTTTTTCGCAGGCCTCGCCCATTTTTTTGACGGCATACTTGAATACCGCCTGACCGTCCTGATGGACGAAGTGCATCTTTTTGTCTACCGTCTCGTGAGTCGCAGGATGCAGGCTGCCTCCGGCGGGCATGTAAAGCGAGCAGCCGCCGGAGCCATCAACTTCATGATGAAAATCAATAATGCCCTCGCCTTCACCCTCGGCTGGCTCAAGCACCACTGCACCCGCGCCGTCGCCGAAAAGAATGCAGGTTGCGCGGTCGGTGTAATCCAGAATTGAAGACATTACGTCGGCGCCAATTACGAGAACCTTGTTGTGAGCTCCCGAGGCAATGAACTGGGCGCCTGACTGCAAGGCATAAACGAAAGCTGAGCATGCCGCTGACAGGTCGAATCCCCAGGCACGCTTGGCTCCGAGCTTGTGCTGAACGAGGCACGCGGTGGAAGGAAAGAGCATGTCAGGCGTGACCGTAGCGACCACGATGGCCTCGATTTCACCAGGATCAATGCCGCGTTGCGCCAGGGCGATTTTGGCGGCTTCAACCGCCAAGTCGCTAGTCGCCACACCTTTATCCACGACGTGCCGCTGGCGGATGCCCGTACGGCTCAAAATCCACTCGTCGCTGGTTTCAACAATTTTTTCGAAATCCTTATTGGTAAATACGCGAGGCGGAACGTAGGTCCCCAGGGCAGTGATCTTGGCGCGCCGCACTTGGCTCACTCGGTACAGTTCTCCAGTCTGAGATACGGAAACGTTATTGTACGCAGCGGGTGTACAAACTCCAACCAGTGAGTATCCCCAGATTTGCGATCTCGGTACCCGACGTGACTTTGGTTATATCCCGAATTCCTACAATAGAACTATGATCTGTCGAATGAAGCGACTCCGCGTTGTGGTCTCTCTGATCACTCAGGACAACGACTTCCAGGTCGAGCAGGCTGCCGCGGCTGAGGACGCAGCGCGCAAGCTCGGTGTGGATGTGGAAATCCTGTACGCGGATAGCGACAGCATTCAGCAGAGCCAACAGGTTCTGAGTTTTGTTAAAGCGAAGCCCGAGTCGCGGCCCGACGGAATCATTCTGGAACCGGTTGGCGGTCCGGCCTTGCCGCAAGTCGCGCGAGCCGCGGTTGCCGAGAATATTGCTTGGGTGGTTCTGAACAGGGATATCGGGTACGTCAAAGAACTGCGCAATAAATTTTCAGCCCCATTTTTTCTGTGACTTCCGACAATCTGGAAATCGGACGCATTCAGGGCCGCCAGATGTTGACCCTTCTTCCCCAGGGTGGCTCGGTCCTGTACATTCAGGGGCCCTCGGAAACTGATGCGTGTAAGCTGCGGACCGCTGGCATGTACGAGGTCAAGCCTGAATCCATCCAGATCAAAACAATTAAGGGGAACTGGACGGAGGCGAGCGCCTACAAGGCCGTGACATCCTGGCTTCGCCTCAGCACCTCACAGCAGGCCCAAATTGATTTGATCGCGGCGCAAAATGATGCAATGGCAGCGGGGGCGAAGAAGGCCTTCCAGGAATTTTCTCTAGAAGGTGAGGGTAGAGGCCGATGGATGAACATACCATTCATTGGTGTTGATGGCGTGCCAAGTACGGGGCAAGCCTGGGTCAAGGCAAAAACTCTGACCGCTACCGTGATTGCACCGCCCATCGCCGGCACGGCTCTCGAGATGCTGGTGAAGAGTGTTCACACTGGAACTAACCCGGCAGAATGCACAATGCTTCCGCCCAAGTCATACCCCGATCTTGAGAGCTTGCAGGCCGAAAGTCGAAGAGGGAACGCGCGCGCAGCCGATGCTACGAGAGGAATTTAGCCAGGCACCGGCGACCCACTGCACACGCAAGAGCCCGTTACCGTTGCTTCCTTCCGGACCTGGCGGGGTTGGCGGGAAGACGTCGCGTGGGACCGATGCCTGACAATAAAATCTTAACATCCGCGAAGCTTCGTCTTCGATGCCAACCTCAAATGGCTGACGCTGACGAGGCAACTGGCATACAATACCGGAAAGCATGCCTCCGCTTCCTGACAATCTTGCTGTGCTCAAAGATGACATGATCGCCTTCATCGAGGGTCACGGCATACGGCGTTTTCCTGGCTATGTGGACCACGAAGAGGTCCAAACGGTGATGTGGAAGCCGGGTGAGGACGCCGCCGAGGGCTGGAAAGACTTTGTCGAATTGGCAAAAACTGCGGGAACGCCGTTCATAACTATGGACTCGTGGCAGCTCGAAAAGGAAGAACTGGACGGCATAATTCAACGCCTGAGCGACGCCGAATTTGGCAGCGACGAAGACCTGGAAGATGCACGCTGGCTTCGCACATATCTGGGCAAAACTGGCTTCGTGCAACTCGGTTTTGCGTTTCAGGGCGTCATGATGCTCTACGAAGCTGCCACCCCTTGGTACGACCACTATCAACGACTAGTCGAGGTTTCCGAGGATTTCGGCGGTATCGCGATCGACGGCTCCGGTGCCGACGACGAAATCTAACCGTGCGTTGGAATTTTAGGCAGTCTCCTTCTGAACGTGTTCAGGCGTTAGCCACTGAACTCTTCTCACTTCCGCTATTCCTCGGGAAATCTGCGACTAAGAATCCCGCCCTGTTACGTCTGCTGGCGAATTTGCTGGTTTTGCGAAAGATCGAGACCCTCGAGGCCGCGCAAACGTTTCTGTTTCCCGCAATCGATCACCTGCACTCGCCCTACCTGATGACCGGCATGAAAGCCGCGGTCGAGCGGCTGGACGCCGCGATCGAGCGCAAAGAAGGAATTCTGGTTTACGGGGACTACGACGTTGATGGCACAACCGCGGTTGTGATTCTGAAAACGGCAATTGAACTGTGCGGCGGCGCTGCCGATTTCCATGTCCCACACCGAATTCGCGAAGGTTACGACCTTCGCGGAGACGTGATCGAGCGCGCTGCTGCCGACGGCATTCGTCTGGTTATCAGTGTTGATGCCGGCACTCGCGCCTTTGCCGCGGCCGAGAGAGCCCGCCGTGCGGGCGTGGACCTGATCATCACTGATCACCATCTTCCCGGGGCAGACGGCCTGCCGCAGGCGTTTGCAGTCGTAAATCCCAATCAGCCTGGGTGCGAGTATCCCTGCAAATCTTTGTGCGGAGCAGGGATTGCATTCAAAGTAGCGCAAGCATTGCTCGAAAAACGGCTCGCTGATCGAGATCAGAAGCAATTGTTGCTGTCGTTCATGAAGGTCGCGGCGATCGCAACCATCGCAGATTCCGTTCCTCTGGTAGGTGAGAACCGCGTAATTGCGAGCCTGGGATTGAACGCATTGCGCACCGCGGTAAATCCGGGACTGAAAGCGCTGCTCGAGGTTTCGCAGCTTGGGGGCAAGCCGCTGAGCTCGGGTGAAGTGGCCTTCCGCATCGCACCCCGAATCAATGCCGCGGGCCGCATGGACATAGCGCGAGACGTTATCGACTTGTTTAGCCTAAAAGATGCAATGCTGGCGCGAGACATCGCGCTCAGGCTCGACAAACTCAATACTGATCGTCAGGAGGAAGAGCGACGGATTGTGCAGGCCATCGAGCAGAAGATGACCGACAACGCGCTGCTGCGGGAAGCATTCTGTACGGTGATCGATGGCGACCGTTGGCATCGGGGGGTGATCGGAATTACCGCAACTCGGGTTGTAGAGCGGTACGGCCGGCCTGCGCTGGTGATTTCTGTGGACGGCGAAGAAGCTCATGGTTCAGGCAGATCAATTCCTGCGTTTCATCTTCTCAACGCGCTTGAATCTTGCGGGAAACTTTTTAGCCGATTCGGCGGCCACGCGCATGCTGTAGGTTTTTCGATTCCGTCGGCACGGATACCAGAACTTCGCGCGCAACTGGACGCATACGCACGCACCTGCTTGAACATTTCCGATTTCGACCCGGTGCTTAACATTGACGCCGAGCTGCCCCTGGATGTGATCACGCCGGAACTGTTCGACCTCTTGGGTCGGCTGGAGCCATTCGGCGCGGGCAATCCAGAGCCGGTTTTCTTTGCAAACGCGGTCAGGCTTGCGGCACAACCGAAAATCCTGAAGGACAAACACGCTGTTCTGAAGCTGAGTCCTGCGGCGAATGCAGACGCGGGCTGGCGCCGGTCTCTAACTTATAAGGCAATGGGGTGGCGTTTGGCTGAGAAGGTAAATGAGGCGAAGCTGCTTGCGGGAGATCAACTGGACGTTGCGTTCACGCTCGATCACAACGAGCATCCGGAGTTCGGAGGAATCGAGCTTTCGTTGCGAGATTTGAAAACTGCAGCTTCGAGCCCAAGCGCGCTTGCGGCAGAGCAGAGCTGATTATCTCGGCTTGCGTCTTTCCAGAGCGGCTTTGGCTTCTTCGGCCAGTGGTCCCCAACTCGCGGCCAGTTCTTTCAGCAGAGTCTCTGCTAGCGGAGCGCGGTGGTTGGCGACTGTTGCCAAGGACGCTTTTCTCAATCCTGCATCCAGTTCTTCCATCCGGAAAATGCGCGTCAAGGCGTAAAGTGCGCCATCGTCCTGGATCGAGCCAAGGACCTGCAATGCCTTTCGTTTCGATGCCAAGCTGCTTTTGGCACCGCCAACAAATTCTTCTAAATCTGTGATCGCGCTGGCGCTGGCATTTTTCAAGAACGTGAGCTCATCCAAGGCTTCGTCGAGAACGTTGGGCGCAAGTTTGGTGAGCGATGCTGCCAGAACTGACGCTGTTTCTGGCGCTCGCGTCTTGACCAAAGCCTTTAGCGCAGCTTGCTGCACACGGGCGTCCGGGTGCCGCAGGGCAGGCGCGATGTGCTCGACCAAGTCGGGATCCTTCAACTCTGCCAGCACGCCGCACATGTTTCTTACAACGTACCAGCGCTCATCTTCCAGATAGCGGCAAGCGACTTCGATAGCGCCTTTGCCAAGTTGGCTGACAAGGCGCACCAGAGACAGTCGACTGCGGGCGTCTTCTTCGCTGATCAAGTGGCGAAATACGGTTTCAGTGCTGACGGGAGCCGCGTAACGTAGCAGCGTCCCCGCGGTCTTGCTCCAGGTTGAATCGCCACGTTGTGCAAGATACAGTTCTGTTATCCGCTCGATCGCTGTTTCCGGCAGGAGGCGTCCCAGACAAGGGGCACAACATTTCTTGTGTTTCTCGGGAGCCCGATTATGTGAAGCCTCAAGCGAGAGGCCGATCGCGAGAACGTCCTGAAAATCCTCGAACGTGGCTATGGCTTGCGCCAGGATTGTCGCCGTGCTTGCGGCCTGAAAGTGAATGAATTCGGGAAGGTCTTCGCGGAGCAGCGTCTTGCCTAGCCGTTCAGCGGTTTTGGCCGCAAAACCGACGTGCGCAACTGAAATTGCCCGGATCAATTCGGGCGCGCGGCTCAATTCGCTATTTTCGATCTTTACGCCCGTTTCATCGAGGAACTCGAAGTAGTGGCCGGCGAGTGCAGTGGCGCGTTCCATGTCGCGTTGCGCCATCAAATCTTTGATTACTTCGAGTAGGCGCCGAAATTCGATATTCGAATAATGCTTTAACTCCATCAGCCGCGCGTATTTCTTGTTGCTGACGAGCGATGTCCAATGCAGTTCTTCGCGAATTTTTTCCTGGATATGCGGCGGAACTGCGTAATCCTGAATAAACTTAGTGAGCTTTTGCGACAGCCGGTCGGCCATGTGCGTTGCTTGCAGGCTACGCGCGAGCAGGTAAACCACTTCTTCTTCAAGCTGGATCTTCTGCGTCTCACCGGTTGCGGAAGTCAGTCGCTTTCCAGCAAGCTGCAAAGCGGTGTCCTGGAAATACTCTGCCGCGAGTTGCTCGGGAGGCAAGGTGCTGACCTCTTGCCGCCGTTCCGGCGAAAACTTCTCCAGAATCTTGTCGACGCCGGTATTGCGCAGAATACGCGCGAGGGAAGCATAAGATTTTTCCGGATTGCCTCTTTCTTCGAGAAGCGACCGCTGCACCGAGGCTTCGACCAGTTCGATGAAGCTGCCCGACCCGCTATTCGGCACCAGGCCACGAAGTCCCGCAGGCATAGCGCTGCTGCTGCCAAAACCTGCTTCGGCGGATGCGCCGGAAGATCCGCCGTAGCCGACGGAACCTTGCCCGGGAACACCGAAGCCGTTCCCGATCCTACCCCCGCCAGCACCGGGACCGAAACCGTGCCCCGGAGATCCGCCAATTCCTGTTCCGCCGCCGATTGCTGATCCGCCGACTGGGCCATTTCCGGCGGCCGCTGAAAATGACCTACCACCGCCACCTTTGGAGTCCCCCGGAAGCAGCATTTGACCCTGTGCGGGTGCTACAGTCTCGCCTTCCCTGAGAAAAACCATGTTAGGTACTTCGAGCGGTACGCCGTAGCCAGTGCCATCAACCCCCTGAGTGGCAAAGTTGGAGAGCACTTCACTCCGCGCAGATGGATCGAAACAGCCGGACTCGAGCAGCGAATCGATGGAATCAAGGAAATCTCGCGGGCCGCGATCCTCGTCCATTTGTTTGGAGAGAATGTAGGCTTCAGAATCGGTTTCGAGAATTGTGTCTCCCGACTCGTTTTTCTTCTGGTTCTTTGCTGCGGGAAGAATGCGCACGCCATCGACTTCGTTCTGATCGAGAAATGCCAAGAAGCCGCCCGCAGCGTCGATGGACGCGGTCGGCGCTGCAAGTACGTGAATGACCTTCTTATAGCGCGTGAGCGTCAGCCCCGGTTCGAACGTAATAGCCGCGATTCCGCGCTTCAGGAATTCCGTCTCAAGGTTCTTTAATGAGGTGTCGGTGGTCAGGAGATTGTTCAACAGGATCTGATTATCAACAAATCCGCACGTGAACTGGCCCACCTCTTTAATCATGTTGTTAAGAAGCAGGAAACTCTGTTGGATGGGGCGGTCGCAGCTCTTATGCTCGATGGTGAAAACCCCCGCAGTTTTGACCGTGGTTTGCAGAGCACGGGCAAAACGCAAACCCAAAGTCTTAATCTGCTTACTATCGAGCATCCGCTCCTCGGAAGGCGGCCTGCTTCGCGTAGCAAGGCCGTGCTTGAAGTATGGTGCACGATAGCGACCCTCGGCAACGTGACCAGAGTAACCATCAACTGTCCTGTAAGGGCCTGATTTCAATAAAGTAAGCAGCTCGTTTCAGGTCTGACGCCGAGTTTGAACGCAAGTGTTCCGAATTAGCGCATTCCTCTACTCAGGATGCGAGTTGCCGGTTTAGGCGCATCCATCTACTCAGGTCGAGCGGTGTCTGTTAAATTGCGTGCACTTCTGGAGGTACGTTCATGCGCAGTGTTCAAGTACTGATTGCCCTGTGTCTTTGTGGTCTGGTGAGTGCCCAAGCGAAGCCAGAGATTTCGAAACCGGCCGCGGCTAAAGCGCTGGCCGCTAGCGTCGAAAGCGACAGTTCATCGCGGCTGCCAGTTAAACGAGTGGTGCTCTACAAGAATGGCGTTGGTTATTTCGAGCACTCGGCCCACGTCCGTGGAAATCAGGACCTTGGAATTGATTTCACGACTGGCCAATTAAATGATGTATTGAAGTCGCTGACTGTTGTCGATCTTGGCGAAGGACGCATTTCCGGCGTGCGCTACAACTCGACGGCCCCGCTTGATGAGCGGCTGAAGGCTTTGCGCCTGCCGTTTGGCGAGCAGGTCACGCGCAGCGATTTTCTTTCAGCGTTGCGCGGGGCTCGGGTCGAAGTTCGCGGCAAGGGTGAAACCGCGACCGGAAAGCTGTTGAGCGTTGAGCAGGAGCAGAAAACTAAGGACTCGGATGTTACCTATGAAGCGACTGAATTCTCAGTAATGACCGACGCGGGAGAGATGAAGAACTTTGAACTAAGCCCTGCGGTTTCAGTTCGCATTGCAGAGCGTGATTTGAACGAGGAAGTCGGGCGCTATCTGAATCTGGTCGGCTCATCCCGCGCGCGTGATCTGCGACGCATGACGATTTCCGCTTCGGGCAGCGGCGACCGCGATATTTTCGTGAGCTACATCAGCGAGGTCCCCGTATGGAAGAGCACATACCGCATCATCCTGCCCGAGAAGTCGGGCGACAAGCCTCTGCTGCAAGGCTGGGCCATTGTGGACAACACCATCGGCGAAGATTGGAAAGACGTAAAACTGTCGCTGATCGCCGGCGCGCCGCAATCGTTTATTCAGGACATCTCGCAGCCGCTCTATGCCCGCAGGCCGGTGGTCCCTCTGCCGCAATCTGCCATGCTGACGCCGCAGACCCATGAGGCGACCATGAATGAAGAAGCTGAAGCGCAGCCGCCGATGGCTGCGGGAGTCGTGGGTGGCGTGCCAGGAGGAGTGGCGAGTGGACAAATGGGCGGCCCGATCGTCAGCCCACAACACGGGGCTGCCTACGCCAAATTGATGAACGCTCCAAAGGCAGGACTAACGATGTACGAGCAGATGGGCCTTTCCTCCAATGAAGATCGGATTGTTCAAAATAGCAAATTGGAGGCGACGCGGCGACCTCTCGACGTTGCTGCCGAAAGCAAAGACCTCGGCGACTACTTCGAATACACCCTCAAGCAGAGCGTCACGATTGGGAAGAATCAATCGGCGCTGGTGCCGATTCTGCAATCGCGCATCGACGCGGAGAAGGTAACACTGTGGACGGCCAATAGCAATCAGCCTCCGCTGCGTGCCATCTGGATCAAGAACGGCAGCGGCCTCACGCTCGACTCCGGCACATTCAATATCATTGACGGTGGCACGTTCGCGGGTGAGGGCCTGCTCCAGACGGTGCATCCCGACGAGCGCCGCCTGCTGTCGTTTGCGGCCGACACAGCGGTGCGCGTTACATCGCAATCCGATTTCAAGAACCAGCCCGTCAGCCGCATCCGCCTGACCAGGGGATTGATGTTCATCACGCGCGAACAGCGCAGCAAAGTCACGTACAGCATTCGCAACGCCGATACTGCTGCGCGGCAGGTTGTGATCGAGCATCCTGTGCGAGACGGCTGGAAGCTGACGCCTGAAGCGAAGCCCGAAGAAACTTCGGCGACGCACCACCGTTTTCGCGTAGCCGTCGATCCCGGCAAAACCAGCGAACTCGCAGTCGAGGAATTCCATCCGGAAGAAACTCAGGTGGTGCTCACAGATCTGACGGGAGATCAGGTGCAGGCGCTGGTTGTCGAGAACCGGGTCACGCCGGAACTGCAGGACGCCTTCCGCCGCGTGCTCGATCAGAAAAACAAAATTGCCGGATTGCAGACGCAAACCGGAATGCGCCGGCAGGAACTCGATGCCATCAATCGCGATCAGGGCCGCATCCGCGAGAACATGAAAGCCCTGAAAGGAAGCGCTGAAGAAAAAGACCTGGTGCAACGCTACACGCGTCAACTGAACTCGCAGGAAGACCGGCTCTCTGCGCTGAACAAAGAAATCGCCGACCTGCAGGGCCAGGAATCGCATGAGCAACAGAAGCTGGAGGCAATGGTGCAGCAGATCGCGATCGACCAGAAGTTCTAACGGAAGGCAGAAGGTAGAACTAAGAATGCAGAAGTGCAGAAATTCTGCATTCTTCTCTTTATCTCTAGGCCGGCCAATAGTGATAACTCGTCCCTATTTTCGGCTCCTTACAACCATTGCGACGAATAGTTCTCGTCCAAGAATCAAAAATACAACCTGCCAAGTTGCAGGGCCTTCCAACCACGCATGCGATGGCTAATCTGTGCTCTGCCTGTTTGGTTTTTGGCAATCATAATCGTGGCTTGCGGTTCGAGTGGCGGCAACTCTGCGCACCACTCGACTACGTCCGGGGCGACGGACGTTGTGACGTATCACAATGACCTGGCGCGCACGGGACAGAATCTCACCGAAACAGTGCTGACTCCAAGCAACGTAAACTCGTCGAGCTTTGGGAAGCTTGGATTTTTTTCCGTGGATGGCAAGGTCGATGCCGAGCCGCTGCTGCTTGCGGGCATAGACCTCGGGAGTCAGGGTACACATGACATTCTTTACGTCGTGACCGAGCATGACAGCGTGTACGCGATGGATGCAGCCAGCGGAACAGTCTATTGGCGTGTGTCCCTGCTGGGTGCGGGTGAGACGACGAGCGATAATCACGGTTGCTCTCAGATCACGCCGGAGATCGGGATTACATCTACGCCGGTCATTGATCGTGGGCACAACGTGATCTATGCGGTTGCGATGTCGAAGGACGGCTCAGGGAATTACTCGCAGCGGCTGCATGCGCTTAACCTCGCCACCGGCGCAGAGATGCTAGGCGGGCCGGTGACGATCAACGCTTCGTATCCAGGAGGTGGAGAAGAAGGCAGCGCAGGAACGCAGAAGTTCATGCCAGGGCAACACGCGGAGCGCGCGGGCTTGCTGCTGCTCAATGGGGTTATCTATACGATGTGGACCTCGCATTGCGATATTCAGCCTTACACGGGATGGGTGATTGCTTACAATGCGTCGACCCTCGCGCAGGCCGCCGTTCTGAATGTCACGCCTAACGGCAGCGAGGGATCAATGTGGATGAGTGGAACGGCGCCGGCTGCCGATGCTAGCGGAAATATTTACTTCCTCGATGCCAATGGCACATTCGATACGACGCTCGACGTGAATGGGTTTCCGAATAGAGAGGACTTCGGAAATTCTTTCATGAAGCTATCTATCGCCAATGGGTTGGCGGTGTCGGATTACTTTGCTACGTTCGACACGGTCCACCAGTCCAGCCTGGACCAAGACCTGGGGTCGGGTGGGGCGCTGGTGTTGCCTGATCTCACCGATGCGAGTGGCGGGGTCCGTCATTTGGCGGTTGGCGCGGGCAAGGACCGGAAGATTTATGTCGTAGATCGTGACAACATGGGGAAATTCAATCCCAGTGCGAACAATATTTATCAGGAAATTAAGGGCGTCTTAGGCGGCGGCGTGTTTGGAATGCCAGCATACTTCAACAACACCGTTTATTACGGAGCCGTGGGGGACAGGCTGAAGGCATTTCCAATTGCGGCGGCCAGGCTCGCTAGCACGCCGGCGAGCCAGAGCGGAACCAGCTTTCCATATCCCGGGGCGACGCCAAGTGTTTCTGCCGATGGAAGCAACAATGGGATCATATGGGCGGCGGAGAACGGCTCCGCCGCGGCCTTGCATGCTTACGATGCGTCGAACTTGGGGCATGAGTTATACAACAGCAATCAGGCTGGATCGCGGGACAAGTTCGGCGCGGGGAACAAGTTCATCACGCCAATGATCGCAAACGGGCGAGTCTATGTGGGAACTACGAACGGAGTAGCCGTATTTGGTGAACTGCCGTGATGCGGTGAGAGCCGGACAGAAAACCCGGATTAGCTTCTTCACAATCCGCTCACCATTCGGCACAAAGGACTCGTAACCACATG
>Ga0066684_10000489_pt1 | contig 13731 bp, 11 predicted proteins | sample GraSoiAngelo_133_FD_62301 | JGI IMG/M metagenome (GOLD analysis project Ga0066684, IMG submission 62301) | Grasslands soil microbial communities from the Angelo Coastal Reserve, California, USA - 14_0929_05_20cm | ecosystem: Environmental > Terrestrial > Soil > Grasslands | place: USA... | reverse complement strand
TGCTGGCGGCTGAAGAGCACGCGGTTGGCGATCACGGCGCAAGCGTGAATGTGATGCGTTCCCCACCACCGCTTCAGCCAAGGCCAGCGCAACCTGCCAAGCATTAGAAAGCCAAGACCGACGGCGAGCGCCATCGAGTCGACGAGCAATAGTGCCGAACGGCCCGCCGGATCGCTGATCAGGCGGTAACTCCACGGTAAGGTGACGAGGATGAGGACGGCAAGCGCGATAAGGCCTATGGCGCGGTCGACAAAAATGGAATAGGTCGCGGCCCTCCATCCGGCGCCACCCCGCGCGACTAGCCAGAGGCGCACAGCGTCGCCACCGATGGAGGAGGGCAGGGTCTGGTTGAAAAAGGTTCCGATCACATTGAAGCGCATCGCTTGTCGCGTCGCCAGAGGCGCGCCGCACTCCGCACCGATCTCGCGCCATCGCAGTACCCCGGCAAAAATCTGAAGGAAGGTCACGGCGATGGCGAGGCCGATCCAGCCGAGGCTCGCAACATTGATGCGATAGGCAAGCTCGAGCAGATTGACCTTGCGTAGCGCGAGGTAAAGCAGTGCCACGGAGATCAGTATTTTTATCGTCGAAAACAGGATCCGGCGCATGTTTTCCGCGCTCGCCAGGCTCGAGAGGATTGTCACAAGCAGCGCAACTGGGCGCGGCACGCCGAACTTTGCCGCCTTCGTATGGTTTTAAAGCGCCTCTGGCAATAGCCGGCCGACTGGCTATTGCGACACCCTCAATGCGACGGTTAAAGAAGCATCGGTAGCGAAGGGGAACAAGGATGCCCCGGGGGAGATACGATGTCGGACGAGGCGATTTTGGTCACCGGTGCCGCCGGCTTTATCGGATTTCACCTCGCTCGCCAGCTACTGGCCGATGGGCGCCATGTGGTCGGGCTTGATAATCTCAACAGCTACTATGACCCGGCCCTGAAGCAATCGCGGTTGGGTATCCTGCGCGAGCATTCGCGCTTCAGTTTCGTGCAGATGGATCTGGCGGATAGGTCTTCGATTTCTCGGCTGTTTGCGAAGCATCGGTTTCCGGCAGTAATCCACCTAGCGGCGCAGGCTGGCGTGCGCCATTCGATCGATTATCCTCACGCTTACGCCGATGCCAATCTTGTTGCTTTTCTCAACGTTCTGGAGGGATGCCGGCACCATGAGTGCCGTCATCTGGTGTACGCGTCCTCGTCATCTGTTTACGGCGCCAATACAAAATTGCCTTTTTCCGTCGACGACAAAACCGATCGGCCGATCAGTTTCTACGCCGCGACCAAAAGGGCCAACGAGCTGATGGCTTATTCGTACAGCCACCTTTACCGTCTTCCCGTCACGGGACTCCGGTTCTTCACCATTTATGGCCCATGGGGACGGCCCGATATGGCGATTTTCCTGTTTGCCAAATCGATCGTTGAAGGCACCCCAATCAGGCTTTTTAACCATGGTAAAATGCGGCGCGACTTTACCCATATCGAAGACGTGACCCGTGTAGTATTGCGCCTTGTGGATCTCATTCCCAAAGATGCTGGACCCGCGGGGGATGCGCCTTCACGGATCTACAATGTCGGTAATCAACGGCCTGAAGAGCTTTTGCATGTTGTGGCCCTGCTCGAGAAGGAGTTGGGCCGAGAGGCCGTAAAGGATATGTTGCCGATGCAGCCGGGTGACGTCATGGAAACCTACGCGGATATCGGCGATCTGATGCGGGATGTCAGTTTCAAGCCGCAGACATCCATCGAGGACGGCATTCGCGATTTTGTCGCGTGGTATCGCGGCCACTACAATGTCTGAGGCATCGATGGACAAACGAATCGTTCCGCTGATCATGTGCGGCGGCGCCGGAACGCGGCTTTGGCCGGCTTCGCGCGAGGTACACCCCAAGCAATTCCTGCCATTGTTCGGGGCGCGTTCGACTTTCCAGAATACGCTTGTTCGGGTATCGGATCCGACGCTGTTTGAGCGTCCTATCGTGGTCACCAACAAGGCCTATCGCTTCATGGTGCTTGAGCAGCTCGGCGAGATCGGGATTGAGGCCGATGTGCTGCTGGAACCGATGCGACGGGATTCCGGCCCCGCAATCGCGGCGGGCGCGGCGTTTGCGCAAGCGCGCGACGAGGACGCCACAGTTCTTGCGCTTGCGGCCGATCACGTCGTCCACGATACGCCTGCCTTTCTGGCCGCCTGCCGGCAGGGTCTGGTGGCCGCTCAAGCCGGGCAGATCGTGACATTCGGTGTTCGGCCGGAGCGGGCGGCCACCGAATACGGCTATATCAGCCCGGGCGACATCACTTCCGGCGAGGTCCGGAGCGTTGCGAAGTTCGTGGAGAAGCCGGATCCGGCAACCGCGGCGGAATATATCAAGGCGGGTTATCTATGGAACAGCGGCAACTTCATGTTTCGTGCTTCGGTTCTGCTCGATGAATATAGCAAGTTCGATGCCCATACTGTGCAGGCCGTCACCCGCGCCGTGCTCAAGGCCGGGCGCGACCTGGGATTCATCACGCTCGAGCCCGATGCGTTCGAATCCGCAAAGGCGATCTCCATCGATTACGCGGTAATGGAGAAGACCGCGCGCGCCGGCGTTGTCCCGGTGGCGTGCGGCTGGTCTGACGTTGGCTCATGGCATTCGGTGTGGGAGCTGTCGGAGAAGGACAGCGAGGGCAATGCCGCCACTGGCACAGCGGTGTTCGAGGATTCCCGCAACTGCAACGTCTCGACGGACAAGGCGCTGGTCGCTCTCGAAGGGGTTGATGATCTGGTGGTCATTGCTACACCAGACGCAGTTCTGGTGTCCCGCCAAAAGGACGCTAACGGCCTCAAGCGTTTGGTTGCAAGGTTGAAGACCGTGGCGCCCCAAGTTACCGAAGAACATCTCAAGGTCCACCGTCCCTGGGGTTCATATCAATCGGTCGACATGGGCGAGCGGTATCAGGTCAAGCGTATCGTCGTGAAGCCGGGCGGCCGGCTTTCGCTGCAGAAGCATCACCATCGCTCCGAGCATTGGGTCGTAGTTCGAGGCGCTGCGCGCGTGACCCTGAACGAACTAGTCAGAACCGTGCACGAGAACGAATCGATCTACATCCCGATTGGCGCGACCCACCGCATGGAGAACCCCGGCAAGATTCCGCTGGAGCTGATCGAAGTCCAGACCGGCAGCTACCTTGGCGAGGACGATATCATCAGGATTGAGGACGACTATAAGCGCAGTTAGCAGACTCGAGGCGACGTCAGGGCCGAATCGAGCTATTTTGGGGCGACGTGGGGCGTCCAAACAGAGGCGTAAAACGCTGTAATTTTTTGAATCAAAACGTGTCCGGAATTGTTTCTACGTATTCGCCACGTCTGTGGCGACGTGCTACGAGAGCAGCGGGGATATCGGCAGCAAAACACGACTGGGCTTGGGCGATATGAGTTTCAGGGGGGCAGAGGAGAAACACGCGCTTCGCGTCGGCGTGATCGGCGCTGGCGTGATGGGCAGTAATCATGCCCGCGTGCTGGCCGGGCTGCCCGGAATCACTTTGGTCGGGATCGTCGATCCGCTGCCGGCACACCGGGCGCGCGCAACGGACCTGACGGATTGCCGCACCTTTACGCGCCTCGAGGAGTTGATCGCGGCAGGCGTGGATGCCGTTACCATCGCTGCGCCGACCCACCTTCATCATGAGATCGCGCTGGCCTGCATCGCGGATCGCGTTCATATCCTGGTTGAAAAGCCGATCGCGTCCACGGTTCAGGAGGGGCGGGACATTGTCCTCGCGGCCCATCTTGCCGGACTGACGTTGATGGTGGGGCATGTCGAGCGCTTCAACCCGGCCGTCGCGGCCATCAAGCGGGCTATCTCCGGCGAGGACATCCTTTCGATCGCGATCACGCGCGTCGGACCATTCCCGCCGCGGATGTCGAACGTCGGCGTGGTTATCGATCTCGCCGTCCATGACATCGATCTGATCCGCTGGTTCACTGAGTCGGATATCGTGGAGGTGCAGCCCCAGCTATCGAGCGCCGTAGCCGAACGCGAGGATATCGCGCTGCTGCAGTTCCGCACCGCTTCGGGCGTGCTGGCTCATATCAACACCAACTGGCTGACGCCGTTTAAGGCGCGTAACGTCACCGTCGCCACCCGCGACAAATATGTGATGGGCGATTTGCTCACGCGACAGGTCACCGAGTGCTTCGGTTTCAAGCCCGATGGCAGCTATTCGATGCGCCATCTGCCGGTCGGTCATGACGAGCCGCTGCGAGCCGAGTTGATCGCGTTCATTCATGCGGTGCGCTCAGGTGGCTTACCGGCGGTGACCGGTGATGAAGGCGTGGCCAGCCTTGAAATCGCGACCCGCTGTCTGGAGAGCCCCGCGCGACCGGCCTCCTCCGCGCGCAAGGGCCCGCGACGCGTTGTCGGCTAGAGCATGGTTACAAACCGAAGTTGCGCGTTTCGTACACATGCGAAGCGATTTGCCGACCGAGCATGTGCAAAGCAAATGGGCGCGTTCATGACTGACTCTCATGCGAGCGCGCGCTGATGGCCCGTCCTCAACCCCTCCAAGGCTCCATGAACCAGCACTTGCGTCCCGAACCTGTTCCCCTCATCGACCTTGCCGCGCAGCGGCGGCGGCTCGGCAAGTCCATCGATGAGGCCGTCTCCCGCGTTCTTGACCATTGCCAATTCATCAACGGTCCGGAAGTGGCGCAGCTCGAAGCCGCCCTCGCGGCTTTTACCGGGGCCAAGCATGTCGTGAGCTGTGCCAGCGGTACCGATGCGCTTTTGATGGTGCTGATGGCCAAGGGCATCGGCCCGGGCGACGCGGTGCTCTGTCCCTCGTTTACATTCTGCGCAACCGGTGAGGCCGTGGCGCTGACCGGCGCGACGCCGGTGTTCGTCGATGTCGATGAGACCAGCTTCAACATGGCGCTGCCTTCGCTGGAACGTGGTATTGCCACGGCGTGTAAGCTGGGGCTCAGGCCGAAAGCCGTCATGCCCGTGGATATGTTCGGACAAAGCGCCGACCATGACCCTATTGCGGCAATCGCGGCTGCCGGGGGCCTATTCGTGCTCGATGACGCCGCGCAAGCCTTTGGCGCCAGCTACAAGGGCCGTCGGCTCGGCACGTCTGCCCTTGCTACCGCGACCAGCTTTTTTCCCGCCAAACCGCTCGGGTGCTTCGGCGATGGCGGGGCGATCTTCACCGAAGACGACGAGCTCGCCGATACGCTGCGTAGCATCCGGGTTCACGGCCAGGGCTCGGACAAATACGACAACGTTCGGTTCGGGCTCACGGGCCGGCTCGACACCATGCAGGCAGCAATCCTGATCGAAAAGCTGAAGATCTTCGAGGATGAAATCGCCGCCCGTAACGTAGTGGCGGAACGCTACGGCCAAGGGCTCGGTAACGTTGTCAGTATTCCGCGGCTCGCCGCCGCTTGTACCTCGGTGTGGGCGCAATATACCATCCGCCTGCCGCAGGGCTGCGATCGCAATAGCTTTGCCGCCACGCTGAAGGCGCAGGGTATTCCGACGGCGATCTATTACCCGAAGTCGATGCATCAGCAGACCGCCTATCGTGATTTTCCGGTCGCAGATGCTGGCTTACCCGTGAGCGAAAAGCTTTCAAACGACGTGATCAGCCTGCCGATGCACGCCTATCTCGATCAACCGACGCAGGAACGGATCATCAAGGCTGTGCGCGGCGCGATCGGTGCATGATGTCGCAACCGGAGCTCGGGTTTTCGGAAAAGAGCTTGGGCAAACACCTAATTCACCTGTTTTCGCCGTTTTGAAGCGCCGCCCCATGCTGTAGAAGCGGCGGATGCTCGGTCGTATTTTCACCGTCGGCGGCTATACGCTCCTTTCACGGCTGACCGGTTTCGCGCGCGACATCATGCTCGCGGCGATCCTCGGCGCCGGCCCAGTGGCGGACGCGTTCTTCGTGGCGTTTCGGCTGCCGAATCACTTCCGAGCGATTTTCGCCGAAGGCGCATTTAACGCGGCGTTCGTGCCGGCCTACGCGCATGTGTATGGCCAGCGCGGCGAGGGGCCCGCCGAGGTGTTCGCCGATCGCATCTTTACGCTGCTATTTTTATCCCAAGTCATTCTGCTGGGGCTGGCATGGCTGTTCATGCCGCAGGCGATGACTCTGCTCGCGCCGGGGTTCACCGAAGACGCGCAGCAGCGGCATCTAGCGATCGAGCTGACGCGGATCACATTTCCTTATCTGTTGCTGATCACGCTGGTGACGCTCTATGGCGGAATGCTCAATGTCATGAATCGCTTCGCCAGCGCTGCGGCAGCATCGATCTTTCTTAATTTGTCGATGATGATGACCTTGGCGCTCGCGGCCTTTTTCCCGAGTGTGGGCCACGCCGCGGCTTGGGGCGTTTTGATCTCAGGGTTCTTGCAGTACTTTTTGCTCGCCTCAGACCTCGCTCGGCACGGCGGTCTGCCTCGGTTCGCCTGGCCCAGGCTCGACGAGGAAGTCCGCGCCTTCTTTCGCGCACTTGGCCCAGCAACCGTGGGCTCGATGGGGACTCAGGTTGCGTTGTTCGCCGATACGATTATTGCCACCTTTCTTCCGGCAGGAGCGCTGTCGGCACTGTACTATGCGGACCGGCTAAATCAGCTACCGATCGGCGTCATCGGGATTGCGATCGGCACGGTGTTGCTGCCTGAAATGTCGCAGCGGCTGACATCGGGCGATCGCGACGGCGCGAGCGCGTCGCAGCGGCGCGCCTTCAATTTTACCCTTTTGTTTTCGGTGCCGTTCGTCGCCGCGTTCCTGAGCGTTCCCGAGATCATCACCCGGGCGATGTTCGCGCGCGGCGCCTTCTCCAAAGCCGATGCCGCCGCCGCTGGAGCTACGCTTGCCGCCTACGCAATCGGGCTGATCCCTTTCGTGTTGATCCGCAGTGCGGTTGCGACTTTTTACGCCCGCAAGGATACAGCAACGCCAGTAAAAGCGGCGCTCATCGGGGTTGCCGTCAACGTGGCGTTAAAAATCGCGCTGGTGGGATCGCTGGCGCAGGTTGGTCTCGCACTCGCCACCGCGGTCGGCGCCTGGGTTAATCTATTGCTGGTGACGGGGTTTGCGGCGCGCGCAGGCTACCTCGATTTGGATCGTGCGCTGGTGCGCATCATGATGAAGTTCCTCGTTTCCGGCGTCGCACTGGCGGCGGCGCTATGGCTGACAGCGAGGCTGGCGGTTTCGCAACTTGCCGAGCTGAGTGCTTTGCGCGACGAGACCGCGCTTCTGGTGCTGATCATCATAGGTACGATCGCGTATGCCGGATCGATCCTGCTGCTGTTCGGCAGCAGCTGGCTCAGATCGCTGATTCGCAGCTAAACCCGTTTGCGCTGGCTCGCGATCCGCTGCAATATATCGCGACGTCACCACGGGCAAACGGAGATACGATGGCTCCCATCAAGTTCGGCGTAGGTCAAAGCGTCCTTCGCAAGGAAGACGATGCACTCATTCGCGGCAGGGGCCGCTACACCGATGATCACGCGCCGCAGCCGGCGATGCATGCCCTGGTGCTACGCTCGCCGCATGCGCACGCAAACTTCACGATCAATGCTTCGAAGGCTCGCGGCCTGCCGGGTGTAGGCATGATCCTGACTGGCGAGGACGTAAGGGATCTCGGCTCTCTTCCCTGTCTGTTCAATCTCGAAGTCAATCCTTTCACCGGGCCACCGTATCCCATTCTCGCCGAAGGCGAGGTTCGCCATGTCGGAGATGCCGTCGCCTTTGTGGTGGCGGAAACAATCGATCAGGCCCGCGATGCGATTGAGGCGATCGAGGTGAACTGGACGCCGCTGCCGGCGGCCATCGGCGTTGCAAACGCCGTGAAGCAGGGTGCGCCGCAGGTCTGGCCCGATCATCCCGGCAATGTGCTATTCGATGTGTCGATCGGCGACAAGAAGGCTACCAATGCCGCATTCGAAAAAGCGAAGGTGGTCGCCGAAATATCCATCGTCAATCCGCGCGTCGTCACCAACTTCATGGAAACCCGCGCTGCTGTTTGCGAGTACGACGCCAAGCGCGATCACCTGACGCTCACGGTCGGCAGCCAGGGCAGCCATCGGCTGCGCGAAATACTCTGCGGAATGGTACTGAAAATACCGCAGGAAAAGATGCGGGTGATCTGCCCAGATGTCGGCGGCGGTTTCGGAACCAAACTTTTTCCCTACCGCGAATATGCCTTGATCGCGGTTGCCGCGCGCAAGCTGCGCAAACCGGTCAAATGGGCGGCTGATCGTTCCGATCACTTCATGGGCGACGCGCAGGGGCGCGACAACGTCACCACGGCGCGGATGGCGCTCGCGGAGGACGGCAGATTTCTCGGGATGGATGTCGACTTGATGGGCGACATGGGCGCCTATCTGTCGACGTTCGGCCCCTATATTCCCCATGGCGGCGCCGGCATGTTGCCCGGTCTTTACGATATCCAGGCGTTCCATTGCCGTGTGCGCACCGTGTTCACTCACACGGTACCGGTTGACGCCTATCGCGGCGCCGGCCGGCCGGAAGCAGCCTACGTGGTCGAGCGGCTGGTGGACGCCTCGGCACGTAAGCTCGGAATGACGCCGGATGCGATCCGGCGCAAGAATTTTATCTCGCCGCGCGCAATGCCCTACAAGACCGCGACAGGCAAGGTCTACGATTCCGGCGACTTCACGGCGCATATGAAGCGCGCGATGGAAATTGCCAATTGGCGGGAATTCCCCAAGCGCGCCAAGGCCGCGAAAAAGCAAGGTCTCGTTCGCGGCATCGGGCTCGCGACCTATGTCGAGGTTTGCGGCACCATGGGCGAGGAGACCGCCAATGTGCGATTGGATCCCAATGGTGACGTCACGATTTTGATCGGCACCCAGTCGAGCGGGCAGGGTCATCAGACCGCTTATGCACAACTGGTCGCCGAACAATTCGGGTTGCCGCCCGAGCGGGTCCATATCCTGCAAGGCGATACCGATAAGGTCGCATCCGGTCTCGGCACCGGCGGGTCGTCGTCGATTCCAACCGGCGGGGTGAGCGTCGAGCGCGCGACCCGTGAGCTCGGCAACAATTTACGCGAGATCGCCGCCGAAGCGCTGGAAACCAGCAGCAGCGATCTTGAGATCGGCGAGGGTGCAGTGCGTATCGCCGGCACCGATCGTCTGATCACCTTTGCCGATCTCGCCAAGCGGCCGGGCGTTGATCCCTCGAAGCTGAACGCAAGCGCAACATTCACCTCCGCTGACGGCACTTACCCGAACGGCACCCACCTCGCCGAGGTCGAAATCGATCCTGTCACGGGCATCATCAAGATCATCAACTACGTGATTGTCGACGATTTCGGTGTGACGCTCAATCCGCTGCTGCTTGAAGGGCAGATTCACGGTGGCGCGATGCAGGGGATCGGCCAGGCTTTGATGGAGCAGGCCGTTTACAGCTCGAACGATGGCCAGCTCGTTACCGGCACCTTCATGGACTATGCGCTGCCGCGCGCGGCGGACGGACCGTCATTCGTGTTCGAGACGCATAACGTGCCCTGCAAGACCAATCCGCTGGGCGTCAAAGGTGCGGGCGAGGCCGGCGCGATCGGTTCCTGCCCGGCGGTTGTCAATGCAATCATCGACGGCCTGTGGCGCGAATACAAGATCGATCACATCGACATGCCGGCGACGCCCGAGCGGGTCTGGATCGCCATCCGCGAGCATCAACGTCGCCACAGCCTATGATCTCGATCGATGCGGGAATAAATGGCGGCGGGCGATGTTCTACTGCGTACATGGCGGCGGCCTGCGCAAATGATATTCGCGGCTCTGTCTGGAAATGATTGATGAGACGGAGAACTGGCTGATGATACGAACCATTGTTGTTGTGGGGATGTTGTTGCTCGGCGCCGGGGCTGTCATGGCCCAGCAGGAGATCGCCGTTAAGCAGGACAACTTGATGAGAGCTCAGGCGAAGAGTCTCTACGGGGTAATCCAGAAAACAGTAAAGGGCGAAATTCCCTACGACCAGAAAGCAATTGACGACGCCATCGCGCAGCTCGAAAAAAGTGTACCGACGATCCCCAAAGTGTTTGCGACAAACCCGAAGGAAGACGTGGTGAACGCAACCTACGGATCGTCGCAGAAGATCTGGCAGAACAAGGCTGATTTCGACTCGAAGGTACCTCCCGTCGCCAAGGCGATCGCGGACGTCAAGGGCAAGATCAAGGACGGCGCCAGCCTGAAGGTTGCCTACGAGTCCATCAATTCCAAATGCACCGATTGTCATGAGACCTACCGGCTCAAGCTGAAGTGACAATTAGATCTGCGTGAGAATAGAATGGCCGGACGCTTTAGGCGTCCGGCCCATTTTCTGTTCGGCTTGTAAGCCGGCTCGATGCCTATTTTGTCACCTGTCCGCGAATTTCGCCGCCCGGATTGGCCGCGGTGTGGACGTTGACGTAGTATTTGCCGGCCATCAGGTCTGCGGCCTGCGCATCCGTCAGCGTGGCGCTCCCTTCGGCGGGGCTCGAGGTCGCATTCGGGATGGCGACGGCGACGCCGGCGTTAGCGCCGGGATCAGCCGGCCCGTGGAAGTGGGCGACAGTCGCGGGGCCAGACAGCCCGGAATAAGTCAGCTTCCAATTCAGCTTCTTGGTAGCGGCATCGTAATCGATTTCGGCGCTGCCCTTGCCGGCACTGGTGTTCGGGGGCACCTCGGATTTACCGTCCAGTGTGGCCTTCATCTTGTCGGCGAACGCCGGTCCGGCGAACGCAACCGTTGCTCCCAGCGCAAGCATAGCAAGCATGGTCTTCGTGTTCGACATGGTTCTCTCCCTGTGTGCCTCAACCGATCGTGGCAATTTCAAAACAATGAAGCTTGCGTTTTATTCCCGCGTCCGCCTTAGACGCTCGAAATTTTCAGGCAGATTAACGATGGAATACCCTCCATACTGGCGGTTGATTCATGGTTGACGGATCGGTGAATGCCGCGGCGAATTTTCCTGGTTATGGTTCTGGCGGGCGCCGTCGCGTCAGGAATGTTCTGGTGGTTCACGGCCGCCCCCGTAAGCTCCGCGCTCACCGCGCCCGCCCATGCTCCCGATGTTGTCAACGGACGAACGACATTCAACGCCGCAGGATGTTCGTCCTGCCATGCCGTGCCGGATCAACCCGATCGTTTAAGGCTCGGCGGCGGTCTTGCAATCCGCTCGCCGTTCGGGACTTTCTATGCGCCGAATATCTCGCCCGATCCGGCCGACGGTATCGGCAAGTGGACCGAAGCCGAGTTCATTCGCGCTGTAACACTAGGAGTTTCGCCCGCCGGATATCACTACTTTCCGGCGTTTCCCTATACGTCTTATCAGCACGCGAAAGCCGAAGATGTCGGCGACCTGTTCGCTTATTTGAAGACGCTTGCGCCCGTATCCGGCAAGGTGCGCGGTCACGATGTGCCGTTTCCTTTCAGTATCCGCCGCAATATCGGGATTTGGAAATTGCTGTTCATGGACCATAAACCTTTCACGCCGGACCCGGCGCGCCCGGCGAGCTGGAATCGCGGCGCCTATCTGGTTGGCAGCCTCGGCCATTGCGCGGAGTGTCACAGCCCTCGAAATGTCCTCGGCGGCATAGTTGCCGCGCAGCGATTCACCGGCGGCCCAAATCCGGAAGGCGAGGGTTGGGTGCCGAACATCACGCAGAAAGGAATTGGCGACTGGAGCGAGAAGGATATCGCTTATTTCCTCGAGACTGGGGAAATGCCTGACGGCGACAGCGCCGGCGGTCCGATGGCGCGCGTGATCAAGAACACATCGCAATTGAGCTCGCAGGATCGCGCTAGCATCGCCGAATACCTGAAGTCGCTGCCGCCCGTCGCGGGCCCTTCCAGGCCAAAAAAGGTTAGTGGCCAAGAGGGCAAGTCCTGATCAGGACGCCAGCCCACGCAAGGATCTGACGACCTAGCCCGTGCCAAACGCCTTGAAGGTGATGATGGTGTGAGTGTCCTGAATACCAGGAAGGACCTGCACCTTCTCGTTAACGAAGTGTCCGATATCGGTCTCTTTGTCGACGTAGAACTTCACCAGCAGGTCGTAATGTCCAGCAGTTGAATAGATCTCGGACGCAATCTCGGCTTCCGCAAGCGCATTGGCCACAGTGTAGGATTGGCCGAGTTTGCACTTGATCTGGACAAAGAAAGGAACCATCGCTGTCGTCTCCGGAAGCCATCGCGCTGCACCAATAGAGCAAGAAACCGGGCGCCGTGGCAAGCCAACTTGCTGGCAATGGCGCACCGCGCTAGGACAAAAACATGCCTCTCGCGCAACAGCTCAATTTCATGCGGGCACAGCGATGACGACGCCAATCGCGCTCACCATCGCGGGCTCGGATTCCTGCGGAGGCGCCGGCATCCAGGCCGACCTCAAAACATTTGCTGCGTTCGGCGTGTACGGCGCCTCGGTCATCACGGCCCTGACCGCGCAGAACACCAAGGGCGTCAGCGGCATTCATCAGGTACCATCCGAGTTCGTGACGGCGCAGATCGATGCGGTGTTCGATGATCTCAGGGTCGATGCGGTCAAAATAGGAATGGTGGCGCAGCTGGCGACCATAGATGCGCTCGCCGCCGCGCTCGGGCGCTGGTCGCCGAGAAATGTTGTGCTCGATCCGGTGATGATAGCCACATCAGGTGACAGGCTGCTCTGTCCAGACGATGTTGAAGCGCTACGGACAAAACTCATACCCCGCACATCGCTGATCACGCCGAATCTTCCCGAGGCCGCCGCTCTGCTGGACGAGCCGCTTGCGCAGAGCGAGGCCGCAATCGAAAGCCAGGGCAAGCGGCTGATCGCAATCGGCTGCCCCGCGGTATTGATCAAGGGTGGGCATGGGCAGGGCGCCGAGAGCATCGACTATCTGATCCGCGATAGCGGTATGTTGGCAATGGCTGCGCCGCGTATCGCCACCAAGAACACCCACGGCACCGGATGCTCGTTGTCATCGGCAATCGCGGCCGGGCTTGCCAAGGGCGAGCAATTGGAAACGGCCGTGCGAAACGCCAAGGACTGGGTTAGCGCCGCGATCGCGGCCGCCGATCGGCTGGGCATCGGCAGCGGCCATGGACCGATCCATCATTTTCATAGGTTTTATTGAAGGTCCTGCGATTGCTGCTAGCGGACTACCCAGCTGGACCCCAGCTAAGCGGCTTGCCGCCCCGTCCGGGTACGCGATACAACGGCGGAATGACTGAACAAGCTTCAATTCTCCCCGTGAGCCCCGCCGATATTGACGCGGCCGCGCGCGTGCTTGCGCCATTCGCGGTGCGGACGCCGCTTTTGTCCTCTCCGGGCCTTGACGAACGCGTTGGAGCGCGCGTTTTCCTGAAACCGGAAATGCTGCAGCGGACCGGATCGTTTAAATTCCGAGGCGCGTTCAACAAGCTCTCCTCGATCCCGCAAGCCGCCCGCGCTGGCGGCGTGGTCGCGTTCTCGTCCGGCAATCATGCGCAGGGCGTGGCTGCTGCGGCGCACATCCTGAACATGCAGGCTACCATCGTAATGCCGGCCGATGCGCCGCTCTCGAAGCGAGAGCGCACGAAAGGCTATGGCGCTGATGTCGTGCTCTACGACCGTGACCGTGAGGATCGCGAGGCCATCGCCCGCGACATTGCCGGGAAGCGTGGCGCCACTCTGGTGCGACCCTACGACGACCCATTTGTGATCGCCGGGCAGGGCACGGTCGGCCGGGAGATCGCCGACGACATGG
>Ga0066684_10000477_pt1 | contig 13813 bp, 12 predicted proteins | sample GraSoiAngelo_133_FD_62301 | JGI IMG/M metagenome (GOLD analysis project Ga0066684, IMG submission 62301) | Grasslands soil microbial communities from the Angelo Coastal Reserve, California, USA - 14_0929_05_20cm | ecosystem: Environmental > Terrestrial > Soil > Grasslands | place: USA... | reverse complement strand
CTCGACGACGTATCCGTCGCCGTCGGGCCGCACCGTACGAACGGTCGTCATCGGATACACGACCGCACCGGCCTTCTCCGCGAGATACAGATAGTTCTTGAGCAGCGTGTTCTTGGCGCCGTGCCGGCACCCCGTCATGCACTCGCCGCACTGGATACAACCTTTGCGTTTCGGTCCGGCGCCGCCGAAGAACGGGTCGTCGACCTCGACGCCCGGCGCACCGAAGAAGACACCCACCGGCGTCGGGTGGAACGTGTCGCCGACGCCCATATCCTCGGCGACGTCTTTCATCACTTCGTCCGACGGCGTGATCGTCGGGTTGGGAACGACGCCGAGCATCCTTTTCGCTTGGTCGTAGTAGGGCGCGAGCTCCGCGCGCCAGTCGGTGATGTGAGCCCACTGCGGATCGGAATAGAAGGGATCGAGCGGCTCGTACAACGTGTTCGCGTACACGAGAGATCCGCCCCCGACGCCTGCACCCGACAGGATCATCACGTCCTTCAGCAGTGAGATGCGTTGCATCCCGAAGCACCCCAGCTTCGGCGCCCAGAAGAACGAGCGAACGCGCCACGAAGTCTTGGGGTAGGTGGACTCGTCGAAGCGCCGGCCGGCCTCAAGAACGGCGACCCGGTAGCCCTTCTCGGTCAATCGAAGCGCGGCGACGCTTCCGCCGAAGCCGGAGCCTATGACGACGACGTCTGCGTCGGACGGCGACGATGCCACGAGGCCTCCTTCACCCTGTGGGTTGAGCCTCCAGGCTACCCGGGTTGAAAGGTCCGCAGAAGGGAAAGAACATTGCGATGAGGGGGCCGAGGAACACGCAGCCAGCAGGAGCACACTCGTTCGAGTTGGCCCTTCCTCCGTCGCGTCGGATCGGTAGTGTCGTCCGGCGCGCGCTCGAAGACCTGGACTTGCCGCAAGCCGCCTTGGAGGAAGCTCAGCTCCTCGCTTCGGAGTTGGTGTCTAACAGCATCCGCCACGCCGGGCTCTCCCGCTTCGACGAGATCAAGGTCACCTGCTCCCTATCGGGGACGACCCTTCGCGTCGACGTCTTCGACGGGTCGCAAACTCCGCTGCGCCCCCTGGCCGGCTCTATCCGCCCATCGCCCGGCGCGGAGTCCGGCTGGGGCTTGTACCTCGTCGACCACATCGCCTCGCGTTGGGGTTCGATGCCGGGACGCTATTGGTTTCAGCTCGACGTTTCTCCGGGGCGCGCCGATAACTAGCTGAGCGGGTCTTCCTGCACGGCAGCCTCTGCCGGCATCCCCTCGCGCTTCGCAACGACGGCGAAACGGTCCGTCTCGAGAACGACGCGCTCGACGTCGCCGATAACGTGATCGTGGACGACGACGAACTGGATCGGATCGCTGCGGATCTCCTCGTACTCCTGCGGCGTGATCGCAACGACGCGGTCGCAGACGTCGCGACCGCACTCGCAGATCATGCGGATGTACCGGCCTGACTCGGTGGGATGCGCCTCTTCGAGGCGCTCGTTGATGTCGCGCGCCGCGGCCTCGTTGCGCGCCAGACGTTCTTCTCGATTGGCCATAGCCGAATTATGGCGAGGCAGCGCTGAGGCCAAACCTCCCGCTGGGTGAGGAGCGTTTCTTACCCGTGCTGTGGAGACGATGGGACTCGAACCCACGACCCCCGGCTTGCAAAGCCGGTGCTCTACCAGCTGAGCTACGTCCCCGCGCGCACGATTCTAGGCCGCAAAGCAGAAGCGCGCGGCCCGCCGCGCGCTTCTACGCTTCAGACGGAGCTACGAGACGTCGGTCTTCGCCTCTTCCCAGCCCGCCTCTTCGCCGCCCTTGCGCCGCTTCGCGATCATCGCGACCGCGCCAACAGCAGCGAGCAGCAGAGCAAGGATCCCCTTCTTCGACCGCTTGCCTTCCTTGTCTTTCGCCACGGTTCCCTCCCCTGCAGGTCAGCCTCGAGCGATATTAGTCCGTGCGGCGCGCGCACAACAAGGGCAGGAAAGACCAGAAAAAGGCAGTGGGCGTGGGAGGACTTGAACCTCCGACCTCAGCTTTATCAGAGCTGCGCTCTAACCGCCTGAGCTACACGCCCGCGACGGGGAAGGGTACCACGGGGTCCAGCGTGCTTGAGGCGCTTACTCGCGCTCGGTAACGAGCAGCTCGATCCCGCCGACGACATCGGCGATCAGGTTGTACAGGAACGCCATAAAGACGGTCACCGCGGTTGCCACGATCGTGCCGGCGAGTCCGATGAGGAAGAACCAGCGAAGGATGAAGCCGCCGGTGATCGAGACGTGGAAGTCGAGGTCTTGGAACAGCTTCTCGATGTTGGCGATCACGCCGAACGCCTTCAGGAACGCGAAGATGATCGCGGTCGCCAGCATCATGATGAGCAGCATGCAGAAGTAGAACACCAAGGAGAACTTCAGGACGGCGCCCGGATCGATCTTCCGGACCGCCAGGCGCCCGCGCCGCAAGCGCCGGACTTGCACTGCCGACTTGGGTTCCCGCGTGAGCGCGCGCGTGGGAGCACCGCCGATCGGCTCGGCTTGGCCGGTCTGAGGATCCTTTCCCGCTTGATCCACGATCACGACTGTATAGTGCCCCGGCTCTCGGAGCATCAACCCCGCTACTCGGCCTCTTCCTCGTCTGTCATGACCTTCGCCATCGCGACCAGCTCCTGTCCGGGCTCGAGCCGCATCACGCGGACGCCGGTCGTGGCCCTGCCCTGGCGCGAGATGTCGCGACAAGGGATGCGGATGACCTGCCCATCGGACGCGATCAGGAACATCTCGTTCTCGGGCCGAACGACGGCGGCGCCGGCGACGAACCCGCGTCGCGGGGTCAGCTCGACCGTTTTCACACCCTGCCCACCGCGGTGGTGGCGAGGGTATTTGTTAAGCAGCGTCCGTTTGCCGTAGCCGGCGTCGGTAACGACGAGGACCTCGGCGTCGGGGTCGACGACGTCGAAGGCCTCGAGCCAGTCCTCGGCCTTGAACTTCATGCCGACCACGCCTTGGGCGTCCCGGCCCATCGGGCGGACCTCGCTCTCGTTGAAGATGATCGCCTGGCCCTTGCGGGACACCATGATCAGCTCGTTCTCACCCGACGTCGCGCGCACCTGCATCACTTCGTCGTCCTGCCGCAGCTTGATCGCGATGATACCGTCGCGCCGCGACGAATCGTACGCCTGGAACGCGGTTTTCTTGATAATGCCGCGCTTCGTCGCGATGACGAGGAACCGATGCGTCTCGTAGTCACGGGTGTCGATCACCGCCGCGATCGACTCGTCGCTCTGCAGCGGCAGCAGGTTCCGGATCGAGATCCCGCGCGCGGTGCGATCCTTCTCGGGGATCTCGTGCGCCTTGATGCGGTACACCTTGCCGCGGTTGGAGAAGAACAGCACGTACGCGTGGTTCGACGTGGTCAGCAGGTGCGCGACGATGTCGTCTTGCTTCGGGCGCGCGCCTCTGATCCCCTTCCCCCCACGCCCTTGCGTCCGGTACACGTTCGCAGGCACGCGCTTGATGTAGCCCGAGCGCGTGATCGTGACGACGACGTCGTCGTCGGCGATCAGGTCCTCGATGTCGATGTCGCCCGAGTCGACCTGGATCTCGGTGCGCCGGGGCTGGGCGAACTTCTCCTTGATCTCGGAGAGCTCTTCTTTGATCAGCGCGAGGACCTTCTTCGGGTCGGCCAGGATCGCCTTGAACTCCTTGATCTGCGCCTGGAGCTCGTCGTGTTCGTCCTGGATCTTCTGGCGCTCCAGCGCGGCCAGCCGGCGCAGCTGCATGTCGAGGATCGCGTTGGCCTGGATCTCGCTCAGGTGGAACTGCGCGATCAATCCTTCGCGCGCTTCGTCGACGCTCGCCGAGTTGCGGATCAGCGCGATCACGGCGTCGAGGTTGTTCAGCGCGATGAGCAGCCCTTCCAACACGTGCGCACGCTCTTGGGCCTTGCGGAGGCGGTACTTCGTCCGGTTGGTAACGACCTCGATCTGGTGGTCGATGTAGTGCCCGAGGATCTGCTGGATGTTCAGCACGCGCGGCTGTAGCCCGTCGACCAACGCGAGCATGTTCACGGGGAAGTTGTCCTGCAGCTGCGTGTGCTTGAAGAGGTTGTTGAGTACGACCTGGGGGATCGCATCCTTCGACAGCTCGATCACGAGCCGCACTTCCTTCTTGCTCTCGTTCCGAAGCGCGTTGTGCGTGGCCGGGATGCCGGTGACCACCTTGTTCTTCACCAAGGTCGCGATCTTTTCGAGCACCCTGTCCCCCGACACCATGTACGGCAGGTCGCTGACGACGATGCGCTGGCGGTCGCCGCGCACCTCTTCCACCGTGCAGTGCGCGCGCACCTTGATCGAGCCCCGTCCGGTCAGCAACGCGTCGTACACGCCCTGGCGGCCCATGATGATCCCGCCGTTGGGGAAGTCGGGACCCTTCACGTGCTCGAGCAGCTGCTCGGCAGTGATATCCGGGGTGTCGATCATCGCGATCGTCGCGTCGATCACCTCGCCGAGGTTGTGTGGCGGGATGTTCGTCGCCATGCCGACCGCGATGCCGGTCGAGCCGTTCACGAGCAAGTTCGGGAAGCGCGCCGGCAGAACGGATGGTTCGCGCTCCTCGCCGTCGTAGTTCGGGACGAGCTCGACGGTCTCTTCGTCGATGTCGCGGAGCAGCTCCATCGCGAGCGCCGCGAGGCGGCATTCGGTGTATCGCTGTGCGGCCGGCTTGTCGCCGTCGACCGAACCGAAGTTCCCGCGCCCGTCGACGAGCGTCGCGCGCATCGCGAAGTCCTGGGCCATGCGCGCGAGGGCGTCGTACACCGCGTCGGGCGAGTGGGGATGATACTTACCGATCACGTCACCGACGACGCGCGCAGACTTGCGGTACGGGCTCGCCGGGCGTAGCCCGTTCTCGTTCATCGAGTGGAGGATGCGCCGGTGCACCGGCTTGAGGCCGTCGCGCACGTCAGGCAGCGCGCGCCCGACGATCACGCTCATCGCGTAGTCGAGGTATGAGCGCTTTACCTCTTCTTCGATCTCGATCTGTTCGATGTTTTGTTCAAGTGGTACGTCAGGCATCTACCGTTTCCTCTTACGCATCGACGAACGCGTCTTGCGCGTTCTCTTGGATGAACTCACGCCTACCTTCGACGTCTTCCCCCATCAGCACGGTGAAGATCTGGTCGGCGACGGCCGCGTCCTCCAGGGAGACGCGCACCAACGTGCGGGTCTCGGGGTTCATGGTCGTCCCCCACAGCTCCTCGGCGAACATCTCACCCAAGCCCTTGAATCGAGTCGGCGGCGTCGACGGCTTCTTGCCCTTCTGAGCGATCAGCTCGTCGCGCTCTTTGTCGCTGAAGACGTAGTGCACCTCGCTCGCGCCGAAACGGATCGAATACAGCGGCGGCTTCGCCGCGTAGACGTACCCGCCTTCGATCAAGGGGCGCATGTGCCGGAAGAGGAACGTCAACAGCAGCGTCCGGATGTGCGCGCCGTCGACGTCGGCGTCGGTCAGCATCACGATCTTCCCGTAGCGGCGCTTCGACATGTCGAGCTCGTCGCCTATGCCGGTGCCGATCGCGTTGATCAGGGCACGGATCTCTTGGTTCTCGAGTGTCTTGTCGATCCGCGCCTTCTCGACGTTCAGGATCTTGCCGCGGATCGGCAGGATCGCTTGGTTCTCCCGGTTCCGCGCAGCCTTCGCGCTCCCGCCCGCCGAGTCTCCCTCGACGATGAAGATCTCGGTCGCGTCGGGGTCCCGGGACGAGCAGTCGGCGAGCTTGCCGGGCAAGCCGCCGCCCTCGAACGCGCCCTTGCGCGCGATGTCGCGCGCCTTCTTCGCTGCCTGCCGCGCCTGCGCGGCCGCGACGCCTTTGCGCGCGACCCGATTGGCCTCGGTAGGGTGCTCCTCCAACCAGTCGCGCAGCCGGTCGTTGACGACGCGCTCCACGAACGAGCGGATCTCGGTGTTGCCGAGCTTCGTCTTCGTCTGGCCTTCGAACTGCGGCTCGCGGAGCTTCACGCTTACGATCGCGACGATGCCCTCCCGGATGTCTTCGCCCTGGAGGTTCTCGTCTTTCTCTTTCAGGTGGCCCTTCTCGCGCGCGTACCGGTTGACGACGTTCGTGAGCGCCTTCTTGAAGCCTTCCTCGTGCATCCCGCCTTCGTGGGTGTTAATCGTGTTCGCGAAGGAGTGCAGCGAGTCGTTGTAGGTCGTGTTCCACTGGATCGCGATGTCGGCCTCCCGGCCTTCTTCGTTCGCTTCGATGTAGACGACCTTGTTGAGGGTCTCGCGCCCGGTGTTGAGCGCCTTGACGAAGTCGGCGATGCCCCCCGACGCCTTCCACGTCTGAACGGCCGGCGGCTCCTTGCGATGGTCGGTGAGCGTGATCGTCACCCCCCGCGTGAGGTACGCCAGCTCCTTCAGGCGCTGCGCGAGGATGTCGGCCTTGAACTCCAGCGTCTCTTCGAACATCTGGGCGTCCGGCCAGAACCGCACGGTCGTCCCGGTGCGCTTGGTCGGCTTGCCTTTGGTCGTCTTCTGCACCGTGCGGCCGCGCGTGAACGAAGCGTGCCATACGTATCCGTCGCGGTGGACTTCCACCTCCAGCTTCGAGGACAGCGCGTTCACGACCGACACGCCGACGCCGTGCAAGCCTCCGGAGACCTGGTAGCCGCCGCCTCCGAACTTCCCGCCGGCGTGCAGCACGGTCATGACGACCTCGAGCGCAGGCCGCTTGTCCTTGTTCCCCGGGATCGGGGTGACCGGGATGCCGGCGCCGTCGTCGCTGACGGCAACGCTCCCGTCGTCGTAGAGGTCGACGTCTATCTTGGTCGAGCGGTCCGCCAACGCCTCATCGATCGCGTTGTCGACCACCTCGTAGACGAGGTGGTGCAGGCCGCTGGATCCCGTCGTCCCGATGTACATCCCGGGCCGCTTGCGGACGGCTTCGAGCCCTTCGAGGACCTGGATGTCTTTGCTTGTGTACTCGGCGCTTTTCGCCACGTTGCTCTCTCCTGTTCGTCCCCTCCGACCGGAGGCCGGACGCACCCTTCCCGTCCCCGAAACGACCCCATACCGATGCCCGGAAGGGGCTTGGTTTTCGTCGCCCGAAACTCAATCGTGAACGGGGAGGGGAAAGGGGCTTCCGTTCGGCTCATTGTAGCAGGTTAGAGGCCGTTTTTCGCCCCTCGGAGGGCTGCTCGAACAGGCAGTTTTCCGCACGTCGGACGAGCCGGGCGCGCGCAGTCGGTTCGGCCCCTACCGAAGGGGTGGTCCGGCGCTCACGCGGACCTCCCGGACGACCCCGCCACCGAGGTATGAATCGACCTTCTCGACGATCGATCGGGCCAGCAGCGTCAGCTCCGACGCCCACGCGGCGCCGTCGGCTTTGATCGACAGGACCCCGGCGCTGAGCGCCACCGGCGTGCTGCGCGCGGCGACCTCCGGACCGACGACCGCGGCCCATTCGTCACGGAGCCTCCCGAACCGCATCCGGTCGTCCCAGCCTCGCTTCGACACGAGGGAATGAAGCAAGTCGCCGAGCGGCTGCGGGTCGCCTCCGGATCGCTTCGGCATCTAGCGCAGCTCCTCGACGTCGAGGGCTCGCGCGGCGAGCTGAGAGGGGACCTCCCGCGGGTCGGCGGCCGTCAGCACGATCTGCGAGCGCCCCGGGAGCGCACCGGCCATGCGTTCGCGGCGCTCGGGGTCGAGCAACGTGAACGGATCGTCGAGCAGCAGCACCGGCTCGTCGCCGATCGAGTCCGTGACCGCGGCGTGCCCGCCCAGCACGAGCGCCAACGCCGCGAGCCAGCTCTCGCCGTGTGACGCGTGCGTGCGGGCCGGCATCCCGGCGATCTCGATCGAGAGGTCGTCCCGGTGCGGACCCACCAGCGTCACGCCGCGTACGAGCTCGTCGCTCCGGCGCTCGGTCAACCGCGTGCGCAGCGACTGCGCCCACGCCTCCGGGTCGTCGCGCTCCGGCGGCTCGGGGACGTTCGGCGAGTAGGCGACCACGAACGCCGAGCCACCGCCGACGGCTTGGTAGGCCTCGCGCGCACGTGGCGCCAGCATCGCTACCGCCTTGGCGCGGCCGGCAGAGAGCTCCGCGCCCGGCGCGATCAACGCTTCGTCCCACGCCTCGATCCCGTCGATGCTCGCACGCCCCGCGGCGTGATCGCGCAGCAACGCGTTCCGCTGCCGGAGCGCGCGCTCGAACTCACGGATGATCCCGTGGTAGCGGGGATGCAGCTGGATCAAGATCTCGTCGGCGAACCGGCGCCGGTCGCTCGGATCCTCGCGAACGACCGCGACGCGCTCCGGGGCGAAGATGCTCGCCTTCAGCACGCCGAGCACGTCCCGGCGGCGGCCGACGGGGGCGCCGCCCAGCCTGGCACGCGCCCTGCCCTTCGTCACGATCTCGAGCTCGACGCGCTCGGTCCGGCCGTTGCGCTCCACCTCCGCGCGCACGACCGCCGCGTTTTCGTCCTGCGTCACTAACGCGGCGTCGGTGGATGTGCGGTGCGAACCGAGCGACGACGCGTACCACGCGCCTTCGAGGATCGACGTCTTCCCGGACCCGTTCGGACCGATCAGCGCGGTGACGCGGTCGTCGAAACGCACCGTCACCGACTTCCACGACCGGAACGTCACCAGCTCGATCGTGGCGAGCCGCATGTGCGCTAGACGCGAACCGGCATCACCAGGTAGAGGAACCCGCTCGCGTCCTCGGGCGCGCGCAGCACGGCCGGCTTGAGACCGTCGCGCGTCGACAGCGTGACTTCGGTTCCCTCGACCGCATTGATCCCGTCGAGCAGATACGCGGGATTGAACGCGACGGTGAGCGGCTCGCCCTCGAACTTCCCGTCGACCTGTTCGGTCGCTTCTCCGAGATCCTGCGATCCCGCGCCGAGCTTCGCTCCGTCCGCCCCAAGATCGATCCGCACGGGCGCGCCCGACTGCGCGAGGATCCCGACTCGACGCACGGCCTCCGCGAAGCTCTCGCGCTCGAGCCGCAGCTGATTGGGAAGCTCCGCGGGGATCAGCTGGCCCCAGTTCGGGAACTCACCCTCGATGAGGCGAGTCGTCAGTCGCCGGCCGGCGACCGCGAACGACGCCTGCGACTCGCCCAGCGTGATCTCGATCTGGCCGTCGCCGTCGGATGCGCGCGCCGCTTCCGACAGTGCGCGCGCGGGGATGACCCGCTTGATCCCCGTCGACGGTCCGGCCCACGGGATCTCGCGGACCGCGAGGCGGTAGCTGTCGGTCGACACGAGCGTGATCTTGTCTCCCGTCGCATCGACGAGCGTCTCCGTGAGGACGGGACGCGCTTCGTCGTGCGACGCCGCGCGCGTGACCTGACCCACTGCCGCCGCGAAAACCGACGCGTCGAGCGTCCCCGACGGTGCGCCTTCCGGCGCAGCAAGGTTCGGGAAGTCCTCGAGCGCGAGCGCGCGCAACGTGAACTCGGCGGCCCCGCAAGTTAGCTTCGCTTGCCCGCCGGAGGACTCGATGCGCACCGCGCCTTCGGGCAAGCTGCGCGCGATCTCACCGAGCACACGACCCGGCAGGACGACCGAACCTTTCTCGTCGATCTTCGCATCGATCGTCGCCTCACCGGCCAGTTCGAGATCGGTGCCGGCGAGACGGAGCTGTGGACCATTCGCATCGAACAACACGCCGCCGAGCGCAGGTAGCGTCGCTCGGGAGCTCACCGATCGAAGGACCCAGCCGATCGTGTCCGCGAACCGTTCGCGCTCGACACTGATCCTCATGACGCCACCTCCACAGGACGGTCTTGCATGCTTTTAAAGATCACTTCAATAGGTCGTAATCGTAGTAGGGCCTGGGGACACTGTTAATACCGGGTCCGAGCGGCGGAAACACATCCGTGCAAGATGTGTATAGAGGGTGCGCATCACAGCCCCGATCCCGCCTTGTTACGGATACGCTCCGTCAGCTCTTGGACCTGTGAATAAACCTGACGCCGCTCTCCCATCAACGTTCGGATCTTCGAATCGGCGTGCATCACGGTGGTGTGGTCGCGGCCTCCGAACGCGTCTCCGATCTTAGGAAGCGACAACGGTGTGAGCTCGCGGCAGAGGTACATCGCGACCTGGCGCGCGGCGACGAGCGGCCGTGAACGCCCGGGTCCGAGAAGCTCGTTGCGCGCGATGCTGAAGTACGCGGCGCATTCCGCGATGATGACGTCGGCCGGAATCTCATCGGATCCGTCGCGAGGAAGGAGCGGCCGCAAGACTTCCTGCGCGAGCTCCAGCGTCACCGGCAAGTTGGACAACGACGCGTACGAAACGACCCGGATCAAGCGTCCTTCCAGCTCTCTGATGTTGTTCTGCACCCGCGTCGCGATGAACGCCAGGACGTCGTTCGAGATGCGCAGACCCTCCGCCCCGGCCTTCTTCTGCAAGATCGCAACGCGCGTTTCGAGGTCGGGTGGCTGGACGTCGGTGATCAGTCCCCACTCGAACCGGGTGCGCAATCGGTCTTCGAGCGTCGGGATCTCTGCCGGCGCGCGGTCGGACGAGATCACGATCTGCCGGCCGTCGTTGTGCAAGGCGTTGAATGTGTGGAAGAACTCTTCTTGCGTTTGCTCGCCACGGGAAAGGAACTGGATGTCGTCGACGAGCAGAACGTCGGCTTCGCGGTAGCGCCGGCGGAAGATCGGCATCTTCTCTTCGCGCACACCCAGGATGAACTCGTTCATGAACTGCTCGCTCGACACGTAGCGGATGGTCGCGTGCGGGTACAGCCGGTGCACCTCGTGCCCGATCGCGTGCAGCAGATGCGTCTTCCCCAAGCCGGCGCCGCCGTAGATGAACAGCGGGTTGTAGCTACGCGCCGGCTGCTCGGCGACGGCTTGCGCCGCGGCGTGCGCGAAACGGTTGGATGGTCCCGTGACGAACGTTTCGAACAGATAGCGCGGGTTGAGCGCTGGTGCGGCCGCCGGCAGATGGGGCACCGGCGCCGTCTCGGGCTGCTCGACATCGGCCACGACGTCTTCGAGCGGCATCCGGTCGACGGTGACCTTCAGGCGCACGTCCCGCCCGGCCGTTTCACGCAGCGCCTCGGTGATCGTGTGCGCGTACCGGTTCTCGAGCCACTCTTTCGCGAAGGCAGACGGCGCGGCCAGCTCGATCGTGTCGTCGTGAAAACGGACCGGCCGCGTGCTGTCCACCCACGCTCGCGCGCCCGGCATGATGCGCTCGCGAACGGTTGCGAGCGTGCGTCCCCACAGCTCCTGCGCTTCGTCGACCACGTTGATCACCCTTCCCCGCGCGTCTGCCCGGCGGCCTACGCCTGCAATCCACAGGGTTCGTCCACACCTGTGGACGAACCGTTCGGGTCGTCGTCGTTCCGGTCGCTGCCGTTCAAAGTCATCGCACGCCGAAGAACGACCGCACACGCGGCGGAGAGGAAGGCGAAGCGGGAAGGTATTACCGACGCATCACCGGCGTTCCAGCGAGGCGCGAGTATAAGCAGCGCACCCTGTGGATACAAGAAAGGGAATTCACGTTTCCACAGGGATGACCTGCAGGAATCCGCGCACGGACTGGTGAGCGCGGACGTGTTTGACGCTCTTCTGCGCCGCCGCTTAGACTGCCACGACCCAGACAGCCATGAAGCGCACGTATCAACCCCACTCCCGTCGCCGGAAGCGCGTGCACGGATTCCGTGCACGTATGCGCACCCGCGCCGGTCGCGCCGTGCTGTCCCGGCGGCGCCGGAAAGGGCGCGCGCGGCTCACCGTCTAGTGGCGGCCCCGCACTCGGGATGCCGCGGACGCTCCGATTGACCTCCTCGCGAGACTTCGCGCGCATCCTACGGTCGGGGTCTCGCGGCTCGAGCGCCCTGATCACCTGCGTCGCATTGCCGGCCGATCCTGCGCGCGCCGCCCGCGTCGGGTTCGCGGTCGGAACGAGCGTCGGCAACGCCGTGAAACGCAACCGCGCACGCCGTCTCTTGCGTGAGGCGGTGCGCGCGACGTGCATCAAGCCCGGAACCGACGTCGTGATCGTCGGGAAGCAGGCGATCGCCGGGAGCTCGCTCGCCGACGTTCGCTCGGCGCTCGACGCTGCCCTCGAGCGAGCGGGCGCATCGTGCTAGGGCGTCTCGCGGCCCTGCTCGTCCGTGGGTATCAGGTAACATTAGGCAAATATTTGCCTTCTCGTTGTCGGTTCTATCCGTCCTGCTCCGAGTACGCGGTCGAGGCGCTACGAACGAATGGCCTGCTCGTCGGTGGGTTCCAGACGGCCTGGCGCTTGCTCCGGTGCGCGCCGTGGTGCGACGGCGGCTTCGACCCGGTCCCGCATCACGCGCACCTGTTCCGACGCCTGGTGAAGCTCGATGGCTGAGTTCTTCGGCGCGATCCAGCACGCTCTCGGCGTCGCGCTGAACGCGATCTACACCGCGATCCCCTCGTATGGGGTTGCGATCATCTTGCTCACGGTCGCGGTGCGCGCGGTGCTGATCCCCTTGACCCTGAAGCAGATCCGCTCGATGACGGCCATGCAGACGCTGGCGCCGGAGCAGAAGAAGATCCAGCAGAAGTACAAGCAGCTCCAGGCGAAGGTGCAAGACCGCCAAGAGCTGATGAAGCTCCGCCAGCAGATGAACCAAGAGATCATGGCCCTGTTCAAGGAGCATGGGGTCAACCCGGCCGGCGGCTGCCTACCCCTCCTCGCGCAAATGCCGGCCTTCATCGCCCTGTACTCGGTGCTGCGCACGTCCATCGTGGTCTTGCCGCTGATGGCGACCCTGCCGGGCGGTGCCGCGATCCCCTCGGATCCCAAGGCCACCTTCGGGGATGCCAACCTTCGTTCGATTGTCTGCCTGCCGGTACAAACGCCATCGGTCAACGGCGCGAACCCGGCGGAGATCGACTGCCCGGTGAAGACGGGGAACCAGGTGGAGCACAAGACGTTCGAGATCGCGACCTTCGTCGACGCGCACAAGTACCCGACCCAACAGCTGGCAGTCGCCTCGGCCCCCTGGATAACCCGCTGCCAGCCGGTCGTCCTGAAAGCCTCGAACGGGCAGATCGTGAGCTTCCACTGCTTCTCGGCCCTGGGGACCGGCCACCTGCCGAAGAGCGGAAAGCTGTTCAAGGCGGTGACCCAGGATCAAGCCGGCTTCCTCGGGATGCACCTGGCGTGCACCGCGCCTCAGGCGGCGTCGAAGGATCGCATCAAGGAGTGCACGCGCAAGACGGGTGACGGCGGCGGGGCGCACTCGGTCCCGTACTACCTGCTGATCGCCCTGGTCATCGGCTCGACCTACTACCAGAGCCGGCAGATGAACCAGCGTGTGCTCGCGACCGGACAGGCGCTGCCGCAGCAGCAGCAGATGATGACCCGGGTCATGCCCCTGTTCTTCGGGCTGATCTCGCTCAACTTCCCCGCCGGCCTCAACCTGTACTTCCTCGCGACGAACCTATGGACGATCGGCCAGCAGTACCTCGTCTACCGGAGTCAGGACGCCAAGGGCGGTCTGCCGGGCGCGAAGCCCAAACCGAAGGACGCCGAGGCGCCGGCGAAGAAGGTTGCCCCCGAAACGCCGTCCGCCACCCTCACTCCCCCGGTTCCGCCGGCCCGGCCGCAGGGGAGCCGCAAGCGCAAGAAGAGGAAAAAGCGCAGGTGAGCGACCAGGACCAGGTCCCGTCGGACGGCGAGCAGCCTGAAAGTGCCGAACCGGACGAGGACCTCCTCGACGACCAGGCCGATGCGGCCGAGGACTTCATCCACGGGCTGCTCGACGTGCTGGACATGGACGGGGAAGCAGAAGCCGACATCACCGAGGACACGATCGAGG
>Ga0066684_10000474_pt1 | contig 13840 bp, 12 predicted proteins | sample GraSoiAngelo_133_FD_62301 | JGI IMG/M metagenome (GOLD analysis project Ga0066684, IMG submission 62301) | Grasslands soil microbial communities from the Angelo Coastal Reserve, California, USA - 14_0929_05_20cm | ecosystem: Environmental > Terrestrial > Soil > Grasslands | place: USA... | reverse complement strand
ATCCTGCGCGACAAGACGCTGCTCAACATGAGCGAGCAGGACTTCGATCTCGTGCTCGACGTGCACCTGCGCGGCACCTTCCTCTGCACGCAAGCGGTGGCGCGCGTGCTCAAGGCACAAGGAAGGGGCGGGCGCATCATCAACACGACGTCCCTGTCGGGGCTGCTGGGGAATTTCGGACAGGGGAATTATTCCGCAGCGAAGGGCGGCATCTACTCGCTGACGCGCACCGCGTCGATGGAATTCCAGCGGATCGGCGTGACGGTGAACGCCATCGCGCCCGTCGCGCTGACGCGCATGACGCAGGACCTCGCGATGTTCAAGGGGCTGACCGCGGAGCAGATCGGCCCGCAGTACGTCGCGCCAGTGGCGGCGTTTCTCGCCTCCGATCTGGCGGCGGACATCACGGGCGCGATCCTCGGCGTGCAGGGCCCGAAGATCTTCGTCTACAAGATGGTGGAGACCGAGGGCGTGACGCGCGAAGGCGGACCGTGGAGTGCGGCCGAGATCAAGGAACGCTGGGCGGAGATCAGTAAGATCTGAAACAGCACAGCTCCCGCTCGCCGCCGATGCAGTTCGCCGGCGTGCGACGGGGGGCCCGGAATATCCGGAGCCCCCCGCAAGACGGGCTTCTGTGCCCGCCACCGCCTCTAAGGAGAGGCGGGAACCGTGTAATCGATGATCACGACGCCGCGCTGAGGCGCGTCATCCTCTTCGTGCTGCTCGTTCTGCTGCGCGGGACGGCTCGGTTCCGGAACCGGCAACTGCGGACGAGGCCGGTGGCTGTCACGCTCCTGCTCGCGTCGTCGGATCTCCTCGATGATGAACGCGTCGAGCATGGGCCACCTCCAGGTTCACATCGCTTTCACGACGTTCGATGCAAATCCGGCACCATCGGTTCCCCCAAACGTCCGAGCCTCCGAGCCTCCTAGGGCCTGATCGCCCTCTTTTCCCGGATACCAAGAACTTCCATGAGGGTCAACTTACGAATGCCTTCGGCGCGGAGCCACCCGTTCACACATCCTTGTGACGATCCATGTCTGTCGACGATTCAAATCGTGACAGGCGCATCAGTGCGCGGCCGCCCTACCCCGCGCCCACCGCCTCGGCGCGCGCTTTGAAGTTCGCGAGCATCGCGGGGAGTCCCTGCTCGGCGAGCGCCTTCTCCAAGCCACGCGGGACGCGAGGCAACAGCTCGAGCTCGATCGCGTACGTCGCGGTCGTGCCGCCGGATGGCGACGGGTCGAGCGTCCAACGGCCCTCGTCGCGCTTCATCAAATCGCCACGGACGAGGCGCCACTCGATGCGCGATGGACGCGTCTCGACGTGTAGCAGCGTGAACTCGATCAGCTTGATCCGCGCGTCGAGCCGATACGTCACTTCGACGGCGTTGCCCGTCCGTGGGCCCACGGATACGGCCTTCACCTCGGGCAGGAACTCCGGATAGCGCGCGTAATCTCGCACGATCTCGAAGAACCGCTCCGGCGGTACGTCGACCTGGATGCTGCGCCGGGCGCTGGCCATTTAGAAAGCGTAACACCCGGCCGCCACGGACGGGGCAGTGTGTAAACCACAGCGCGGCCGCAGACCGGCCGCGGCTGGTTTAGAGATCGTAATTCGGCTTGTGCTCGAAGAAGTGCGTCGTTTCCAGGTAACGAATGGTGTGACTCTTCGAGCGCATCACGACGGACTGTGTCGCGGCGCCGCCCTTGAAGAAGCGCACGCCTTTGAGGAAGTCGCCGCTGGTCACGCCAGTGGCCGCGAAGACGACGTGGCCCTTCGCCATCTCCTCGAGCGCATAGATCCGGTTCGGGTCGGTGATCCCCATTTTGCGCGCGCGCTCGATCTCCTTGTCGTTGCGGAACGCGAGCCGGCCCTGCATGTCGCCCCCGCAGCAACGCAGCGCGGCCGCGGCGATGACGCCTTCGGGCGCGCCGCCGATCCCCATCAGCACGTCGACGCCCGTCTCGGCGAAACAAGTGGCGATCGCGGCGGAGACGTCGCCGTCGCCGATGAGCTTGATGCGCGCGCCGCTCGCGCGCACTTCCGCGATGAGCTTCTCGTGCCGCGGGCGGTTGAGGATGATGACGGTGAGGTCCTCGACGTACACGCCCTTCTTGTCGGCGATGGCGCGAAGGTTCTGCGTCGGTGACTTGCGCAGGTCGATCGCTCCCGCGCCGCTCGGGCCCACGGCGATCTTGTCCATGTACGTATCGGGCGCGTTGAGGAGGTTCCCCTTCTCGGCCATGGCGATGACGCTCAACGCGTTCGGACCGCCGGTCGCCGTGATGGTCGTGCCCTCGAGCGGGTCGAGAGCGATGTCGACCTCGGGATCCTCCGCGGCGCAGCGCCCGACTTTCTCGCCGATGTAGAGCATCGGCGCTTCGTCGCGCTCGCCCTCGCCGATGACGATCGTCCCGCGGATGTGCAGCGCGTTGAACGCCTTGCGCATGGCGTCGACCGCCGCCTGATCCGCGCCCTTTTCGTCGCCGCGGCCCATCAAGCGCGCCGAAGCCATCGCCGCCGCCTCGGTGAGGCGGACCGCCTCCAGGCCGATGTTGCGATCCATCATGATTGGTAGCCCTCCGGAAGTGTGCGGCCGCTGGTCGCCGCGCCAGCCATCGATGCGACGAGCCAGTCTGGCGCGCGCGTCGGGCGGCCTTCTTTCGTCACGCAGGCGTGCACCGTGTGCCCGAGCAGCAACACGTCGGGGTCGCCTGCGCGATATACCTTGTAATCGAACCGCACTTTCACGCGCGTGTGGCTCACCTCGAGCGGAATCTCGAGGACATCGTCGTATCGCGCCGGCTTCAGATAGCGCACGCCAACCTCGAGCACGGGCAGGAAAATCCCGCGCTCCTCGATCTGCGCGTACGTCAACCCGAGCCCGCGGATCCACTCACCGCGCGCCCCCTCGAAAAACTTCAGGTAGTTCGCGTAGTAGACGACCCCCATCTGGTCCGTGTCCCCATAGATGACGCGGTAGCGATAAGCCTCCACGTGGCGGGTGTAGCACAGACCCTACCGCCCGCGTGTCGACGTCCACTCGCATGCTGTCGCGGGCCCGACGTCCCCGCGATCGCTCAGCTCATCCGGCCGATGCGAAGCGTAGCCATCCCCGGCGCAACAGCCACGTGCGCGGCGCCACGACGGCATCTCGCTCCCAGGCCGAAGACATGGGATCGATTGCACCGGGATCGATGTGCTTCCCCGCGCGAGCGGCGTGAATGAACGCATTTCTCAACACGTACGCAACAGCATGCGCTACTTCCCGCGGCGATCGCAGCGCATGCGCGTGATAGCGATCCGCAAACACGTTGCCACGCCGTCCGAGCGCACAATTTAGGGCTTTCGCCACGCGTACGCCGAGTCCTTGCATTCCCCGCGCAAGCGCCTTCCCATCCTCCGCTTCCGCGACGAAGTGCAGGTGATTCGATTGCACGGAGAAGTGCACGAGCCTGAAACCGAACCGCTCCCGCGCCGCAGCTAACGCGGGCGCGATCGCGCGAAAACACGCCTTGCTCCGCATCTTGGCTGCGTCACCGCGCACGCGCACCGTGACGTGAACGGGATGCCGCCAGTTGACCTTCTCTCGCGGACGGTGCGGAACGCCGGCGCCGATCTTCTTCGGACGCCCCGCTCCCTCACGATAACCGCCCCGTCCGCGATACCTGAACTTCATCGCGGTCTGCCGTCGCGCTCTCGTCATTGATTTGAGCATAGATCCTGGGTCTGACATTTGAAGCGAATGCGGTTTGCGCGACCGTGACTTGGATGTGTGAGGGGCTCAAGCAGACGCAGATCTGGTGAGCAACATCGCCACGAACGATGCCACTGTCGCGAGTCCAGAAAGCAGAACCAGCAGGTAGAAACCATACGCGACGATGATGCTGAGGGATATCAGCCATCCGATCGACGACCCCGTTTGAAAGATCGGTTTTGATATTCCGATGACGAAACAGATTGAGAGCACGGTTGCGGAGTACATGAACAGCGCACGCCAACGGCGGTACCGACTATTCATTGAATCGGGTGGAATTCGCTTTCGTACGTACCAGCCGCCGAAAACGAAGCCCATCGGCAAAGGCAAGATGGCGGATGCGATGGCGACGGCGAGTGGGAAGTCGGCCGGAGTCAATCCCGTCCCGGAAATCTCACGAACGGAACAGACGCCATGACGATGGCAACCAGAACGAAAGAACCGCATATGCGAAGGGGAACGGACGCGCAAAATCGCCGCCATCGTCGTCGAACCGCGACTTGGCCTTCAGCGTTCCCCAACACGTATCTCTGCCGACACTACTGCACGCGGTATGCGACGAGGTCGAGGCGGGATTGGTCCTGGGTGCCGCGGGGAGTGATGGTTTGGGTGCGGACTTGGACGAGGCCGACCTGGGGCGCGTACGTCCACTCGGTGACGAACTTGCCGGCGTTTTGCGGGAGGGGGGACTCGTTGCGGACGACGACGCAATTGGAGAACGTGCCGGCGCGCGTCTTCACATTCGCGTCGATCGATGCGACGGTGAAGTGCTGCACGACGAGGTTCTGGACCGCCGTCCAGTGCGCGCCCGCGGTCAACGGAGCGTGCAGCAGGTACTGATCGGCGTCGCGCACGCCCTCGGCGTCGGTGCGGACGCGGCCGCGGTGATCATCGAGGAACCACGGACCGTCGCGGCCGACGATCTGGATCGTCTCGCGGCGCGCGCCGGGTGTGTATTCGTACGTCCACGAGTTGCCGATGGCGAGCGGATAGTAGAGCGAAGGGTCGACCCCGGCCTGTTCAGCGGGCGTGGGCTGCGGCTTGGCGCCACCGCAGGCGATCAGCATGAAGGCGACGACCGCCGAACGCCTCACTGCTGCCTCGAGCGCGTGGGGCGCACGTCGTTCGCGCTGGCGTCGTCGCGCTTGCGGCGAAGCTCGGTGAGCGCCTCGGTCGCCGCGTGGCGCACCTCGTCGTCGGTGGCTCCGCTCTCCAGCGTGTAAAGGAATGCCTCCGCCGTGGGGCCGCCCAGGCTCGCAAGTGCGTAAAGCACTTGCGCAACCAGCTGCGGCGGCCGCTTGTGCGTCATCTCGATCAGAGGCTCGACGGCGCGTCGATCGCCGATGGCGACCAGCGCACCGACCGCGCGCAGCGCGACGGCCGGGTTGTCGTCCTCGAGACGTGCGATGAGTTGCGGGACGACGGCAGGGCTGCGGCGATCCGCGAGCGACCGCACCGCGTAGTCGCGCACGCGCGGATCGGGATCGGCCAGGTCGCGCACCAGCTCGTCGTCCGTCTTGCGTCGCGACTCGAGCTGCCACGCCAGACCGCGCGCCGCGTCTTCCAAGGCCACCTGCAGTGCCGCATCGAACGCCGCGATGCGTGCCTCTGCGTCGGCGCCCGCGTCTGGCGCGGTCGTCGCGCGGCCGCTTCCTTCGGCGACGGTTCGCTCCAGCTCTCCTTCGGGCGACGCGGCACTCAGCTCGAGCACGAGCTGCACGTCGGCGGATTCGCGCTCGCCGGTCAACCGCCGCGCAGACTCGACGTCGAGGCGCACGCGCGCGGATGCTCCCTCACGAACCGCGAAGTGTCGCGTCCTCTCCAACGCAGCGGTCATCTCGCGACGGATTTGCTGCGGCGGAATCGCCAGCTCGGGAACGCGCGCCAGGTTTGCGTCGGAGATGACCAGCGACCCGACGGCGACGGCGCCCGGTGGCAGCCGGTTGCAGCACACGGCAGCGGCGCAAACCGCGAGCAGCCGGACTTCGAGGCGGAGCATCCGAATCGAATCGTAGGCGGGGACGCTGCCCCGGTCCAGTCACCCGCCCGGCGGTATGCGCCGGCGGTGTGGTTCACTCTCTTTGCCGTCGTACGCGGACGCCGTGCTCAGTCTGGCTCGGTTTCTGGCATGTCGCCCATGTCGGCAGCCGGCGTCGGCTCCTGCTTCTCCGCCGCCGGCTCCGCATGCTCCCCCGTCTCAATGACCACGGGTGCCGGCGGCGGGCTCAGCCGCGGCGTTCCGATGGGCTGTCCCCAGGCCTGTTCCGCTGGGCTCGTCACGCGGGCCGGCCGCTCCTCGCGGCGGCCGCGGCGTCGGTTTTCCCGGTCTTCTCCCTCCTGCGGCGCGCCGGGAGCGGCCTCTGGCGAGGGAAGCGCGGCGGCCACCGCCTGCTCCGGCGTGTCGATGACGGATGCCGCGGGCGGGGGCGGAACGGGCTCGGCAAGTTCGAGTTTCTCCGGTTTTTCCGGCCGCTCGTCACTGGGTCGTTCGCGCCGCTCCCGATGTGGCGTCGCGGCGGCCTTCGTCACGGACGCGAAGAACGCCTCGTCCACATCGGCGAGCTCGACGACCTGCACCGTCACGCCTACCCGCTGCGCGACGAGCTCCTCCGCCAAGGCGTCACCGGCGTACAGCGCGACGGGCGGCTGGCCGGCCGCCGATGCCTCCGCGCGCGCGTCGCGTCCTGCCTCTCCGGCGCCCAGAACCAATCCGATCTGCGCGCTGTAGTGCGCCAGATCTTTCCGAAGCTCCTGCACGTCCACGCGCCCGATTTCGCGCGACCCGCGCACCAGCTTCACCGCCGTGCGCAGGTCCGACACACCCCGCCGCTGCCGCGCGAGATACAGCGGGCCGTCCTTGCTCCTCTTCGCGACTCGCACGTCGCGCATGCCCATCTTCTCGAGCAGCTGCGAGCAGAGGTGCTCGAACCCCGCCGTCTCGAGATCCGCTACCCGGCGTCGCAGCGCGCGCACGACGGCGCGGCGGCCTTCCGCCACCAGTTGCGCCGCCGTCATCGGGCGGCCTAGGCCGGTGTGCGAGGTTCGCGCCTCGTCCGGCAAAGCCGACGGCGGCGGGAATTCGACCAGCGTCACGCGTTCGCCGTCGACGATGAACGCCGGCTTGCGCCCCGCTTCCGTCCGCCGGCGATTGTCCTCGAGCAACGCCTGGACGAGCGAGGCGTGATCGCGCACCAGCGCTTCGCTGAGGAGGCTCTTCTTGAACAGCGCGTCCGACAGCTCCGAGATCGGCGTGCCGGACTGGCGTTGCGCGAGCCACTCGAAGACCACTTCGGCCGGGGGCGGGAAACGGCGCTGCCCCCGCTTGCGCTCTTCCTCCACCTCCTCGCCGCCGGGGTGCAGCGCTTCCATGCGGCGCCGCGCCTGCGCGTTGATCGGTCGCGGCTCGCGTTCGCGCGGGCGGTAGACAGCATCGGGGTCGTCGGCCGGATGCAGCGGCGGCGCGACGGGCTCGACGACGTGCTCGGGAGAGATGCTCCATTCGACGAGCGCGAACGTCCCGTCGGGCGTGACGGCGACCACCTTTCGTTCGTCGTCGCGCTTCGCCATCGCGGCGAGGCGCTGCCCCATCGTCACCTCCGGATCCTGCCCCACGTGGCTGAGCAGGTTCTCGCGGACAGCGATTTCGGCGATGTCTTTGTAGTGCAGGGGCTTGCCAGCGCGCCGCAGCACCTCGACCGCGGCTTCCGTGAACGTCATGTCGAACCACTCCAGTTGCCCGCGGGGCTGAGAAGAAGCTTCCCTTGGGCCGGTGGAAGAAGCGCGAAGTATGTAAAGAGTTTGCGCAGGGCGTGTCAACGCACATAGCCTTCGAGACGTGATTCGCATCCGACCCGGACGCTCGTGGCGACTGAACCCCGGGTACGTGGGCGATCTCCGCGCGCTGTCGCCACCTCGCGCGCGTACGTTCGACGGCGGCGGCATCCTCGACGTGCTCGGAATCGAAGTCGACGGCGTCGACATCGCCGCCGGTGTAGGGGAAGCGGAGGTGCTCGTCGCCGTCGACGAGCTGCTCGCGGCGCTGCGCCAGCTCGCCAGCGGCAGCCCCGCCGCGCAAGCGACCGTCGGCCGCGGACCGACCGAGCTCGTGCTGGAATCGCGCGGCGGCGACGTCCTCGTGTCGCTCGTCACGCTCGCGCCGCCCGCGCGCGTGCTCACCTCGGGTCTGCTGCTAGATTCCGCACGCCTCTGGAGCGCCGCGGCGAGCGCGGCGCGAACCGTGGCAACCGACTTGCTGCGCATCAGCCCCGTCGTGGCCGAGTCGCCACTGCTGCGCCGGTTGCGCCACGCAGGGCGGCAGCCACCGGCGCGGCGGCGCCCGGCGGTCTGGCCCGCGTCCGAGGGCCGTTCGTTCGTGGCGCGTTCAGGCCGCGGCATCGTGCGATGCGAGGTGCAGGTGCCCGCGGACGCCGCCGCGCGGCTCGCCGATCGGGCCGACGTGCCGGACGCGCCGCTCGCGCCGCTGCTCGGCTCGGGCGCCATCGCGCTGCGCTTCACCGGAGCTCCGGCGCTCCAGTGGGAAGCTCCCGTCTACCTGGCGCTGAGAAACCTGGTTCGCGAAGCGGCCGCCCTGCTGCAGGCGTGGGAAGCAGGAGACCCCGCCTTCCGGCTCCACTACGGCGCCGTCGAGGTGAGCTGCGACTTGACGAACGACGAAGTGCGCGCGCCCGGATGGCGGTCGGCGGCACGGGTGCCACCCGCGATGCTCGCGCTCGCGCTCGCCGGCGCCGCCCGCGCATACGCCGAGAAGGCGCAACGGATCGCGGGGCGCAGCAGCGCTGCCGAGGACCCGCTGCGCGATCTGCGCGCGGCGGCGGCGCGCCTTGCCCGCCAATGCGCCGAGCTGCTGTCCGGCGAGCTTCGGCGTGCGCCCGAGGTGGTCGCCGCACCACCCGCGGTGCAGCCACCGCGAGCTCCGCCACCTCCGCTGTCGCGCGGCCGCATTCGCCGGCTCGTCTACCGCGAATCCTGGCGCGCGAAAGCGGACGAGCGTCCAGCGGTGATCTGGCCCTGCGGCGCCGCCATCGTCACTGTCGGCGCACACCAGGTGGTCGGGCGCGATACCGCCTCAGGCAAGATGGTATTCCAGGAACGTTGCCGTCTCGCCGTGCGCGCAACGGGCAGCGACGATCTGTTCATCTCCGGGTCCGATTTCATCGCGCGCATCGATCCCGCGACGGGCGATTCGCGCTGGCGCAGGCGCATCTCGACGCCCAGCGGCATGTGGTCCGTTCCGGGCGGTGTCGTGCGGGCATGGCCCGCCGGACTGGAGCGGTTGGCCGACGGCGGTACACAGGCGTGGCGCAGTCGCCTGCCCGTCGGGTCACCCGACGATGTCCTTCACGTCGAAGGAGTGCTCGCGTGCAGCGGCCGCGGGTTGCTCGCCGCCGTCGACGCCACGGAGGGACGCCTCCTGTGGAAGCGGCGGGCCCGAGTTCTCGCGCTGCTCGCCGCACCCGGCAAGATCGTCGCGCTTTGCGCCGGGCCCCGGCCCGCGAACGTGCTGCTTGCGCTCGAGGCGGCCAGCGGACGCGTCGTGTGGGAAAGGCCGCTGCTCGACGGAAGCGACGCCGCACTGTCCGCGTGGGCCGACGCGGCGCTCATCCTTTCCGGCGAGCGCCGGCGCGTCGTCACGGCGGCGCGGCTCGCCGACGGTACGCGTCGCTTTTCCGCGCAGCTTCCGTTCGCGGGACACGCGCTGATCACGGCGGACGAGCAGACGCTTCTCGTCACCGGATCTGGCGGCGCGGCAGCGCGCATCGACGAACGCGGGCGCGTGGCGTGGCAGCTCGACGGCAACGGCGACACCGCGGCGGAACCGGCGCAGCTCCAGCGAGGGGTGGCGTTGCTCCACCGAGGCGGCGCGCTGCTGTGCGAAGCCACGACGGGCCACGAGCTGGCCGTGCTCGCCCAGGATCCGCCGAAGCTTGCCGCCCTCGCTGACGACATGACCGTCGCGCTGGTCGATCACGAAGATGGCATCGCCGTTCACCGGCTCGCCACTCATCTCAGCCTCGTTTGAGGACCACAGCGCGGCCGCAATCCGGCCGCGGCTGGCGACTCATCTCAGCCTCGTATGAGGACCACAGCGCGGCCGCAATCCGGCCGCGGCTGGCGACGCATCTCAGCCTCGTATGAGCAGTCGCCGCCGGTCAGCCGCGGCCGGCCTACGGCCGCGCTGCTGTCATTGCCTCGTCACCACCTGACGGGCGACAGGTCCTGCTCCGCGTGATCGTTGAACGTGAGCACGCGTTCCTGATCGACGAGCGGCAGCTTCACCTTGCGCTGGTACGTCAACCAGATGTTCACGTAACGGGGAACTTCGGTCCGCTGGATCTGCACGTCCGATTCGTCGAAGGTGAACGGCAGGCGCTTCTCGCGGCGTCCGAATCCATCGACACCCTCGATGTCGAACGTCTCGTGCAGCCTGCGCACGATGAACCGCCGGACCGCGTAATCGTTGGTCTCGCGATAGCACTCGTTCGCCGCTTGCCGCAGAATCCCGTTCACCTCGAGGTTGTCCCAGTACGCCTGGCCGAAGGCGAACAGAAAGTAGACGCCTGCCGTCAGGGCGACGAACACGAGCACCGTCACGAGCGTGATTCCGCGCGCTTCGCGCATGCGCGCAACTGTATCTCCGGCTCGACGGCCCTCAACAAAACCGAGGTGAGCGCGTGTCAGCGCACCGCGCGAAAGATGCGCTCGAAGCGGATGCCGGCGCGGCCGCCGAACGAGATCCAGATGATGCTCGCGCGGCCTTTGACGTAGCTGAACGGGATCTGCCCGATGCCGCCCTCCACGCGGCTGTCGGCCGAGTTGTCGCGGTTGTCGCCCATCATGAAGAGGCGACCTTCCTCGACATCGAAGGACATGTTGCGGACGAATCCGGGGTCCCTGCGCTGCAGCACGGGATGGCGCACCGCGGCCAGGTCCTCGATGTACTCCTTGGTGGTCACCTCCATGTCGCTGTCGGTGTACTCGCTGTGCTCGGTGTAGGTGTACTCGCCCACCTCGCTGCGCGGCTGCTCGACGCCGTCGATGTAGAGGACGTTGTCGCGGATGTCGATGTGGTCCCCGGGCAATCCGACGACGCGCTTGACGTAGTCGACGTCGGGCTTCTGCGGGACGATGAAGACCACCACGTCGCCGCGCTTCGGCGCCCGCTCCCAGATCTTGTGCACCTTGGCCGGATCGGTGAACGGGATGCGCAGCCCGTAGGCCATCTTGTTGACGAAGATGAAGTCGCCGACGAGCAGCGTCGGGATCATCGAGCCCGAGGGGATGTGGAACGGCTCGAAGACGAAGGCGCGCAAGAGCAGGGCGACGAGGATGGCGCCGCCGATGCTCTCGGTGTACTCGCGGGCCGCGCTCTTGCGGGCGAAGGAGAGATGGCGCTCGAGCGCGCCGTCGAGCCGGGTGCGGGCCTCGACCGCCGGCGTCCCCGCCTTGCTCCCGGCGAGCGCCTCGTCCACGCCGAGAAGCGCGCCCTCGACCTCCTGGATGGCGGCCGGCGGGAGCTTCGCGCGCTGGTGCTTGAGGAGACGCGCGGCGCTGCGGCGCAGGCCCCGGGCGTCGCTCCGCGCCCGGCTGCGAACGCCCCTGGGCGTCGCCGAGCCGATCATCGAGAGGACGAAGATGGCGGCGAAGAGCGCGAGCGACCCGAACAGATACGACTGGTGCCGCAGCTCGTGCTGGGCGAAGAGGGCGAGCACCAGCGAAACGGCGAGGATGAAGCCGATCCGCCCGTAGCCCGCGACCTTGTAGAACTCGCGCGAGCCGCGGTCCGCGGCCGCCACCAGCTCCGCCTCCCGATCCCGCTCCTCGCGCTTCGATTCCGCCGTCCCTTGGCGTGCCGTGGTCATTCCTCCACCTTGAGCACCGCCAGGAACGCCTCCTGGGGGATCTCGACCGAGCCCACCGACTTCATGCGCTTCTTGCCCTCCTTCTGCTTCTCGAGGAGCTTGCGCTTGCGCGAGATGTCCCCGCCGTAGCACTTGGCGAGGACGTTCTTGCGGAAGGCCTTCTGGGTCTCGCGGGCAATCACGCGTGCTCCGATCGCCGCCTGGATCGCGACCTCGTACATCTGCTTGGGAATCTCTTCCTTCAGCTTCTCACAGACGGCCCGGCCGCGCTGATAGGCGCGCTCGCGGTGCACGATGGTCGAGAGGGCGTCGACCGGCTCGCCGTTGATGAGGATGTCGAGCTTCACGAGGTCCGCTTCTTGATAACCCATCGGCTCGTAGTCGAGCGAGGCATATCCGCGCGTGATGCTCTTCAGCTTGTCGAAGAAGTCGAAGACCACTTCGGCGAGCGGGATCTCGTACGTGATCTGCACCCGCTTGGTGCCGATGTACTTGATGTCCTTCTGCGTGCCGCGGCGGTCCTGGCAGAGCTGCAGCACCGCTCCGACGTACTCGTTGGGAACGTAGACGTGGGCGAGCAGCATCGGCTCGAGGAACTTCTCGATCTGGCCCTCCTCGGGAAGCTTGGCCGGGTTGTCGATGCGCTCCTCGGTACCGTCCTTCTTCACGATCCGGTAGACGACGGAAGGCGCGGTGGTGATGAGGTTCAGGTCGTATTCGCGCTCGAGCCGTTCCTGGACGATCTCCATGTGGAGCAGGCCCAGGTATCCGCAGCGGAAGCCGAATCCGAGCGCCTGCGAGGTCTCCGGCTCGTAGACGAAGGCGCTGTCGTTGAGACGCAACTTCTCCAGCGCGTCCCGCAGGTTCTCGTAATCCGCCGAGTCGATGGGGAAGATCCCCGAGAAGACCATCGGCTTGATTTCCTTGAACCCCGGGACCGGTTTCTCGGTCGGACGGGAGGGGTCGGTGAGCGTGTCGCCCACCTTCGCGTCGTGGATGACCTTGACGTTGGCGACGACGAAGCCGACCTCGCCGGCAATGAGGCTGTCCTTGCCGCGCGCCTTGGGAGCGAAGACGCCGACCTCGCTCACCTCGTACTCGCGCCGGTTCGACATGAACATCATCTTCTGGCGCGGCCTGACCGTGCCCTCGAAGATGCGCACCAGCATGATCACGCCGCGGTAGCTGTCGTACCAGCTGTCGAAGATGAGCGCCTTGAGCGGCGCCGCCGGATCGCCCTTGGGCGGCGGAATGTCCTCGATGATGCGTTCGATCAGCTCCTCGATCCCGATGCCTTCCTTCGCGCTGGTGGGCACGGCGTGGGAGGCGTCGAGGCCGATGACGTCCTCGATCTCCTTGCGGGTCGCCTCGACGTCGGCGCTGGGGAGGTCGATCTTGTTGATGACCGGGACCACCGCGAGGTCGTGCTCGAGGGCGAGGTAGACGTTGGCGAGCGTCTGCGCCTCCACCCCCTGGGAGGCATCGACCACCAGCACGGCGCCCTCGCAGGCGGAGAGGGAGCGGCTGACTTCATAAGCGAAATCGACGTGGCCCGGGGTGTCGATGAGGTCCAGTACGTACTCCTTGCCGTCCTGCTTGGAGCGCCACACCATCCGCACGCTTTGCGCCTTGATGGTGATGCCGCGCTCCCGCTCCAGCTCCATGTTGTCGAGGAACTGGTCCTGGGCCTCGCGCTGCGTCACCGTGCCCGTCTTCTCCAGCAATCGATCCGACAGAGTGCTCTTGCCGTGATCGATGTGCGCGATGATGGAGAAATTGCGCAAATGGGCATTTTCGGCGGGCATCTGGGGCTCGCGGGGTCTAACACGGGGATCCCGCTCGTACAACGCTAGGCGCGGCCCAGCTCCTCGCGGAAATAGGCGATGGTCGGGCGCAGTCCCTGTTCCAGGGAGACCTTCGGCGCCCAGCCGAGGATGCTGCGGGCGCGCGTCAGGTCGGGCCGGCGCTGCTTGGGATCGTTCTCCGGGAGCGGCCGCGTGGAGCGGACCTTGCCGCCCCCGCCGGCGACGCGGCGGACCACCTCGGCCAGCTCGAGCAAGGTGAACTCGCCGTCGTTGCCGAGGTTGATGGGCGTGCCGTCGCCCTTCTTCCAGAGCAAGAGGAATCCCTCGACCAGATCGTCCACGTAGCAGAACGACCGCGTCTGGCTGCCGTCGCCGAAGACCGTGAAGTCCTCTCC
>Ga0066684_10000472_pt1 | contig 13866 bp, 14 predicted proteins | sample GraSoiAngelo_133_FD_62301 | JGI IMG/M metagenome (GOLD analysis project Ga0066684, IMG submission 62301) | Grasslands soil microbial communities from the Angelo Coastal Reserve, California, USA - 14_0929_05_20cm | ecosystem: Environmental > Terrestrial > Soil > Grasslands | place: USA... | reverse complement strand
AGATGGAGAACCTCGGCGCCTTCAAGGATCCGCGGACCGGCAAGCGCATCGGCACCTACGGGATCCACTCGGACGCGCAGAACAACGCCTATCTGCTCGACTTTGCGGCCGGCAACATCGTCAGGATCGATGCCAAGACCGGGAACGCGACCGTCTACCCGACCCCGACTCCGGATTCGCGCCCGCGCCGCGGTCGCGTCGATCACCAGGGCCGCTTGTGGTTCGCCGAATATCAGGGCAACGCGATCGGGATGTTCGATCCGAAGACCGAGCGCATCACGGAGTGGAAAGTGCCGACGCCGTGGAGCGCGCCCTACGACGCGGTGGCCGGACGCAACGGCGAGGCGTGGACGGGGTCGATGCTCACCGACCGCGTATCGCGCCTGGACATCCGGAGCGGGCAGTATACGGAGTACATGCTGCCGCGCCCGACCAATATCCGCCGCGTCTATCTCGACGATTCGAAGAGCCCCGGAACGCTCTGGATCGGCAGCAACCACGGCGCGGCTATCGTCAAGGTCGAACCGCTCGACTAGCTCTTGAGGCCGACCGACCCCACTGTCGCCGCGGTCGTGCGCGAGCAGACGGGCTTGGCATGGTCGCGCGCGCGCGACCTATGCACCGAGGGGCGCGTCACGGTGAATGGCGAGCGCTGCCTCGACTCGGCCCTGCGCGTTCCTCCCGGCGCGGTGGTGATCGTCGACGAACGCGCGCCGAAGCTGCGCTCAGGCGCCCTGCCCGAGAGCGCGATCGCGTTCTTTGACCGCGACGTCGTCGTCGTCGACAAGCCCGCCGGACTGCTGAGCGTCGCCTACGAGCCGGGCGACAAAGACACGCTCGCCGACTGCACGAGGGCCTTGCTGCGGCGAATGGGCGGACGCCGCTTCGAGCCTCGAGTCGGCGTGGTTCACCGGCTCGACAAGGACACGAGCGGCTTGATGGTGTTCGCGCGCACCTTGGACGCGAAGCGCATCCTGGAGATACAGTTCCGCGCGCACGACATCGAGCGCGTCTATCACGCGATCGCGCACGGCGCGGTCGCCGCGGAGCGCGTCGAAACTCATCTCATCACGGATCGCGGCGATGGGATCCGCGGCTCCTACGGGCACTTTCGGCGTCCCAGGGGCGGAATTCCGCCCGAGGCGAAGCGTTCGGTCACGCACGTGCGGCCGATCGCTGCGCTCGCGGGCGCGACCCTGGTCGAGTGCCGCCTCGAAACCGGGAGGCAGCATCAGATTCGCATCCACCTGTCCGAGCTCGGCCACCCTTTGGTCGGCGAACGCGTGTATATCCGCGACTACGCGGGTCCGAAGATCGAATCGCCGCGCCCGATGCTCCACGCGCGGGTTCTCGGATTCGTGCATCCCCGGACGGGCCAACGCATGTCGTTCGAGCGCGAAGCCCCCGAGGACTTCCGGGCGATGATCGAATCGCTTCGCCTCGCTGACGGTTGAGTTTCTTGAAAGCCGCTCTGATTCACCGTTACGGGAGCAATGATCAGGTGCGCGTGGCGGATATTCCCGTTCCCGTGATGGGCGCTATGGATTTGTTAGTTCGCGTTCACGCCGCCAGTGTGAATCCGCTGGATGGCAAGACGCGCGCCGGAAAGTTGAAGACGTTGTTGAAATACCGGTTCCCGCTTGTGCTGGGCAATGACCTCTCCGGCGTCGTTTCAGACGTGGGCGAGCGCGTGACGCGTTTCAAGAAAGGCGATGCTGTTTACGCGCGCGTGGACAAGGACCGAATTGGAACGTTTGCCGAATTTGCCGTGGTCCGCGAAGGCGCCGCCGCTCTCAAACCCACTAACCTGACGTTTGAAGCGGCTGCTTCACTCCCCTTGGTTGCGCTGACGGCGTGGCAGGCGTTGGTGGAGATTGGAAAGGTAGGGGCCAAGCAACGGGTGTTGATTCACGCGGGCAGCGGTGGTGTCGGAAGCGTGGCCATCCAGTTGGCCCGTCACTTGGGCGCAACGGTATTCACCACGGTGGGACGACGCAATTTGGAACTGGTCAAGCGTCTCGGCGCGGACGTCGCTATTGATTATCGGAGCGCGCACTTTGAAGACGTGGCCAAAGATTGTGACGTTGTGCTGGACAGCGCGGGCGGTGACACGTTGGTGCGGTGTTTTGAGTGCGTGAAACCCGGCGGCGTGGTGGTGAGCATCGGGAGCACTCCGTCTGCAGCGTTTGCGCGAAGCTGGGGACTCAACCCGATCCTTGTTCTGGCAATCAGGGTGATCTCCCGAAAGGCGACGGCCGCAGCGCGGCGCCACAATGCCCGCTACGAGTACCTTTTCATGCGTGCCGACGGGGCACAGCTCAGCGAAATCACGCGGCTAGTGGAAAGAGGCGTCATCAAACCGCTCGTGGACAAGGTCTTTCCGCTCGAGCAGGTGCGTGACGCACTCGCGTACTCCGAGTCCGGGCGAGCGACAGGAAAAGTTGTCATAAAAGTGGCGCACAATTGAGGGAGCCGCCTAACATGCGCCTGAAGGTGCCGGCGCCGTTCTTCTATGACAATCTTCCATTTGTGAACACTTCTAGTCGGCGCCACAGCTTAGGCGCAATCCGTTAGACGTCAGCTCCGACAATGGTGACTGTGTCACAAGCCCGAACAATCTTCCTTTCGATGCCGCACGCGGAGGAGCGAGCGCATCACGGCCATCCAGATTTCCGAGTAGGTGGAAAGATCTTCGCTACTCTGTGGCCGAACCAGTTTAGAGCGGTCCTGAAGCTGGCAATTGCCGACCAATCGGCCTTGATTCAAATGGAGCCAGATGTATTCTCACTGAACGCATGGTCGCATCAGGGATTCACGGACGTGCATTTGAAGCGCGTGAAGGCTGCGCGATTTCGAGCGGTCGTTGACGCAGCGTGGAGAAATGTCGCGCCAAAGCGATTGGTCGTGAAGCATGGGAAGAATGCTGAGCAATAAGTGACCGGCCGGGGAGATAGGCGCAGCGCCATCGCCACGGCGGCAGCCATTCAACCGACTGCGCGCGCAGTCTCCTCGGGCGACGCGCCGAAAACGCTCCGCCTGAGCTCTGCAAGGCGATCGCGCGCCTGCGCGGCTTTTTCAAACTCTAGATTGCGCGCATAGTCGAGCATCTCCTTTTCCAGCCGCTTGATCTCCCGGGCGAGCTGCTTTTCTGACATCGACTCGTAGCGCGCCTGTTCCTGAGCGGCTTTCAATTCCGTTTGCACGTCTTGGAAGTCGCGGGCGCCTTCGATCATGTCGCGCACTTGCTTGGAAATTCCGATCGGCGTGATGCCGCGCTTCGCGTTGAATTCGATCTGCTTCGCGCGGCGGCGATCGGTTTCTCCGATCGCGCGTTTCATCGAGTCGGTGACCGTGTCGGCGTAGAGAATGGCCATCCCGTTCAGATGACGCGCTGCGCGGCCTATGGTCTGGATGAGCGAGCGCTCCGAACGCAGGAACCCCTCCTTGTCCGCGTCGAGGATCGCCACCAGCGACACTTCGGGCAGGTCCAGGCCTTCGCGCAGCAGATTGATGCCGACCAGCACGTCGAATTCGCCCAGGCGCAGATCGCGGATGATTTCGACCCGCTCGACGGTCTCCACCTCCGAGTGCAGATAGCGCACCTTGACGCCGTGCTCGCCGAGGTAGTCGGTGAGCTCCTCGGCCATGCGCTTGGTGAGCGTGGTGACCAGCACCCGTTCTCGGCGCGCGACGCGCAGATGGATCTCGGTGAGCAGATCGTCCACCTGCGTCGAGGCGGCCCGCACTTCGAGCAGTGGATCGACCAGGCCCGTCGGTCGCACGACCTGCTCAACGATTTGCCCCGAGGTTTCGCGCTCGTATTCCGCCGGAGTCGCCGATACGAAGACGGTCTGGCGCATGACCTGTTCGAATTCCTCGAACTTGAGCGGGCGATTGTCCAGGGCAGACGGCAGGCGAAAACCATAATCGACGAGATTCTCCTTGCGCGAGCGATCGCCCTTGTACATGCCCCCCAGCTGCCCGATGGTGACGTGCGATTCGTCGATGAACATCAGCGCGTTCGGCGGCAGATAGTCGATCAGGGTCGGCGGCGGCTCGCCCTCTTTCCTTCCAGAGAGGTGCCGCGAATAGTTCTCGATGCCCTTGCAGAAACCCAGCTCGTTCAGCATCTCCAGGTCGAAGCGCGTGCGCTGCTCGATGCGCTGGGCCTCCAGGAGCTTATCCGCCTGCCGAAAGTGCTCGATGCGTGCGGCGAGCTCGATCTTGATCGCTTCGATCGCGCGCAGGGTCGTCGCTCGGGGCGTGACGTAGTGGCTCGACGGATAAACCGTGAAGCGTGGCACTCGCTGGCTTGCGTGCCCGGTGAGCGGGTCGAACAGCGTCAAGCTCTCGACCTCGTCGTCCGTAAGCGCGATGCGCAGCGCCGTCTCGGAGTTCTCGGCGGGGAACACGTCGAGAACGTCCCCGCGCACACGGAAGGTGCCGCGCTTGAATTCAAGCTCGTTTCGTTCGTACTGCATCGCCGCGAGGCGCGCGATCACGTCGCGCTGGGACGTGCGCTCCTTTTCGCGCACGTGCAGGATCATGCCGTGGTAGTCGACCGGGTTGCCGATGCCGTAGATGCAGGACACCGTCGCAACGATCACGACGTCCTTGCGTTCGAGCAGCGACTTGGTCGCCGACAGGCGCATCTGCTCGATGTGCTCGTTGATGCTCGAGTCCTTCTCGATATAGAGGTCCCGCGACGGAACATAGGCCTCGGGCTGGTAATAGTCGTAATAGGAGACGAAGTACTCGATCGCGTTCTCGGGGAAGGACTCGCGCATCTCGGAATAGAGCTGGGCGGCAAGGGTCTTGTTCGGCGCGAGCACGAGCGCCGGCCGCCCGAGGCGCGCGATGACGTTCGCCATGGTGAACGTCTTCCCGGAGCCCGTAACGCCGAGCAGGGTCTGGTACGAGAGCCCATCGCGGATGCCCTCGACGAGCTTGTCGATCGCCTCGGGCTGATCGCCGGCCGGAGGAAACGCCTGGGCCAGACGGAAAGGGCTGTCGGGGAAGGTGAGGATCACGGGCGCCGCACTGCGAAAGGAAGCATGGAGGCTTTCGAGTCTAGCACGATGAAACGCCGCACTACCGGGACTCTGAGCCGGCGTCCACAACCCGAGTGACCGCGTCCACAAGGAAGCCGATCTCGGCCTCGCCGATAACGTAAGGCGGCATCCAGTAGACGGTGGCGCCCAAGGGGCGGAGCAGCACGCCCGCCTCGAGCGCGCTTCGATGGAAATCCCGCGCGAATCCAGGCCGAGCGTCCTTCAAGTCGAAGGCCCAGATCATTCCCGTATTGCGGAAATGCGCGACGCGCCGGTGCGAGCGCAGGCCTTGAGCGCGTCGGTTGAGGATCGCCGCCGTATTTCGGTTGCGCTCCAACACCTTCTCTTCTTCGAGGATGTCGAGCACGGCCAGGGCGGCGCGGCAGGCAAGCGGGTTGCCGCTGTAGGAATGCGAGTGAAGGAAACCCCGCTCGAGCTTGTCGTCGTAGAAAGCCCCGTAGACGCGATCGGTCGCAAGCACGACCGAGAGCGGAAGATAGCCGCCCGTGAGGCCCTTGGAGAGGCACAGGAAGTCGGGCGTGATTCCCGCCTGCTCGCAGGCGAAGAGAGTTCCGGTGCGCCCGAACCCCACCGCGATCTCGTCGGCGATGAGATGGACCTCGAAGCGGTCGCAAAGCTCGCGGGCTCGTCGCAGGTATTCCGCGTCGTACATCGCCATCCCGCCCGCGCATTGCACCAGCGGCTCGACGATGAGCGCCGCAGTCCCGGGGGCGTGGCGCTCGAAATGCTCCTCGAGCGCTTTTGCGCAGCGCCGCGCATACTCCCGTGGCGTCTCCCCCGGTGCGGCCAGACGCCAGTCCGGAGAAGGTACCTGCGCGCTTGCGCGCAGGAGCGGAGCGTAAGTATCGCGATATAGAGGGATGTCCGTCACCGACAGGGCCCCGAGCGTCTCCCCGTGGTAGCTGTTGGAAAGCGTCACGAATTCGGTCTTCGCGGAACGGCCGGCATTCTTCCAGTACTGATAGCTCATCTTCAGCGCGATTTCGACCGCGGACGCGCCGTCAGAGGCGAAAAAACAATGGCCGAGCCCGCGGGGGGCGAGCTTCGCGAGACGCTCGGAGAGTTCAACGGCCGGCGCGTGCGTAAACCCTGCGAGCATGACGTGTTCCAGCGAATCTAGCTGGCGCCGCAGCGCGGCATTGATCCGAGGGTTACCGTGCCCCAGCAGGTTGACCCACCAGGAGCCGATCGCATCGAGGATGCGACGGCCTTCCAAATCGTAGAGCCAGACCCCTTCGGCGCGGCTGATCGGCACGAGCGGCAGCGTTTCGTGGTGCTTCATCTGCGTGCAGGGATGCCAGACTGCGCGCAGGCTGCGCTCGAGCATCTTTGCATTCTCGTTCACGCTGCAGACTCGATCAGCGCATCGAAGGACAAAAGGCCCGCAACGCCCGCAGCAGTCGGTTCGCGCAGAAATGGCACTACGCCGAGCAGAGGACAATCGAGGCGCTGCTCGAGAGCACGGACGTTGCCGTCCAAATGAGGCATATCGGGGAAGATGCAATTCGCCACCCAGCCCGCGCAGCGAAATCCGGAAGCTTCGATCTGCCGCCGCGTGAGCAGGGCGTGATTCAGGCAGCCGAGCCGCATCCCGACGACGAGCACTATCGGCAAACCGAGCCGCGCGGCGAGGTCGGCGCCGGTCTGGGTTGCGTTGAGCGGCACGAGAAAACCGCCGACGCCTTCCACCACTACGATGTCGGCAAGCCGCGATAGCTCCTCGTGAGCGCTCGCGATCGTTTCAAGGTCAATTTCGATGCCTGCAAGTTCCGCTGCGATATGCGGTGCGATGGCCGGGTCGAACGCGTAAGGATTCGCGATTCGCGCCCTTGCTTGCACCGTGCTGACGTTCGCGAGCGCCTCCACATCCGCCCAGCGACCCCCCTCGCGCCCGGCGGCAACCGGCTTCATACCCACCACGGATTTTCCCGTCCGCGCAAAAGCGCGCAGCAGCGCGCAGGCGACCAGGGTCTTGCCGACCGCCGTGTCCGTTCCGGTAACGAAATAGCCCTGACCCACGTTCGGGCGCCTCGTTCCGCGTTCAGGCCTGCGTCGCGACGCCGCTTCGGCAGACTTCGTGCAGAGCCGCGGCGAGACGCAAGACCTCCTGCTCGCTATGCGCCGCAGAAAGCGAAATACGCAAACGGGCGGTGCCCTCCGGCACGGTCGGCGGACGGATGGCAGGCACGAGAATCCCGCGCTCGCGCAGGGCGGCGCTCGCTCGTACCGCCTCGCTGCTCGCGCCGAGGACGAGCGGTTGAATCGGCGTATCCGAGGGAGCAAGCCCCCTCTCGCCCTCCCGCATCTCGCCTCTCAGCACCGCGATCAGCTTTCGCAGCCGCTCGCGGCGCCATTCGTCTTCCCGGATGAGCTCGAGGCTCGCTTCGACCGCGGCCGCGAGCATCGCGGGCGCGGCCGTGGTGTAGATATAAGTTCGCGCCCGCTGCAGCACCGTTTCCACCATTTCCGCGGCACCCGAGACGAAAGCGCCGGCGACGCCTGCAGCCTTGCCGAGCGTTCCGACGTAGACGACGCGCGGGGAGCGCAGGTCGAAGTGCGCCGGCGTGCCGCGGCCCTCGGGGCCGATCACGCCGAAGCCGTGCGCGTCGTCGACCAGGAGCCAGGCATCGTGGCGCTCGCACAAATCGAGCACAGCCGGCAAGGGGGCGATGTCGCCGTCCATGCTGAACACGCCGTCGGTGACGATCAGCTTCGTCCTTGCATCGGACTCGGCCAGCGCTCCTGATAGGGACCCGAGGTCCGCGTGCGGATAGCGGACCACCCGGGCGCGCGACAGGCGCACGCCGTCGATCAGCGAGGCGTGGTTGAGCGCATCGGAGAAAATCGCATCCTCCGGGCCGGCGAGCGCGGTGACGGCGCCGAGGTTCGCCTGATAGCCGGTGGAAAAAAGCAGCGCCCGTGGCATCTGCACGAACTCGGCGAGCTTCGCCTCGAGGCGCTCGTGCACGGCGCTGTGCCCGCTCAAGAGATGCGAGGCGCCTTCCCCGACCCCGTAACGCGACGCGGCCTCGATCGCCGCCTGCACGATTCGCGGATGGTTCGCGAGCCCGAGGTAGTCGTTGCTGCAGAACGCGAGGACTTCCTTCCCGTCCACGACGATTCGCGGCCCCTGAGGGCTCTGGCGGACAAGGCGGCTGCGACGCAGACCGCGCCGCTCGAGCTCGGCAAGCTGCTGGGCGAGGCGGTGAAAGATCAAGGGCCGACCGTGCCGCGCAAAGCCGCGCGGTTCACCCTTGCGGTTTGAGGCGGGCAAGCGCGTGGGCCCGCCACATCGGCCAGGCGCGAGCGTAATCCTGACCGGGGACGGAGGCGCGGACCTCCTGCTCGTCGAGGTACGTGATTTTGCCGCCGGTCCCCGCAATTGCGATCGCCTGGAGCTGCATTCGTGCGCTTATTTCGAGATAGATGCTGCGCCCCACCGCGCGGGGGAGACTTTCGCCCACGGTGACCGAGCCGTGACCGCGCATCAGGGCCGCCGGGGATCCTCCCAGCGTCTTGGCGAGCGCCTGCCCCAGATAGGGCGTCTTGACCAGCAAATCGGTGCCCTTCTCGGCATCGCGGATCTCGAAGTTCGGAACTCCCTCTCCCACGAACGCAGCCATGTGGAAAAGCGGGCGCATCGCGACCGTCGTGACGCTGAACGGCACGACCGAGGGGGAATGATTGTGAACGACCGCGTTCACGTCCGGACGCGCTTTGAAGATCTCGCCGTGAATGAAGCGCTCGCGCACCGATTCTCGTCCCCGCGGATCGATCGGATTGCTGTCGAGATCGTACTCCATGATGTCCTCCGGCATCACCAATTCCGGCGCAATAGAGCGCGCCAGAAGGTAGCGCATGGGATCGAGGTCCGAGCGCACGCTTACGTGCCCGTAGGCGTCGATGACGCCGTGCTCCGCGAGAATTCGGTATGCGGCGACGAGGTCTTCGATGATGCTCATTATGTTTTCTTCTCCGGTGATCCGCGAATTGGGCTTGAGACTCAGTCCGCCTTGATGCCTGCGGCCGCGACGACGCGCAGCCAGCGCGCCAGTTCCTTCTGCACGAGGTCGCCGAAGCGCTCCGGAGTACCGCCTGCCGGCGCCATGCCTTGTCTTGCGAGAAGCTCGCGGATCTCGTTCTGTTTCAGCAGCGCATTCATCTCCGCGTTTACCCTGGCGATGGCCGCCTGCGGCGTCCCGGCCGGCGCGAACACGCCATACCATGTCTCCACCTCGAGGTCTGCGAGGCCCAATTCCTTGAGCGTAGGCACCTCGGAAAACGCCTGCGATCGCTCCGCGCTCATCACGGCCAGCATCCGCAGCTTCCCGCTCTGAACATACGGGGCCGCTGTTTGCAAAGACACGATCATGGCCTGCACGTGCCCGCCCACCAAGTCGGCCAGGGCTCCGCCCGATCCCTTGTACGGAACGTGCACTAGGTCGATGCGCGCGTCGAGCTTGAGCAACTCCATCGCGAGATGCTGCGGACCCCCGTTTCCGGGAGAAGAGTAATAAAGCTTGCCCGGCTGGCCGCGCGCAAGCTCGAGAAATTCGCGCATCGACCTGGCCGGTAATCCTTGCGTGACGATCACCGCCATCGTGCTGGTGGCAAGCAATATGATCGGCGCAAAGCTTTTTATGGGGTCGAAAGGGAGCTTCTGGTTGATCGCGGGATTGGTGCCGAAGGAGGTCGCAGTGCACAGCAGCGTATAGCCGTCGGGCGCGGATTTCGCGACGAAGTCGGTTCCTATATTGCCTGAAGCGCCCGCGCGGTTATCGGTGACGACCGCGACCTTCCAGCGCTCGGCAAGTTTCGGTCCGAGAATCCGCGCGAGGATGTCCGCGCCCGTCCCCGGGGTATAGGGAACGACGATTTGAATCGTCCTAGCGGGCCACACGCCTGCATCCTGCGCGAAAGAAGCGGCAGAACTCAGACTCATAGCCAGTCCGAGGGTCCCCACGACACGTCGGCATGCCCTCTCACGCGATAGGATCATCGGTGCGTTTCATTCCTCGCGGCGGCGTCTACGGATTCATTATGCCCAAGAGACATCGGTTCCGTCTGCAGCCGGAACGGTTTTTCTTCGACCGGTCGCGTTGACCGGTTCGGTGTGGGGAATTAGAATACGCGCCTTCCTATTTCTCCGGCGACATGCTCGTAGGAGTCTCGAATCCCCGATAGCTCAGTTGGTAGAGCGACGGACTGTTAATCCGCAGGTCCCAGGTTCGAGCCCTGGTCGGGGAGCCACTTCGAATCAGCAACTTAACCTGAAAGTTGCTTTTCCTTGCGTTCCTCACCGTAGGGAAAACGTAGAACATTTCCTCCGTTCTCGCCTTGACCCGCTTCAATCCGCGACGCCGCGACGGCAAGATTCTCCGTCGCAAACTTCGCGTAGCGATCCACCATCACACGCGACTTCCAGCCGCCCAGGTCCTTCAGCTCGTCGCAGGAGGTTCCCGCCTGCCGATGCCAAGAGGCCCAGGTGTGCCGCAAGTCGTGGAAGCGGAAGTCCGCAAGCCCCGAGCGCTTCACCGCCTCAAGCCACGCACGTATTGCATACACCCCAACGGATCGGCTCTCCGCGATACGTGAAGCAGTAACGGGGATGCTTTCCCTTCTCAACTTCCAGAACAGCGACCGCATCCCGATTCAACGGTACGCCTCGCGGCGTTCCATTCTTGGTGCTGTTGAGCCACGCGGTCCTGCGTTCCAGATCCAGGCGACCCCACCCCGGTGCCTGACCAAGCACCAGGCTGCGGCGTATTTGGGGATTCGATAGGTCCGCGAGTGCGCAGGTCGAATAGGAGGCGACTGCCAAAGCCAATACAAGGCGAAGGTACATGATGGTATCTCCTATGCGGCTCAACGCAGCATATACGGACCGTGGAAGGTTACCCCTTCCGAATCCGCTTCGCTCGGCGCGCCGGGCTTGTCAAAACGCGCACCGCAGCCCTTTTCAATTCATACCCAATTAGGTATAATCCGCCCGATGCGAGAGCATAGACCCAGGGAAGAGAAGCCGCTTCACTGGGTCGGTTCCGCGAAGAAGGACTTGCTCGGTTTCCCCGAGCAGGTGATGGACGACGTGGGCTTTGCCTTGGGCGTGGTCCAGTACGGAGGCCATCCGCCCTCGGCCAAGCCTTGGAAGGGGCTCGGGCCCGGCGTGCTTGAGATCGTCGAGAACGACGGATCGGGGACCTACCGGGCGGTGTACACGGTGCGCTTTCGCAAGGCGGTGTACGTGCTGCACGCTTTTCAGAAAAAGTCGCCTTCGGGCATCCGGACGGCGCGAACCGACGTCAAGCTCGTTGCGACGCGGCTCTCGGACGCAATGCGAGACTATGAGGAACGTTATGGCAAAGAAACGGGTTGAAGTGGAAACGGGAAGCGGTGATGTGTTCACCGATCTTGGCTACGCCGACGCAAAAGAGCGCCGGCTGAAGGTGCGTCTCGCGCTGGAGGTGAACCAAGTCCTCGAAAAACGCGGACTGCCCCAGGCGCAGGCAGCGAAGCTTCTCGGACTCCGCCAGCCGCACGTGTCGGACCTCGTTCGCTACCGGCTCAGCCGGTTCTCGGTCGAGCGCCTGATGGAATTTCTGACCCTGCTCGGCAAGGACGTGGAGATTCGGATCACGCAAAGGCCCGCGCGAAGATCCTCATCGTCGGTGCGCGTGCATCACGTCGCATAACGGCCAAAAAGGTGTCGTACGGCGTATGGATTCGGGGTATGACCCCGATTTTTACGGTTTTTGGAGTAAACCGCGCGCCTCCAGAACCCGGCTCAACGCGCGGATCGCCGGCGATTCAGCCTCGGCGCTGCGGAATATGAAGCTGACCGGCGGTAACTGCCCCTTCGGTTCGATGCGCAGCTCCGAGATCAGCCCGCGCTCGCGCGCGGTGCGCGCGAGGGATGAAGGCACCGCGCTGATACCATGCCCGGCTGCTACCAGCTCAATGTTGGTCACCGGGGGCATCGACTCGATCCAGGGCCTGGGTGGAACGAGACCTTGCGAAACGAAGGCGCTGCGGATCGCCTCCTCGACGACCGAAGGCGCCTGAGGAAGGATCCATCGCTCCTCGACGACATTGCGCCAAGACACGCGCCGGCGTCTCGCGAGCGGATGATCGACGGCGGCCACGACGGCGAGCCCCTCCTTGAAAAGCGGTTTCATCGTCATCGCCCCAGCCGGCTGGAATTGCACCAGGTCAGATGACACCGCCACCAGGAGCGCGTCGAGCTCGCCACTCCTGAATAGCTCGAACATCTGCGGGCCTCTGCCTTCCCACAGAGACACCGACGCCTCGTCGCCATGCTTCCGCAGCGTCCAAAGCAGGCGCGGCACCAGGGTCACGGTGAGGAACGAGTTCACCCCCATCCGAATCATGACGCGCCGCTCGGCATGGAGCGCCCCGCGCCGCACGTGCCGCAGGCCGTTCAGGAGCAGCGTCGCGCCTTCCAGGATCGCTTGGCCTCGGGGCGTCACCGCCACGCCTGAAGGCGAGCGCCCGAAGAGACGAAAGCCGAAGCTCGACTCGATCTCGACAAGCGCCTTGCTGATAGCCGGCTGACTCAGGTTCATCGATTTCGCGGTCTTGTGGAGGCTGCCGGTCGCACCCAGCGACCGGATAAGCTCCAAGTGGCGAAACCGCAGGCGGGAGATGAGGGCGTCTTCGGGATCGCGCATGGCGATAACCAATAGTGATCGGATAGTCACCATTATGCGCTACTCGGTTCTCGCCCGTCCTGGCTATCATGGGCGCGATCTGAAAAACGATCGACGAGGAGACGAGCATGGACACGATTCTGAACCTCATCTCAATGGTCGGCATATGGGGTTCGATCGCACTGCTCGCCTGGGGCGCGGCGCACGCTGGGGCAGATCTTTGCGCCGCCTGCCCAAGCACCCGAACCCCACTCCTCGCCGTTTAAAATCGAGGCCATCATGCCCGAGCGCCATCGTGATGGAGATACCGTGAGCTCACGCGGCGAGCCAGTACATCAGTATGGCTGAGGTTCATACCTAATCACGTTACGGAGACAGCAGATGAAAAGGCTCGCCAATGCAATGTTCGTCCTGGCCCTGTCGGCGCCGCTCCTTTGCCCGGCACTGGTCTTCGCCCAGAAGCAATGGCCGAGCAAGCCGCTGCGCATCGTCGTTCCTTTCCCTGCGGGCGGGGCCACCGACGTTTTCGCGCGCATGGTGGCGCCGCATCTCTCTGAGCGCATCGGCCAACCGGTGATTGTCGAGAACAGGCTCGGCGCCAATGGGACGATCGGGACCGAATCGGTAGCGCGAGCGCCGGCGGATGGCTACACGCTGCTCATGGGTACTCTTGTAACTCACAGCATCCAGCAAACGCTGCTCGCAAACCTGCGATACGACCCGGTGAAGGACTTCATCCCGATCGTCCAGGTCGCGTCGCAGGCGTACGTCGTTGTGGTCCGCCCCGGGTTCGCCGCGAATTCGCTTGCCGAGCTCACCGCCATGGCAAAGCAACAGCCCGGCAAGATCACTTACGCATCAGGGGCCACGGGGACAGCGGGACATCTTTTCGCCGAGCTCTACCGCGCGCGCGCCGGAATCGACATTGTCGCCGTGCAGTACAAGGGTTCAACGCCCGCGATGAACGACGTGCTGGGCGGACATGTGCCGTTTATCTTCGACGTGATCCTCACCACAATGCCCCACATCCGCTCGGGCAAGCTCAGGCCGCTGGCCGTCACGAGCGCGCAGCGCTCGCCGCTGCTGCCGGATGTGCCCACCGTTGCCGAACAGGGCTTCCCCGGCTA
>Ga0066684_10000471_pt1 | contig 13875 bp, 9 predicted proteins | sample GraSoiAngelo_133_FD_62301 | JGI IMG/M metagenome (GOLD analysis project Ga0066684, IMG submission 62301) | Grasslands soil microbial communities from the Angelo Coastal Reserve, California, USA - 14_0929_05_20cm | ecosystem: Environmental > Terrestrial > Soil > Grasslands | place: USA... | reverse complement strand
GCGTCGCCCAGCTTCATCTGCGAGGCAATCGATTGCGGATTTGCGCGAGCGGCGTTCTCGAATTCGATCGCGGCCTCCGCGTACCGCTTCGCCGTCAGAAAGCGCTCACCGCGCGTGAAGAACCGCTCGAACGACTGCCGGGAACAGCCGGCGGCAGCGATGGCGACGATGATGAGTGACACAATCCGCGTGCGCATGCAATTTACTCCGGAAGATGTCGCGTGAGGACCGGATACAGCGCGCGGATGAATGCCGGAAGATCTGCTGCGCGCGTCGCGCCCACGATGATCGGCGCCGTGACTCGGACGAGCGCGCCGTCGCTGCGGTGAAGCGTCAGCGCGTCGTGAACGAGCATCAGCCGGTTCCGGTACTCACTCGCGATCGTGCGGCCGTGACTCTGATACCAGTAGTAGACGAGATCCTGTTCCCCGTTCTTCCTCGCGATGTTGCGGTTGACCTCGATGTCACGCCCTGGTCCAATGCGGATTCGCTCGCGCCGCCGGTCGACCCATTCCCACCCGGTGCCGGGGAGGCAATTGAGCGGCGAGTGGATCGTGTGACCGGTGCGTTGCGTCGCGTAGTACGCGACGAAGAGGTCCACGGGAATCGCATCGCGCGTATACCTTCGCATTGTGTACGTGTCGGCCTGCAGAACCGCCTCGATGTCGTGATCGAATCGGCCGAGATCCCGGCCGTGCCACTGGTCGATTCGCATCGGCAGGGCATTGAGCCCTGACGCGTCCGGCACGAGGTCCGCTGCAGATACGACGCGCAGAAATGCTCCAACGGCAAGCATCAGCGCGGCCACGATGGCCAATCGCCGCGCCATCATGCCGTCTCCAGGCGTCGCCGAGCGGCGCGGCGGACGCGGGACCCGAGCGTCTTCTCCAGCAACCAGACGGCTGCCAGCGCCAACATGAAGACAATCCAGCCGGACGTCGCGTGAATCGCGCCACTTGCCGCGACCGGACCAAAGCGTGACGCCGCCAGACCTGTCGCGGCGATTCTGACGCCGTTCAGCACGATGGCAATAGGGAGGGCAGCACACGTGAGGAGGACGCGCTGCCATGGCGGCACATCCGAAAAGTACCCGACGAGCGCGGCGACGCTCAGCAACGCCATCAACGATCGGATCCCGCTGCACGCGTCGTTCACCTCGAGTGTGATCGCCGGCAGCGTCAGGATGTTTCCGTCGCGCAGCACTGGTACGTCAGCAGCGCGCAGCAACTCCTCGCCCATCCGTGATGCGACCAACTGCAGCGACACCGTCGCGCGGTCGAAGACGATTGCGGGAAGCGGAATCATGAACACGAGGAACGCGAGCGGAAAAGCCAGGACGCGGAGGTATTGCGACCCGAAGACGTACAGCACGGTGCCCGCAACCACGCCGAGCAGCGAAATGCGTGTGAGGAAGAGCTCGGCTCCGAGCGAGCCGAGCACATAAATGGCCAAGCTGACGACGATCACGACGAGCCCGAATCCCGACGGCCGTGAGGTGGTCCGCCGCAGCCGATCGCGCTGCTGCCACACAAGGAACAGTGCGATCGGAGCGACGACGAATCCATGCGAATAAGTCGGATCGGCCGCCCACTGCTGTACGAGCTTGAGAAGTACTCCGGCGTAGAGCAATCCCGCCGAGAATACCCAGGCGCCGATGCCGATCATGTGCCTAGTCTCGCTGCTTCCGCGCGCGGCGACGGGCGAAGAGGACGCTCCCGAGACCAGTGCCGATCAGCAACAGGCTGGCCGGTTCCGGATTCGCTGCCAGAGGACGCGCGGCCGCAGCTGTCCCGGTGACGCTGCCACCGGGCGCAGTATTCGGAGGCGCATCAGCAGTGGCATCGTCATGTCCGTGCGACGAGGCCTCGCCCTCTGCCGGCGAATCTTGATGGTCGTCCGCTTCGTGCGGCCGTACCGGAGCCACCGACGATCCTGGTCCCGTCGTTCCGCCATGATCAGCCGAGCCGCCACCCGCTGACGATGCTGCAGGCGCTGCAGGCGTTGCAGGCGCTGCAGGCGTTGCAGGCGCTGCAGGCGCTGCAGGCGTTGCAGGTGCCGTGGCCCCCGGGCCGGCTGCATTAGCGCTCGGGGAGGTGGCGACCGCTGACGTGGATGTGTGCGCGGCCGGCACCGTCGTGCCGCCGCCCGCGAAGAAGATGCCGCCGTACGCGCCGCGGGAACTGCCGCGGAACGGGTTCCGATCGCTGACGAACTGCACGTGGCCGTCGCGCGAAACCTCGCAGACAGCGGTGGCGAAACGCGACGAATCTTCGTCGCGCGAGCCGCCATGCCGCGAGCTGCCACTCCGTTTCTCGCCGGCTGAGGCGGTCGTGACCAGCGCGACCGATAATGCCAGTCCCGTTACTCCTGCGATGAAGTCTCGATGCGTCAACATAGTCGCCTTTCTGCTCGGCCGTCGTGCCACTTAGTGGAAGCGGCGTTCCACCGCTGAGCCCACTTCCGGGCCGTCGCGAGGGTCATCCGCAAAGTTGAAGCCAGCCGCTGACGCCGTGGTCGATGTGAGGACGCGGCCGCGCGACGATAGACGGCGCATACGGCGACGCCGGCAGCTCAAGTACATCGCGTCCTTCATGCGTGAGCCTGTTAACGGCCGACAGCCGGTTGAGCCTGTCGAAGATCGTGGACCGACGCGCCTTCCCGGCCGACAAGATATAGGTTCGCGACGCCGTCATAGGAGATGTGCTCCACGACCTGAAAGTGCGTAATCCCGCGCGCGATGCCAAGAAACCGATGTCGGTCGGTGTCGACGACGTTCACCTCGATCGCGTAAAGGCCGCGCGTCAGGTTCGCGTCGAACGTGAAGCTGAACGTACGCAGGTCGCCGCGGCGCGCGCGGATCGGCGGCACGCCGACGAAGTCCGAGCTCGCGCCGTATACGTATCGTTCGATAGCCAGATCCCACACGACCACGCCGACTGTCGCCTGCAACACGTCACTGCGGAATTCGATCTTGACGTCGAGATTCAGCTGCTCGCCCGGAACGACGTCGAACAGGTAATCGGGGCGCTCTGTATCGTTGCGACGGAGCCGAGCGGTGATCGCCACGTCCTGCTCGTCGCTGGCGCGGCTGCCGCTGCAATACTCCGCGATCACCTCCGCGGGCGCTCCCAGCCGGACCGGCTCGCCCTGATCGAGGAGCAACACTTTGTTGCACAATTGCGCGACAGCGGGCAGATGGTGCGACACGAATACGATCGCGACGCCATCGTCGCGGAAGCGCTTCATGCGCGCCTGACACTTTTCCTGGAACGCCAGGTCGCCGACCGACAGCACTTCGTCGATGAGCAACACGTCGGGGTTCAGGTGGGCCGCGATCGAAAATCCCAGCCGCGCGTTCATCCCGCTCGAGTAGCGCTTCACCTGCGTGTCGACGAACCGCTCGATTCCAGCGAACTCGATAATGTCGTCGAAGCGCGCGGTGATTTCCGTCCGCCGCATACCCATGATCGCGCCCTGCAGATACACGTTTTCGCGTCCTGTCAAATCGGGGTGAAACCCTGCGGCGATCTCGATGAGCGCTCCGGAGCGCCCGATGACAGTGCACGATCCACGCGTCGGTTTGAGGATGCGCGTCAGCAGCTTCAATATCGTGGACTTGCCCGCGCCGTTGCGGCCGACGATGCCGAGCGCTTCGCCGGCGTGCACCTCGAAGTCGATGCCCTTCAATGCCCAGAACACGTTGTCGTCAACCTGGCGGCTCCGACCGAAGGCGCGCCGCACCAGCGACGGTAGCAAATCGCGAAGCGAGTCGTGACGTTGCCCGCGACGGAACGCCTTCCAGACACCGTTAAACAGGACCCGTCGCGTCGACATGGTCAGATGTTCTCCGCGAAGCGGAACTCGCAGCGGTGAAACAGCAGCCACGCCGCGGGAAGGAGGATCAGAGTCAATGCGGTGGTCCATCCGAAGGCGATCGGCTCCGGCGTCGTGCCGTACAAGAGCACGCTGCGGTAGGCCTCGACGATGCCGGTCATCGGATTCGCGCGAATCAGCGCGCCGGCCCAGCCGCCGATGCCATCGACGGGGTAGACGACCGCGCTCGCGAACATCCAGACGGTCAGGAACACATCGAAGAGATACTTGACGTCGCGGTAGAAGAGGTTGGCCATCGCGAGGAGGAGAGCGAGCGCAGCCGTGAACATCGCGTGGATCGCGACGATCGTCGGGAGCAGGAGGATTGCCGCCGTTGGCGCGACGCCGTAGTAGATCATCATCGCTACGAGCGCCGTGGCCGCGACCGCGTAATCGACGAACGACACCGCGACGGCCGAGAACGGAAAGATCTCGCGCGGGAAGTACACCTTGGTGACGAGATTCGTGTTGGTCGTGAGCGACGTCACCGAAAATCGGAGCGCCGACGCCGTGAAATTCCAGACGAGCAGTCCGCAGAACGCGAACAGGGGGTACGGTACGCGGGTCTGCACGGGTGCCACGCGCATGAACACCACCGAGAAGATGGCAGTGTTCATCAGCGGCATCAGCACCGCCCACGCGAAGCCCATCGCCGTCTGTTTGTAGCGCAGCAATAGATCGCGCGCCGTCAACTGATACAACAGCTCGCGGAAATCCAACTGCTCGTGCACCATTTCACGAAGATCATCGCGCAGCATGAGTCTTGCTGAGCCTTTCTGCAATCGCCGATCCACTGCGAACGCGCCGGCGCCGCCAGCATTCGACCATCAGACCGGCGAACTGCAGCAGCCGCAACTCCTCGTTGAGCGCCGTCAGCGCGTCGCGACTGCAGCGTGTGCGCAACCACCGCCACAGCTGCGCGAGCGCCTCGCGGTACAGGAATCGAGGCACGCCTGCGACGCGCGGAACCTGTGCGAGGTCCACATCGGGATAAAGATCGTCCATCATCAATGCGCGCGTCTTCCCGTGCCAGAAGAACCATTGCCGGAAGTACTGGCGCGTCAGCCGCTGCGCCGGCACGTAATGCCGCACGATCAGGTTCGGGTCGTAGTACCCTGCGTACAGGTTGAAGCGGCGCAGCCGCATGAAAATCTCGTGATCCTCGCCGGAAATCAGCGTGTTGTTCACTTTGCCGAGGTCGGTACGCCAGCCGCCGATGGTGAGCAGCGCCGTGCGTGAGAATGCCAGGTTCGCGCCGATCGGCAGCCACTGCTTCCGGTTTTCGGCGACGTAGTCGATCGGCCGATCGCCATAATCGATGATCGCGATCGGCCCCCAGATGTGCTTCGCTTTCGCAGTGAGCAGCTCGGGCGGCGGCAAGCGGGCCCAGCGGGGAAGCACCTTCCCGCATACGAACGTCACGTCGCGCGCGCGAAAATCTTCTACGATGCGATGCAGCCAGTCGGCGCTCGGGATGACATCATCGTCGGTGAGCGCGAGGATGTCGCCGCCGGCGTGCGACAGCCCGTGGTTCAGCGCGAAGCTCTTACCCTGCTGGCGCTCGTGGAGGAGGACGATCGGAAAGCGTCCCCACGCCAATTCGGCGATGACGAGCGCAGTGTTGTCGGTCGAGTTGTTGTCGACGACGATGATTTCGACCGAGCAGTCCGACGGCGATTGCATCGCCTGCATCGCAGCGAGCGTTTCACGCAGCAGCTGCGCGCGGTTATACGTGCAGACGAGCACGGTGACCGAAGAGACGTTCACAAGGCGCCCTTTGCCGGTGGCGTCATCGGGCGCGCCATCACAAGGCGCCATCGCCATGCGGCGTATCCCGCGGCGAATGCGACATCGATCGCCCGCTCAATCGCACCGGTCAGGTTGCCGGCAACCGCGGCTGCAATCGCACCGATCCCAGCGCTCGCGCCCCGTCTGAAAAGGTACAGCGGAACCCCAAGGACTGTGCGGCCGCGCGGCGGCTGCTCAGCGTCCATCGCGGCGTTCGTGATGCCCGACCAGAAGTACCACGACAGGTAATATCCGACGCGCATCCGATCCACCGGGACCCAGTGGCGCACTCGTACGTCTGGACGATACACCGCGCGTAGACCGGCATCCTGTACGCGGCGGCACAACTCGTGATCCTCTCCGCCCAGCAGCGTGCCGCGCAGCTTTCCAAGATGCGGCGCGAACCCGCCGACGCGCACGAACACGTCACGCCGCACGGCAAGGTTTGCGCCGAGCACGGTGCGGGGTCCGAGGTCGATCGTGTCGACGCCGTAATTCAGGAGGGCGAGCGGCGCTGTGAGCCTGCCGCAGTTTTCCGCCGGCAGCCGCAGCCATGCCGGCGGACGCCGTTCCCACCTTGGCTCGACAGGACCGCCGACGAGCGCCGTCAGCTGGTCGGCCATCGCTCTGCGTATCGAGTCGAGCCATGTCGGCGCGACGTTCACGTCGTCATCGGTGAACGCGAGCACGTCGCCTTTCGCCACCCGTACCGCTGCGGCGACCGCGTACGATTTGCCCGGGACCGGCTCCTCGACATACACAAGCGGCACGGCGGAACCGCGTGCGTGGCGCGCGACGACGGCTGGAGTGCCGTCGATCGATCCGTTGTTGACGACAACGATCTCGTCGCCAGGGATAAACGCCTGGCGCGCGAGATGCGTGAGACAGTCGTCCAGCAGGTTGCAGCGGTTGTGCGTGGCGATGATGACGCTGATGCTCATAGGCGAGTGCCCGATAGGATGTGCAACCGGCCCAGCCACGCTTCGCGGATGTACCCGCCAAACCACACCACCCGCAACGCGGCGGCGAACCCCGAGGGCCGATCGCCGCTAATCACATACCGAACAGCGCGCCATGCGTTGACGGCGGTCTCGCGCCAGAGATATCGCGGGACCCTGAACAGCCGCGCAACCGCGGGCGGATATGACGACTCCACCCGCGCGACCGCGCGGCCATTCTGATAGAGCCATCGCGAGAAATAGCGCCGTCTCAGCCGCTCTTGCGGCACCCAATGCCGCACAATCGCCGCCGGCTCGTACACGCCGCGACAGCCGGCGTGGACCATCCGGAGAAAGAACTCGTGGTCCTCTCCGGTTCGCAACGTACCGTCGAGGCTCCCGAGGTCCGTTCTGAGACCACCGATCCTCTGAATCACTTCAGATCGCACGGCGGTATTGCCACCGAGCGCCATCACGTTGCTGCTGCCGTTTGCGCCGATGGAAAGACGCGCTTCGCCATTGTCGAAGACTGACAACGCGCCGTAGAGCTGGCGCGACAACCAGCGTGGCGGATCGATTTCCCACCGCGGCAGAATGCGGCCCGTCACGAAATCGCAGTTCGTTTCGGCGACGGCGTGGGCTAGGCATTCAATCCAGCGCGCCTCCGGCACGACGTCGTCATCCGTAAAGGCGATGAGGTCGCCGCGCGCCCATTGCACGGCCGCGTTGACCGCGTTCGATTTACCCGGATCCGGAACGTACAAATACCGGACGGCTGGGACGTCCGAGCGCCGGGCAGCCGCCTCGACCACACGACGTGAGTCGTCAGTCGATCCGTTGTCTCCGACGATGATTTCGAGCCGCTCGACGGGCCAGGACTGCGCGCAAAGCGCATCGAGCGTCTGCGCCAGCAACGATGCGCGGTTGCGCGTGGCGACGACGACCGACACGAACGCGGGCATCATGGTTGGTGAATCGTCCGGTTGTTTCGCGGCGCGGCGATGTTGCGGCGAGCGCGTCGGCCAGGGTCATAGTTCGTGCAATCGATGACTGATAAACGACACAGCAGTTCTTTCGGCAGCCTCACGATCCCGTCCTGCCGAGTCTTACTGCAAATCTCTTGCTGAGCACTCCATGGACGAAGTCGATCGAACAGAAAACATAGGCCGCTGAGGGGAACGGCGGCGCAATGCCCGCTGTCCCATCAGTTTGCCGAACATCTTTACTGCTTGGGCACGATTTTACTGCTTGGGCACGATCGTTCGGTCGTTGGATACCGTCCCGGGTGCCGTCGTGAGATATTGCGACGGGCTCAACACGATCTGATCCAGTTGAACGCCGTCCTCCCGAACCTGAATGCGCATTGTGTGGCTGCCTGCCGTAGAGAACGTGACTGTCACCGGTTGTTGCAGCCAGTAGGCGGTGTTCTGCCATCCCCACCCGGACAGGCTACCGGCGGTGGAGTCGGTCGCCAGATTCACAAGCAATGCAGAAGCGCTGTTCAGCGGGTACACGGGCGCACCGTTCGTCGACGCATCGGAGAATTGCACCCACAACGAGTCGTTGAGCTTCGAGCTGCCGAGCGCCTGCAGCCGAAGCCATAGCGTGTACGGCGTTCCAGCGCTCGCGTTGAAGGTCACGTCGACGTAATCGGCCGGCGCCGCGAGGGCGCTGCTCGTGTTCGCCACACCGTTGTCTGGCGTCACGAGCTTCGTTCCGTTCGGTGACGCCGGATCGGACGCAATGGTCCAGGAGCCGTGGCGCGCCGCCGCCGCGATGTCGCTCGCATAAATCACGATGTTGCCGCTCGACGACGGCGGCGGTGGTGGTGGCGGTGGCGACGAGACGGTGCCGACGGAAATATTGTCAAACGTCGCCGTGTTCAACGTCGTGGTGTCGTGGCTGGTCACGATCAACCCGATGTTCGCGCTGGCCGGCGCGAAGGTCGTCGTGCCGAGTGCCGTCCACGTCGAGCCGTTCGCCGAGACGGACGCGCTCACGATCGTTCCGCTGCGCGAGAGCTTCAGCCATGCCGGCGGCGCTTGTGATCCGTACGTGATCAGCGTCGTCGCTGCCCCGGTCGATGACCGCGTCATGAACTCGATCGTCCCGCTCGGCGTCACGTCCAGAATCACGTGGGCCGCCGTTGCGGAGAGCGATTCGCGCATCATGACGCCAGCCTTCGCCCACGCGTGCGTGTTCTGCAGCGACGTGACACGCGCGACAACTTGGACGCTGCCGTTCATCGGCTGGAAGACATACCGGAACGCATCGCTCGTGCCCCAAATATCGGCGCCGGATCCGCTGACCGTGAATGTGCCGTTCGATGCCGAGGCGCTACCGGCGATGCCCGTCGAGCCGACGTCTTGCGTTGTCCATGGCGACGGCAGCGTTCCGCTGGGGGGCGGCGGCGGCGGCGGCGGCGGCGGTGGTGGGTTCGCTGCCGTGCCGGCCGTCGTGAATGACCAGATCGGCGATGTGCCGACTAGCGACGGGTTCACCGGTGTCGCATTCGTACGTGCGATCACTCTCCAGAAATACGTCGTGCCCGTCTGAAGCGGCGTCGACGGCGTCCACGAATACGTGCTCGGTGGACTGTTGACCAGTTGCGCCGGCACGTTGCCGACGAGCGTCATGTTCGACTGCGACGTCCCGAGGTACACGTCGTAGCTGACCGCGAACACGGTGATGTTCCACACGAGGCTCGACGTCGTTGCGACGGCGGTCGTGCCGGAGGCCGGGCTCGCGAGCGTCGGATCGTCCGGAGGCAGCGGCTTGAACGGTTCGAACCCGACCGTGTCGTTCCACATGAACGTCACGCGGTTCTTGAGCGCGTTGTAGATGGTGGGCTTCGTCGCCGCCGGTACGAAGTAGTCGATGTCGCGCTGCCATGCGGCCGCGTAATTCGACGACGCATTGCTCGCGACCGTCGACGTGACCAGCGTCTTCATGTGCGTCAGGCCACTGTGCTTACGCTGCTTCATTGGAACGCCGGCCGCGTACAACTTGTCGAAGTTCGCGTGGCTGATCCAGAACTCCGGCCACTTTCGATTCAAGTACTCGTTCGGTTCGATGATGAGGCGGACCGGAACTCCTGCATGAAACCGGTTGAGCAGTGCCTGCGTGATGTTGTCGACCGTCAGCCGATAGATGACGAACTGGATTAGCGAAGATTCGTTGTCGATCTCCTGTACGAGCCGGTCGTTGAACTTCGGCCCCTGTCCCCAGACGATGTCCGGCACGTCGGTGAAGTTGTCGGGCTCGAGGCGCCGTGTGTCGATGACCATCGGCGTCGGATTCGGATAGAGAGTCCGGTAGTCGGAACAGTTGCCAGTCGGCTCCGCCGTACAGGCATCGTTCCAGTTCTTGAAGTAGGGTGGGTTGCCGGCGATGCTCTCGGGTTCGGGAGTCGTGTCGTTCCAGAATCGATCGAACTTCGTCTTGAGGGCATTGACGATCACCGGATCGTCCGTAAAGAGCACCGTCTCGTCCTTGTAGTCGACCGACGACGCCGGCGCGAGCTCGAAGGGCGTGTAGTTCGCTGATCCGAACGACACGGTGTTCTGGCCGACGAAGATCGATGCCTTCCAGTGATCGATCTCCGGGTACCAAATCGGATTGAACCGCAGGCGAATGGGAAGTCCTTGGCTGGCGAGCCAATAGAACTCATTCTTGGTGCGCGGATCGATCTCGAAAATGGATCCGCGGTCTCCGAGGAGGCGGACGGGAACGCCAGACTTGTACTTATTGATCAGCGCGATCGAGATCGCGTGCTCGGTGAGGTACCAGCACGACAGGTCCACGCGCACCGTCTCCGCGTTGATTTTCTGTACGAGGATGTTTGCGACGTTATCGACGGCTGGAAAGTAAATCTGATCGGCGGCAGCTGCGGTTGATGCGACCGTCGCGCAAAACAGAACTCCGAGCAGCGTTCGCCAGGATCCAAGGCGACCTGCGGTTGGGCGGATGATCGGTCCCACGAGTACGCCTCCACATATGCCCGACCGGCGTTCCGCCCCGTGCGCCGGTCAGGCGTTGTGGCCTCGTTCCTCCTGCCGGGCCGTTACGTCATGGCTTCGGCACGATAGTCGAGTCGGAGGTCGGAGCGCCGGGTGCGGTATTCAGATACGTCGTGGGACTGAGCACAATTTGATCCAGCTGAACACCATCCTCGCGCACCTGTATGCGAAGCGTATGCGTACCGCTCGTCGCAAACGTCACCGTCGTGGCCTGTGAGAGCCAGTACGCGCCGTTCTGCCATCCCCAGTTGTGCAGACTGACCGCGGATGTGTCAGTCGCAAGATTCACGAGCAAGCCCGACGTCGAGCTCAACGGGTACGCTTGCGCACCGTTTGCGATCGCGTCCGAGTACTGCACCCACACGGAATCGTTGAATTTGTTGTCGTTCAACGCTTTCATCCGCAGCCACAGCGCATATGGCGTGGCCGCTTGAGCCGTGAAAGTGACGTCGATGTAGTCCACCGGCGCTGCGAGCGGAGCACTCGTCGTTGCCCAGCCGTTGTCCGGTGTCACGAGCTTGGTTGAATTTGGCGACGTCGGATCGTTCGCCGTTGTCCACGATCCATGGAGCGCATCCGGCGAGAGATCTGTCGCGTAGATCACCACATCAGTTACGGTAGCTGAAGCAGAAGTCGTAAAGGACCACACTGGTCCCGTGGTCGTCGTACTGCCACTGTGAGCAACGATCTGCCAGAAGTACGTCGTTCCGCTGGAAAGGCTCGACGGCGAGTACGCCGCTGCCGACTGTGCTGTGGCCGCTGGAGCGGGCGGGTTTGTCGTGCCGAAATTTACGTCGTACGTCGTCGCGCCGGCTGAGCTCCACGTCAGCGTTGTGTTGAGAGCGACGTTGAGGGCGCCATCGGCCGGATGCGGTGAATTGGGCACGGCTGGCGGAGTTGCTGCGGCTGTCGTGAACGACCACACAGGTCCCGCCGTTGTCCCCGCTGCGTTGCGCGCCACGATCTGCCAGAAGTACGTCGTGCCGTTTGCGAGCGGCGCCGGCGTATATGTCGCAGCGGCCTGATTGGTCGCGACGGCTGGTGGTGGATTGTTCATGCCAAAGGCAACGTCGTAGCTCGTCGCGCCGCTCGACGTCCACGAGAGCGTCGGCGTCGTGCTCACACCCGTCGCCGCCGAAGGCGGCGTCGGCGCCGCGGGCGCCGTCGGCGGCTGCGCCGCGGCGACGGTCGTAAACGTCCACTCAGGGCCTTGGACCGCGCCGCCGCTGTTGTGCGCGACGATCTGCCAGAAATACGTCGTGCCCGCAGCGAGACCCGCCGGTGTGTAGGACGCGGTCGACAGAGCGGTCGCGACCTGCGACGGCGGATCGCTCGACCCGAAGAGCACGTCGTACGAAGTCGCGCCGCTGGACGACCACGTCAGGGTCACGTCGGTTGCGACGTTCGTGGCTCCGGTCGCTGGGTTGGGTGCCGTCGGCGTAGCAGGGGGTGTGGTCGCGGTCGTGAACGACCACACGGGTCCGGTCGTCGCGCCGCCTGAATTGCGCGCGACGACCTGCCAGAAATAGGTCGTGCCGTTCGCAAGGCTCGTCGGCGAGTACGACGCCGTGGAGATCCCGCTGACCACCTGCGGCGGCGGGTTGCTGGTGCCGAAGTTGACATCGTAGCTCGTTGCGCCTGTGGTGCTCCACGTCAGCGTCGCATTGGTCCCGACGCCCGTCGCGCCGTTCGCCGGCGCGGGCGAGAAGGGCGCTGTCGGTGCGCTCGGCGCCTTCGGCACAATCGTCGAATCGTTGCTCACCGACCCGGGAGAATTGGTGGCGAACGTCGTCGGGCTGATGACGATCTGATCGATTTCCGCGCCGTCTTCGCGAATCTGAACGCGCAGTGTGTGCGCTCCGCTGTTCTGGAAGAACACGTCTCCGGTGTCGGCGAGCCAGTAGGCATTGCGCTGCCAGCCCCAGCCGAAGCTTTGGCAAGCGGAGCACGTCCACAGATTCACCAACAGTCCGCCCGTGGTGCCGATTTGGTATACCGGTGTTCCGGTCACGTCCGTGCTGTCGGAGAACTGCACGAACACCGAATCGTTCCATTTCAGGTCATTGATCGCGTGAATACGCAGCCACACGCGATAACGCGTCCCGGCAGGAGCGACGAACGACACGTCGAAGTAGTTCTGAGGCACCGCGAGCGGGTTCGCCAACGCAGCGACGCCGTTGTCGGGATTCGTCAACTTGACGCCGTCGGCGGCCGTCGGATCGGCGGCCTTGGCCCACGTGCCGTGAAGCGCATTCACGTCGGAGGCATAAATCACGACGTCGGACGCGGTCGTCGATCCGTTCGCGGCACCGGTCGTGAATGACCAGACCGGACCCGGAGTGCTTCCACCGCTCGTCACCGAGGTGACTCGCCAAAAATAGGTCGTCTTGCTGGCGAGTGAACCGGTCACGTACGACGACGAGGACAGGCCCGTGGCGATCGTGGGCGGCGGATTCGCCACGCCGAAGGCGACGTTGTACGTCGTCCCGACGCCGCCAGGCGCCCACCCGAGTGTCGGCGTCGTGCTGACGGCAGTTGCGCCGTCCGATGGCGCGGGACTCGTTGGCGCCGCCGGCGGGCCGGCGGCGCCCGCCGTCGTGAAGGTGAACACCGACGACACGCCGACGAGCGCGGGGTTCACCGGCGTCGCGTTCGTTCGCGCGACGACTTTCCAAAAGTACGTCGTTCCGGGTTGCAGCGCACTCGCCGGTGTGAACGAATACGTGCTCGGCGGGCTGTTCACCATCTGCGCGGGCACGTTGCCGATGCGCGTCATGTTCGACGGCGCCGTGCCGAGATACACGTCGTAGCTGACCGCGAACGGCGTCAGGTTCCAGACGAGTGATGTGGTCGTCGGCACGTTGGTCGCGTTCGACGAAGGTGAGGCGAGCGTCGGCGTATCGGGCGGCTGCGGCGTGAAATCCCCGAATCCCGAATTGGTCCACATGAACTGGAACCGGTCCGCCATGGCCTGATAGATCAAGGGCTTGGTGGCCGCCGGCACGAAGTAATCGTGGTCGCGCTGCCACGCCGCGGCGAGGTTCGATGATGCGTTGGTCGCCACCGTCGAGGTGACGAGCATCTTCATGTGCGTGAGGCCATTGTGGACACGTTGTTTGATTTGGACACCCGCCGCCCACAACTTGTCCATGTTCGCGTGCGTGAGCCAGAACTCCGGCCACTTCCGGTTCAAGTACTCGTTCGGCTCCATGATGATTCGCACGGGAACACCGGAGGTGAACCTGTTGAGCAGCGCG
>Ga0066684_10000469_pt1 | contig 13892 bp, 12 predicted proteins | sample GraSoiAngelo_133_FD_62301 | JGI IMG/M metagenome (GOLD analysis project Ga0066684, IMG submission 62301) | Grasslands soil microbial communities from the Angelo Coastal Reserve, California, USA - 14_0929_05_20cm | ecosystem: Environmental > Terrestrial > Soil > Grasslands | place: USA... | reverse complement strand
GCTTCGGAGGTTTCGATCCCGAGATTCTGCGACAACCCAAATGGCGAAAGCCCGTAAACGATTCCAAAATTCACTACCTTGGCCTGGCGACGATGCTCGGGGGTGACCATGAGCGGTGGCACACCAAACACCTGCGAGGCAGTCAGCGTATGAATGTCGTCGCCGCGACGGAATGCCTCGACCAACAGACGATCCTGTGAGAAATGGGCCAGCAAGCGCAACTCGATTTGCGAATAATCCGCGGCCAGGATCACGTGTCCCTTTTCCGCCGTGAACGCGGCGCGAATTTCCCTTCCCAGTTCAGTACGAATGGGAATGTTCTGCAGATTGGGATTGGCGGATGATAGCCTGCCGGTTGCCGTTCCTGTTTGGCTGAAAGTTGTGTGCAGGCGTCCAGTGCTTGAGTTGAGCAGCGCGGGCAGAGCGTCCACATAAGTGGATTTCAGCTTAGCCAATTGGCGATATTCGAGCACCAGGCGCGGCACTTCGTGATTAGCTGCCAACGCTTCGAGCACATCGACGGCGGTGGAAATTGTCTTGCCTTTTCCGTACTTCACCGGCTTGGGCAGATTGAGCTTGTTGAAAAGCACATCCCCAAGCTGGCGGGGCGAATTGATATTGAAGTCGCATCCAGCCTGTTCGTAAATTTCGCGCGCTTTGATTTCAACCTCGTGCTCCAGCCGCGACGACATCTCCGAAAGCGCCTTGCGATCTATCTTCACTCCCGATTGCTCTATGCGCGCCAGTACCGGAACCAGCGGTAGATCGATCTCTTCATAGACCTTCAGCAGCCCACATTCCTCAACTTCCTGGCGAAGAGTGCTTGCGAGCCGGCCAGTGATATCTGCGGCCTCCGCTACGTTGCCGCTCAACTTTAAACTGAACCGCCGCAAGGCAACGTCGGGCAGCCGATGCGATGAGTAAGTCGGATCGAGGAGATAGGAATACAGCATAGGATCATGCTGGACGCGGCGAAGAATAATTCCCTGCTGCTCGGCGAGGGAATGAATTACGGCTTTGTAGTCGTGAATTGCTTTGGGCAGTCTTTCGTCAGAAAGAATATCTCTAAGGCGGGATGCCATGGCCCCTTCTGCTGGGATGGTTAGAGCCTTTCCAGCCGTGGACGAAATGGCAATGCATCTGGCTGGCTTAGGCGGCGCGACTGTACTCGTGAGCGGAAGCATCTCTTCCGCTTCTCCCGCTTCTTCTTCTTCAGTCGGTGCAGGCTGGGCTTGAGAATCAATAGCCACGGCCAGCGCGCCACCTGGCGGAAGCGCGTCAAGTTCACCTTCAATATCCGCAGCAGACTTGGCTTCGCGGTACTCCGCCTCGGTCACCTCCACAACCGGAAGCAAATCCCTGAGCAACGATGTGAATTCCAGTTGTGTGAACAGCGCGCGCAGAGCCTGAATATCCGGCTCCCCAGCCTTCATTGCCTGAACATCCAGCTCGATCGGGACGTCGCAATCGATGGTCGCCAGTTTTTTGCTGATCAAAACTGCTTCGCGATTGTTTTGCAGAGACTCGCGATAGGTTCTTCTCTGAACCTCGGCGGCGTGGTCCAGAGCTGCTTCGACGGTTCCAAATTGCTTGATCAGTTCAACCGAACCCTTGTCGCCGATGCCTGGCGCTCCGGGGATATTGTCAATACTGTCGCCACGCAGCGCCATGACGTCTACCACGCGCTCGGGCGGGACACCAAGAATCTCCTCGACTTTTGCCGCGTCGCAGATCAGGTTGTCTTTCGGAGGGTTAAGCACCAGAACGCGATCATTAACGAGCTGCAACATGTCCTTATCGCTGGAGACGACGTACACCAAATAGGACTGCACTGCAGCTTTCTTCGCCAGCGTGCCAATAACGTCGTCGGCCTCATAGCCTCCGAGCTCGAGAATCGGAATTCGATAGGCTTCGAGCGCGCGGCGAATATAGGGAAGCTGCTGTGCCAGGTCACCGGGCATCTCGCTGCGATTTGCTTTGTAGCCTCGGTATTCAATCTCCTGGAAGGTCTGAGTCTTCAAATCGAATCGGCGCACACTCGTGATTTCGCCTGCCTGCCGATCGCGAAATGTTGGAGCAGCGACATCGAAAACTGCCGCCAGGTACTCTGGGGAGAAGTCATCGCGCAACTTGCGAAGCATGTTGACGAAAACGTATGTCGCTGCCGTGGGCAACCCGGTTTTCGTCGACATACCTCTCTGCCGCGCCATGGCATGGTAGGCGCGGAAGATGAATGACATGGCGTCGATCAGGAAGATGCGTCGTCCATCGGCCATGCTGAGACTGGGCTTCGGCGCAGACGGCTTTGGTTCTGCGGAAATGGCAGTTTTTTCGGCGACTGCAGATGATTTTCTTTGGGAAGGCAACAGTCAATTTTAACAGCCGCAGCAGAGGTGAATCAGTTAGACCTTCACAGGGCGGCCGTATTCAGTGTTGTAATGAAGTTCAATCACTCCGCAGGTGCCATGTTCGGGGGAATAGACCACGCACGTGTTAAAGGGACGCGAGTATACGTGCAGGCTGACGGCCCTTTCGTTAAACTCGCGCGGATTTAGCACCCTATGAACTGGCTCGTGCGGATCGACGGCACAGGGATTGGCCGAATTCATCTCGCACGTGTTGGAAGGCTCCAGGTGGCATTTTCCGGCATCGAGGTCCTGAGCGAGAACCCGAAAATTTTCTACTTGCAGCCTGCCGATGGGCACGGCCATCCAGCAATTCTGGTCGCGATGGTTGTGTACCGAGCTGATCTGCCCAACTTCCCAACAGATTGCGATCAACTCGTATAACGGCGTTTTATCGATAAGATTTCTAGTGTAATGCTGGCGATCCTAAGTCAAATAGGGACCAAGCGTTTCAGGCGAGACGGGTGTTCGTTTCAGAAAATCAAATATCTCGTCCACATGGCCGAATGCGGAGTCGGGAAATTTTCGCAGACCTGCGACGAATTCGTTGATCGGCACTTGCCTAGACAGAACCTGTGTACTCATGTTTCACCCCTGCCAGTATAGCTCCAATGTTATTCAAGAAACATGCAATCACCGTACGAATAGAACCGGTATCTCTGCTCAACCGCGCGCCGATAGGTGGCCAGCACTCGCTCAGTCCCCGCGAAAGCGCATACCAGCATCAGCAATGTCGATTGCGGCAGATGGAAATTGGTAAGCAACGCACCGGCCACACGAAACTTGTATCCGGGATAGATAAAGATGCTTGCTTCTCCCGCACCAGGGGACACTTTGCCTGATTCGCCTGCGGAATGCTCGACTGCACGCACGGTGGTGGTTCCGACCGCCACTATCCGGCGCTTCGAATCGAGGGCACGGTTGACCTTGTCCGCGGTTTCGGGGGAAATGACGTATGACTCAGAGTGCAATTTGTGATCTTCCACACGCTTAGCGCGCACCGGCTGAAAAGTGCCTAAGCCCACATGCAGAGTGATCTCGGCGGTTTCGATCCCGCGCCCGCGAATGCGGGCAAGAATCTCCGGGGTAAAGTGCAGGCCCGCGGTCGGGGCTGCGACCGACCCGCGTTCGCGTGCATAAACTGTCTGATAACGTTCCCGGTCTTCGGGATTGTCCTCTCGATCAATGTACGGGGGCAGAGGCACGTGCCCGAATCGTTCGAGTTGCTGGAAAAAGTCAGCAGAAGTATTGAACTGAATCCTGCGCTCGCCGAAGGCCCCGCGGCTTACGACTTCTGCCGATAGTTCCTGTTCAGGTCCGAAAAACAGCGTCTCTCCCACCCCAATTTTCCGTCCCGGACGGACCAGGCATTCCCATTCGTTAGGATCACGCGAGACCTGCCGTGTTAGCAGAACTTCGATCTGTCCCTTCAAGAACTCTCGCGCAGCGGGATTTCGCGGACCGACGGGCTGTGCCTTGGCGCCGCTTCGCCTGCCGTACAACCGTGCCGGAAAGACTCGTGTGTTGTTGAAAACTACCAGGTCATCCGGCCGCAGCAGCTCGGGAAAATCGCGGAAACAGCGATCCAACAGAGCTCCCGAAGTACGATTCAAGCGCAGCAGCCGTGAAGCTGCACGGTCAGCCAAAGGCTGCTGTGCGATCAATTCTGGGGGGAGATCGTAATTGAAGTCCGACAGAAGCACTGGGCAATTATAGGAGCCCGCAGCCGCGCCTCATTCCGGGGTAAACATCCCATGAATTTTTGTAAAACAGCGTTGAACCATGACGACGCGTGGGTTAACATAACGGCGAACCGGAATAAGGTCCTCCCCTCTATTCAGTTATGCCCACTGAGCGCCAGCATCGCCGCGAGATTGTTTCATTCGGCCGGGCACTGCACGAGCGTGGATACGTGGCCGCAATGGATGGAAATCTTTCGGTGCGAGTGGGTGAAAATCGCATCCTTGCGACGCCGACCGCCATGTGCAAGGGGATGATGCGCCCCCCAGACCTGGTCACTGTCGACATGCAAGGCCGGCGCCTTGCTGGCAGGCGCGACGTTTCCAGCGAAATTGCGATGCACCTGCTGATTTACCGCCTCCGCCCTGACATTCGGGGGATTGTGCACGCGCACCCGCCGACGGCTACGGGCTTTGCTGCAGCCGGAATGCCGCTGAATCAGCCGTTGGTCTGCGAAGTGGTGATTGGACTCGGATCGATTCCCTTGGCGAAGTACGGCACACCGGGCACACCAGAGCTTACCGAGGCACTCGAACCGCTGGTTCCGCAGTATGACGCAATCCTTATGTCAAATCATGGTGTAGTGGCATATGGTAGTGATCTTCACCATGCCTACATGAAGATGGAGACTGTGGAACACTTCGCGCAGATCGCTCTGGTCACGCATTTACTTGGGCAGCAGGAACCGCTGGGCAGCCAGGAGCTGGAAAAACTTCTTTTGGCCCGCAGCAAGTATCAGGGATCGACGTCGTCTGCCCCGTTGCCGCTTGCCTTTGATCTTGAACCGGGCAATCATCGGAACCGCATTGCCGCCGCCGACCGCGCCCCGATCGAAGAAGGCAAAACCAGGCGCGCTATGTCACGCCATCGCTGATCCTTCATAGCTTTCTCACGAACACCGGGTACTCCTCACTTCCGGCCTTCTGCAGATTTGCCTCAGAGAACTCGCGCACACGGTCTAGGGCAGCTTGCAGCTCAGCCTGATAGCGATCCATCTCCGTATCATCAATCTTGCGAGGCACACTGATCTTCCGGCTTACTCGCATCAAAGCCCGTGAGAACGGCTTGGGGATCATCAGCCGGTCCCATGTGTTCAAGACCCAGGCCCGGTCCACGGCGATGTGGAAGACAACCATAGGCACGCTGGTCGAGCGTGCCAAAGTGACCGGGCCCGGCTTGACAACGTAACGCGGGCCTCGCGGGCCATCGATAGTAAACGCCACTTTCCAGCCTTGCTCCAACTCACGACGCATGGAAAGCAGTGCTCGCACCGCCCCCCGGCTGCTCGAACCGCGAACTTTCACAAACCCGAATTTGCGCATGATGCGTCCCGTGTATTCGCCATCAAAACTGTCGCTGCTCATGACCCGAACCTGCAAGTTTCGCCACAGGTACATCGCGGGAATCATGCAGCTATGCCAGAAAGAGTAGATCAGAGGCCGCTCCTCCAGGCTCGCCGGAGCGCCATCTTCCCAGGACACGGAAAAGCGCAGTGTTGGCCCGATCAGTCGGACCACGAGAAACCCAGCCCAGGTGATCAGCCAAAGCAGAATTCTCTCTGTCAGCGTGAACTTAGGAGCTGGTGCAGAATCTTGACTGGAAACCTCTGGGACAGCAGCGGTGCTCACAGACGGATATTCTACAGTCGGAGTTTGCAGTCTGCTGTCATTCGGAGCTGGTGGTGACCTAATTTCATGAACGGCGTCCGACTTCCTTTTGTCATTCCGAGCGGGCTTCAGCCTGCGAGGAATCTGCTTTCCCTGGTTTTTCTGCAGCCTGTGAAACCGTGCCCTGACACCTAGCAGGTGATAGCTCGTCTAATAGCGAAGGATAGTGTTGCCGAGTGCTCATTCAAAGCGTATGCATATACGCGAGCAAATCGGCCATCTGCTGTTGATTGAGGACCTGCGAGTATCCTGGCATCATATTGCGGCCATAACGGATGATGTCGCCCACTTGCTGATCGTTCGCCGGCAATCCGCTTTTCGAAAGAAACTGCCGCTTGAAGACTTCTTTCATGCTCGGCCCTTTTTTCCCACGTGAAGAGTATGCGGAATGGCAGCGCTCGCAGCGCTCATCGTAAATGTGGCGTCCGGCCGCCTGCTGTGGGTTCAGTCCAAGTTGCGCGTCTGTCTTGCGGAGTTCCACATCGCAGGCGACGAGCAGGATCGCTACGGAGGCACACAGACACAGGGAAAGATTTTTGATTGCCGATTGCGCATTGAATGTGTGACAGCGAGGTTTCGTTGTCATTCGTCAATAGCAGTGAGCATTCGGCACTCAGCAATCAGTGCAAGCCTGTTTTTAGCACCTGCGGCATAGAACCTGGCCCAGTCTGAATGCTGATTGCTGAGTGCTTAATGCTATGTAAGATAATAAAGTAAAAGTATGCCCATTGCGCTGAAACGCGTTTATGAAAAACCAACGCGCGCTGATGGCACGCGGGTGCTGGTGGACCGGCTGTGGCCGCGTGGCATCAGCAAATCAGAAGCCGCTTTGCACGCATGGTTGCGCGAACTGGCGCCCTCAGACGAGTTGCGGCAGTGGTTCCACAAGCGCCCCGAGGGATGGCCGGCATTCCGAAAGCGGTATCTCAAGGAACTAAACAATACGGATTCGGCGGATGCGCTGGACGAACTTTACCGTCTGGCCAAAAAACGAAAGAAACTGACATTACTCTTCGCGGCAAAAGATGAACAGCACAACAATGCGGTGGTCTTGAAAGATCTGCTCGAGGGAATGCGCAAACCGCCGACCGGCACCGGTCCAGGCGCAGCAGGAAAGGCGCGGCAGCCAAAGGTAATGAAAATGCGAAGGTAAGAGGAACTCCGTTTGCAACGCGCCCATTTTGACAGGCCCGCTCAAGTGGCCACATAATCCGAATCGTGGCTGATTCTGGCACAACTCAAGCCTATTCCCGCTCGGCGCTTCTTCGACGCTCGTTTCGAAAGGCTTTCCCTCCTGCGGTGCGGGGTGAAGGAGTCTACCTATGGGACAAGCGCGGGCAACGATACCTTGATTTCTCAGGATCTGCCGCGGTCAACTTCGTCGGTCATGGTGTGCGTGAAATTCCCGCCGCGATGGCCGAGCAGGCTGCACAATTGGAATTCGTCCACAGCAGCCAGTTCACCACGCCGATAGCGGAAGAGTACGCGCAGGAGTTGCTGGAATTCGCTGGCGAGAGTTTTAGCGGCGGAGCGGTTTACTTCACGTCGGGCGGATCGGAATCCACCGAGACTGCCCTTAAGCTGGCGCGTCAATATCAGGTTGAAATCGGCCAGTGCAACCGGCATCAGATTCTCAGCCGCTCCCAAAGTTACCATGGCGCAACCCTGGGCGCTCTTTCGGTTTCTGGCAACAAGCGGCGCCGCGAAATCTATTTACCGATGGTGCGCGAGTTCGAGCACATCGGCATTCCCTACTGCTATCGCTGCGCGCACGATTGTACGGACGGCTGCCGCAACTGCGGCCTGCGATATGCAGCCGAACTGGAGCGCGCGATTGAAGCTGCCAATGGCAGCGCGGCAGCCTTCATATTCGAGCCGGTGAGTGGGGCAACGCTGGGGGCAGTTGTTCCGCCGGATGGATATTTACAGAAAATTGCGGAGATTTGCCGGCAGCACGGCGTTCTGCTCATCGCCGACGAAGTCATGACCGGCATGGGCCGCACCGGGCGGAATTTTGCCGTCGAACACTGGGGTGTCGCGCCGGACATTCTAATCAGCGCGAAAGGACTGTCGAGCGGATATGCGCCGCTCGGGGCGGTGATTGCCAATAAGAAAGTTGTCGATGCTGTCGCTAATGGATCGGGAGCTTTCCTGCACGGCTTTACTTACAATTCACACCCCGTTTCCGTTGCAGCAGGACATGCCGTCTTCGCTTATATGAGAAAGCGCAATCTAATCCAGGCAGCAGACTCGACACGGACAGATTCGGCGGGGCACACGCTCGCCCGCAATCTGGAAACTCTCAGCGATCTGAACTCGGTCGGCGATGTCCGCGGTATCGGTTTGCTCTGGGGAGTGGAGTTTGTCGCGGATAAAAAAAGTAAGCAGCCCTTCCCAGAAGGGATGAATTTCGCTGCAAGCGTCGCCTCCGCAGCAGCCGAGCGAGGCGTGCTCGTTTATCCCATGCAGGGATGCGTAGATGGTAATTCCGGCGACCACTTGTTGATCGCCCCTCCCGCGGTGATTACGCCCGAAGAGATCGCGTGGGCGGTGCAACATCTGCGCGAGGCCGTGCAGGAAGTGAACGCCTGATGCTGTTCTCTGCGCACCTGCTACGATAAATTCCGTGCCTGCTCTCCTCGAAGTTCGCAATCTGACCGTAGAATTTCCTGCGCGAACTGTCAATGCGAATGGCGCCGCGCCGCGACTTCTGGTTGCGGTTCGCGATCTAAGCTTCAGCCTCGCTCCTGGCGAGGTCCTCGGCCTGGTGGGTGAATCGGGATCGGGCAAATCTGTTACATCGCTTGCCATCATGCGTCTGCTCCCGTCGCAAGCGCAGGTAAGCGGCGAGATTCTGTTGTCGGACGGCATGTCTCGCGATCTTCTACAGCTCCCGGACGAGCAAATGCGGGCTCTGCGCGGCAGCCGCATGGCGATGATTTTTCAGGAACCGATGACGGCGCTCAATCCAGTTATGCGCGTGGGAGAACAGATCGCCGAGGCCGTTCTAGCGCACCAGAAATGCTCGAAGCAGGAAGTCTGGAATTTATCAGTAATAGCCTTGCGCGAAGTAGGCATTTCCGAGCCGGAGCGCCGCGCCCGCGATTATCCCCACCAACTCTCCGGCGGAATGCGGCAGCGCGTGATGATTGCCATGGCGATCGTGAACCGCCCGCAGTTGCTGATTGCCGATGAGCCTACCACCGCCCTCGACGTCACCATTCAGGCACAGATTCTCGAACTTCTTGCGAGCCTGCGCGCACGCTTTGGATTGACTATGCTGTTTATTTCGCACGATCTTGCCGTGATCTCGCAGGTTGCAGATCGAGTAGCCGTCACGTACGCGGGCAACTTGGTCGAGCTGGGATCAAAGGCCGAAATCTTTCAGTTGCCCGCTCACCCTTATACGTGCGGGCTGCTGCACGCCATCCCCACTTTGAGAACCGATCGCTCCCGTCCACTCCAGACGATCGAAGGCGCCGTGCCGCCTCTGCACGCTCTCCCTCCTGGATGTCCATTTGAACCCCGCTGCGAATCCAGGATTGCAGACTGTGGGGCCGCGCTTCCGCCGCTGGTTCAGATATCGCCTGGTCACTGGGCGAGATGCCCAGTAATAAATGCAGTCAGCCCATGACGGTTTCGCCCCCGCCGGGACCGCGTCCCTGGCCGTCAAGTCGTTCAAGCTTAGAACTGCTGTAGTCTTGGCTACGCAGCCGACAAAAACCTAACAGTCCACACTAGAACTATTCATCAACCACAGCATTCCTCAGCGTACCGATCCCCTCCACGCTGACCTCGATCACGTCGCCCGCGACTACTGGGCCAACACCCTTGGGCGTTCCGGTAGCAATCAGATCTCCAGGAAACAAAGTCATAACCTGGGAAATGAACCGCACTATTACGTCGAGCCCGAAAATGAAATCCCGTGTGTTGCCTTGCTGCCGAATCGCGCCATTTACGCGAGTTTCGACGCTCACTCCCGCCCAGGGATCAATCTCATTTGTAACCAGCGGGCCAACCGGGCAGAACGTGTCGAAACCTTTTGCGCGGGTCCATTGATCGTCCTTGTTCTGCAGGTCGCGCGCGGTGAAATCGTTCACGCAGGTATAACCAAGAATGTACGGACGGACATCTTCTTCTGGCGCAACCTTGTGGCATCGCTTACTGATCACTACACCGAGTTCTCCCTCATAATCCGTGCGCTCGGAAATTTGCGGCCTCCGGATGTTCCCTCCTGGGGCGAGAAGCGACGACGGCGGCTTCAAGATGATCAGCGGCTCGGTTGGGACCTCATTCCCTAATTCAGCGGCATGCTCACGATAGTTCCGCCCCACGCAGACGATTTTCGATGGCCGCACCGGAGCCAGCAGCGCGGCTTCTACAAGCGCAAGAGGCGACATCCGCTTGCTCGGCAGATCTTCCAGTTCGCCGCCCGCTTCTTCCGGCGCACTCGCGAGACACCGCGTGACTACTTCTTTTCCCGCGACCAACTCAACCAAGCCATAGGTGTCCCGTCCATTCAGCTCAAACCGGCAATATTTCATAGGAGAACCGCAGAGTGTTCAGACCTAGCTTCTCACATACCCACTCTCTCAACTGGAGAAATGCACGTCGTGGGTCGTCACTTTTCAGCCGGAGCGAGGAGTCGATCACAACTATAGGGTGCCGCCCAGGCGAGAGATGATTTCCAGGCAAGCCCTAGTAACGTGATAGGGAGCTTTCCATGGCCCGACTTTTTCGTCGTCGATCTTTCCGTCGTGTAAAATCGCTGTATAAACCTCGCCGTACTGATGGTCCACAAAGCGGTCCACGACAAAGCGAGCTTGAACATCGAATGCTTGCCAGTACTTGGGATCTCCGGTGAGCTGGTAAGCATTCAAAAACGCCACCAGGCCTTCGACCTGCTGCCACCACTCCATGTCCCTGTTTTCTGCCGGTCCCGTCGCAGGACCATAGCGATACACTCCTCCCTTATCTTTGTCGAAGCCGTAGCGGAGGGCGTGATCGACTAGCGCGAGGCTGGCGCGGCGAATCTTGGAATCCTGTGGGCGGCCGACACGCTGGGCCGCCTCCACAATTAACCAACTCGCCTCCAGATCAAGCCCGTATTCGCACTGCTTTGAATCTCCGTTGCGGTCGGCCACGCTCCAGTCTTCATTGAAGTAATATCTCCCGTAACCGATATGCGAATCGATGATCTTGTTGACGAATATGTCCAGCAGTTCGTCAAGACGGGCGCGTACCCGAGTGTCTCCTGTAACGTCATACAGCGTGGCGAACGCCTCTACAAGGCCGAGGTGCCAATCGTAGGATTTCCGTCCGAATGACCCTGTGGCGTTTGGCCCTTCCTTGTAGTCTTTGATCCATTCCCATTCAGCCGTGAAGGCTATGTGATAGCCTCCATATTTATTGTCGTGGGCGTGTTCATCGATAACCTCGAACAGGTTCAATGCCTCGCCGGCGGCTTGAGGATCATGGAAGGCGAGGGCATACTCCGCGAGCCCTTCCATCACGTAAGACATGGGATTTAGCTGCTTCGTGGAGTCGATCACCTTGCCTTCCCGGCTGACCATGAAGTAGTACCCGCCGCGCTGCTTGTCCCACATGTGGTCGCGCAGGAATTTCAAGCAGGCTGTCGCCATTTTTTGATAGGCAGGATCGGGATACCGGCGGTAAGCCTCCGAAAACGACCATAGAGCGCGCGATATGAGAACGACAGATTTGTCGCCTGGTGGAATCGGTTGGCCCTGACGATTTAATCGTCCGAGCAGGCCGCCGTAATCTGCGTCCAGAGCATGATCGATCCAAAACTGAAGAATATGATGCTGCAGCGTATCGCGGAAAACAACTGACCAGTCGCGCGCCGCTTCTCCATTCATCTGGCCGGGCAGCGCCGTACAACTGAAAAAGATGAAGAGCAGAGCGAGGCTCGCGCTCATCCTAAGATAAAGTTTCATCGTGTCTCCGGTTTGGACGGGGGTAGGGAGCGCCAGCGAACCAGGGCACGACCGGGTGGTCATGCCCTTCCTACTGCCAAGCGGCTTCGACACGCTCAAAAGGAAAGCTTCAGCGCTACCTGTCCGATGCGGCCATCACGGGCACTAGTAACCTGGCCGAGGTTGCCGTTAACTTCGCCAACAACCGAGCCGTTGTTCATGAATTGAGCATGGTTGAAGATATTGAAGAATTCTGCACGAAATTCCAGAGCGGTTCTTTCCCCGATTCGAGTGTTCTTGTGGAATGCGAGGTCCCAGTTGTTGATCCCGGGCCCATGGAAGAAGCGGCGTTTCGCGTTTCCGACATGGCCTAACTCTTCCCGCGTAAAGGGAGATGGATCGAAGAACAGGTTCCCCTCCTTTCGGGGATCAAGAAAGTGGATTGACTGGCCATTGTAGTTCGGCACGTCGGCCCCGCTACAGCCGCAAAGAGAATTGTCGTCGTCCTCGGTAAGTGTGACTGGGAAACCGGTATTGAAACGCGTGATTCCCGAAATTGTCCAGCCGGAGAACAACTTGCCTTGAACGCCGTGGGCCGCTCTCGCGAAAGGCAAATCGTAGCTATAGCTGACGACAAAATTGTGCACTATATCGAACGTAGAAAGAGCTCTGCTTAAGCTTGGATTGAAGGGATTGATGGGGTCAAAGAAGCCGGAAGAGTTATCGATAGACTTCGACCAGGTGTAAGCAGCAAGAAAACGGAAGTCGCCAACTTTCTTTTCCAAGCTGGTTTGCAGGGCATTATAGTTGGAATTGGCGACCGTTGCTTCCCAGGCGTTGTTCTGGAAATCAAGCGAACCAATCCCGGTTATTTTATTTAGTTCACGGCCAGAAGTCACCGAAAAAGGCCGCGTTCCGAAAACAAAATTTCCACCCCCCAAATCGAAAATACTGTCTTCTAAACGGGTATCGCAGCCGGGTGTGGCAAGACACAGCGCTGGGTTACCCGGGTTCGACTCAACTGTTGAAAGCAGGTGGCGCCCACGCGACCCGACATACCCAATCGAAACCACGGCGCTCCTGGCGATCTCGCGCTGAATTGTCAGGTTGAAGTGCTCGGCGTAAGGCAGCTTATTATGTAGATTGTATCCCGGTGCAAACGCAATCGGCAGGTATTTCGCCCAGATTCCAGTGGCCCCAGGGGCAGGAATGGTGAAAGGAAAACGGTTTCCGACAGGGTCTTGTTGGCCCACTCGGCGCTTGTAAGGTTCTTCAAGATAAACTGGCGATGGACTCACCCAGAACAAACCGAAAGGAGCATCGCCGACCTCGTTGAAGAGCGTTAAGTCTTCAATGGCAGTATAGTAGATACCGCCTCCCACACGGATGCTGGTCTTACCCGGACCGCCAAACATTTTCCCTGCGAATCCCTCAGTTGCACCCGGCGAGTACGCGATGCCCAGACGTGGGGCGAACCGGTCGTACTGAGTGGGTGCAAGCGTGCGCGGCACACCTCGATCACCGGGGAAAACAAAGCCCGTGGGTGAGTCCGGATAAATCTTCGACTGCACACCGGGCACGAATGTCTGAATCCTGTCCTTCGTGTCATAAAAGGGCTGGCTTGTGTCCCACCGCAGCCCGTAATTGATTGTGAGATTCGAGGTAGCTTTGTAAGTATCTTGCCCGTACAGACCGAAATACTTCGTTCTTGAGTCCAGAAGTTGGGGGCTGGTTTGATTAAAAAGGTCGGGTGCTCCCAAGAGAAAATCAGCGAAATCGTTTCCGGTTTCGCCTCCATCAAATTCGAACCAGCCGTTCGAAGTATAGGTATTGCGTTCGTTTACCTGGATATAACGAATGTCACCGCCAAACTTCAGCGTATGCTTTCCTACCACCTTCGAGAAGTTATCGGTAATCTGGTAGGTGTTGTTGTACTGTCCAGTGGTACCGTCTGGGAGACCAATCTCCAGCCCGGTATTGGCAAGGCTGATGGTGGCAAGGCCTTCATACTTAGCATTCGTCGGTAGAACGCCCAGGCCGCCACGCTGAAATCCGAAGTCTTCAATATTGCCAAGGCCGCCCACTGGCTTGTCTTTCAAGAACGCCAAGCGGGTGTAATTAAGGCGTACTTCGTTGACCGTATT
>Ga0066684_10000467_pt1 | contig 13904 bp, 10 predicted proteins | sample GraSoiAngelo_133_FD_62301 | JGI IMG/M metagenome (GOLD analysis project Ga0066684, IMG submission 62301) | Grasslands soil microbial communities from the Angelo Coastal Reserve, California, USA - 14_0929_05_20cm | ecosystem: Environmental > Terrestrial > Soil > Grasslands | place: USA... | reverse complement strand
ATGGCCTCGATTTGTTCGCCCGAGATACCTGCCTGTTTCACAGCAGCACGCGTCGCCTCAGCCAGCGCGCGCATCTGGTCGTCGTGCGACTGCGTCGCATACTCGGGATCTTCACGTTTGCGGTGCAGTGGGTACTCAGAAACTGCGGAGCCGAGCATGCCGCGTTGGCTGTCCACGATGGAAACGCGGACACTCAATGTCCCGAAATCAACTCCGGCAACAGTGGCCATTCACTTACTCCTAGTGATGCGCGCATGTCAGCGCGCCTTTCTTTTCGTCCTGGATTTCTTTGCGTCCTTTGTGACCCTTGCCGTTTGTTTGAGGAGAGAAAAGCTCTTAACCGCAAAGGACGCAGAGCGCGCAAAGAAAACCGCTTCGCTGATTTCGAATTCTGATCCGACTAGGCAGCACGTTCCGGCCGCTCGTGCCAGTGGGTGTCCCATCCAAGGTAGCGGGTTGCCGCCTCGTGCACGGCACCGGCGACGGACGAAAGATTCGCCGCCACGTGGTGCTCGAATCCGTTTTCACAGATGTAGTGCAGCAATTTCTGCATCTTCGGAATCTCGACGACGCCTGCGCCGCCAAAAGTATTCAGCGGATCATCCGTGAAGCGACCCTCGCCTACATAGCCGCGCATTTTGCCTTCGAGGTCATTAGTCGAGAAGCGTGCAAAGCTCATCTGCTCCGGCTTAATCAGGCCGACAACGGTTCCGTACGTGTTCTCTTTGCCTACAGTCCCCGCAATAATTTCCTGGAAGTCCATCTTGAAAGAGCGGAAGAAGTGCTTGGGCAGGTTGGCGCAATGGAAGCACACTGCTTTGTCAGGATTCGTTCCGTAATTATTGTTCCAATCCAGCAACGCGGAAGGCGTTCCCGACGCGAGTTGCAGCGCGTGCATACCCAGCACTCCAGCGATATCTACTTCACATGCACTCGAGAACAGTTGCTCACTCATCATGCTCATGACCGTGCAAGGCACCACACCGAAGTTCTCTTCGAGCGACGTCCAGCATTGCACTGCGCTGATCGCCACTTCGGTCCTCGCCATCCAGCGGTCAATCACCGCGCCGAGCTTGGCCATCTTCATCAGCGCTGTCTCAGGCACCTCTTTCGAATCTACGTACTTTTTGATCGACGCCAGCTTCGCCTGTGCGGCATCATCATTGTCCTTCATACGGTCAATCGCGCCGAGCACTTCTGATAGATCGAGCGTCTCAATCGAGATGCCGTTCGCCTCAAGAATTTTTTCACTGTAGCGAACAGTGTTGAACGCCGCTGGCCGCGCACCAATTGCTCCGACGCGCAGATTCCGGAATCCATTCACCACTCGGCAAGTGGCAGCGAACCACTGCAAGTCAGCTGCAAACTCAGGAGAATCGGGCGCTTCGGTGTGAAGCGTGGTAATCGAATAAGGAATGCCGTATTGCTTCAGGTTGTTGCACGCCGACATCTTCCCGCAAAAACTGTCGCGACGGAAAGCGATCGTCATTTTTTTCGGATCATCAGGGGTCGCCTGGATCAGTACCGGCACCCGCAGATCGGCGAGTCGCAAGGTGTCCGCAATCGCACGCTCTTCGCCGAAATTCGGCAGCGTAACGATCACACCGTCCACTCGCTCGCGGTTTTTCTTGAACAACTCCGCGCAGCGCCGCGATTCTTCGCGCGTCTCAACCGCTCCGTACTTGCTCTCCTCGGGAGTCAGTGCCACCACATCCATACCAGCGCCTTGCAAAGCGCGCAGCATCTCTTCCCGCCCAGTTTTCGCCAGGTGATCGGGGAAAAAACCGCGGTTCCCCACGATTAGCCCCATCGTCATTTTCTTCACTGCCATAATGCCCCTGAATTAAGAATTAGACCATCGGACGATTGAACGATCGCTTACCATCAATGATTTAATCGCCCAGTGATTCACTGATTCAATTTTTCAGCTCTCGGCCTGAACATCGCACAATACGAGCCGCCTAGCACAATCAACAGGCCGCCCCACCACACGGGAGCGTGCAACTCCGCCAGCACGGTCTCGGGTGGATGCGACCACTCCGCGAGTCCGCTGATGAAAATCATGACTCCATACACCAGCAGCAAGACTCCGACGAAGAACCAAACCGGAATGATGTGATGTTTCTCGCTCATGAGTTATTACCAGAAAATAATCTGCAAGATCACCAGCAACACCAAGGCCGACACTCCCCACACAATCGGACGATGCCAAATACTGGTGTGTTCCTCTTGCGCCAGTGGCGTCAGGCTATAGACCAAACCTACGAGTTCCTCGTCCGGCTTGGGCCGAGTAACTAGCGTGACTAGCACCGTAACCACCACGCAAGTCACGCACGACCACAGAGACTGGTACATGTCTTGTGCAAGCCCCTTTGCCAGCGGCGACCGCGCAAAGATCGGCACCCATTTCTGAGGGTCCACCTTTTGCATCAACACAAACATCGTGACGGACGAAATCGTGCCTGCGAGCAATCCCAGGAAGCCGGCCCATCGTGTCACCCGCTTCCATAACATGCCCAGCAGCACCGTGCCAAACAGCGGTGCAATGAAGAACCCGAATAACGCTTGCACATAGTCCATAATGCTGGCAAATCCCATAACCAGGTATGCAGTGCCAATGCTGACAATGAGGCCGATGAGCGTGCACCATCGACCCATCGAAACGTAGTGTTTGTCTGGCGCGGTCTTGTTCAGGAACGGGCGATAGATGTCGTATGTCCAAACCGTCGCAAATGCGCTGACGTTTCCGGCCATTCCGGCCATGAATCCAGCGACCAGAGCGGTAATTCCTAGACCCAGCAAGCCCGGCCCACAGTAACGCGCGAGCATTAACGGCAGCACCTCGTTGTAGCTGTGTTGTCCCGGAGCAAGGTTCGGGGCATTCGGCACCAGGTGCATGGGTAGAACGGCCAGTCCTAGCAAGCCCGGAAGAATAACGATCAGCGGCACCGCCATCTTGAAGAACGATCCAATGATAGGCGCCATTTTGGCCGAGCGGATGTCCTTAGCCGAAAGCACGCGCTGGACGACGAGAAAGTCCGTCGTCCAATACCCCATGGATTGCACCGCGCCCAAGCCGAACACAATCCCGATCCAATTAATGCCCATGGGATTATTTGCGAACGACCCCATCGGCGCCCACATATGCGTGAAATCCTGCCCGGGGAAGTTCTGATGGATGCGCGCCACCATGCCGCTCCAGCCGCCAGTTTCGATCATCCCAAGAATCGGAATCAGCAGTGCGCCAAACCAGATTAAAAAAAACTGCAACACCTCATTGAAGATGGCTGAGAACAACCCGCCCGCGGCAACGTAAACGCCAACCGTCAGCGACGAAACCCAAATGCTGAAGTTGATGTCCCACCCGAGAACGACTTTCATGACAACAGCCATGGCGTACATATTCACGCCCGACATCAGGATGGTCATCACTGCGAACGTAATCGCACTGAGTCCGCTCGCCTCGGAACCGTAGCGCAATTTCAAATATCCCGGCACAGAATGCGTTTTCGAAATGTAATAAAACGGCATCATCACGATGCCGAGAAAAACCATGGCCGGAATCGCGCCCACCCAATACCAGTGTGCCGCCATGATGCCGTACTGATATGCCGATCCTGCCCAGCCGAGAAGCTCGAGAGAGCCTAAATTCGCCGAAACGAACGCCAGGCCGGCTACCCACGCCGTCATTTCGCGGCCAGCCAGAAAGAAATCTTCGCCAGTCTTCGCAAAACGCTTCAGATAAAACCCGATGACCAGCACCAACCCGAAATAGAAAACAATGATTGCCAGATCGACGCCGGAAAGACGCACCAGCCGCGTTGTTTCAAACATCGCGAGCGTTAGGCTCATTTTTTCTCCCCTGCCTGACCGTAGTATGCGGTACTGCCGTGCTTGCGCAGAAAATGCCTGTCGTGCAGGGCGCTGGAAATGGCTTGCGCTTCGTGATTCAAAGTAGTGGTCAGAAACGCCATTCGCGCCAAGGATTCCAGAACGACAGCATTATGCGCCGCGGCGCTTGCCGTTGCTCCCCACACGAACGGCCCGTGGTTCGCCACCAGAACACCGGGAATGCTTCTCGGATCACGCCCACGAAACGTATTCACGATCGCGGTGCCGGTGTTCAACTCGTACTCTCCCTCAATTTGTTCTGCGGACATTGGCTCGGTCACCGGCACTGGCCCATGGAAATAATCCGCATGCGTTGTACCGAAACATGGAATCTCTCGCCCCGCCTGGGCCCACGCAGTTGCGTATTCCGAATGCGTGTGCGCCACCCCCCCGATCTGCGGAAACGCGTTGTACAGAGCAACATGCGTTGGAAGGTCAGATGATGGACGAAGATGGCCTTCAACTACTTTGCCGCTTAGATCCGTAACCACGAGGTGCTCGGGTCTCATTTTGTCGTACGGAATCCCGCTCGGTTTGATGACGACCAGACCCTCATCGCGTGCTATTCCACTGGCATTACCGAACGTGTAAAGCACAAGCTCACGCCGGACCAGTTCCAGATTTGCTTCGAGCACTTCTTCGCGCAGCAGTTCAAGCGATTTCATGAGACCAGGATCAATAGCAGGTCGAGCTGCGATGCTTCGTAGCGCTTGCACCGGCTTAACGTGTCGAGAATCTGAATATTGTCACTGAGTGAAAGTGTTGTCCCGCCTTCAGCTCAGTAGTCGGAAATTTCGGATGGTTCGGTGAATCCGGAAAATGCTGCGTCTCCAGGCACAATGCGGCGCGTTGCTGATACACCTTTCCGTCTTTGCCGGTGATCGTCCCATCCAGAAAATTGCCGGTATAGAACTGCACGCCGGGTTGATCGGTTAGCACTTGCATCACGCGGCCGCTGGTAGGCTCATACACTTCGGCCGCTTCGGCCATCTGTCCTCCGCCGCCGTCGAGTACCCAGTTGTGATCGTAACCCTTCCCCTTTTTCAGTTGATCGTTGTCGCTGTTGATCCGGGCGCCCACAGCAGTCGGTTTACGGAAATCAAATGGCGTGCCCTCCACCGAGGCCAGTTCTCCGGTCGGAATCAACTTGTCGTCCACCGGCGTGTAGCGGCTGGCATTGAGCTTCAACTGGTCCTTGAGGATGTCTCCGTCGCCCTGCCCCGCCAGATTGAAGTAGGAATGATTCGTCACGTTCAGGACCGTATCTTTGTCGGTCATCGCCGAGTATTCGATCTTCAACTCTTTCCCTGCTAACGTGTAACGGACCACGGTGGTCAGCGTTCCCGGAAATCCCATGTCGCCGTCCGGACTCACGTGCGTCAGTTCGACTCCATGCGGAATCTCTTTCGCCTTCCACACATATTTATCAAACCCCTTAGTCCCGCCATGCAGCGCATTGGTGCCATCGTTTTGCGGAATGTGATACGTCTTGCCGTCCAGCTTGAATTCGCCATTCGCAATGCGGTTCCCGTATCGCCCGATCAGAGCGCCGAAGAAAGGAGCATTAGGTTTCGGGCCGGACGCGTAACCGTCGATCGAATCAAATCCCAGCACCACGTCTGCCGACTTGCCGTTCTTGTCCGGCACCTTCAGCGACTGCACAATGCCTCCATAGGTGATAATGCGGCCTTCAATCGCACCGCTCTTCAGCGTGTAGACATCCACCGCTGTGCCGTCAGGAGTCTTCCCAAAAGATTGCTTTGTCACCTGGCTCTGCATGCTGGCAGTCATTATTATCAGCGCAATTACGAGAGCACCTACCCTCATCTCGCACTCCTCCATTCTTTGCCAAGAACTACATGCCGCGAATTAACGTTTTTCCATCTGCATCTTGCGTGGAACGCACGATTATCCCCGATCACTCGGTATTTGTAAACGTTTTCTCAAAATCACTTGGTTTCACCTCCGGCCTTCTATTTCAACCCCCGCGCCGTCCGCCGCCGAGCACATGAACACATCCGGAGAAATCGTTGTCTTTGCCTTGTACCGCTCCGCCACCATCTCGGCGAATTTGGCCGCATGCTGCTCTTCGACCAGGTTGACCGTGCAACCCCCAAAACCTCCGCCTGTCATCCTCCCGCCAATGAAACCAAGCAAGCCTTGCGCCGCCTCAACCATGAGGTCGAGCTCTGCGCAACTTACTTCGTACAAATCCCGCAGGCTCGCATGCGAATCGGCCATGAGTTTGCCTGCACTTTTCAGATCCCCCGCGCGAAGCATGCGCGCAGTTTCGATCACCCGATCATTTTCCGCCACCACGTGCAGGCACCGTTTGTAAATGATCTCAGGCATGGACGAGGCCTGCGCCTGCAATTGCTGCAGCGAAACATCCCGCAGTGCCCGGATCCCGCGATACGCATTTGCCAGAATCCGCACGCCCGCTTCGCACTGCTGCCGGCGCACGTTGTACTCGCCACCCGAAAGCTCATGCTTGACCATGGTGTTGCAAATAACAAATTTCACCGAATCCGGGATGGGTACCAACTCGCAGTCCAGGGACCGGCAGTCCAGCATAACGGCGTTGCCCTTGCGCCCGTGGCAGGACACAAACTGGTCCATAATTCCAACATGCGCTCCAACAAACTCGTTCTCCGCGCGCTGACAAAGCTTGGCGATTTCCTTTAGCGGCATCTCCGCCTTGGCCAAACTCAGAAAGCCCATCGCTGAGGCCACTTCCAGCGCCGCGGAGGAACTCAATCCCGCGCCGATCGGGACTTCCCCGTGCACGAGAATGTTTGCGCCCGGAACCTGTATACCCCGCTCGGACAATTGCGCAGCTACCCCCAGCACGTAATCGCACCACCCACCCAGTTTGTGCAGGCCCGCGCTCGAAATATTCGCCTCAAAAGTCTGCTCAAATTCGGTGGATCGAAGTATTATCTTCGTGTCCTTTCGCGGCACCACAGCAACGTGAGCGTAGAAGCCGATCGCGCTCGGCAGGACAAACCCATCGTTGTAATCCGTGTGCTCGCCAATCAGATTCACGCGCCCGGGTGCGCTGAAGATTTTCGGTTCCATCTCAAACTGCCGGCGAAACGCCTGCGCCAGTTCCTGCGCATCGAGCTGTGCCAAAACTATCTCCTTACCTTTGCGATCTTTTCACATTTGCAGTGAGCCTATCTGCGCTCGCTATTGTAATGATGAACAGGGTATGAGAGAACATTAAGTCCGTCTCGCCTTACGACCTGACGACTCTCAGATTCATGGACAGACAGCTCAATCCAATTTTTCGCGAACAATCACATCGCCGTTTTAATCCTCTTGCCGGCGACTGGGTGCTGGTTTCGCCCCATCGTACGCAGCGGCCCTGGCAAGGTGCGGTTGAATCTGTCCCGCCCACCGAGCGCCCGCAATATGATCCCACGTGCTATCTCTGTCCCGGAAACACGCGCGCGGGCGGCCTTCGCAACCCAAAGTATCAGTCAACCTTCGTCTTTGAAAATGATTTTGCTGCTCTAAAGAAAGATGCGCCTTCCGCCAAACTCGACCTTCAAAATAAAGGCCTGCTGGTTGCGGAGACCGAGCGTGGCGTCTGCCGAGTGATGTGCTTCCTGCCGCGCCACGACTTGACCTTGGCGACTATGCGGACATCCGAAATCGAAGAAGTCGTTCGCACCTGGATCGTCCAGACTCGCGAATTGGCAGCCATCTCCGGTATCCAGCATGTTCAGATTTTTGAGAATCGCGGCGAGATGATGGGCGCCAGCAATCCGCATCCGCATTGTCAGATCTGGGCAACTGGGACCATCCCCGAAGTGCCTTCACGTGAACTGGCATGCCAGAAACGTTATCTTGATTCCAACCATTCTTGCCTGCTTTGCGACTACGTTGCGCTCGAAGACGTCGAGAGACTCCGCGTCGTTTTCAGCAATGATTCCTTCGTAGCGCTCGTGCCCTTCTGGGCCGTATGGCCATTTGAAGTTCTGCTCTGCAGCCGCCGTCACCTGGGGACATTCCCCGAACTGAACGAATCCGAAATCGCTCAGCTCAGTTCGATCCTGAAACAGATCGTCTCCACTTATGATCGCGTCTTCAACGTGCCGTTCCCTTACTCTATGGGATTCCATCAGGCCCCATTTGACGGATCGGATCACCCCGAATGGCATTTTCATGCGCATTTTTATCCGCCGCTCCTGCGCTCAGCAACTGTGCGCAAATTCATGGTTGGATTTGAAATGCTGGGCACGCCGCAGCGGGATATTACAGCCGAACTGGCAGCGGAGAAGTTGCGATCGCTGGTCCGCCCGAGCTAACCGCCTGCAGATTTTCTTTGCGTTCTTTGCGGTTGAGCCTTGGCTAAGAGCTTTCGAACTCTGAGCAAATGCAAACTTTCATCGGCTCCAATTACTGGCTGACGACGGTCTCAATGCCGCAAGGCACCCCCGGCGATCTCCCAAAACGAGCCGACGTCGCCGTCATTGGCGCCGGATTCACCGGACTTTCCGCCGCGCGCAGCCTGGCGAAACGCGGCGCGAATGTCGTTGTTCTCGAGTCGCACAGCATTGGCTGGGGCGCCAGCTCCCGCAACGGCGGCATGGTGCTTACCGGACTGAAGCTCAGCCCGGAGACTCTCGCCAGCCGGTACGGCATGGAACTGACCCGCAGAATGTACGCGGCGTCACTTGCATCAATCGATGTGGTCGAGCAGATTGTTCGCGAAGAGAACATTGGTTGCGATTTCTCGCGCTGCGGACATCTGGAGGTTGCCTGCAAGCCATCGCATTTCGATTCCTACGCCCGCTCGGTTGAAACCATTGCAAAGGAATTCAATCATCAGCTTCGAATTGTGCCGCGGGCGCAACTTTCGGACGAGATCGGTTCATCAATCTACTTCGGCGGCATCGTTGACGAAACCAGCACCGGACTTAATCCAACGCAATACGTAACGGGACTAGCAACCGCAGCGATCAAGGCAGGAGCCAACCTTTACGAGAACGCCCGCGTCGAGCAAATCACGCCAGAAACTCAAAATGGCAATCACGGTTTCGAAATTCACACCAGCCGCGGCAATATCTTCGCTACGAACGTCCTTGTTGCTACCAGTGGGTACACCTCTGCCGCAACTCCAGCACTGCGCAAGAAAATCATTCCAATCGGATCGTTCATTATCACCACGGAGCAGCTGCCTGACGATCTCGCGCGCGAACTCAACCCGCGCAATCGTATGATTTACGACTCCAAGCACTACTTGTATTACTACCGCCTCACGCCAGACAATCGCATGCTGTTTGGCGGACGCGCCGCATTTTTTCCGGAAACGAAAAATACGATCCGCCGCAGCGCCGAAATCCTGAGACGTGGAATGGTTCAGGTCTTTCCGCAGTTACGCGAAACTAAAGTCGCTTATGCCTGGGGTGGCACGCTCGACTTCTGCTTCGATACCATGCCGCACGCTGGACATGCAGACGGGATTTACTACGCGCTGGGATACGCAGGCCACGGCGTCGCGATGGCCACCTATCTCGGCGCCAAGAGTGCAGAAGAAATCGCGGGTGAGAAGGTCGAAAATCCGTTCAGCGAGATTCCATTTCCCGGCGCGCCGCTCGGTCTTTATAACGGACGCCCCTGGTTTCTGCCATTCGCGGGAGCGTATTACAAAGTGCTCGACTGGATCAGTTGATCTCTCCGGCTCGGCATCAGCCAGCGAAGCAGGAAATACGCGACGGGCCCAATCAGCAGGGCTGGCGGCCCCCATTTCAGTGTAAATCGGTCCGCGGGAGCATCAGAGAATGCAGGAATCACCAGCGCGAAAACACTCAGCGCAAGTGGCGCAAGTACAGCGTACGCGAGCCCTACTCTGCCCCAGGGAATCCGAAACGAACCAGCCAGATCAGGACGCGTGCGCCGCAACTGCCACGCTGAAAGCACGGTCAAGACCGAGGTCGCGATTCTCAGCCAGACATAGATCGAAATTAGTTGCACCACGTTGTGCCCCGCCAGCAGGCAATAAACGATCGCCGAAAGCAAGATTGCGAGCCATGGCGTGCCGAAGCGCGGATGAGGCCGCGAGAGAAACGCGGGCAAGTATCCGTCTTCCGACATTGCTGCCGGCATGCGCGTGGTTGTAAGCACAGTGCTGTTCAGGATCGAAAGATTCATCACTCCTGCAGCCAGAGTGATCGCGAACCCCAGCTTTGGTCCGCCGATGGCATGCGCCAAATCCGAAAAATATCCTGAGTGCCACTGGTCCCAATGACCTACAGCCGCTAGACACAGAAGTGTCGGCAGGAGATAAGTGGCCATCGAGAGCGGCACCACCCATGCAAGCGCGCGAGGATAACTCCGCTGTGGATCTTCAACCTCCTCGGCTACCGACGACACCTGTTCGTACCCTGCATATAGCCAAAGCCCGAGTGAAAGTCCCACGCCGAATACTTGAAACAGTGGCACATGTGGCGGCACGAACGGCACGAAGGGATTGTGGCTCCACTTGGGGATTGCCATCACGCACATGACTCCAACGATTCCCAGAATCCCCAACTCCAGGACGGTGGCAATGCTTCCGACCAGCCGAATGCCGCGGACATTCACATAGGTAATCAGCGCGATTACGAGCAGCCCGACTCCATAGTGCCGCCATCCCGTCAACTGCGGAAAGTAAAACGCCAGGTAGTCGGCAAACAACACCGCGTAGAGCGCTCCCAGAAGAAACGATGCCGTCCAGTTCCACCAGCCAGCGAGGAATCCCCAGAAGTCGCCGAAAGCGGCGCGCGTCCAACGATAGAAGCCGCCTTCAACTGGCATTGCCGTTGTGAGTTCGGCCGCGACCAGCGAAATTGGAATGCACCAGAAAAATGGAATTATGAGCTGATACAGCAGCGACATTCCGGGCCCCGATGTTCGCACTTGATCCTCCAGCCCGAAAGGGCCGGCGGTGTTGTATGAATACATTACGAATACAAACGAGAAGAGTCCGACCTTCTTGATCGCACGCACAGCTGGCGCCGTGCTCTTCTCCCCAGCCCTCACGGTTGCTGCCCCACTCTCGCTTTTCGTCAAGCGACCCCGAATGAGAAGATTCCTAAACGCGCTCGATCACCATCGCGATTCCTTGCCCTACCCCAATGCACATCGTGCAGAGAGCATAACGCCCGCCACTGCGCTTGAGCTGATACGCCGCCGTCGTAATCAACCTCGCTCCGCTTGCGCCCAGCGGATGCCCGATCGCAATCGCGCCGCCGGTCGGATTCACATGCGCAGCATCATCAGGCACTCCGAGATCACGCAACACCGCCAAAGCCTGCGCAGAGAACGCTTCATTCAACTCGATTACATCCATCTGCGACAGTTTGAGACCGGCTTTTTCAAGGACCTTCCGCGTGGCCGGCACCGGCCCCATACCCATGATTCGCGGCAACACTCCCGCTGCCGCCGATCCGATCACTCGCGCCAGTGGCTTCAGCCCATATTTCGCCGCAGCCTCTTCCGACGCCAGCAGCAATGCGGCGGCACCATCATTCACTCCTGAAGAATTTCCCGCAGTCACGGTTCCATTCGCCTTCACGATTGGCTTGAGTTTCGACAGAGCCTCGAGCGTTGTCTCCGGACGCGGATGCTCGTCTTTGCCAACAACAGTGACTGCGTCTTTTTTCCCCGCAATGGTTACCGGAACAATTTCATCAGCAAAAGCGCCGGAGGTTGACCCTTGGGCTGCGCGCTTCTGGCTGCGAAGCGCAAATGCATCCTGTTCTTCACGCGATACCTTCCACTCCTCGGCGACGTTCTCCGCCGTCTCCGGCATAGAGTCCGTCCCGTACTTCTCTTTCATCACCGGACTTATGAACCGCCAACCAATGGTCGTGTCTTCGATCTTGGCGGTCCGCGAAAACGCAGATTCGGACTTCGCCATTGCAAACGGCGCCCGCGACATGCTTTCCACTCCGCCGGCAATCACCAGTGACGCCTCTCCGATCTTAATCGCGCGTGCGCTGACCGACACCGCCTCCATGCTCGATCCGCACAGTCGATTCACCGTGGCTCCCGGCACTTCCTTCGGCAACCCAGCAAGCAGCAGCGCCATACGCGCCACATTACGATTGTCCTCGCCCGCCTGATTGGCACAGCCGTAAATCACATCATCGAGCGCTCCCCAATCCACCTTGGGGTTCCGCTCCATCAGTGACTTGATAGGAATTGCCGCCAGATCATCCGCTCGCACGGAGGCCAGCGCTCCGCCGTACCGGCCGAACGGCGTGCGGATTGCGTCGCAGATGTAGGCATCATTCATGATCGGAGTTTCGGGTTTAGATTCGGTGATGAACCCGCCAGTTTACCCTAAGCGAATCCCGCTCATTTACAATGAGACTTCAATCGGCTAGGTTTCAGTCTGACCAGCCTCCCTGTCAGATGTCCCTGCTGCCAGCAACTCTCGTCCTCTTTTTCGCCCAACGCGGGTTCACGCAATACTTCCGCCAGCATTTTCTCGATACCACGTTCAAGGGCCTTTACACGGCCAACGCCTTTGACATGGCCCTCCTCATCCCCTATTTCATCGTCCTTATCCTGTTGGCTTCTTACGGTCTTCACCGCTACACGCTGGTTTATCTGTATTACAAAAAAAGGAAGAACGAGACGACCACGCCGGCGCAGGAATTTGACGACCTGCCTCGCGTCACTATTCAGCTTCCGATTTTCAATGAGCAATTCGTGGTTGACCGCCTCCTGCAAGCCATTAGCAGGATCGAATATCCGCACGAAAGACTTGATATTCAACTGCTCGACGACTCCACAGATGAAACCGTGAACGTTGCCAGCGGCGTGGTCGAGCACTATGCTTCACAAGGACTTCCGATCACTTACCTGCATCGTACGAACCGCGCCGGATTCAAAGCCGGCGCGCTGCATGAAGGTCTGAAATCCGCGAAAGGCGAGTTCGTTGCTATTTTCGACGCCGACTTCGTTCCGCCACCTGACTTTCTGCTCAAGACCATTCATCACTTTACCGATCCGAAGATCGGCATGGTGCAAACCCGCTGGACCCACATCAATCGTCGATATTCTTTTCTAACGGAAGTCGAAGCCATTCTGCTCGACGGTCATTTCGTTCTTGAGCACTCCGGCCGTGCCCGCCATAAGGTCTTCTTCAATTTCAACGGGACCGCTGGCATCTGGCGCCGCCAGGCCATCGATGATGCAGGTGGCTGGGAGCACGACACGCTCACCGAAGACACTGATCTTTCCTATCGTGCGCAGCTCAAAGGATGGAAATTCATCTATCGTCAAGATGTCGAGTGCCCCGCCGAGCTGCCCGTCGAAATGACCGCATTCAAAACTCAGCAGGCGCGCTGGGCCAAGGGACTGATCCAGACCGGCAAAAAAATTCTGCCGCGGGTTTTGAAAAGCGACCAGCCGTTTCGGGTGAAGGTCGAAGCCTGGTATCACCTGACCGCAAACATGAGCTATCCGCTGATGGTGATCCTCTCGGTGCTTTTGCTTCCCGCCATGGTTATTCGCTTCTATCAGGGCTGGTTTCAGATGCTCTACATCGACATTCCGCTCTTCCTCGCATCAACGTTTTCGATCTCCAGTTTTTATCTGGTTTCGCAGCGCGAACTCTTTCCGCGCACCTGGCCGCGAGCGCTTCTGTATCTACCTGTTCTGATGGCACTCGGCATCGGCCTCACCGTCACCAACACGATCGCCGTGCTCGAAGCTCTGATCGGAAAGCAGACCGCTTTTGCCCGCACGCCCAAATACCGAGTCGAGACCAAGAAAGACGTTGTCCGCGCCAACAAATACCGCAAGCGCCTGGGCTGGGTGCCCTGGGTAGAACTGCTTATCGGCACCTATTTCGCGCTCACGGTTTACTACGCGCTAGAGAACGAGAACTATCTCACGGTTCCGTTTCTGCTCCTGTTTGTCGTCGGCTACTGGTACACCGGACTGATGTCGCTCCTGCAGGGCCGATTCTCCGGGCTCCGAATCTCGAGCGCCGAAGCCCACACCAAACCATT
>Ga0066684_10000464_pt1 | contig 13928 bp, 14 predicted proteins | sample GraSoiAngelo_133_FD_62301 | JGI IMG/M metagenome (GOLD analysis project Ga0066684, IMG submission 62301) | Grasslands soil microbial communities from the Angelo Coastal Reserve, California, USA - 14_0929_05_20cm | ecosystem: Environmental > Terrestrial > Soil > Grasslands | place: USA... | reverse complement strand
GGCAAGAAGGAAAAACGGTAGCGGCGCGTCAACTTACGCCGCGCGGCGCAACCAATCGCGCATCCGCTGAAGCAGGTTTCTGGCTCGGGCGGTTGGCGCCGCCTCGGGCTCAACCGTTGGCGCAAACACCGCGATCTCGGAATTGTCGGAGCAGGCCGATGCGTCGATCTCGACGACTTCACCGGCAACTGGCGCATGCGTCCCCTGCTCCATCGCAGGCTCAGGAGCGGCTTGCAGCGGAGCCTGCACAGCTTCGTCGATCGAGGGTATCGGCGCGAGGGGCCGGCGGACCTTGCGCCTCTCGGGCGCGCCCTGCTTGGCCCGGCTTCGCCGCGTCTTCCCGGCAAGAACAGCCGCTTGCAGCGCGATCGGGCCTACCGTTTCAAGAAACGCACGCTCGTGTTCGCGCGAGAGCCGCCCCATGGCATCGCCAAGCGGCAGCCAATCGACGGATTTGATGTCCGGCATCGGTTCACGAATTTGCTCGCCCCCGGCCTCCATGCGCCAGTAGTGGACGATCTTGCATCTTCCGCGGGTCTCGTAGATCAGCGTCCCCAAGAACTCATGCACGGACACGTCGTGTCCGGTTTCTTCCAACACCTCGCGCTCGGCGGCATCGCGGGGCGTCTCGCCGGCATCCAGCTTGCCCTTGGGCAAAACCCATTCATTGCGCTTGCGCAGGCGCACCACCGCGATCAGCGGCGTCTTCGCCGTCTTCAGTACGATGCCTCCCGCCGCCAGAACCGGCGTACGCGCCATCTTAGGAAATCCCGTATGTTCAATTCGAAACGCACGTCGATCGGCGAACTATATAAGGGGGCACGTGTCGGAAATCGAGATTACGCGGTCGCCGGCTTTCGCAGCAGCGGCTGGCCGGCGCGGATCCGCGCCCCTTCGCTCACGCCGTCGCAGAATTCGAAATGATCCGGCGCGAGCACGATGATGGTCGATCCATGCTCGAACCAGCCGAGCTCGTCGCCCTTGCGGACACTGACGTCACAAGCAACGTCGACCGGCCCTTCGGTCTGCGCATTGAGGACGACATCAAGGAAATGCAGCCGGATGCTGGCCACCAAAATGGCCGCCACCGGCACCAGGGTCAGCGCCTCGCCGGTGGAGAGCTGCGTCTGCAGCACCGCCCGCTCGTTCTTGCAGAACAGCCGCTCGACCCGCTTGAGCGCGATCGGATTGACGTTCCAGACGTCGCCGTGGATGAAGCTGACGCGGCTGATCCGGCAGTCATACGGGGCGTGAAAGCGGTGATACATGCTCGACGTCAGCCGCAGCGTGATGAAGCGGCCGTTCTTGTGTTGCTCTACCAGCGCGCCATCGCCGACCAGGTCGAGCAGCGAATAGGGCGCGCCCTTGATCTGATAGAGTTCGCCATCGCGGATCGTGCCGTGCGCGCCGATGATGCCGTCGGAAGGGCTGACCACGACCTGTGGGTCGCCATCGGCAGTCCGCAGGCCGGGGCGGAGCTCGCGCGTGAAGCAGTCGTGCAGGCTCTTGAACTCGGACTTTTTGGCTTCCGATAAATCGAGCTCGGAAAATAGCCGCCAGCAGGCGATCGACAGGTCCCGGACCAGCGGATTTTCGATCTTGCTGAACCAGCCCATGAAGCGCGTCACCGCCGCCCGCGGAATCCGGTTGGTCAACAGAAAATTGAGGTCCTCCTGCTCGGTCAGCGCGGAGATCAGGCCCTTGATTGTCATGAATCTGTCAGCAGCTCTGGTTAGCGCTGGTGGCATGGATTCGCCCCTTCCGATTCTCTATTTGTCCACCGCCGCGGTCGCAGGTGCCGCGGCCGTGTTCCCGAAAGTCAAGGCGCGGCTGGCGCTGTCGCGGGCCAAGCATCGCTCGCTGAGCGGACATTCCAAGATGTCGCGCTTGGTCGCGCGCCTGGTCCCGTTCTACGAATTCGATCTCAACGATTTCTTCTGTTCCGACGGCGCGCCGGCGACGGTGGCGACCAAGCGCCAGGACGGCTTCTTCCATCTGGCGCGGCTTTACCAGGAACGTTACGCCAAGGGCCGGCAGATGGCGTCGGAAGCCAGGACGCGAATCTCCGACCTGCAATTCACCGAGACCTACCGGGTGCCTTTCCAGTACAGCCGGCTGGTCCGCGAGCACCTTGGTAGCGGCGCCTTCATGCAGTCGTCGGCCGGCGTAACTGTCACCGACGTCGACGGCAATGTGTTCTACGACCTGACTGGGTCGTACGGCGTCAACATCTTCGGCAACGACTTCTACAAGGAGTGCATCGCGGAGGGAGACAAGCGCGCCCACGCGCTCGGCCCGGTGCTCGGGCCCTACCACCCTGTTATCGCCGACAATGTGAAACGGCTGTGCGAAATTTCCGGACTTGACGAGGTCTCGTTCCACATGTCGGGCACCGAAGCGGTGATGCAGGCGGTGCGGCTCGCGCGCTATCATACCCGCCGCACGCACCTGGTGCGTTTCGCAGGAAGCTATCACGGCTGGTGGGGCGACGTGCAGCCCGGCGTCGGCAATCCGATCTCGCCGCACGAGACCTATACGCTCGCCGACATGTCGGAACGGACGCTGCACGTCCTGAGGACGCGGCGCGATATCGCCTGCGTGCTGGTCAATCCGCTGCAGGCGCTGCACCCCAACGCCAGCGCGCCCGGCGACTCCGCTCTGGTCGACAGTTCCCGAACCGCCAACTTCGATCGCGCCGCTTATGGCGCGTGGCTCAAGGCGCTGCGGCAGGTCTGCGACCAGCGCGGCATCGTGCTGATCTTCGACGAGGTCTTTGTCGGCTTCCGCATCGCGCACGGAGGCGCGCAGGAATATTTCGGCGTGCGCGCCGACATGGTGACATACGGCAAGAGCCTCGCCGGCGGACTGCCGGTCGGGGTCGTGTGCGGGCGCAAGGAACTGATGCGCCGCTTCCGCGACGATCGTCCCGCCGACGTCTGCTTCGCGCGCGGCACCTTCAACTCGCATCCCTATGTCATGACGGCGATGGATGAATTCCTGGGCCGGCTCGCCAGCCCCAATTTCCGCTCGGTCTATAGTGGGCTGGAAGAGACCTGGAACGGACGCGCGGCGCAATTGAATGCGCGGCTTACCGCGCAAGAGCTGCCGGTCCGCCTTTCCAACCTGTCTTCGATCTGGATGGTTCATTACATCACACCGTCCCGTTACAATTGGATGCTGCAATACTATCTGCGGGCCGAAGGGCTCGCGCTGAGCTGGGTCGGGACTGGGCGCCTGATCTTCAGCCTGAATTATACCGACGCGGATTTCGCGGAAGTGGCCGATCGCTTTGTCGCGGCCGCAGCGAAGATGAAAGCGGACGGCTGGTGGTGGCACGACGGCGCCCTCACCAACAAGAACATCCGCCGCAGTATCCTGCGCGAAATGATCGCGAGCCGCTTCTCGCGCTGAGTGGAATTCGAACTCCTCTTTCTCCGTCATGGCCGGGCTTGACCCGGCCATCCACGTCTTTGTTCTCGGCCGCCTCAAGACGTGGATGCCCGGGACAAGCCCGGGCATGACGAACGTTGGCGCATTCGAAAATCAGGCGTGCTGCTCTTCAAGCCCCTGCTCGATGAGGTCGAGACCCGGATCGATCAATTCGCCCTTCAAGAGGAACAGCGGCGCCCGGTGATAGAGTTTGAAGTCGTTGAAAGGATCGGTAAGGATCTTGGTCATCCAGACCAGACCGGTCTCGACGTCGCGGATGAAGAACAGGTGAATCGTCCGGAACAACAATCCGCCGATGCCGACCGCCAGCCAGATCTTGGCGACCTGCCGCATGAAATCGGCCGGCGAAGCCCAGGGCGTGACGAGGCCGAACAGGGTGGGATCAAAGTACAACACCACTGGCGATGCCGCCCAGATCGTCATCAGCACGACCTTGCGCTGCAAATTGTACCCGACCTTGATCTCTTCCTTGTGCTCATGGGTCGCCTGATTGAGGTGGTCGTAGCCCTTGGGCTCGAAGAAGAAATGGCCGGCCTGACGTGACGTCATCGAGACCAGCCAGCCGATCAGCGCGGAGGCGACCGGATCGAAAAAGATCATCACATAGCCGATCAGGAAACTGATGGCGGAAACAAAGTGCAGGCTCTGGTTGATCCGGCTGTGATGATAATAACGATGGTCGTCCCAGCGTTGGACGCGCAGCTGCTCCAGGAAGTTCTTGATCATTATCTCCCCCAATTAGGTTGATTCGGCTTACAGCGATTCGATGTACGACATGTGACATCATCAAAATGTCATCTGACGTGTCGCGACGACACACACACGCAGCGGCGCGAATGGAGCCAACCCAATTACGCGGCGGCCGCCATTTCAGCTTTGCGGATACGGACCAACGAGAAGTGGCCGAGCGGCGGCACGAGGCGGCGCTCCACCAATTCCATCCCGTGCGTGCCTTGTAGCCATCGCGAATAGCGCGACCAGGCGAATTCGGCAGTGCGAAAGCCGAGCGGACGCACCACCGGCTGCAGGCGCTGCTCGATGAAGCGGCGCACGCCGGCGTCGGCGCTGACGCGGGTCAGGATGATCAACTCGCCGCCTACCCGCAGCACGCGCGCGAATTCATCGAGGGCCGCTTCCGGGTTCGGCACCGCGGTCACGACATATTGCGCCATCACGACGTCGAATGAGTTGTCAGGAAATTCGAGTTTCTCCGCATCCATCACGGCGAGCCCCTCGACATTCTTCAGATGGAATTCGGCGACCCGCCGCTTCGCCTTTTCGAGCATCGCCTCGGAGATATCGGTGCCGAATATGCGGACGTGCGGCGCGTATTGCGGCAGCGAAATGCCGGTGCCGACACCGACTTCAAGCACGCGACCGCCGATCCTGTTGGTGGCGGCAATGGCTGCCCGTCGGCCTTTGCTGAACACGCCGCCGAACACGAGGTCGTAGATCGGGGCCCAGCGGTCGTAGGCGTGCTCGACCGTGGCTCGGTCGAAGTCCAACTGGCTTGCGTCGTCAAGTTTCATGGTTTCGGCCATCGTCACTCTCATTGGTTGTTGTAGCCCAAATTAGCTTTTACGCGGCCCTCTGACCGGCCAGGCGCGGCATCGCCCGCAGCGAATGGCTCGGCTGCAACGCCGTCAGATTGCCGATGAACTGTCTCGCGCTGTTTTCCCAGGAACGTTCGAGCGCGAAATTCCGGCAGGCCTGGCGTGACATGCCCGCAGCGCGAAGGCACGCGTTGCGCAAATCCGTATCCAGCGCGCCGATCGGATGATCGGCAATCACGTCCTTTGGGCCGGTGACCGGAAAGGCTGCGACGGGTGTGCCGCAGGCCAGTGCTTCGAGCTGCACGACGCCAAAGGTGTCGGTGAGAGAAGGAAACACGAAGACGTCCGCTGCCGCCAGGTGCGAGGTGAGATCCTGGCCCTTCTTCTCGCCGAGAAATGCGACGCCGCGATATTTATGCGCGAGCGACGCCTTTTGCGGTCCGTCGCCAATCACGACTTTCGAGCCCGGCAGGTCGAGCGACAGGAATGCTTCGAGATTCTTTTCAACCGCGACACGGCCCATGGTCATGAAGATCGGCCGCGGCAGATCGAGCCTGGCGGGCGAATCCGGATTGAACAGCTTGGTATCGACGCCGCGGGTCCAGAAGCCGAGCTTCTTGAAGCCGCGTGCGCCAAGTTCCTGGCGCAGCGAGGCGGTCGCAACCATGATGGCGGCCGAAGCGTCGTGAAAGCGCCGCAGCACGGCATAGCCGAGACTTAGCGGAAGGCCGGTCCGCACCGAAACATATTCCGGAAAGCGCGTCGTATAGGAGGTCGTGAAAGCGAGCTTGCGGCGCAGGCAATAGGCCCGTACCCACCAGCCGATCGGGCCTTCGGTGGCGATATGGATGGCTTCCGGTGCGGCCGCCTCGATCCTTCGTTCGATCTCGCGCCGGTTCGGCAGCGCGATGCGCAAGCCCGGATAGGTCGGGACCTCGATCGATGGAAAGCCGTCTGGCGTCAGGAATTCGAGTTCGGCCCCAAGCGCCGAAGCGGCACGGGCGAGCGAAGTCAATGTGCGAACGACGCCGTTGACCTGCGGGTGCCAGGCATCAGTCGCAATGAGTATCCGCATGACGAAAACCTGAGAGTTCGATGATTCTCGGTTTCCGACGTTCAACCATGGATATTTCAAACGTGTGACGTCATCGAAATGTTGAGCAGGTTTTTGTTAACCGCCCGGCGTCAGCGCCCTCATGAAACTGTCATGAAACAATTCATTACCGCGACGAAACCGTTTTGCCGTTCCGGCGCAAACGTCCGGAAACCTTTGGCCGCTAGTGATTCGCTGCAACAAGGCGTCGAAACGGCGCCAGGGCGACAGGGCCGATCAAACAGGGGGACGACCAATGTTCAATATATTCCAGTTGGGCTCCCGCAAGTTGGATTCCGGTCGCGGCGCCGGTTTCGCTGCGCTTGCCATCGGTGCGATTACATTTTCTTGCGCATTTTCCGGATCGGCCGCCGCGGCGCCGCCGGCTCAGCTTTTCCCCTTCTTCCTGATGCCGCCGGCGCAATACGTACCGCCGCCCGTGCAGGCCGCGCCTTCCGAAGGTGAAGGCAGCGCGGTCGAATTGCCGGCGCGACTGAAGCGCCAGGCCGTCAACTACGCGACCCGCGAAGCACCCGGCACCGTCATCATCGATACGCCCAACACTTATCTCTATTACGTGCTCGGCGGCGGCCAGGCCATCCGTTACGGCATCGGCGTCGGCCGCGACGGCTTTACCTGGTCCGGCGTACAGTCGATCACCAAGAAGGCGGAGTGGCCGGATTGGACCCCGCCGGCGGAGATGATCGCGCGCCAACCCTATCTGCCGCGCCAAATGGCTGGTGGCCCCGGTAATCCGCTGGGCGCTCGCGCCATGTATCTCGGTGGTACGGTCTATCGCATCCACGGTACCAACGCGCCGGGAACGATCGGCACCCATGTTTCGTCCGGCTGCATCCGGCTGACCAACGAGGACGTGTCCGACCTCTATTCGCGGGTCAACATCGGCACCAAGGTGATCGTGCTGCCGATGACTTACCGCCGGGCGGACCTGGGCAGCGCCATCCGCTGACATTACCGATATTTAAGGTCTTCGAAAGCGGCCGCGGCATCCACCTGGCGCTTTCATTGCGATCACGTTTCGGCCAGCCGCTCTGGCGCCGCCCCTACCCGCCCTATAGAATCAGGCACTAGATTCAGTCCGGGGGGACGATGCGTCTGCCGATCGCGGTGGGGCCGATACGGGTGGGCCCGAGAACGATCCTGATTGCCATCGCAGTGGTGGCGGTCTCGTTTTTCGTCAGCCTGAAGGCCATGGACTGGCTGTCGTCGCGCGGTTCGTCTCCCGCGCCGGCGCTGACCGAATTGCCGCCGCTGCCGCCGGTCTCGCGCAGCTCCGTCATCGTCACGCCGGTTTCGATTGCGCTATCGCTCATTCGCGATATCGCCGACCGCGCCGCGCCGCGCAACTTCACCGGCAAGGCCGACAATCCGGTATCGCAGGTTCTGCAAAATGCCGATATCGGCTGGTCGGCCTCACGCGGACCGATCTTCGCAACCGGCGCACAGGACGTGTTGTCGCTGTCGACCCCGATTGCCGGAAAGCTGAATGTCACGGGTTCGCTGTCGTCAAAGGCGACCGGCGCAGTCAACGACGCCATCGGCGGCCTGCTCGGCGGCAACGCCGCCAAGCAAATCGGCAGCGTCAACATCAAGGCGCTGAATGCCAACGCCGAGATCAAAGGCAGCGTCACCATCACCTCGCGGCCGAAGCTTGCAGCGGCCTGGCACCTGGAGCCGAATTTGGGAGCGCAGGTCAGCCTCGGCGACACCAATCTTTCGGTGGCCGGGGCGCGCGTCAACGTACCGGCCCAAGTCAAGCCGGTGATCGACAAAACCGTCGGCGAGCAGCTCAATGTGGTGGCCGAACGCATCCGCTCCGATCAAACGCTGGTGCAGAATGCGCGGGCACAATGGGCCAAAGCCTGTCGCTCGATCCCGCTGCAGGGTACCGGCACGAATTCGTCATTGCCGGAGTTGTGGCTTGAGCTGAAGCCGACGCGTGCCATTGCGGCGCAGCCGAATGTCGACGCCAAGGCGGTGACGCTGATGCTTGGCATCCAGGCCGACACGCGCATCACGCCGAAGGAGACCAAGCCCGACTGCCCGTTTCCGGAGAAAATATCGATCATCCCGCCGACGACGGGTGGCGTCTCTATCGGCGTGCCGATCGACATGCCGTTCACCGACCTCAACAAGATCCTCGAGACCCAACTTGTCGGCCGGACGTTTCCGGAAGACGGCTCTGGTTCGGTCGAGGTCACCGTGAAGCGCGGGAGCGTCGTAGCCTCGGGCGAGCGCTTGCTGATCTCGCTTTTGGTGAAAGCCAAGGAGAAGGCGAGCTTCTTCGGGCTCGGCGGCGAAGCCACGGTGCATATCTGGGGCAGGCCGATGCTCGATCAGGCGCAGCAGACGCTGCGCCTTGCCGACATCCAGCTCGCCGTCGAATCGGAAGCAGCCTTCGGGCTGCTCGGTGCCGCCGCGCGCGCCACCATGCCGCATCTGCAAAAGGCGCTGGCGGACAAGGCGACCATCGATCTGAAACCGTTCGCAGCCAACGCGCAGAAGAAGATCGCCGCTGCCATCGCTGATTTCCACAAGAACGAGGATGGCATCCGGGTGGAGGCGCAGATCAACAGCCTTCAGCTCGCCGATATCGCCTTCGACTCCAAGACGCTGCGCGTGATCGCCCTGGCCGAAGGCTCGATCAACGTCTACGTGAGCGCGCTGCCGGCACCGTGAGCGTGCCCAAAAAGTCGCTTTGCGGCTTTACCCGAAGCCGGCTAGAACAGCCCCTCAACGAAGCCCTCAACAAAAAGCCTGGGAGAAGAAACCATGAAATCAACTTTGGCCGCGGTCGCAGTTAGCCTCGCCTTCACCGCCTTCACCGCCCCTGCGAACGCGCAGATTTCCGACGACGTCGTCAAGATCGGCGTGCTGACGGACATGTCCAGCCTCTATGCCGATGCGACCGGCAAGGGCTCGCTTGCCGCGGTGGAGATGGCGGTCGCCGATTACGGCGGCAAGGTAAAGGGCAAGCCGGTCGAGGTCATCTCCGCCGATCACCAGAACAAGCCCGACGTCGGCGTCAATATCGCCCGCAACTGGTATGACAATGAGAAGGTCGACACCATCGTCGACGTTCCGACTTCTTCGGTCGCGCTGCCGATCTCGGCGCTGACCCGCGAGAAGAACAGGATCAACATCAATTCCGGCGGCGGCAGCTCCGATATCACGGGCGTCGCCTGCTCGCCAAACACAGTGCACTGGACCTACGACACCTACGCGCTGTCCAATGTCGCCGGCAAGGCGATGGTCCAGCGCGGCGAGGACACCTGGTTCTTCGTCACTGCCGACTACGCATTCGGCATGGCGCTGGAGCGCGACGCCGCCAACGTCGTCAACGCGAGCGGCGGCAAGGTGCTTGGCGACGTCCGCCATCCCCTGAACACGTCGGACTTCTCCTCCTTTCTGCTGCAGGCGCAGGCCTCCAAGGCCAAGGTGATCGGCCTTGCCAATGCCGGCGGGGACACCACCAACGCACTGAAGCAGGCCGCCGAGTTCGGCATCATCCAGGGCGGCCAGAAGATGATCGCGCTATTGTTGGAAATCACCGACACCCACGCGCTTGGCGCCAAGGCCACCCAGGGCCTGATCGTCACCGATGCCTTTTATTGGGACATGAACGATGAGACCCGCGCCTTCTCGAAGCGTTTCAACGACAAGGTCGGGCATATGCCGACCATGATCCAGGCGGGTCTTTATTCCGCGACCATGCATTACCTCAAGGCGATCGAGGCTGTTGGTACCGACGAAGCGCCGAAGGTGATGGCGCAGATGCGGGCAACACCTGTCAACGACTTCTTCGCACACGGCGGCAAGATCCGGATCGACGGCCGCATGGTCCACGACATGTATCTGTTCGAGGTGAAGAAGCCTGAAGAGTCCAAGGGCGAATGGGACCTCTACAAGCTCATCGCCACCGTCCCCGGCGATCAAGCGTTCCGTCCGCTCGACAAGGGCGGCTGCCCACTAGTGACCGGGACGCATTGACGCCGTGGCCGATAGACCCTCGTGGTGAGGAGCGCATCGCGCGCGTCTCGAACCATGCCGGCATGCTCGGCCCATCCTTCGAGACGCGCGCAAGTGCGCGCTCCTCGGGATGAGGTCTCGTCGCGTAGCAGAAGCGCGTCCGGCTTCTGCCGGGCGCGCTTTGTGGTTCGGCCATCTTCGCTCAGTCCTCGAATTTGAACGAGACGGTGAGCTTGGCGCGGTAGGCTTCGATTTTGCCCTTGGCATCCAGTTGCATGTCGAGTTTGTCGACTTCGGCGACCCGAAGATCCCGCAGCGATTTCCCGGCTCTGTTGAGCGCGGCCGCGGCGGCCTTCTCCCAGGATTCCGGACTGGTACCGATCAGTTCAATGACTTTGTAGACGCTCTCCGGCATGTCGTTCTCCCGTTCGGCATGAAGCAGGATGCAGGACGCTCCTGCGCCTTCGAACCTAACATCAGAAATGGCCGGGCGACAGCGATGCCGTCCGGCCATTCAGTAACAAGTCTCCGATTTGGCGCGATCTGTGCCCTACTCCGTCGAGTACTTGAATTCAGGCATCCCCTTCAGCTGGTCCTTGTCCGCGTTGAACACGGCGTGATCCGGATACCACGGATTGGGCTTGGCGCTATTGGCGCTCGCCGGCGCGTTGTTGGCGGCCGAACCTGTCGTGCCCGAAGGCGGACGGTTGCTCGACGTACCGGGCCCGCCTGGGGCGCCAGTGCCGGAGGCGCCGGTATAGGCAACCGGCTCGTTGACGAATTTGACCTTGTCAAAGGGCACGGCGACAAGGTGCGAGCCCATGCCCAGGAAGCCGCCGACGCCGATCACCGCTGCCTTGATACTCCCGCTCTTGTCGGTCAACAGATCGTTGATTGAGCCGATGCTCTCGTTCTTGTCGTTGTAGACGCTGAGGCCAACCAGCTTCGATGCCCGCCAATCGCCCTTGAACGAGGAGTCGGAGGTGGTGGCGGCCGTATCGGCGCGGTCGGTCGTCGCGGTCGGAGTTTGCGCGAACGCGACGCTCGCAAGCAACGCTGAACCGGCCAGGCCAGCCGCGATATATTTTACGAACATGGGGTTTCTCCCTGATCAGAAATCGATGAAGAGGAAACCCGCCGGCCCGCCGGCTGTTCCCGCCGCAGCGCGCCAATTCAATGCTCGCAATTGCGGAAACGATCGCGCAAATTCGCGATCTGCACGCGCGTTCAGGCGCTGCGGCGTTTGCCGCATGATGCAAATTGCAACGCGTCGGTCAGAAACCACCCCAGTAGGGCGGTATTCCGTAGTAGCGATGTAGTGCGGCTTCCTGCGAGCGATCGCCCCAGTCGAAATCCTTGTCGGCGCGGAACGACGGCGCGTGCTTCAACTCCTCATCGTCGATGTCGAGCTCATAAGCCTCGAAGCCGGTGTTGTAGCGAAGCCGCGCCCAGGGCAGCGGCAGCAGATTCGATCCCATGCCGAGGAAGCCGCCGAAACTGAGCACCGCGTAGGACACCTTGCCGGTGATCTTGTCGATCATCAGCCGCTCGATATGGCCGATCATGTCGCCGTTCGGCCGTCGCACCGCCGTACCCTCGACGCGGTCGCTCGCGACCAACGGATGCGGTCTGGTCATGACGTCAGTCATCATCATCCTCCCTTACGGGTTGATGAAGCAAAACAACGTCCCGGGGAACACCGGGTTCCAAGCCCGTCGGAAATAAGACAACCCTCCTTCCCTTGTCGGGAGGACGGGTTCGGATTCAAATCCGCTTCGCCAGCAGAGCCAGCGTTCCGCCGCCTGACGTGGCGGCGGCCGTCAGGCCGCGATCGGTTCGGGCTCGGATTTGGATTCCGCGAAATACGCCACCGCCTCGAAGCGGTAGCCGCAGGCCGGGCAACACCACAGATAGGACGTACGGCCAGGACTGCTTTCAACCCAGTCAGGCGCGACGATCGGTTTGCCGCATTGAGCGCAGGGATTATGTCGGGGTAAATTGCCGAGGGCTTGTTTCGCCATGGCGCGTTTCCCTTTTACTCTTTTCTGTTTTGCGAATTGGACAGGCTTGCTGCCGGACTAACCAGCATCGCGGCCCGTCGCTGAAATTTTTAGGACAGCATTGAGACAATAAGACGGCAATATTGCTTCGACGTGCCGAGGGTAAGAAAAATTTTATTTCGTTTTCGCAGCGACTGACGGATCGGTCGTGTGCACCGCGTCCGGCTTGCGCAAATGAATCGTCGCGATGTCGTCGGAATAGATTTTCTGCCAGCCGTCGATGTGATCGAGCAATTTGGTCGCAGCGCTCTGCGTGCGCATCAAGGTGGCCTCGATCTTGTACTCGTCCAGGAGGCGGAACAGGTTTTCCGGCTCCATCAATCCGGACGCAGCGTTATGATCGATGAAGAATTTCTCGCCGTACAGCTCGGTACGGCCATCGATGAAGGTCGGGACGCCGGCATAGATCAGATAGCCGCCGAAATCATAGTCGTTGAACACCCGCGTCAAATTGAGCGTCTTGAGCTTGGCGACGGCCGCGACCGGCGAGCCCCGCATATGCGGCTCGAAGCGATGCATCGACGCATAAGCAAAGGTTCCCGCCACCAGCGCCACGGTGACGCCGGCGAGCAGCGCGCGGCGCGCTGGGACAGCCGCGGTCGAAGGCGATGATGCTGCAACTCCGATCTGCCTCGCCAGCGGCGCGGCCAGCACGAGCGGTCCGAGCAGCGCCAGGATTTCAGCGGCGCGGCCCTGGGCCAGCGCCATGTGCAGCAAGCCGAGCAGCAGCACGATGCGCATCAATGGCAGCGTGACGCCGCGGTAAAGCGCGAGCCCGATTCCGAGCAGCAGGCAAATCTCGAACGGGCCGACGCTGCCAAAATCCGCGGGCCTCCATTCCATGATCAGCGGCAGCGCATTGCCGAGCGCCAGGATCTTCCGCGAGGCCAACAGCGAATTCCAGCCGTACGGCGTGGCGCAGCTTGCGAGCAGCGCCGCCAGCGCGAACGCCGCCCAGCGCAACGCCAACGGTTTGCGTTGAGCGGCTTCCGCGCCCAAGAGCGCATCGAGCGCGACCGGGGCGATCAGCACCAGGCCGAAGACGAAGCCGCCATGCAGATTGGCCCATAGCGCCATCAAGGGCACTAGCCAGTACGAGGGCGCGTCGCGCCGGTCGGCGGCTGCGATCAGGCCTGCGAACCAGGCGACCATGACCGGCATGGCCAGCACGTGCGGCCGCGCCAACAGATGCGGCATGGTCAGCGCCAACGCCGCGGCGATGAACACCAGCGTGGTGCTTTCGCTCAAGCGCCGGCTTAAGAATGCTGCGAGCAGCGTAAACGTCGCCGCAATCGCTGAGGCCGCCACCACCACGGGTCCGCTCCAGCCTGAAATGCCATAGGCCTTGGCGTAAATCGCCTGCGCCAGCCATTGCGTCGAAATCCAGCTCTCGCCGCGCATGGTGAAGGAATAGACGTCGGTCTCGGGCACCGCGCGATGGTCGAGAATCCATTGCCCGAGCGTGACCTGCCACATCGTATCGGGATCGATCAGCAGCCGGTTTCCGGCGAGCAGGAACAGCGTATAGACACCGATGCCGACCCATAGCGGCAAAAGCCCTCGCATGGGGCTTGCCGCGACGTCGGCATGCACGACGGATATCGTCATTTCCGGGACCCAATCCCTACCGGTTTGGAACCAAGGGATCGAAGCACGCCAAGGCATAATTCCAGGTAAATCCGGCCGGTGGATTGCGGGCGCAGCGCCCGATAAAGCCCGTTTTTGGCCACATCCGCGCTCAAATCAGGGACATAAAACCCCTAAATCCGCGCGGATTGCGCG
>Ga0066684_10000456_pt1 | contig 14011 bp, 11 predicted proteins | sample GraSoiAngelo_133_FD_62301 | JGI IMG/M metagenome (GOLD analysis project Ga0066684, IMG submission 62301) | Grasslands soil microbial communities from the Angelo Coastal Reserve, California, USA - 14_0929_05_20cm | ecosystem: Environmental > Terrestrial > Soil > Grasslands | place: USA... | reverse complement strand
TGCTCCGCGATCCGCCGAGGGTCGCCCGCTAGATGGGCCGGGCAGGGATCGAACCTGCGACCTTGGGATTAAAAGTCCCCTGCTCTACCAACTGAGCTACCGGCCCCGCGGCGAGTATAGGCTGGGAATACCAGGGGCCAGGAGGTCGTTTTCATCTTTGCGCCGGAGTGCGTGATTCCACCTCCTCCGGTGACGTAGAAGACCAAAAGGAGAGTGAAGGAACTGAGCACCGTTAGCTTTGAAGTACCGGTCCAGGCCGTCCTCGAAGAGGCGGAGGAGCGGGGCATGATCGAGGAGAGCGTCCTCGAGGGGCTCGCGCACGAGCACGAGCTCGAGGAGGACGAGCTCGCGGAGATCCGTGCCGAGCTGGAGGCCCGCGAGGTCGAGATCCTCGCGCCCGCCGAGCCCGAGCCTGCCCGCGCGGAGCCGGAGCACGCGCCCGCGCCGGCAGCGAGCGGTTCTACCGACGCGCTGACGCTGCTGATGCAGAACGTCGGCCGTTACCCGCTGCTCACCGCCGCCGAGGAGGTCGCGCTCGCCAAGCGCATCGAGCGCGGCGACCGCGAGGCCAAGGAGCGGATGATCAACTCGAACCTGCGCCTGGTGATCTCGATCGCCAAGCGCTACCAGAACCGGAGCCTGCCCCTGCTCGACCTCTTCCAGGAGGGCGTGATCGGGCTGAACCGCGCGGTCGAGAAGTTCGACTGGCGGCGCGGCTACAAGTTCTCGACCTACGCCACCTGGTGGATCCGGCAGGCGTGCCAGCGCGCCGTCTCGGGCCAGTCGGCCACGATCCGCGTGCCGACGCACGTGCACGAGCGCCGGGTCAAGCTCGGCGGCGCCGCAAGCCGGCTCGAGGCCACGCTTGGCCGCGACCCGACGCGTGAGGAGCTGGCCGAGGCGACCGGGCTCTCGCTCCGCCACGTGGATGAGGCGCTCGACATCGCCGAGGCGCCGGTCTCGCTGAACCGCGCGATCGGCTCCGAGGAGGATGGCGAGCTCGGCGACCTGTTCGCCGACGAGCAGGCGCCCGACCCGGCCGCCGAGGCAGCGGACTCGATTCGCCGGCAGGAGATCCGCCGGGCGGTCGCCGAGCTGCCCGATCGCGAGCGGCGGATCCTCGAGCTGCGCTTCGGCTTCGACGCCGATCCGGCGTCGCTCGAGCAGATCGGCAAGGAGCTCGGCATCACCCGCGAGCGGGTGCGCCAGCTCGAGGCCGCGGCGTTCGAGCACCTGGCAGTCGAGCTCGACGGGCTGGCCGAGAACGATGACGAGGAATGGGCGGCCTAGGGCTATGCTCTCGGTCGCCCGCCCCCGTCGACTAGCGGCCTAGGTCACGGCCCTTTCAAGGCCGTAGCACGGGTTCGAATCCCGTCGGGGGCATAACGACCCGGTCCGCTGCTCTGACCAGCTGAGCTACCGGCCCGCGCGCCTAGCCTACCGCGGTCGCCGAGGCTTTCTCGGCAGGCGGATCACCGTAGATGCCGAGTCCGGTCGCGGGATCGAAGAAGTGCAACCGATCAGTCCGCACGACGAGGTCGATGTCCTGCCCCTCCCCAGCCCGGGTGCTTCGGTCGAGGCGCGCGACGAAGAGACTCCCCTTCTGCTTCGCATGCTCCTCGGTGGCGGCCATCGCCTCCTCGCCGACCGCCGCGGCGACATCTGCGCCGCGCACCGGCGGAGCGCTGACAGCGAAGTGCACGAGGACTTCTGAGCCCATGTCCTCGCAGATGTCGGCGACCGCCCACATGCGACGATCGTCCTCGACTCCCGCGCTGGAGAGCGCCGCGTCGTTGATGTCCTCGGGACGGATCCCGAGGATCAATCGCTTTCCCTCGAACCGCTCGAGCGCCGGCCGCGCGGCGCGCAAGGAATCGTCCACCCGCAGTCGCTGGTCGCCGAACTGCGCCACCAGCGCTCCATTCGCGCACCTCAAGTCAGCCCCGACGACGTTCATTGTCGGCGAGCCGATGAACTCGGCCACGAACAGGTTGACAGGCCGCTCGTAGAGCACCGAGGGCCTGTCGAACTGCTGCAACACGCCGTCTCGCATCACCGCGACCCGGTCTCCCAGCGTCATCGCCTCGACCTGGTCGTGGGTGACGTAGATCGTCGTCACCTCGAGGTCGCGCTGCAGCCGGGCGATCTCGGCCCGCATCTCGACACGGAGCTTCGCGTCGAGGTTCGAGAGAGGCTCGTCCATCAGGAACGCCTGCGGTTCGCGGACGATGGCGCGGCCCATCGCGACGCGCTGCCGCTGCCCGCCCGAAAGCGTGCGGGGGCGCTTCTTCAGCACACCGCTCAGGCCCAGCACCCGCGCCGCGCGCTCGACCCTCGTCGCGATCTCGCGCCTCGGCAGCTTCTGCATCTTGAGCGCGAACGCCATGTTCGCGTACGCGGACATATGCGGGTAGAGCGCGTAGTTCTGGAAGATCATCGCGATGTCCCGGTCCTTCGGCGGAACCCGGTTGACTATCCGCTCGCCGAGCCAGACCCGACCTTCGCTGATCTCCTCGAGCCCGGCGACCATGCGCAGCGCCGAGGTCTTGCCGCACCCCGACGGGCCGACGAGAACTACCAGCTCGCCGTCCGCGATCTCGAGATTGAGCTCGTCGACGGCCCTGGTGCCGTCCGGGTAGACCTTCGTCAGGTTCTCGAGCTTGATCTGGGCCACGCTCGTCCTCTTGTAGGCGCGGCGAAACTCTATGTGCTTCTTGTAGCATCGCGTCGCGTTGGAGGCCGCGGCCCCGAGCCGGTCACGACGGCGCTGGGGGGATCTGTTCGAAGAGCGCCGGTTTCTCGCCCCTGCGCTAATCGGCCCCGCGGTCCTCTTCGTCGGCCTGCTTGTCGCTGTTCCTCTCGGCCTCGCCGTCTACCTCAGCTTCACGAACGCGACCTCCGGCTCGCTCAGCGGAACCTGGGTCGGACTGGACAACTACATCCACGCCTGGGACAGCTCGAACTTCCGGACCGCGCTCGAGAACACGATCATCTTCACGCTCGCCTCGCAGGCGCTCGTGGTCGTGGGTGCGGCGATCCTCGCGCACGCGCTCCTCCGCCCTTTCCGGGGCCGCTGGCTGCTCCGTTTCCTGATCGTGCTTCCTTGGGCTGCCCCGGTCGCGCTGAGCACCATCGGCTTCCTCTGGATCTTCGACTCGCAGTTCAGCGTCGTGAACTGGACGCTAGTGCACGACGTAATGCCGGGCGGCGGCCACCTCTATCTCTATAAGCCGGCCAACTGGGTGCTCGGGGTGATCGACGACCTCCCGTGGGTGCACACCGGCAAGATCGATCCGTTCAACCCGCCCCAGTGGTTGGGCCAGGCGACGCTCGCGAAGCTCTCGATCATCGCGGTCCAGGCGTGGAGGATCCTCCCGTTCGCGACGGTGATCTTCCTCGCCGGCCTCGCCTCGATCCCGCCCGAAGTGGAGGACGCCGCGCGGATGGACGGCGCGACCGGCCTACGCAAATTCTGGCACGTGACGCTGCCGCTGCAGCTGCCGATCGCCATCGTCGCGCTCCTGTTCGGGATCGTGTTCACCGCGACCGACATGACCGTCGTCTACATCCTGACGAACGGCGGACCGTTCAACAGCACGCAGGTGCTGACGACGTGGGCTTACCAGACCGGCATCGTCTCGAGCTCGCTCGGCCAGGGGGCCGCCGTCTCCCTCTACCTCCTGCCGGCGCTGGTGGTCGTCACGGTGTTGATGCTTCGGTTCGCGCGCAAGGTGGAGATCGGATAGTGCTTCTCCAGGCAATACTTGCCCGCTTCTCGCCCGCGATCGCACTGCGTCAGGCACCACCCTTGTTTGGCGCTCGCGACCCAGAAGCTGGACGGAATCACCCGGAGAGACACCGATGACGTGGAGCGCGATTCGGTCGCACGGGATCTCCTATCTGATCGTCGGGCCGTTCGCGATCGTCCTGGCGTTCCCGTTCTACTGGATGCTGACGACCGCCCTGAAGACGAACGGCGACCTCTACAACCTCGCGAACGTCCCCTTCAAGTTCACGACGACGCGGGGCGACCCGGAAGGGCAGTCGCCGACCCTCCGCCACGTCACCTTCATCTTCCACCACACGCAATACGTGCGCTGGCTCGAGAACACGGCCTTCGTGGGCGCCATGGTGGTCGTGATCACGCTGGTCGTCGCCGTCCCGGCGGGGTACGCCCTCGCCCGGCTTTCCGGCCAGCTCGGGCAGAGCGTCGGGGTCGGCATCTTCTTGACATACCTGGTGCCTCCGACCCTGCTCTTCCTGCCGCTCTCGAGGGTGATCTCGAAGCTGGGCCTCGAGGACCGGCTCTGGTCGCTCGTCCTGGTCTACCCCTCGTTCACGATCCCGTTCTCCGTCTGGCTGCTGATGGGCTTCTTCAGGACGATCCCGGTCGAGCTCGAGGACGCAGCCCGGATTGACGGCTGCTCCCGGCTGAAGGCGCTGTGGCGTGTGATCTTCCCGATCTCGCTGCCTGGGATCTTGACCGTGGTGATCTTCACGTTCTCGCTCTGCGTGAACGACTTCGTCTACGCGATCTCGTTCATCTCCAATTCGACCAACCGGACGCTCTCGGTCGGCGTGCCGACCGACCTGATCCGCGGGGATGTCTTCTTCTGGCAGTCGCTGATGGCGGCGACGCTGATTCCGAGCATTCTGCTGGCGCTTCTCTACAACAGCTTTCTCAATCGGTTCATCGAGGGCCTCACCGGCGGGGCGTTCCGGTGAGGTACGACAGGCGTATCGAAAGGAGGGAGGTATGGCAAGGAACGACAACGAGCTCGAACGGCTAGGGCTCACCGGCGGCCTTACCCGCCGCGAGGTGGTGCGCAGAGGCCTTGGCGGGTTCGTGATCCTCTACAGCGGCGCGCTCGCCAAGACGGCCGCCGCGGGGGTGCCGAAGTTCCGGAACAAGGAGCTCAAGAACACACTCAAGATCATCCAGTGGAGCCACTTCGTGCCAGCCTACGACACGTGGTTCGACAACGTCTACACGAAGAAGTGGGGCGCCAAGAACGACACGGACGTCAGCGTCGACCACATCGCACTGGCGCTGCTGCCGGCTCGGGCGAAGGCCGAGGTGGCGGCCCGGAGCGGCCACGACATCTTCGGCCATCTCTCGCCGCAGGCGGGGCTTGAGGACAACGTCATCAACCACAAGGAGATCATCCAAGAGGTCCAGCGCCATCTTGGGCCGGTCGGGAAGGTCGGCAACAAGAGCTGCTACAACCCGAAGACCAAGAAGTGGCACGGATTCCCGGAGAACTTCGTCCCGGACCCCGTGCACTACCGCAGGGACCTCTTCCACCAGGTCGGAGTCAAGTCGCCGAACACGTGGCACGACGTCCTCAACGCGGCGCCGAAGCTGAAGGCGATCGGGCACCCGGTCGGGATCGGCATGTCCAACGAGCTCGACTCGAACATGGCCCTGATCGCGCTCATGCAGTGCTACGGCGGCTTCATCCAAGACGCCCACGCCCACGTCACCATCAACAGCAAGGGCACGCGCGAGGCGCTGGCGTTCATGAGGAGCCTGTTCAAGAAGGGCATGACCAGCGAGGTCTTCGCCTGGACCGCCGCCTCGAACAACCAGGGCTATCTCACAGGCCGCCTGTCGCTGGCGCTGAACGCGATCTCGATCGTGCGCAGCGCGGAGCTGCAGGACCCGACGCTCGCCAAGAACACCGCGCTCCTGCCGATCCCGAAGGGACCGAACCGCCGGCTCGGGCTCGAGCACGTGATGGGCGTCTACACCATCTGGAACTTCACGAGCAAGCCGCAGCAGAAGCTAGCCAAGAAGTTCATCGCCGACCTGGAGATCAACTACGCGGCGGCGTTCCACCACAGCGAGTTCTACAACTTCCCCGCCTTCCCGAAGGCGGTCTACGGCTACCAGAAGCAGCTCGGCGAGGATCACCACCCGCCCAAGGGCAAGTACCGGATCCTCGACACGATCGCCCGCAAGTACACGGCCAACATCGGCTTCCCTGGGTACTCGAATGCCGCGATCGACGAGATCTTCAACACCTTCCTGATCCCGCAGATGTTCGCCCAGGTCGCGCAGGACAAGATGACGCCTGCCGAGGCGGCGAAGTCCGCGGAGCACGACATGAAGGCGATCTTCGCCAAGTGGAGGAAGTTGGGGAAGATCTAGGCTTCAGGCCGGGCCCGCTCTGCCGGGCCCCGGCTTAGCGCCAGAGCGCACCGACTCGCTCCTCGTGACCACGGCTCGGCGATTCGCGGCACCGACTCGGGGACCTCGACGTCAGCTAGTTGGGGTCAGTCGGGCGAGGCCGTTGAACTTGTTGCACTTGGCGCAGTAGATCGCGACCTGGGCGGTCAGGTCGCTCGCGGTCAGCTTCGGCATCGCGTAGTCCTGGCGCCCCCAGAACTGCTCGAGCGTGCCGACCTGCTTCCATTCCACGCGCTGCTGGCCGTGCAGCTTGACGAGGTAGACGTAGAGCTCGGGCGCCCGGTGCGTGAGGAAGTTCTTGCTCAGCCGAACCACGAGGCGGCCGTGCGGCTCGCGGACGATCGACGCGGTGCCCGTGGTTTCCCAGGTGACCGCGTGGAAGGTTCCGCTCGCGAGCACCGCGGGCCGGCCACGCGCGAGCGCGTTCCCGGAGGCGCCGCCGGCGAAGACCAGTCCGGCCGCTACGCCGCAGACAGCCGCCGCGATCAAAATCGCCGCCAAGAACCGCCGCCGTTTACGGACGAATGCCATTGCGCCTGTGCCTCACTTTGCCATACACGGCACGTGCCGTTTCGGATTCCGCTCTACGCTTAGGGGCCCAGGGCGGTTAGCTCAGCTGGGAGAGCGCCTGCCTTACAAGCAGGAGGTCGCTGGTTCGAGCCCAGCACCGCCCACTGTCAACCATACGGTTTTGCGCGCCCCCGAGCCTGTCCGGAGGGGCCTTGTGGTCAGTTTGTGGTCAGTTGTCGCCGCGCAGCCAGGCACGCTTCCGCGAAAGCGGCATCAGCAGTCCCGGCCTACGAGAAGCACTCGGGGTAGGCACTCACGAAGGCCTTGAAGTCCGTGTACTGCCGAACGATCACGTTGCGTTCGCGAGCGCTGGGGTGAGCACGCCGTTCACTTCCGACGCCGCCGCCCCTAAGCCTGCGGCATCCAGTACGCCGAACGGCCCCAGTTAACGAACAGCAATCAAGATGACCGTCACTCGGCCTGAGCGCTTGAGTTGTGCTCCCGCTCTGACCGTACAACGTTCGGGATGCCTCATCGGGAAGCGAACGGCCCGCGTCGCGGGCGTCCCGCTTGAGAACGACCCGCTCTTGGAACCCGCGCCAAACCCCCGGCTGCACACAAGCGTCCAGTTGACGCTGACGTGTTGGTTTGGTCGCGCAAGTACTCGCACCTTGATCGTTAGCGGGTGTTTTGTGCTTCCGGACGCAATCGTGACCGCGTAGTCGCCCGAAGCCGACGAACGGCCGATGACCCGAGATGTGGTCGAACTTGCCGACGCGGCCACGCTGAGAACCGCGAACATCGCGCTCCCAACGGCAACGATATGCCTCTTGCGGTGACTGGCGTGATCAGGGTCGATGACTTCGACCACCTTGCGACCTTGGCGGAGCGAGATCGTGCCGCCGGCGTTCTCAACGATCAGCAGCGCGCTCACCGCTTCGCCGCCTGGCGCTTCGCCTTCGCCTTCGCCTGCTCGCGCTCGTAACACTTGCGGCAGATGCCGTGACTGACGGACGTCGATCTAGCCCTCGTAGCAGGAAAGCCCGGCTCCTTCGACTGCTCCTCCTTCGCCGTGGACCGAGCCTGGTCGCAGAGTCTCGGGCGGATGTAGATTCAGCCCGTCTCCAATAAAGGAGTGAGCAATGCCGAAGTCGCCCGCAGTTGAAGTGGAGCTGAGAAGCGAACACCTGAAGGGCATACGGCCAGACGGTTCGGACGTCACATTCAGGTTGAAGGCCGAGGCGAAGGGTGACGATGCGTCGTCCCTAGAAGGCAATGGAAGGCACTTCGGGTCAGGTGGGGCACACAACGACTGGAGCGTGACCGGTTCCGTCAGTGGAGATGTCGTGACGCTCGCTGGTGTGACTACTGATTCGAACGAGTCGTTCTTGATCGGGTCGCCCGTCAACCTCGTCGGGGACGCTTCCTCCGGATCCATCACGCTGGCTTTCGGCCCAATAGCAGGGGGACAGTTCGCGGGCCAGACCATCGTGGGGACGGGCGTTGGGACGGTGACGATCAACAGGAGCTAGGCCGCTGCAACCGGCAAAACAACGATCCGTCGAACCTGCGTCTCTTCGCATCGCACTCTGAGCACAAACAGCAGGAACACCGCGACAACTGCGACGCTCGCGAGGAGCGCGTGCGGCAGGCGATGGCCCGAGCGGTCGATGAGGTGAAGGGCGAGCAAGCCCTACACGCCTCCTGAATCTTCCAGCGCGTCGCGCGCCTTCTGGAGTTCTTCGTCCGCCGGAAGCGGGAACGCCGTCATCACCTGCGCCACTGGGAAGAGCGCCTTCAGGTGATCGAGCGAGACGATCTCGATCTCATCATCGACCGGTCGTCCGCTCCGCTCTTCGAGGACGTAGATCGCCTCCGACCGCAGAGAGGATCGTCACAGTTCGCGCGGTCAAGCCAGTTTTCATACGAGTTCGCAGGCGTCGGCCGACAACCGCGGGGCCGCCCGGCGTCGGCATCAGGCACCAGGTTGGAGCCGGAGCGCGGCTCCGTTCCGCATGCGGCTGAGAACGAAGCCCCTCGGGAGTGGGGGTCGAGGTGCTCCGGCTCCATTGAGCCGGACGAGCTTGGGCTCCCAGAGACCCCAGCGGCTCGAGCCCCCGCCGCCCTGGGGAACAAGGGCGCCCGGCTCACCCTCTAGAGACGTACGCGGCGACACTTCTGAGCTGGTCCAAATAGGTCAACTGCGCAGGTACCACCTTCCGCCCGGTCTACTCGTTCTCCGGCCGCAACGTCTTCGACGACACCGTCGCGGCGCTGACCGGCGGGAAAGCCACCGGCCTCGGCCTCGAGGACGTCGCCGCCGCGCAGACCTAAACTCCCTGCGTGCTGATCGCGCAGATCTCCGACGTCCACGTCGGCGGCGCCCGCTACCACCAGGAGCTGCTGCGGACGGCGATCGACGAGGTCAACGTGGCGGAGCCGGACCTGGTCATCGTCGCCGGCGACCTGACGGACGACGGCTACCCGGACCAGTACCCGCTAGCGCACGAGGAGCTGGCGAGGATCGCATGCGAGCACGTGGTCTGCGTGCCGGGGAACCACGACGCGCGCAACGTCGGCTACGTCCTTTTCGAGGACACCTTTGGCGCGCGCGACTCGCGGCTGGCGCTCGATCTTCCCGGCGGAAAGCTGGCCCTCGTCGCGGTCGACTCCTCGAAGCCGGATCTCGACGAGGGCGAGATCGGCCGCGAGCACTACGGCTGGATCGAGGAGGGCTTCGCGGGCGAGGCCGACCTGCGCCTGTTCGTCTGCCACCACCACCTGATGCCGATCCCCGGCACCGGCCGCGAGCGCAACCAGGTGCTCGACGCCGGCGACGTGCTCTCGCTGCTCCGCCAGAGCCGCGTCGACCTCATGCTCGGCGGGCATCGCCACGTGCCCTACGTCTGGCCGGTGGCGGGGATGCTGCTCGTCCATTCCGGCACCGTCTCGACCCTCCGCACGCGCGGATTCCCGCACCCCGCCTACAACCTGATCCGCGTCGAGAACGGCCGGATCTGGGTCGAGCTCCGCATTCCCGGCGGCGACCACCGGAGCCTCGGCGACTTCCCGCGCGACTGGCCCGAGGAGATCTCCGCAAGGCATACCGACCCGTTTGTGCGCCCCCAGCGCGGCGTCACGCTGGTCGAAGACGGCGACTGACTCTTTTGCCGCGCTAGAGAGGCCGATTCCGCCGACATGCGCAGCAACGGGGGTCCCGGCTCCGCGGCCCGCTCGCCCCGTGGCGGAGGTTCAAATCCCGTTCCCGCTGTGAGAGGCTCCGGCAACGGAGCCTCTTTCGTTCTACGCCGACTGCGAGAACCGGTCGCCGTGGCTGGCTCAGCGCGAGCCGGACGGTCCGGCGCAGCCGCTTGCAGCCGACACGACGGTCGACGTGCTGATCGTCGGCGCCGGGATCGCCGGGATCGCGACGGCGTTCTTCGTTCTGCGCGCCACGCGCGCCCGCGTCCTCCTCGTCGAGCGCGACCGCGTCGGGTGCGGGGCGAGCGGCCACAGCGCCGGGCAGCTGACGACCTACTTCGAGCGTCCGTTGTCGGACATCGCCGACACGTTCGGGTGGCGCCTGGCGGCGGACGCGCAGCGTGACTTGGAGGACGCGCACGACCTCCTCGACTCGATGGTCGGCGGCTCCGGTGCGCGCCTCCGAATCGAGCGCTTCACCGGCTACCTCGCGATGTTCAACCGTGCGCAGCTCGAGGTGCACCTCGGTAGCCTGCTCGTTCGGAAGCGCGCGGACCTGCCGGCGTATGTGTGCATGGTCTCCGAGGAGGCCGACTTCGTCGAAGAGCTTCCGACCGAGCTTGACGGGTTGTACGAGGTCGTCCCTCAGGCGCAGGTGAATGCGTTGCTCGAGATCGGCGGCGACCGGTATCGCGCCGTGCTCGCCGAGCCCGCAGGATGCTCGAACAGCTCCGTGTTGTGCCAGCAGGTGCTCGGGCACCTGCTGGCGACGCATCGCGATCGCTTCGCGTACGCCGACTACTCGAAGGTCGAGCAAATCGTCGTCTCCGATGACCGTGTCGTCGCGACGGTCGGCGCACATCGTGTGGTCGCCGACCACGCTGTCCTCTGCACGAACGGCTTCGTGGACCACGTCGCCGAGGACGAGGGCGGCGTGCCGCTTCGAATCGCCGACGACCAGCAGATCACGGGACGCGTCGCGTACATGGCCGGGTTCGCCGAAGACTCGGCGCGGCTGCCTGCGGCGATCAGCTACATCCGCAACGAGATCATCGGCGGGCACACGCCATACGTGTACGTCACGCGCAGAACCTACGACCGCGACGGCGACACGGTGACCCTGACGTGCATCGGCGGGCCCGAGTATCCGCACGAAGCGGCGTACGACCGCGACGCGCCGTTTCCGGGGCCGCTGCTCCAAATGCTCGACGAAGAGGCGCGGCCGTTCGCGCAACCGGCCCGCCCGCCCGGTAGGCCGTACGACTTCCAGTGGCACGGCCTGATGGGCTACAACGACTGCGGCCTGCGCGTGGTCGGCGCACACCCCCGGCGGCAACGGCTGCTCTACAACCTCGGCTGCAACGGCGTCGGCTTTCTGGCTTCGATTCGCGGCGGCCACCGGATCGCGGAGTTGCTCGCGGGCCGACACGTGCCCGCCGGCGTATTCGACCCGCGCCTCGTCGTCGAACCCGTCGGAGGTCATTGATCGTTCCGCGGAGCGGGTTCGCGAAATACTCGGCCCGGCCCATCGAAAGACCCTCTTGTTCAAGGCGATTCGGGCCGATAGAAGGCCCGTGGAAGCGGCTGAACAATCCTGGCGACCGCTCGGCGAGCTGCTCGTGAGCAAGGGTCTCGTCACTGCCGACGAGCTCGACCATGCCTTGACTGAGCAGGAGGAGACCGGGCGGCTGCTCGGCGCCATCCTCGTCGAGCGCGGCTTCGTCTCCGGGCCGGCGCTGGCCGTCGCGCTGGCGGAGCAGTACGGCGTCGAGCTCGACCAGCAGCGCGGCTTCGGCACCGGCCTCTGGGCCGAGATCGACCGGCGTCATCGCGAGGGCCGCGGCTCCGAGCCTGAGGAGAACGTCGTCAAGCTCGAGCCCGCCAAGCCGTCGCTCGAGGCCGTGCCCGACCCAGACCCGGAGCTCGACAGGCTCCACGCGGAGAACCGCCGCCTGCAGGAGGAGATCGCGCATCTCCACGAAGAGTTCACGAAGCTGAGGCTGATTGAGGCGCCCGAGGCCCCGTCCTCGCACCTGCTGTTCGTGCCGACGCCTGCGCGCTACCTCGTCGTCGAGCGCCAGGGCCCGCCGCCTGCTCCCGGCGAGGAGCTCGAGCTGGACGAGGGCACGTTCCTCGTCGGCAAGCTCGCGCGCGCGCCCTTCCCGGGCGAGCCCCGGCCTTGCGCGTTCCTGCTGGACCGCTAACCCGTCGGCTTGACGACGACGATCCGGCCGAAGCCGGGCGCGTTCCCGATCGAGATGTACTGGTACTGCGCGGCGTCCGTCAGCTGCTTGATCGTCTGCCGCTCGACGGGCTTGATCTGGCCCGGAAGCGGCGGCTGCGCCTGCGGCAAGGTTTTGCGGAGCGGGTGCTTGAGGTTGCCGTCGAGGTCGCCGCGGTGGAAGAAGAGCGTCGAGCTGAGGCTCTTCGCACCGGCCGCCGGTGGGAAGAAGACGAGCACGTTGTCGATCGGCTTCGCATACTCGAGCGTGTAGAGCGCGAGCTCGAGAGCCTCGCGGCGAAGCATCGTCACCGGCAGCAGGTGCTGGTCGCTCCCGGGGATCGCACAGTCCTTGCCGGTGCCGCAGAGGATGAAGATCGCGTTCTTGCTCTGCGGCTGGTAGAGCTTGAAGTCGCCGAGCGTCGACGGCTTGGACTTGGTCGGGATTCCGATCGCCTTGATGCCCGAGCTTCCGGGGAGGCCGCCGACCCTGATGCCGTCCAGAGGGTCGCCGCTGGGAAGGACGTAGCCGCGGCCGACGTGGTCGGCGATCTCGAGGAGTTGCGTGCGGCCGGTCGAGGCGGGCTGCCAGCTCGACCACTGCGCCGCCGGCTTCGGCCCGGGGCGCTGGACGAGCACGATGAAGGCACCGAGCACGGCGCCCACGAGCACGCCGAGCGCCAGGTAGGCGATCGTGAAGCGGCTTCTCGTCCCTAGAGAACGGGCCACGCGGCCTCCTTGGTCAGGTCGATCTGGGGCGCCTTTAGCTTCGCCGACTCGAGGATCTGAACGAGCTCGTCGCCGAACAGCTCGCGCTTCTCGATCAGCTCGTCGGCGATCTTCTCGACTGCCGCCTTGTTCTCGAGGATGAACGCGTGCGCGGTCACGTACGCCTGGCCGAGCAGCTGCGCCGCGAAGGCACGCTTGTCACGGTCGTTGAGGACGCCGGCGAGCGGGTCGTGCCCGAGGACGCCTCCGTCGCCGGTGCGGTTCATGATCTGCGTCCCGATCTGCTGGAGGCGCTGTGAGATCACGTCGCGCTTCTGGTCGAGCGTCTTCTTGGTCGCGCGCCCGTTCGTGCTCGCGAGGTCGACCTGCTCAGGCGCCATGCCGCAGGCGCCGACCATCCAGGCCGCCCGCGCGGTCGCGCCCTGGACGTCGCCGCCGACGCCGGTCGAGTTCTCGCCGTAGAAGACGCGCTCGGCGGCCATCGCCCCCAGCGCCCAGATCAGCTGCGCCATCTCCTCCGAGCGCCACGAGCTGAAGCGCTCCTCCTTCTCCCGCGCCTGGTGGTGGCCGAGCGCGGCGCCACGGCGCTTGATCGAGAGACGGGTCGACTCGGCGCCCTCCATGTAGTGGTGGGCAGTTGCCGCGTGCCCGGCCTCGTGGATCGCGATCGCGCGCGTCTCCTTGGGGACGTACTCCGTGCCGATCGCGGTGCCGGACTCGACGGTCGTCATCGCCTCGACGATGTCCTGCCAGCCAAACGCGAGCCGCCCGTCGTGGTGGGCGATCGTCAGCGCCATCGAGCAGACCTGCTCGATCATGGCCGGGCTGTAGCCGTTGGTCACGCGCGCCAGCTCGTCGCGGCGCTTGGCGGTATTGAGGTCCTCCTCGTGGGAGACCTTCGTCAGGTAGAGGTCGAAGATGTCGAGCCGGTCGTTCTTGGTCGGCGTCCTGAACCAGACGTGACGACCCATGCGCCCCGGCCGGGTCAGCGCCGGGTCGAGGACCTCCATCGGGACGTTGGTCGCGCCGACGAAGTAGATCTGGCTCGTGCCGGGCCTCGTGTGCGGCAGGCGCAGGCTGACGCCCCTGACCCGCCGCGGGACGACGTACAGGGCGTCGAGCAGGGTGTTCGTCCGGTTCGTGATCATGCGGCGGAAGAA
>Ga0066684_10000455_pt1 | contig 14016 bp, 5 predicted proteins | sample GraSoiAngelo_133_FD_62301 | JGI IMG/M metagenome (GOLD analysis project Ga0066684, IMG submission 62301) | Grasslands soil microbial communities from the Angelo Coastal Reserve, California, USA - 14_0929_05_20cm | ecosystem: Environmental > Terrestrial > Soil > Grasslands | place: USA... | reverse complement strand
GTCGTTCTTTTTAAATACTTCGCTGGGATGGTTGATCTTTCGAGTCCAGCTTAGATCGGAGACGTGAATCATACCGTCAATGCCGTCGGCTAGTTCCACGAAAGCCCCGTAAGCGGTCATATTGCGAATCTGGCCTTTAACCCGGCTGCCGATTTCGAACTTCTTCTCAATCTCATCCCATGGATTAGGTTCAAGTTGCCGCAAACCGAGCGAAATTTTCTGTTCATCCTTGTTTACGCCTAGGACAACGGCTTCAACTTCCTGACCCACGCTTAAAATATCCGATGGCCGCATGATTCGTTTCGTCCAGGAAAGTTCCGAAACGTGGATCAACCCTTCCACGCCTTCCTCCAGTTCCACGAAGGCGCCGTAAGGAACAAGGTTGGTAATCTTGCCTTTAACCTTCTGGCCGGCCGGGAAACGTTCCTCGATCTGGTCCCATGGATTCTTTTGCGTCTGCTTGAGTCCAAGCGAGACACGTTCCTTTTCCTTGTTAATATCGAGAACGACTACTTCGAGCTGCTGACCTACTTTGACCATCTCGCTGGGATGACCGAGACGGCCCCATGTCATGTCGGTGATGTGGAGTAACCCATCCATGCCATCGAGATCGATAAAAGCGCCGAAATCGGTAAGGTTCTTCACTGTCCCGGTCACGCGATCGCCGACACTCACGCTTTCGAGGAACTTCTGCCGCTTCTCGCTCCGTTCCTGTTCAATAATTTCGCGCCGGCTTAAAACGACATTGCGACGATCATCATTAATCTTAACGATTTTGAAATCGTAGGTGTTGCCGACAAACTGTTGCAAATCTTTCGGCGGAACAATATCGATCTGCGACGCCGGCAAAAATGCTTCAACTCCGATGTTCACCATCAGCCCGCCTTTGACCACGGACTTCACCTTGCCTTTGATCAGGCCGTCGCCCTGAAAAACGCTGGCGATTTTGTTCCAATTCTGGCGATACGCGGCCTTCTCTTTGGAAAGCACGACCATGCCTTCATCGTTTTCGAGACGCTCGAGCAAGACGTCCACTTCATCGCCGACTTCAAGGGTATCGATATTATCGAACTCGGCCGAAGGGATAACGCCCTCCGATTTGTAACCGATGTCCACCAACACTTCGCGGGGACGAATTTCCAGCACGCGACCTTTAACAATGCTGCCTTCGCGAAACTCGCGGAACGATTTCGCCAGTAAATCCTGCATTTGAGCCATAAATTAAGACTGCCTCCTTGGAGCAATAAAAAGCGGCGCTATTTCAGCGTCGATCCGTTGCCGGCACGCAATGCCCGAACCGAAAACGGGAAACACATTAGGCGTTCCCCCGGGAATGGTCAACTTCTCTCCCGGGGGAGCACACGCAAGGCCAGTCCGGCCTGGACTTCGCCTGTCGGTTTTGGCGCGCCGCCAAAACCAACTTTCAGTCTGAAGTCCGCGGCGTCATCGATTTTCGCTTCTGAGAAAGACTTGTAATTAGCGATCTCGGCCAATTCTACTTCTGTCTTGATAGACGCGGCGATGTCGTACCCGCGAACCTCTCGTAATCGTTCTCGATCTCTAGTTATTGTTCAAGCCACCGAGTTGCGTTGGTAGCTTTCGTTCACGCGTTGCGAGTTCACTATTTCTTAGAGATAGGCGCGATCTTACATCCCGTTAAGTGATTCCTCTGAAGTCACATTTGACTTGCCCGCGCTGTGCCCTGTCGCCCAAACTAACGCGGCCTCAAAAAAAAGGCCGACAATGAACCCGCGCCTGATCGGAAAAGCGATAAGCTGTCTAGCTTGGGCTGCTGCTTTAGCGTCGGGTTCGTTCGTCGCGCAGAACATTTCAGCGCAACAATTGGTTCCAGGCGCGATTGCGTCGCCAGCCTCTTCGCAAGTAACTGGAACTGCCGAAGTGGAACGCATCATAGTTACCGGCTCAAATATTCCAACGGCGGAAGAAGTAGGACCGACCCCGGTGGATACGTATCGCCAGGAAGATATTCAGAAGCTAGGCGTTTACAACGCAACCGACGTGCTCACGAAGCTGCCACAAGAGATGGGCTCGACCGTTAACCAAAACATCGCCAATGGCGGTGACGGGAGTGTCATTCCTAACCTGCGTGGTTTGCTGCCCAAAGAAACGCTGGTTCTTATCGATGGAAAGCGTGCTGCGATAATAGGTGGCGGAGGAGGGGCCGGGCCAGGCACCGCCGGGGTGGACATCAATCTCATCCCGTTCCCGATGATTGATCACATCGATATCCTGAAGGACGGCGCCTCAGCCATTTATGGCAGCGACGCGGTGGCGGGCGTGATCAACATCTTTTTAAGACACAGGTTCCGCGGCCTTGAGATCGGCGGAAGTATCGGCAATACGAACATGGGCGCCTCCAATGACGCGCGCGAGACAGAGGCATGGTTGATAGCAGGGACGGGAGACGACAAGACCGACATCCTTATCGGTGCCGATGCCTACGACCGGCAGGCTATTTACAGCGCCGACCGCAATATTACCAGTAACGCGCAAGCGATCCCGTTTGGCGGAGCCGATAACCGTAGCAACAATAAACCTGGCCAGATTAATACCGACGCAGGAGTCTTCATTTTGGATCCGAACATTGCTGTTCCGACGCCGCACTTCGCTCCAAATGCGCAGACAGATCCGCAGTACATTCCGCGACCCTTCGATGGCCATAACGGCCCTTTTTTCAATTCAGACTTTTTTAAATATAACTTCGCAGCACTGACGCCTTCGATCCCGGCGGGAGATCGCCAAAGCTTTTATGGATCTGTCACCCGCGATATTTGCGACAAATATTTAGCGGTGTTTGCCGACTTCAAATATACGCGCTCGTTTTTTGACGCAGCCCTCGCGGCCACTCCGTTTGCGCCTGATGCATTCAAGAAGTCGGACGGCACCGAATTCAGCCCGACGGGTATCAGTGTGCCGATCCAGAATGCGTTTAACCCGTTTACCGTGGCGGATGCTACTTTGATTCAGGACGGTGTCGCTATCCCGATGACTACCGGGGTCCGCTTCCGCTCGATCAACGATCAACGCGTCAGAACGTTCAAGACTACCTTTCGCGACATGTTATTCGACGCGGGACTTCGCGGCCAGTTGGGTGAATTTGGCGATTACTTCAAGAATTGGAATTGGGAGTTGGGTTTTCGTTACTCACGGAACGAGGAGGAAAATCTCGCTGGTGGCGTCGTCAGCAGGTCAGGTTTGCGCGAAGCGCTGCTGGATACGAATCCAGCGACCGCGTTTAATCCTTTTCTGGGGTTTCTTGGCCGGAACACCGAGGCGGCAATAAGCCGGGTTTACGTTACTCTGCACACCGACGGCGCATTTGAATTGCCATTAGGCTATTTCCATCTCGACGGCGATCTCTTCAATCTTCCAGCTGGCCCGCTCTCGTTCGCAGCTGGGATCGAGTACCACGGAGAGAGATGGAGGAACAATCCCGATTCGGAGAACACCTCGTTTGACACGATTGGGTCCACCGATTTTGAAGCCTCACGGGTCAACCGCGATGTTTGGACAACTTATCAGGAAGTTCGTATCCCGGTAACCAGCCCCGCCTGGAAGTTCCCCGGGGCCTACAGCCTCGAGTTCGATATTGCTGAGCGTGAGGAATGGTACAGCCAGAACACCTCTGCCACAACGGTTCTGAAGGCGCAGCAGTCCCAGTTTGACGCGCAGAAGCCAAAGTTCTCCATCCGCTGGCAGCCGCTCGACCCCAGCTCGATTGGCGCACTCACCCTACGGGCTTCTTACAGTGAAGGGTTTCATGCGCCGACACTACCGGATCTGACACCGGCTGGGACCGAAGGTTTCGGCACCTTCGGGGAGGATGCTCTTCACGATCCGAAGGGATTGACCCCCGATGGGACTGGCGTTCCAGTTATCACGAATGGAAATCCACTCCTCAAACCGGAAGTTGCTTACGAATGGTCCTACGGAGCGGTTTACACGGCGAAATGGCTTAAAGGCCTTACCCTGAGCGCGGACTTTTGGCATATTGACCTTCGCTCGATTGCCTCATTTGTTGGCCCGCAGTTTATTCTCGATTTCGAACACAGTTTCCCCGGGCTGGTGCATCGTGATCCGACAACCGGCGCTGTCACCGAGATCGTCAATTCCGACTTAAACCTGACGCGCGCTATAGTGGAAGGTGTCGATTACGAAGCCATCTATGTGCTGGAATCCTCCATCTTTAATCGCGGCGATTTCGGCAGGGTTACCTTTACCCTCAATGGCACCTATCTCTCGCGCTTCGAGTTTCAACCGACTCCGGTTAGCAAGCGATTTGGTCTTTCGGGTCAGTTTGTGAACGGCTTCAATTTTACTGGCTCGATGCCGCACACTCGAGCCTTTGTCAGTGCTTTCTATGACGGCTCTGCTGGGACGTGGCTTGGTGGGGTCGATTTTGGCGCGACCGTCCATTACACCGGGCAATATCAAGATGATAATATCGACCTGGTCGCTTTCGGCTTGAAGCCGCGCAAAGTGCGGGAGTGGACGACGCTCGATCTGATCGCGTCGTACAACTTCAGCCTGCCTTCACCAGGCGCAGCCCCGGTGCCTGGCCTAGCCAAGGATGGCGGTAAAAATGTGAAGGCGCCGGATGGTAAGGAGAAGCGCGTTCTCCCTGTCTCTACCGCCGAGTACAACCCCTGCGGATGGCGCGCCTGGCTGAATGGCACGACGCTTACCCTTGGAATGCAAAACGTGTTCGATTCCGATCCGCCGTTCGTGGCCGGCGCTTTCGAAAACAATTACGACGAATCGCTGGCCGATGTGAGAGGCCGGTTTTGGTACGTCCAGCTAAAGAAGAGGTTCTAGGATACCGCTCCAGGCGCGTTCGATCGGTCTTCTCCTTGTGGCTTCAGCAACCTCGGAAATGCGCGACAGCGGTTACAATGAATCAACTTTCGATCCTCGGGGGACGGTTCTGATATCTGGCTTTGAAGAAGAAGTTCTAGTTGTGGCCTCGGTCGTCGACACCGGAAGTTGGATCGAGCAATCCCTGCTCGATAGTCAATCGCGAAACGATCAAAGGCTCGCGAGTTATTTCCCGCCGTGCAATTGAATGGCCGGTTATTACGCTCGTCAAGCTTCCTCTAATCTGGTAGAAGCCGTGCCCTATGCCCGCTGAGGTTGATCGCGCTGTCGAGCTGCAGATCGGGCATATTCTTTTCCTCGACATTGTCGGCTACTCGAAACTGCTAAGCGACGAGCAACGCAGAGTATTCAATCTTTTGGGCGACATTGTCCGTAATACGTCGCAGTTCCGTGCCGCGGAGGCTGCCGGTAAGCTGGTCCGAATAGCGACTGGGGACGGAATGGTGCTCGCCTTTTTTACCACCGTGGACGGGCCGGTACGCTGCGCACAACAGATCAGCCGCAAACTCTGCGACCATCCCGACCTGAAGTTGCGCATGGGAATTAACAGCGGACCGGTCGATCAAGTCTCCGATGTAAACGATCAGCGGAACGTTACCGGGGCCGGCATCAATATGGCGCAGAGAGTAATGGATTGCGGTGATGGCGGGCACATCCTGCTATCGAAGAGAGTCGCGGATGATCTTGCGCAGTACAGTGAATGGACACCCTATCTCCATGAGTTGGGCGAAGTAGAAGTTAAACACGGGGTGCTAGTCCCGATCGTCAACTTCTACGCTGACGGAATAGGTAATCCGGAACTACCGGAAAAGGTAAAACGCTCCGCTCAGGAACAAGCCAGGGCGGTTGCGGCCGCGAAAAGACGCAGGCGAAAACAGTTCGTTCTAGTTACAACGGCTACCGTGCTACTGCTGGGAAGTATTGCCGTGGGTAGCTGGATCTGGCAGCGACGCGCGGCGCTGGCCGCAGCTTACAAGACAGGGGCGGCAGGGATCATCGAGAAAAGCATCGCAGTCCTGCCCTTTGACAACTTCGACGATAAAGACAATGCATATTTCGCCGACGGCGTGCAGGATGACGTCCTCACGGATCTGGCCAAGGTCGCTGATTTGAAAGTGATTAGCCGCAGGAGTGTAGCCCAGTACCGTGCCAGCACGCAAAGCGCCGGTGACATTGGCCGAGCGTTACGGGTGGCTTACGTGCTGGAAGGCACCGTGCGTAAAGCAGGCGACCGGCTTCGTGTGACAGCCCAGCTGATTGATACGCGGACAGAAGCGGAGAAGTGGGCGGAGAAGTACGAGCGCGATGTATCTGATATCTTCGCGATTCAGAGCCAGATCTCGCAGGCGATTGTGTTACAGCTGAAGGCGGTGCTTTCGCCTGCCGAAAAGTCGGCCATGGAAACGCGCCCTACGCAAGATCAGCAAGCGTACGATCTGTACCTCCGCGCGCGCGCGTTGATTCATCAAGGCCCGGGCACGACGGTGAAAATGGCGCAAGAAGATATTCCGAAAGCCATTACGCTGCTGGAGTCAGTCATCGCACGCGATCCTAACTTCACGCTCGCCTATTGCCTGCTAAGTGAAGCGCAGCTGGAACTGTTTCACTCCGAATACTACAACTACGAACGATTGCCTAAAGCAAAAATGGCAGTCGATGCCGCGCTCCGCATCAACCCGCAATCAGGAGAGGGGCATCTGGTGCTGGCGCGGTATTTGTACGACGCGGCGAATGATCGTGAAGCCGCCGCTAAAGAGCTGGCGGTCGCGGCTGCCGCGTTGCCCGGCGATGTAAATGTTCTCAGGCTCGGCGCAGATATTGCCGAGGAGAAAGGCGAATGGCGAAGGGCCCTGCAAAATCGGACGAAAGCGCTGGAGCTCGATCCGCGCGACGCTGATACCAGCCTTGCGCTGGTTGAGCTGGATATTGCTCTGCGGAGGTATTCGGACGCGGAAAAACTGATCCAGCAAATAATGACTTCTCTGCCGCAACAAATGACCGGACCGTTTTGGACAATGAAAGGCAGGATTGCTCTGGCCCAGGGCGATACCAAAGCAGCGATGGCAGCCTACGATTCCCATCCGCGGCGCAATGCCGGATCAGTTTCGGTAAATACATCTGTGGCGAATGTCTTTTTTCTGCAACGCCAATACGATAAGGCGGAAGAGATATTGCGCTCGGCTGAGGACGTCGCTCGGGCGCACGATGCAATGCCGCAAGGTGGTGACAACCCGGCCGCGAGAGCAACCACTTTCCTTCGGTTGGGAACAATGGCACGCGCAACAGGACAGGAAGAGAAAGCGCACGGTTACTTTGAGGTGACGCGGACGAATTCCGAAGCGTGGCTGGCGAAAAATCCGCAACGAGCCAGCATTTTCGAGGCGCGTTCTTTGGCGAAGATCGCGGTAGCTGACGCCGGTCTTGGCCGTAAAGAGCAAGCACTGCGGGAAGTGCAGCATATCCTGGAAGTTTGGCCACCGACACGAAACGCCATTGTCGCGGCTGACATCGCACCGGCCGTAGCGACAGCTTACTTGTGGACGGGTGACCGCGAAAGTGCTCTGCATTTACTCGAGCAATTCGCAAAGGTTCCTTATGGACCAACTGCGGGAGACTTAAAGCTGAATCCAGTTTGGGACGACTTAAGAAATGATCCTCGTTTCGATAAAATCATCCCCATAGCCGCGCAGCCGACAACCGTCGAGTGAACCGAGGGGAGTCCGCGTCTTTTTATTTTCCCCAGCGCTGCCGCGCAAAATCCCACTCGACCCTTGAATAATACTGCCCTCGCACAGTAAAAGTGTTGTTTGCGCTCGACGGTACCGACCAAAATCGGAACAATCCCTTTTGCACGATCGATTATGACGGCATGATATGTCGGCTGCCGATGAACTGAAGCTTCGAGTCGAGATCGGCCATGTCTTGTTCATGGACGTGGTCGGTTACTCGAAGTTCTCCGTCGATGAGCAGCACGAGATTCAACAGCAGTTGAACGAGATTGTCCGCGGCACGGAACAGTTTCGCGCTGCACCTGAAGGTAAAGTAACTGCGCTGCCCACGGGTGACGGCATGGCGCTGGTGTTTTTCACCGACCCGGAAGCTCCGGTCGAATGCGCGATTGAGGTTAGCAATGAATTAAAAAGGCGTCCGCACCTTCAGCTCCGTATGGGTGTTCACAGCGGTCCCGTGAGCAGAACTACTGACGTGAACCGGCGCACCGATATTGCTGGCGCCGGTATCAACATAGCGCAGCGAGTGATGGATTGCGGTGATGCAGGCCATATTCTGCTTTCAAAACATACAGCCGAAGACCTGGAGCATTACGCGCACTGGAAACCGTGGTTACATGATCTAGGCGAGGCGGAGGTGAAACATGGAATTAACGTTCCCATTGCGAATTTCTACAGCTCGGAAGTTGGAAACTCCGCTTTACCAACTAAATTCAAGCAACAAGCCCGGCTTCGCGCCCGCAAAAGGCGCAAGTTTTTCGGATTAGTTGGCGTCGCTGTCGCCGCCGTTAGCCTTGCGGTATTTCTGCTTCTGCACTATCTCGCAGGCAGGCAATTCGAGAAATCGATCGCGGTGCTTCCCTTCGAGAATCTTAGCGCCGAGAAGGAGAATGCTTATTTTGCCGGTGGCATTCAGGACGAGATTCTAACAAACCTGGCGACGATCGGGGATCTTAAGGTGATATCGCGCAGTTCGGTAATGGCTTATGCCAGTAATCGTCCCAACGTTCGCGAAATCGCCAAAGCTCTTGGAGTGGCGGTGGTGGTGGAAGGCAGCGTCCAACGCGTTGCGAATCGCATCCGGATCAGCGTGCAGTTAATCAAAGCTGCAACCGATGAACATGTCTGGGCGGAAACTTACGAGAAAGACATTAGCGACATCTTTGCTGCGCAACGAGATGCCGCTTTCGAGATTGCTTCGAAGTTACACGCGCAACTTTCGGCGAATGAAAAGGCGCGCTTGGAGCAACGGCCAACTACCAATGGCGCTGCTTATCTGGTCTACCTGCAAGCACAAGACGCATTCTGGTGGGCACAGTCACAGGAAGAGGTCCAGAAGGTGGCGCAGCTTTATCAGAAGGCTGCCGAGCTGGACCCTACCTTTGCACTCGCTTTCGCGAAGCTCAGCTACATGGAAGCCTTGCTTTACTATAATACACCGAATCTTACTGTGCTTAAGCAAGCCCGAGCCGCTGCTAATGAAGCCATCCGCTTGCAACCCGACTTGGCAGAGGCTCACTTCGCCCTGGCCTACATCCATCTTTGGGCTGACCGCGATTACGGGAAAGCGCTTGCCGAATTAAACATGGCAAGAGCCGCTTTACCGAACAATGCCGATATTTTTGTGGCCATTGCGAACATTCAGCGAAGGCAAGGCAAGTGGGCTGAGTCCACTAAGAATTACGAGAGCGCCGCCGCTCTCAATCCGAAAGATACAACGATCTGGACCATGGGTTTGGCGGCTAATTACTCGGCGTTGCGGGATTACTCGAATGCAGCCAGGATGTTCGACCGCGGCATCGCCGCCGACCCCAATTTCTTTTACGGTCACCTTTGGAAAGCACTGCTCGACATCGAGTCAAAGGGAGACACCCGTGCCATGGAACAATTGCTCGCCAGGACACCGGAGAATGTTGACGCCGACGGGCAGGTGACGTTCGCCCGTCACGAGCTCAAGGTTTTGGCACGCAAATATGACGAGGCCCTCGCCGTTCTCGATAAAAGTGCGACCGAGGCGATTGAAGGATGGCACAGTGCTTCGCGAGCTACATATACAAAGTCATTTCTGCGCGGGCTTGCATATCGGTTCAAGAATGATTCGGCAAATGCACATCGTTATTTTGAAGAAGCCCGATCTGGTTTGGAGCAAAGAGTCCAGGAAAACCAGACGTTGGGTCCGGCGCGTGCGCTGCTTGGGCAGGTATACGCCGGTTTGGATCGAAGAGAGGACGCGGCCCGGGAAGGCAAAAAGGCCATGGAGTTATGGCCTGAATCCGAGGATGCATTTCACGGCCCACACGTGATGATGCTTGTGGCAGGAATCTATGCCATGCTCGGTGATGCAGACACTGCGGTTCCTTTGATCGAGCATCTTGTTTCTATCCCGAATGGATTAACGCCCGCGCTACTCAAGCTCGATCCGATCTGGGATCCACTGAGGAGCGATCCGCGGTTCAAGAAACTCGTCGCCAGCTCTGACGGATGACGACTTAACGCCAAGAGACGACCAACGTGAATGAGGCTAAAGCGCGATCGGACTTTGAGCTCGAAATCGCGCATGTCCTCTTCATGGACATCGTGGGCTACTCGAAAGGTCTGATTGACCAACAGCGCGATCTACTCAATGAGCTAAACAGGATTGTTCGCGAGACACCGCAATTTAAAAGCGCGGAAGCGGCAGGTAAACTGATTCGACTTCCAACCGGCGACGGCATGGCCCTCGTCTTCCTTACAAATCCAGAAGCGCCATTGAAATGCGCCGTTGAAGTGAGTGAAGCCGTAGGGCAAGTGGAGACGCTCGCCCTACACATTCGCATGGGGATTCACAGCGGCCCGGTCAGCGATGTTACCGACGTGAACGATCGGACAAATGTGGCCGGCGCAGGAATCAACATGGCGCAGCGCGTGATGGACTGCGGTGATGCGGCACATATCCTACTCTCGAAACGCAGCGCGGACGATCTAGCGCAATACGCCCGATGGCGCTCGCAGTTACACGAACTAGGCGAGGTCGAAACCAAACACGGCGTTAAGATCGAGATCGTAAACTTCTACGGCGATGGCATCGGCAACGCCACGGTCCCACAAAAAGTTATGCTAACACGAGAGAAAGAGGCGACGGCTTCGAAAAGCGAGCGTGCTCGTTCCCAGATGAAGCGACGCACCATTGCCGTCGCCTTCCTGTTAGCGGCGGTGTTGATCATCGCATTATCGATTTTCGGTTATCGCGCTGCGCGCAAATCAGCCATCGCGGTTAAGCCATCGGTCGCGAACGGGATTCGCGAAAAAAGCATCGCAGTGTTGCCGTTTGAAAACCTGAGTGCGGAAAAAGAAAACGCGTTCTTCGCTGATGGTGTCCAGGATGATGTGTTGACCAGCCTGGCGAAGGTCGCCGCTCTTAAAGTGATCAGTCGAACATCGGTGATGCAATACCGCGGCGCCGGCGCTGCGCGCAATCTGCGCGAGATCGCGCAAGCGCTTGGAGTTGCGAATATCCTGGAAGGCACTGTACGACGCGTCGGTAATCGCGCGCTGATTAGTGTTCAGCTCATTGACGCGCGCAACGACCGACCTATTTGGTCCGAGCGTTACGATCGCACGATTGCTGACTCCATAGGTTTGCAGGGCGAGCTTGCAACCGAAATAGCAGCAGCCCTCAAAGCCAAGCTGGCGCCGGAGGAAAAAGCGCGCCTCGCCACGAAACCGACCACAAATCCCGAGGCTTATTTATTTTACCTGCGCGCACTGGAGCGTGCCCGCACCGCGGCCTCAAAAGAAGACGCTTTTGCGGTCGACGATCTTTATGTGAAGGCCATTGAACTCGATCCGACATTTGCGTTGGCAATCGCGCGGCGTTCGATCTGGAATGGTGTGATGTACAATGTGGCGCGCCGGCCGGAGCACAAAGCCGCCGCGCTTACCCTTGCCGCAGAAGCGCTGCAATTGTCGCCCGATTTGCCGGAAGGCCATCTCGCCCTTGGTCTTTGCTATTACCTTTTCGAAAGAAATTTTTCGGCGGCGTTGAACGAGTTTTCCATCGCCGGCGCGGGGTCTGCCTTGCAGCCAGACATTCTCGAGTACGTGGGATTAATTTATTGTCGGCAGGGCCGCTGGCGTGACGGGCTCGCCACTTACGATCGCGCGCAGGAACTCGACCCCAGGCAACCCCATTTTTGGGGTCCGCGCGCGCGGGCGATGGTTCGCGACTGGCCGGGGGCTGTGGCCGGCTTTGAGCGGGTGCTGAAATTGGATCCCAACAATATCTTTACAATCGCGGAGCTTGCCACTGTCAGAATCAATCAAACGGGCGATCTCGCCGCCGCCCGAAAGCTTCTGGACGGCATACCTCCAGGGTTGCACGGCGCCGCACCAGGTCAGCCGGCGGCGCCGGATGACATACTAACTATGGCGCGCTGGGAATTGAACATGCTCGCCCGCGATTACACAGCCGCGGCCAAGATCCTCGCAGATTACAAGGACGAAGAGTTCGAGGAGCCGGACGTTGGTGTAAAAAGCTTCGACGCCGGCCAGACGGCGCTGGCGCGCGGCGATGCGGAGTCCGCCAAGACTTTGTTCGAAAAGGTGAGGCCGATTTACGAAAAAGATGCACGCGATCATCCTGACGATGCAAGATTTCATGCACCGCTGGGCCTGCTCTACGCCTATCTTGGGCGGAAAGATGATGCTATTCGAGAGAGTCTCCGTGCAGTGGAGCTCGTCCCGGAGAGCAAAGACGCACAGGGAGGAGCGGTCTATGCGGATAACCTGGCGCTGGTATACGCGCGGACTGGGGAGATCGATCAGGCCCTCGCATTAATCCAGCGGCTACTGACAACACCCAATGGAATCATGTTTGCCCAATTGCATCTGAGCTGGGAGTGGGATCCGATGCGGAGCGATGCGCGTTTTCAGAAAATCCTCGCGGGACCGGAACCGAAGACGATCTACTAGGCATGACTATGCCCGGAGATATCGAGGGGGAACGCGATTTCCGACTGGAGATCGCGCACGTTCTGTTTATCGACATCCTCGGCTATTCAAAGCTGTTGACCGCAGCGTGAGCGGCAATAGGAGCTGAATCGGCTCGTCCGCAACACGGGACAGTTTCGCGCGGCTGAAGCGGAGGACAAACTGGTGCGAATTCCGACGGGCGACGGCCTGGTACTCGCCTTTTTTACCAGCCCGACGCTCCCGTGCGTTGCGCGGTGGCGATTGGCCAAGCCTTGCGCGGCACGTCGCACCTGCCGCTGCGGATGGGCATCCATAGCGGACCTGTCGATCTGGTCTCAGACGTGAACGACAAACCGAACCTCGCGGGCGCCGGCGTCAACATCGCGCAACGGGTGATGGCACCGGTCAGGCGAAGCTACGTTTGCAAGCGGCGACAGAAGCTATCGCGAACCGTGAGAAGAGTGTCGCTGTCCTTCCATTCGACAACCTAAGCACAGAAGAGCAGAACGCCGTCTTTGCCGGAGGTGTGCACCGCGAAGTGCTCACCAATCTGGCGAAGATAGCAGACCTGAGGGTGATCAGCCGCACCAGTGTCATGCGCTACAAGCCGGAAAGTGACCGGAACATAAAACAGATCGCAGACGAGTTGGGCGTGTCGTATGTGGTGGAAGGTAGCGTGCAACGTGAGGCGGGACATGTCCGCGTGAACGTCGAACTAATCGACGCCAGGACAGACACGCATGCCTGGGCGGAAAGTTATGATGGCAACGTGGCCGACGTGCTCGCGTTTCAGTGCGAGATCGCACAGCGAATCACCAATCAGCTGGGCGCGAAGCTTTCTCCACGCGAAAGCACGGAGCTCGCCGGCCGGCCTACTCACGATATTGCTGCGTTCGAGAGCTACATACGGGCGCGCGCCTTGATGGAAATATCTGACGCGGATCGCGACGACGACAAGTTGCGAGATGACTACACGCGGGCGGTGCAGTTCATCGAGCAGGCAATCGCGCGAGATCCTAAGTTTGCCAGCGCCTATTGGGCTCTTACTGAAGCTAACATTCAGCTCTTTCGCGCGAGCGGTCCGCCGAACCCCGAGTTTCGATCACGCGCGGAAGCGGCTTTGAAAGAAGCGCAGCGTATCGCGCCGGAAGCTGGTGAAACGCTGCACGCGCAAGCACGAGTGATCTATTATGTTATCTCGATTTCCCCATGCGCTGGCGACACTCGAGCGCGCCGCGAAGTTGCTGCCGAATAGCGCGGAAGTAACACTGACCCGCGCCTTTCTCTATCGCCGCTTCGGCCGGTGGCAGGAAGCCTATGACCAGTTCGAACGAGCAACGGAACTGAACCCCCAAGATCCTACCGGCTACTACAGCGCTGCCGACATTGCTCGCGGACTTTGCTGGGATGAAGCTGATCGTGTCCGTGCACGGTTGATAAA
>Ga0066684_10000450_pt1 | contig 14072 bp, 8 predicted proteins | sample GraSoiAngelo_133_FD_62301 | JGI IMG/M metagenome (GOLD analysis project Ga0066684, IMG submission 62301) | Grasslands soil microbial communities from the Angelo Coastal Reserve, California, USA - 14_0929_05_20cm | ecosystem: Environmental > Terrestrial > Soil > Grasslands | place: USA... | reverse complement strand
AGTTTCCCCTTTACAATACAGAGGCGATCAGCCGCAACGGGGCGAATGAACTACGCGACCGCGACAACTCCGCAGACAAAGCATTCCATCAATGCAGGTCGTCCTTGGTGGGTCCACGCTCGCACTTCTTTCTTCTGGATGGTCCTGATCGCCCTCATCCTGCGTGTGGGATTGATTCTCGTCGCGCATACCTACAGATTCAAGACGGTTGACGACAATTTCAGTTTTGGCTACGAGATGGGGCGCATTGCGCGATCCCTTGCCTCGGGCCAGGGCTTTGCTAACCCGTTCAATGAAACCACTGGCCCTACAGCTTGGGAGCCGCCGCTCTATCCCTTCGTGATCGCAGGCGTGTTCAAAGTGTTCGGAATTTATACGCGAGCGTCGGCGCTCGTCCTGTTGATCGTCAACAGCATTTTCTCGGCGCTTACCTGCATTCCCATTTTTTTGATCGCCCGCCGATGTTTCAGCGAAACGGTTGCCGTCTGGGCATCATGGTTTTGGGCGCTGTTGCCCTCCGGATTTGCGACGCGCTGGGTCTGGGAAACCAGCCTCGCAGCCCTGCTGCTGGCGATTATTTTTTGGCTTACGCTCGAATTGGAGGAACGCGATGGCCTTCGTCCCTGGGTTGAGTTCGGCCTGCTGTGGGGAATCGCAGCGCTGACGAATACTTCCATGCTAGCGTTCTTGCCGGCTTCCGGGCTATGGGTTTGGTACCACCGCGCGAAATGTTGCAAGCGATCCGTCGGCGGAATAATTCTGGCTTCGATCGTTTTTTTTGCGTGCATCACGCCGTGGCTGATTCGCAATTACCGGACGTTCGGACAATTTGTTTTTCTGCGATCTAATCTTGGCGCCGAGCTGCGCATCGGCAACGGGCCTGGCGCGAACGGCACGTGGAGGGAATATCTGCATCCCACGCAGAATGTCTACGAGATGCGGCGCTATCGTCAGTTAGGTGAGATCGCCTATGTCGCCGAACGAAAGCGCGAGGCAATAGCGTTTATTCGCGAGGATTACCTGCGCTTTGCCGGCCTCTACCTGAAGCGATTCATTTACTACTGGGCCGGACGCCCCCGGCCAGCGCAGATTTCAGCGCTGCCGCCGCTTGAAAATTTTGTTTTTCTGGCTTCATCCGTGCTGGCCATTTGGGGACTCGCTCGCGCGCTGCGTCAGCGCCGCCCTGGCGCTTGGTTGTTTTTCTGGCTGATTCTTTGTTACCCGCTCGTCTACTACGTCGCCTTCCCCCACGCTCGCTATCGTCATCCCATCGAGCCTGAGCTGATCATTCTGATCGTGTATGTGATTTCAGAGGCGGAAAGAAAACGGAGTCGATCCCCGGAGAAGCTGGCGTAGAACGCGACTACTTCCCTGATTCGATCTTATCAAATCACTAGCTGATCGAACTGGCAGAGCCTAGCCGTTCGGCTGATGTGTGAAATCGAGTTCGAGGCCATGATGAAGTCAGAACTCAGCTAAGGAGATCGAAATGGCAGCTTCAACAATTGCAAAGTTTTCAGACGAATTGACCTCAGCTGCCGCGCAGGCAGGTCAATCAGTGGTGACAGTTTTTGCGCGGAGAAGAATCCCATCCAGCGGTATTTATTGGCGCGAAGGCGTTGTTGTCACTGCCGAACATACGATTCGGCGCGAAGACGAAATCAAAATCTTGTTGCCCGATGGAAAGCGCGTTGATGCGCAACTCGCTGGCCGAGACCCCGGTACTGATCTCGCAGTCTTGAAGGTCGAGAAGGACAAAGCCGCCGTTCCACAATTTGGCGATCCTGCCCAGTTGAAACTGGCAAATTTCGTTCTCGCCCTTGGACGCACGCGGGCGGGAAACCTGGTCGCAAGCTCCGGGATTATTGGCGGCATCGGTGGAGAATGGCGTACCTGGCGCGGCGGCCGCATCGATCAAAGTATTCGACTCGATCTTGAGCTTTATCCCGGATTTTCCGGTGGGCCGCTCGTCAGTGCGGAAGGCAAGGTCCTGGGTGTAAACACTAACGGACTCGGCCGCGGTCGCGCAGTGACGATTCCAGTTGCCACCGTCAATCGCACGGTTGACGAGCTACTCAAAAAAGGCTACATCGCGCGGCCTTATCTCGGTATCGCCATGCAGCCAGTTGCAATTCCGGAGAATCTGCGCGGCAAATTAAAGTCACCCCGTTCCGGCGGATTGATGGTGCTGCACGTCGAAGGCGGCAGTCCGGCCGAGAAGGCTGGAATCGTTTTAGGAGACACTGTCGTCGAATTAGCAGGGAAATCGACTTTGGACACGGAACATATTCGCGGGCTATTAGCCTCGGCGAAAATCGGCGATGCGGTTAGCGCAACGGTTTTACGCGCAGGATCTCCGGTTGAGGTTTCGATCAAGTTGACTGAACGTCCTGCGAGATAAAGCAAATGGCGGCGAGAAACGGGAGCGGAATCATACGCGTGCTATTAGCCTCCGCTTCTGCCGTTCGCCGCGCCGGGCTTGAATCGATTATTAAGCAGTCACCTTCATTCAAGCTTGTCGGGGCACTGCAGGGCACGCATACCATCGGTCAACGCGCGATGGAGCTACAACCCGATGTGGTTCTGGCCGACCTTGAACAGGAAGCTCCGCTGGTCACTCAAAACGGGTTGCCAGTTGTGGCGCTCATTGACCATCCCAGTGCGGCATGGACTGCGCAGGCCCTTCGATCTGGGGTGAGGTCGATTCTGGTGCGTGAGGCTGGGGGCGAGGAAATCGTCTCCGCGATTCACACTGCATATGCTGGGTTAGTTCTGCTTGATCCTGAGATTGCCGAGACTCTCTCCGAGCGTATTCCCGCAACGTCGCGCGTTACTTCACATGAAGAGTTAACAGCGCGGGAGCTTGAGGTTTTGGCGATGCTGGCCGAGGGCCTGCCAAATCGCGAGATTGCCGACCGGCTGGGCGTTTCCGAACACACGATTAAATTTCATATCAGCTCAATCCTCGATAAGCTGGGAGCCGCCACCCGCACGGAAGCTGTAACGTTGGGGCTGCGTATGGGACTAATTCTTCTGTGATCGCCACTACGCATGTGCCGGTTGTGCGACTTCGGCCAAAGCTGCCGCAAAGGCATTCAGTGCCCGATCAATCTGCTGCCGCGTGATAATTAACGGCGGCTGGAAGCGGACCACGTTCCCGTAGACCCCTCCCACGCCGACCAGCACTCCTTGCCGGAGCAGCGCGTCGCGAATCCCTTCCGCTTCAGAGGCAGCAGGCGTGAGCTTTTCATCTCTTACCAGCTCGACCCCGATCATCAATCCAAGGCCACGAACTTCGCCGATTAAAGGATTCTCGCGCTGCAACTCTCGCAATTTCGAGATCACATAGTTGCCGGTCTCAGTCGCCCGCGCGGCGAGATTTTCTTTCTCCAGAAATTCAATGTTGGCCAACGCGGCGGCGCAGGAAACCGGATTTCCGCCAAACGTAGAGAGATGATCTCCGGGCTTGTAAGCAGCAGCAATCTCCGGCCTGGTGGTATACGCGCTTAACGGGAACCCATTGGCGATGCCCTTAGCGGTTACCAGAATGTCCGGATCGACTCCGTAATGCTCGATCGCAAACATCTTGCCGCAACGCGCGAAGCCGGACTGCACCTCGTCGGCAATAAATAAAATGCCGTGCTGATCAAGAATCTTCTTGACTGCTTCGAAATAGTTCGGCGGCGGAACCAGGATTCCACCCTCGCCCATTACCGGCTCAGCAATAAACGCGGCGACATCGCCGGAGGTGGCAAAGCGGATTACATCCTCGAGTGCACGAGCACACTGCCATCCGCACTCTTCAGGAGCGTCCGGCCATTGCGAACGATAGGTGTACGGCGCAGGAGCGAATGCAACCCCGGGTGCGTAGGGCCCTCCTCGCTTTTTGCGGCCTTGATTGCCGGTAACGCTGAGCGCGCCCCAGGAACGTCCATGAAAGCTGGCGTGCAACGCGATGAATTCGTGCTTGCCCGTGTAGAGCCGGGCAAGCTTCATCGCGCCTTCAATGGCCTCTGCTCCGCCATTACCAAAAAACGTTTTCGTAAGTCCGCGAGGCGCAATGTCCGCGAGCTTCTCGGCGAGATCGGCGACCGGTTGCACGTGATAAAGATAGGAAGAGCAGTGGACGAGCTTGTCCATCTGCTTCTTTGCCGCCGCGATCACTTGTGGATTGCAGTGACCCGCGTTGACAACTGAAATCCCGGAGAAGCAGTCGAGATACTCACGGCCGCTGGCGTCGGTCACAGTGCAACCGCTGGCGCGATCAATCACGATTGGCGCGACTGACTTCAGAAAACCCGTCATTACGTAGTCTTTGTATTTTTGAATGGTATTGGACATGAGAGCCCCTTAAATTTCCCTGTTCACCAGTGCCACTGTGGCGAAAACTTAACCATAGAGAACACAGAGTTACACAGAGGAACAAATCAGAATTTGCGCGAGTGCTCTTTGGCCCAGCGCTCAACCACAACTTTTTTTTCCGTATAAAACTCGACCGAGTCGCGGCCTTGTCCGTGCATGATGCCGAAGAAGCTGTCCTTCCAGCCGCTGAACGGGAAATAGGCCATGGGCGCAGCGACTCCAATGTTGATCCCAATGTTCCCAGCGGGAGCTTCATAACGGAAGCGACGCGCAGCCGAGCCGCTCGACGTAAATAAAGAAGCCTGGTTTCCGTAGGCGCTGTGCTCGAGAAATGCCAACGCTTCATCCATATCATTGGCGTGAACCAGGCTCAGCACGGGACCAAAAATTTCTGCGTCGGTGAGTTCGCTATCGCGCGGGACGTCATCGAGCACAGTCGGCTTAACAAAATTTCCTGCTTCATGTTTCGGTATTCTTGCGTTGCGTCCATCGAGCAGAACTTTAGCGCCTTGTTTTTCTCCAACTCCAATTAGCGATTCAACCCGCGATTTGCTCTTTGGCGTGATGACCGGCCCCATCTGCACGCCTTCATCAAGCCCATTACCCACACGCAGCGATGCTGCTGCTGCAGTGATCGAATCACGGAAAGTTCTTTGCGCTTCGCCGACCGTCACCGCGACCGAAACAGCCAAACAGCGTTGACCAGCGCAGCCAAACGCGCTGTCACTGATGATTTGTGTGGCCATGTTCATGTCGGCATCGGGAAGGACGATTACATGATTCTTCGCTCCACCCTGGCATTGCGCCCGCTTGCCATTGGCTCCCGCCCGGGCGTAGACGTACTTCGCAACCGGGGTGGATCCGACAAAACTGATCGCCCGCACCTTGGGATGATCGAGCAGCGCGTCTACTACGGCTTTGCCGCCATTTACCAGATTCACCACACCCTTAGGCAAACCAGTTTGTTCAAGCAACTCAAAGACACGGTGCATGGTGAGCGGAACCCGCTCAGAGGGCTTCAGAATAAAAGTATTTCCGCAAGCGATCGCATAGGGCAAAAACCAAAAAGCGATCATGCCGGGAAAGTTAAATGGCACGATTGCAGCGACGACGCCCAGCGGCTGCCGGATCATCGTCTCATCGATTCCGCGCGCTACGTCTTCCAGGTTGTAGCCCTGCATCATCATCGGGATACCGCACGCAACCTCAACGTTCTCGATGGCGCGGCGCATCTCGGCCTTGGCCTCGGTGAAAGTCTTTCCATTTTCCTGCGTGATGATGCGGCTCAATTCGTCGAGATGGTCCTCGAGAAGATTTTTCAGTTTGAATAACGGCTGGATGCGATCTTCGGGAGGCGTGCGTCGCCACTCTGGGAAGGCCGCGGCAGCTGCCCCCACGGCGGCGTTGACTTCTGCGGCATCGGCCAGAGGGACACGCGCCAGCGCCTCACCGGTTGCGGGATTGACAACATCAAGCCACTCGGAGGCGCGCGATTCAGTCCATCGGCCGTTGATGTAATTGGTGAGCTGGGTAATCGGAGGTGCTGCTACTGTCATGGCAATGATGCCTTTCGCGTTAATCAAGTGCGTCGTTTGTCGAAAATCGCAGCGGTTAGGTATTCGTTAGAATGCCTAACAACTGCAATAATGATACACAGGTTTTGGGATCCTCGACTGTGGTTGCTCTTCCGCACATACCGCAAAGAGCAACCCCACCCGAGAACGACCTGCTCATCACGCAAGCTGGGCAACGGCACTTTTCTTCTCAGCAACAGCGGCCAGAGCGGATTCCAGGACATCCAGCGCTTCGCGCATTTGCGCGTCGGTGACCACCAGTGGCATCAGCAGGCGGATTACATTGCCGTAGGTACCGGCAGTGATCAAAATCAATCCGTGCTCGTAGCAGTACTGTGACACTTCTTTCGTCTCTTCGTCCGCAGGTTCACGGGTAGCGCGCGAGCGCACAAGCTCGAGAGCCTGCATCGCGCCGAGTCCGCGCACTTCCCCGACCAATTCCCACCGCTTCTGCCAGTCGGCAGCGCGTTTGCGGAAAATCTCTCCCAGATGATTTGCGCGAGCGCAGAGTTTCTCGGATTCAATCATATCCAGCACTGCGAGGGCTGCCTCGCAGGCAAGCGGATTTCCGCCAAAGGTGCCGCCCAAGGCGCCGACGCCGGGCGTGTCCATGATTTCAGCGCGTCCGGTAACCGCTGCCAGCGGCAGACCCCCGCTCAGCGACTTCGCCATCGCGACGAGATCGGGCTCGAGGCCAAGACGCTCGCACGCAAACAGCGTTCCAGTGCGAGCAAAGCCGGATTGCACTTCATCGGCGATCAGCAGGATTCCATGCTTGCGGCAAATCTCAGAAAGAATCGGGAAGAATTCTGCAGGCGGAGTGATGAATCCACCTTCACCCATCACCGGCTCGACGATCACTGCCGCCACCGTTTCTGCGGCGACGACTCGCTTGAACGCGTCCTCGATGTGGTGGGCGCAATATATCTCGCATGACGGATATTCGAGCGAATACGAGCAGCGATAGCAGTACGCGAACGGAACCCGGTAGACGTCGCCGGGGAAGGGCTCGAACCCAGCCTTGTATGGATGCGTCTTGCTGGTCGCGGCCATGGCCATGTATGTGCGGCCATGAAACGCGTCTTCAAAAGTGAGGATAGCGGGTCGCTGGGTGTAGGCGCGCGCGATCTTGATGGCATTTTCCACGGCTTCCGCGCCGGAGTTCAGCAAAACGGTTTTCTTGGAGAACTTGGCTGGCGTAAGAGCGTTCAGGCGCTCAGCCAGCGCAACATAACTCTCATAGGGAAGCACGTTGAAGCTGGTGTGAAGGAAGCGGTCTAGCTGGCCGCGAATGGCGCCGATCACCCGCCGAGCACGATGTCCAGTGTTGAGACAGCCGATGCCGCCAGCGAAATCAATCAGGCGGTTGCCATCGACGTCTTCCACAACGGCTCCCTCAGCCTTGTTTACGAATACGGGCGTTGCGTGGTAAGCAGCGCGAACTACGGCTGCTTCGCGGCGACGCATGAGTTCGCGTGAGCGAGGACCGGGAACTGGTGTGTGTAGTCGAATGGTGGGCATTTTAAGTTATTAGTCGTTGGTCGTTGGTCATTAGTCGTTGGCCAGCAGCCCGACTAACTTTGCAATACCCCTAGGTTGAATCCAACTCACAGTCAACCCAAGTCGGTGCAACTGGCAACTGACCACTGGCAACTGCTTTTCAGTACCAGCCTATGGGCGCCTCGTTTAGGTTGATGTGCACCTGCTTGGTCTCGAGATACTCTTCGATGCCGCCCGGTCCTAACTCACGGCCAAAACCCGATTGCTTGTAGCCTCCCCAGGGCGCTTCTACGTAAGTGGGCTGCATGTGGTTAACCCATACAATGCCCGCACGCAGAGCTTTGACCGCGCGAAACGCTTTGAAAATGTCGCGAGTCCAGACTGCAGCCGCAAGGCCGTAGGGTGTATCGTTCGCGATCTTCACCGCATCTTTTTCATCTTCAAACGGAATCACAGCGGCGACCGGACCAAAAATTTCTTCGCGGGCAATGCGGGCGGAATTGTCGACATCATAGAAAATCGTCGGCTCGACATAGTAGCCCTTGGCGAACTTCGCAGGCCGTCCACCGCCCGCCGCCAATTTTGCTTCTTTCTTGCCGATGTCCTGGTACGACCGCACCCGCTCATATTGCTCTTTGCTGACTAGCGGCCCCATCTTCGTTTCGCGCTCGAGCGGCGGACCCAACGTGATCTTTTTCGTTTTCTCGGTCATTGCATCGACGAACTTCTTGTAAATCGGCTTTTGCACAAGGATGCGGCTGCCCGCAGAGCACACTTCACCTTGATTGATAAACACTCCAAACAGCGCGCCGTCGATCGCGGCTTCGAAATCCGCATCGGCGAAGAATATGTTCGGCGATTTCCCACCAAGCTCTAGCGTGACGCGCTTCACGGTATCCGCAGCTTGCTTGACGATAATCTTGCCCACTGCCGCGCTGCCGGTAAACGCGATCTTATTCACGTCCGGATGCTGCACGAGCGGGGCGCCGGCAGTCTCCCCGAAACCAGTGATGATGTTCACTACTCCTGGCGGCAACCCCACGTCGGCCAGCCAATTTGCGATTTCGAGGGCTGTAAGCGGCGTTTGCTCCGCTGGTTTCAGAACGCATGTGCAACCTGCTGCCAGGGCCGGCGCCAGTTTCCAGGCTGCCATCATTAGCGGATAATTCCACGGAATGATCTGCCCGGCGACGCCAACCGGCTCTTTCAGCGAGAGGCTCATCGCATTGTCAGGCACGGGATTTACGTAGCCCACCACCTTTGTGGCCAACCCGCCGTAGTACTCAAAGCAGGTCGCCACATCATTGATATCGAATTCGGCTTCGACAATCGGCTTTCCGCAATTGCGCGCTTCGAGTTCGGCGAGCTGCGCAGCGTTCTGTCGAATCTTCTCAGCCAGCCGGAATAGCACCCGGCCACGTTCCTGCGCTGTAGTCGAAGCCCAGGGACCGTCCTCGAAAGCAGCTTTAGCCGCGGAGACAGCTCGGTTCACGTCATCAGCGTTCGAATCCGGAACCTGCGCGATAACTTCTTCGGTAGCGGGATCGTATACGGGGAATGTCTTGCCTGACTCGCTCTCGATCCACTCGCCATTAATGTATGTCTGGTACGTGCGGACTTCGGTTTTTACGCCTGCCGGCATTGTGACCTCCTCTGACCTGCACGGGCGAGACGCCCGCGCCTACGTCGCTTATCGCAAACAGCCGAGGGCGGCTGTCCCTACGTGGTTCTTCTGACCTGCACGGGCGAGACGCCCGCGCCTACATCGCTAGTGTTGGATCTCCGCCGGCCGTAAACAAAAAAGAAAAATGCGGCTAGTCCTACAAAGGTCAGAGTTCCGCCAAACATCCACACCTCGTACCACCACAAAGATGAAATCTGTTGCGCGGGGAAGAATACCAACCCTATGCCCAGGATCGTGGTTAGCAAACCGCTCAGCCCGGCGGCAAACATTGTGCCGCGTCCGTAGCGTCCCCTGGGTTGAGATTCCTTGGCCGCGAATTTCAATAGCGCCGCAAACATATACAGAAACGGTACCAATTGCAGCACGACGGCCAGTGAGAGCAGCTTCTGAAATGTCTCCTGTACTCCCGCACCGGCAAAATTCAATACCACCAGAAGCGTCGAGATGATTCCCTGCACAATCAGCGCTGCGTATGGAGTTGCATAGCTCGGATGCAAGTTGCCCAACCATGCTGGCATGTAGCGATCAAGTCCCGCGACAAAAGGAATGCGCGCCGAGCCTCCCATCCAAGCTGACCCAATTCCCGCAATTGACAGGCTCAACATCAGCGAGAACGGAATCACGATCCAGCTCAACCCTACACGGCCAGCCATATGGCTCACCGCCTGCACAATGCCCTGAAGCACGCTCACGTTTTTACCGACCGCGATGAGCAGCGTGAGGGTTGCGCCCACGTACAGCGCTCCCGATACCACTCCGCCCCACGCTACTGCGCCTGGTAAAGTGCGGGCCGGATCGCGGATCTCATCGCCCATCACTGAAGCCAACTCGAGCCCCACCAGGCCAAAGCACATCACCCCGAACGAATTCAGCACGAATCGCGGGTCCGCGGGAATCCGAAAATCTGCCGCTGTGATGGTCGTTCCAAACCGAGTCCACATTACCGCGCCCAGGCCGACCAGTACCGCCGCAGCTACGCCCGTTCCAATCGCGCCAATATTATTGATCCACTTCCCCACGCCCAAGCCCACTATGTTCAATGCCGTCAGGACCGTGAGCAGCGTCACCGACGCGACCAGCGCGAAGACTCTGTTATCGGCCAGCGCTTGATGGCGCGGGCCAAGCACATAAACTGAAACGCCGACAAAGTACAGCATCACCGTCGGCACATAGAGCATGTTGTTCGTCCAATAGCACCAACCGGAGAGGAATCCATGAAAGTCGCCGAAAACCTCTTTTGCCCATAGATATACGCCACCTTCTCCAGGATAACGTTGCGCCAACTCGATCACAGCGATGCCCTGCGGCCAGAAAAAGAGCAACAACGAAATAATCCAGAGCCAAACAGTTACCCCACCATTCGCTGCAATGCTCGGCACAACGTTGAGGTTAAACACTGCCACCACGAAAAGCAGCACCAGATCCCAGCGGCCTAGAACTCGCTTCAAGTGCGGTGCGCTGTTTTCGTGATTGTCAGTTGGCAAATGGACTCCAGATCAACACGCCGAGTGGGTGCCCCACCCCTTCTCGCGCTCTTTGCAAAAGGGTGGGAGGTGAGTCAATGTGCCGCCATCGCTGCCATCCGCTCTTGTTGCGCGGCTGCCAATGACTCGGCAATATCCTCAAACGCGGTGAGGTGCTTCTCGATATCCGCCTCGGTGTGCTGGACGGAAATCGTCCACTGCTCGTCCCACCAATACGGTTGCGCCATCACGCCACGATTGACCATGCCAAACCAGTAATGGCGCCACAGATCTATGTCTATGGTAGTCCAGTCGCGATAGTTGCGAATCTCCTGGGGATAGAACATCAACGCACCGTTCGCGCCGGCTTCGGCGACGTAGGCTTGCAGCCCAGATTTCGCGACCGTCTTCCGATATCCCTCAACCAGCTTGCGGCCGAGCTTGTCCACATGCGCGTAATTTTCACGGGTGAGGACTTCGCGAAAGACTGCCAAACCCGCCGCCATCGAAACCGGATTCGTGTTGTATGTTCCGCCGTGGAAAACCTTGTGCTGCGAAATAAGGTCCATCACGGAACGATGCGTGCCGAACGCGGCCAATGGAAATCCGCCGCCAATGGACTTCGCCAGGCAGATCATGTCGGGCATGACGCCAAAGTATTCTGAAGCTCCGCCCCATCCGAGTTTTGCGCCCGTCTTGACTTCGTCAAAGATCAGCAGCGCTCCATTCTTGGTTGCGATCTCACGCAAGCCTTGCAGGAAGCCCTTTTGAGGCAGGCACAGACCAACATTCATCAGAATCGGTTCGAGAATAACCGCGGCAATCTCGCCGGGATTCTCGCGGAAGCGCCGCTCGACTGTCGCGAGATCGTTAAAGGTAGCGACAAGCACGTTTGCAACGCTGGCTTTCGGAACTCCCAATCCCGCGGGCACCTGTTCAGGATTCTTAACATCGCCAAACTCAGGTGCGTGCGGCTTTACGCTGACGAGCGCCGAGTCGTGCAAGCCGTGATATGCACCTTCAAATTTAACGATCTTGTCGCGCCCCGTCGCCGCTCGTGCCAAACGCACAGCATGCATTGTAGCTTCTGTTCCTGACGAGCCGAAGCGAACCGTCTCGACCGGAAAACGATTGCAAATCTCCTCCGCCAGCTCCCATTCCATGTTGTGCGGCATGCCAAACATCGTGCCGGTACTCAGGCGCTTTTCAACCGCCTTCATCACCGCGGGATGGCAGTGCCCCGCCATCAGCGCGCCGAAACATAGATTATGGTCGATGTAATCGTTGCCATCTAGATCGCGGAAATGCGATCCCTGCGCCTCTTTCACGAAGATTGGATACGGATCGTAAGCGCGATAATTGCTGGCCACGCCCAGCGGAATGCGCTTCAAGTTTTTCTTATGTGCTTCCGCCGACTTTGGTGTGCGGCGCACGAATGTGTCGAGTTCCTTTTGCAACGCGGGATACATTGCGATCTCCGAAATGCTCAAGCCGCAGGTCAGATGCAAGCGGCCATTAGATTTGTGCCCGGGCGGCAAGGGCCGTCCAGGGGTTTCAGCTAGAAGAACAATTTTAGAGCGAACTGCACCAGGCGCGGGTCGCGGACCTGGGTGACTTGTCCGAACTGGGATCCGTCAGAAACGTTTCCGTCCGGATTAAAAAGCTGAGTATGGTTGAAGATGTTAAAGAACTCGGCGCGGAAGTCAACGTGCGTGTTTTCGGTTATCGGAATCGTTTTTAAGATCGCAAAATCAGTGTTGCTGATGTGTGGCCCGCAGCAAATCGTACGTTTAGTGTTTCCTAGTGTGCCTAACAGCGAAGGCTCAAAACATTCAAACTGCGCCCCAGCGCTACAGAGTGGGGCGGTGTCATCAGTGGCGTTGTCAGTGAAGCTGTTTGGGTCGAAGTAGTAGTTATTGTTCGACTGCGGCCTCAAAGTGTGGAACGGTGCAAGCTGCGCCGGCTCGCCTGGCAATTCGAAATCGAAGCTGTACATCAGTTCGTTATCAGCGAGGGTCGATATGCGAATGGGAAACCCTGTCTGGAAACTGGTGATGCCAGAAAACGCCCAGCCGTTGAGCAGCTTGCCAGTCGCTCCGCTGTATTTGTGGGTAGGCAGCTCCCAATAGTAGCTGAGGACAATGCGATGACGGGCATCGAATGCCGATAGTGAACGGCTGATACGCGGATCAATCGGATTCAGAATGCCCTCAAAGCTCGACGCCTGGTCGAATGACTTACTGAACGTGTAAGCGGCCGTGAACTGCAGGCCATGAGCAAAACGCTTGTCGAGCGATGCCTGCAATGAGTTATAGGACGAGTTCGCAATCGTATCTTGAGCGAAGATGCTGCTGAAGACTGGAATGCCGTCAGCCGGGCAACCATTCGTCCACACCTCATTGACCGGGTCCCACCCGCCAACCGGGTTGCACTGCGGAGAAGAGTATTTGCGCAGTCCGACTAGTCCAATAGGTTGTGCGTTCGGTCCAGTTACGACCTGACCGCTGGGCAAGTGTAGCGCAAAGCCATTTGGAATTTCGTTCGCGTCAATTCCGAATGCAGTATCAGCAAAATACGGTCCGCAGCCTAGACTATCATCTCCCGTCGCGATCGAAATGTTATTCAGGTCCAGACAAGTCTGGGGATTTCCGTAGTTGATGTCGTGTGTCGCCAGCAACCGGTGGCCTTGCGATCCGACATATCCGATCTGGAATTTCAAGTCTCTGGCTAGCTCACGCTCGATCGTGAGGTTGTATTGGGCTGAGTACTGGCTACGCATATGCGGCTGAAATTGTCCGAACAGCGTATTCGGACGAAACATTCCCCAGTCCACGCCTTGGCCGCGCGGCGGATCCAGAATACCGTTCACGCCAGACAACGAAGCAAGGCCGAATGGGTTTGGATAGGAAAAGCCACCGCTCTGATCGAGAAAAGGCTCGTTCAACAGGGTATTAAAGGGGAAAGTGCTTCCACCAAATGGCGGCTCAGCGCTGAACTGTTCCAGCACCAGTTGCTCGATTGGGTTATAGAACAGCCCCCAACCCGCGCGAATGCTGGTTTTGCCGGAGCTTCCGGGGCTCCAGGCGACTCCGATTCGCGGAGCGAAGGCTTTGGAATATGTTTGTGTCAAGGCATTGGGTACTCCCGGGTCTCCCGGCACAACCAAGCCGACCGGGGTCATCGAAGAGCAATCAGTGTTGGCGGTGTCTTTGCAGGGATAAACCTTGCTTACCTCTCCCGGCCGGAAGGTTTGTACGCGTTTTCCGACGTCCGCGATCGGAGTATTCAGTTCCCAGCGCAGCCCATAGTTGAGCGTCAGGTTTGGCTTGATCTTCCAGCTGTCCTGTGCGAACAAATACAACCCGGTACTGCGGACGTTCTCATGCTGCGCTGAGCCCTGGCCGTATCCACCAGGCAGTCCGAGCAGATAGTCAGAAAGTGCGGTATCACCAAGAGTGCTGTTGGTCGAGGTTTGGTCCACAAAAAATT
>Ga0066684_10000439_pt1 | contig 14189 bp, 13 predicted proteins | sample GraSoiAngelo_133_FD_62301 | JGI IMG/M metagenome (GOLD analysis project Ga0066684, IMG submission 62301) | Grasslands soil microbial communities from the Angelo Coastal Reserve, California, USA - 14_0929_05_20cm | ecosystem: Environmental > Terrestrial > Soil > Grasslands | place: USA... | reverse complement strand
TTTTGCTGGGCGCCTGGCGCAACAGAGTTGGCGCTCATGACCCGCACCTTATCATTTGGAGAACGCTGACCGATAAATCTTTCAGCAGAAGGTATTCAGTTTATAACACAGTAGTACTAGGGGGCTTCGATCAGTTCCATCTTCCCATCTCGGGTACGGTGCAGAACCATAAGTTTGCCCTTAGGATCACGGAAGACGAAAACATCGCGGTCACGGAAGTGCGCTTCCTTGATTGCTTCCTCAAGCGTCATCGGGCGCATGGCAACCGCTTCGTCGGAGCGCACGAGATGTACTTCAGTGGTTTTCGCGACTGCAGGGAATTTATGTACCACCATTTCTACTGAGGACGGGGCCGAGTCGGCCGACGCAGATGCAGCACGGCTGGCAAGCTCAGGCTTGGCTTGGCCGTTCCACTTACCGTGGCTTCGGCGCTTTTTCGTGATGATCCGGGTCTTGTTGCGGACGGCTTGCTTTTCGAGGTGCTCGATCGCTTCCCCGATAGCGGCAGTCATATCACCGGCCTGCGCCAACCCGACTAGCGAACCGAACCGGGAATTGACGGTGATCTCCGCTTTATGCCGACGCTTCTCGACCGCCAGAATGACCTTGGCTTCAAACTTGTTGCGCAGGATCTTACGTAGTTTGGCGAGACCCTCTTCAATTTCTTTGCGATTGGCGGGAGTAACTTCGTAGTGCCTGCCAGTGTATTCCACGTCCATTGAGTCCCCTCCCTGGTAGCTGCGGCACAAAACTTGCAGAATGTCAGGAACCTCAAAATCAGCTATTGTCCAGCGCGGAGCGGCGAAATGAACAAGCTGCCTGCGCGCCGTTTGCTTTCAGACTTTTCAATCTTGAAACCGAGATCCATCGAATTCTCAGAACTTGAGGCGCCGGCCAACACGCCGGCAAGTGCATGGTACGAACGGCCCAGCTCGCTGGTCTCATGATAAGCAATCGGGCTGCCCTTATCGATCGCCGGTCCCGCGGAATGAAAACTGTTTGGGAGCTTCCATAAAAGCCTGCAATTCGTGACCTTCTGAATGTCCTCATCGTCGAAACCGGGAATTTTCTTGAACCGGTTAACGACCAGACGCACCCGGTCGCGTCCGCTGCCTTGTTCAAGAAAAGCATGCATGCGCGCAGCGCTCCAGAGCGAAACCACATCAGCCTGGGTCACAAGCAAAACTGCGTTCGCCAGGTCGGCGATCATTCGGAAGAGGGCATCGGTACGGTTAGAGCAATCAATGATGACGTACTCGAAATTCGAGACTAGAAGATCGAAAAGGCGGGCGAGCTCAGCGGCGGAAGGCGTGAGCTGTAATGGCTGCTGTGTTCCCGCAAGAAGATGCAATCCACCTCTGCATTCAGTCACGAAACTCTGCAGCAGCGCGGAATCCATGCGGTGCAGGTTTTGCAGCGCGTCGGCGATACCGAACGACGGACGCACATTCAGGTGCAGCGTGGCATGGCCCAAGAGGGCAAAATCCACCACGACGGTACGGCCATGAGATTGTTCGAGCGCCACCGCGGCATTCACCGCGACGGTTGTGGCTCCGGCTCCGCCTTTAGCATTTGTAACCGCGAGAATTCGTGCGCGACCCGAGGATCCACGCGCCTTGATGCGCGAAGCCGAAAAACGGCGCAAAGCCTCCACAAATGCATCAGTGCTGGCATCGCGCTCAAGATATTCACGTGCGCCGGCACGCATGACCGCTACGATTACCGCCGCATCTGTCATTGCTCCTGCGGCAAATACGGCGATCTGCGGCACGTTTGCATGAATCAATTCGATCGCCTGCACGGCCCGGGCAACATCCCGCGGAGCTATGTCAACCACAACCACATCGGCACGGGCTTCCTGTATACGGCGAATGGCCACGTCGGAGGGGCCGCCAGGGAAGCTGCCGTGGGCGACGGTTACGCGTCCAAGCTGCGTCGCCTCAACGCGCTGTTGTAAGAGCGCAAGGCGTTCCTGGTTCTCCGACAGAACGGCAACGGCTATTCCATGCATAACGGCAATTCGACTCTAGTCGAGCTTACATCAATGGTACGGAGACAAGGTAACCACGCCAAGTGACCTTTGTAATTAAACCAGAAATCCGATCTGGGTTACGGCAGCTATTGAAAAGACTTCGGCAGGAGACGAAGGCTAGTCGGCCGGGCGGAAACTCAGAACGGGTATTTTATGTAAACCGGGCAGGTTCGGGGAAGATGAAATCGGTGGAAAACTCTGGTTCATGCCCTGGTCACGTGCACTCCACCAGATAAGTGCTGTTGCAAAGGCGTGAGTTCACGCGGAACGAAATCGTAATGCTCGATTTGCACCGCAGTTGCCGGATTTCCGCGACCATTGTCCGGTTCCAAGCGAAGAACATGCGCGCGGCAGCGGACACTCATATCTTCGCCCAATGTGATTTCCGACGGCATCACTAATGTGATGTCGACCGTCTGCCCGATCGACAACTTGACATCGGTCCACAGCAAAGCGCCGCGAGAACTGAGATCCAGCGTGAATCCCGTGCCAGATGCTCCATCCAGCGTTTGCACAAACACCGGGACCTGATATTGTCTGAAGCGGTGCCCGCATCGGCGCTCGATCCGAATTGTCTCCGCATGGCCCATCTTCGCGCCGAATAAATGTACGCCAGAAAAGCTGATTGGGGAAGTCACAAAAAAGTGAATAGCCGGACGTCAGAAGTTTGCATCGGGCCGCAGGGAGGTCGCATCATAGACCACGGAAGTGTCCTCCTCACGCACGCCACAGCAGCATAATTCCACATCCGATGGCGCTGGGAAACCATCCGGCGTCCGGCTACCGGTCACGTTGCGAGCGCTACGGCATCGGAATTTTCAGCTTTTCTTTGGCGGCCAACTGATTTCCCTGACTGGCACCTGGATGCAAAATGTGGCGCAGGCCTGGCTGGTCTATCGCCTGACCGGCTCGGCGCTCCTGCTGGGTTCGGTTACCTTCGCCGGACAGATTCCGGTCTTCTTAACCTCACCGCTGGGCGGCATCGTTGCCGATCGCTACAACCGGCAAAAAGTTGTAATAGCAACGCAAGCTGCATCGATGATTCTCGCATTCGCATTTGCCTGGCTGACTTTGAGCAACCGCATTACGGTCAATGAGGTTTTCTATCTCGCGATTGTGCGTGGCATTGTCAATGCTTTCGACATCCCGGGTAGGCAGGCCTTTCTGGTGGAGATGGTCGGCAAGGAAGATCTGATCAATGCCATCGCCCTCAATTCGTCCATGTTCAATGGCGCACGCATTATCGGCCCAGCGATCGCTGGGATCGTGGTCGCGAAAATTGGCGAGGGCTGGTGTTTCTTTTCCGATGCTGTCAGTTATATCGCGGTCATCATTGGATTGTTCATGATGAGCGTCTCGCCCCGCGAAATAAAACCGATAGACTCTCCGATTGAGCACGTCATTGAAGGTTTCCGATTCGTACGCGAGACCGCCCCGATCCGGGCATTACTGTTGTTACTGGGACTCGTGAGCCTCGTGGCCATGCCATATACAGTACTCATGCCGGTTTTCGCAGACCGCGTTTTGCACGGAGGAGCTCGCGGACTCGGCATTTTGATGGGCGCCACTGGTCTTGGCGCTCTGTTAGGAGCCCTTACGCTGGCGACCCGCACCGGCGTCCGTGGTCTGGGGCGCTGGGTGACATTGTCGTGCGGTGGATTTGCAATAAGCCTTATTGCCTTCGCGCTGTCGAAAAATTTCTGGCTCTCCGCCGTACTTCTTGTGCCCGTCGGGTTCTGCATGATGCTGCAGATGTCGTCCTCGAATACATTGATCCAGGCAATGGTCCCCGATCATCTGCGTGGGCGCGTAATGTCGGTCTATTCCATGATGTTTATGGGAATGGCGCCTTGGGGAGCGCTGCTAGGAGGGGCAGTAGCGGACCGGCTGGGCGCGCCAGTTGCCGTGAGTGCAGGCGCAGTTGCAGCCCTGGGCGGCGCGGCAATATTCGGGCTACGCCTTCCTGGTCTGCGGGTCGAAGCTCGGCGCTTAATAGTGGCGCAGGGCATGGTGGGCGGCGATCCTGCGGAAGAAATGACCACTCGCGTGGTGGAAGACTAACCTCCTTCGAATAGCAACCAAAAAGCCCCGGAAAAAAACCCGGGGCTTGTCGCACCACCGCTCGCACGACTTAGCTAGAAAGTTAATGTGCCCTTCACCTGGATCAGACGCGGTGAAGCATCACCCCCCAGGAATGATCCCAAAATGCTGGTCGGCACGCTGACCGTGCTGATAATACTTCCGAAGGTCGAGCTCGAGATATTCGCATCCGGCTGATCGAAGTTGGGATGGTTCAGAATATTGAAGAACTGCAGGCCGATCCCGAGATTGCTGGCTTCCGTAATCGGCAGGTGGAAGTTCTTCATGACTGTCAAGTCGGTGTCGAAGAAGTGCGGACCCCAAACCTGATTGCGACGCTGACTGCCCCAGCCGTTGACGGCGGGACTGAACTGGGTCACAGGATCAAGACAGGGAGTGTAGAGAGCGTTCCGAGTGCAAACTACCGGCCCAGTGCTATTGTAATTAGCGAATACCGGGTCACCTGCACTGATCGCATAATTGAACCCGTTCAGAGTGCTGCTTGCATTGTCGTCATACACAGTAACCGGCAGTCCTGAACGCGTGAACAAGGTGCCTGAAACTGTCCAACTGGCGATCGCGCCTTTCCAGCCACTCAGTTTGGGAGTGGTCCAGACATAATTGAGGCTGGCGTAATGACGTACGTCGTAGTCAGCATTGCCGTAGTTGAAACGTTTATAGTTGAACGGATCCTGCGGATTCAGAGTGCTCTCGTTGGTGTTGAAGTTATAGGGGAGCAAACCCGCGTTGGAAACGATATCCAGTGCGTGGCTGTAGGTGTAGTTCGCCTGGAATTGCAGCGACGAGAAACGGCGCTGCAGGCTCACGGTGACGCCGTTATAGTTGCCGACGTTGCCGCTGTAGATCTGGGTGATCGTGCCGAAGCGCGGATCCGGTCCCCCCGTCACAGTTGGCAAGTCGGAAAACTGGCTGCTAGTTGCTCCGAGGCCGCCGAGGCACGTCGCATCGCAGTACGCATTCAAACCGCCATTTTGCAGCGGCCCGTAGATCTGATGATTGCCTACGTAGTTAATGCTCAGCGAAGTCTTTTGACCGAATCCCTGCTGCACTTCCAAGTTCCACTCCTGGTATTGCGGAGCGTGAATCGAACGTGCCGAGTTGAACAAAGAGGGTGGCACGAAGAATGGGTTCGCTGCTTGAATGCTGGCCAAAGTACCGCCACTCCCGAAACCCGTGACAAATGCAGAATTGGCACCGGATGCCTGAGATTGGATATCACCCGCAAGACCTGGCGCTAGTCCGCCCGGCCCAACAAAGAACTGGTTGTATATAGGCGGGTTGTTCAGGAAGCTGTCAGCGACAGTTGCGGGGAAGAAGTCATGGAAAATACCGATTCCTCCGCGGACTACGGTATTCGTTCCTGCGCCGCGTGGAGTCCAGGCGAAGCCAAGACGCGGCTCCCATCCAATACTGGTGTATGACGGCAGTGCCTGATGAATGCCCGTCCGAATGGCTTGGTTGTAAGGCTGGTTGACATCGTGAGAAACGCTGAAGAAGTCGTTGGTCAGGCGTGCGAAGCAATCCGTTTGGCACACGGGATTGGAATCGTGCTCTGCCCGGAGGCCTAATGTGATCTTTAGAGTTGGCCGGACCGCCCATTCGTCCTGAGCGTACAAGCCCAACCCATACAGCGCGATGGGCTGCGTGGGCCGAGTATTAAAAGCCTGAGTAAACAGGCCCGCGCTTCCTGAGAAGAAACTGGCCTGATCTTCGCCGATTACTTCACCGGTCGTGAAGACTCCCGGCGAATAATCGGTGATGTCGTTACGACGGAAGTTGACGCCGAATTTCAGATTGTGGGCTCCGTAAACTTTGGAAAAGTCGTCCACAATTTGGTATTGCGTTACGTTCCGACCCTGCGGCCAAATGTTCAGGTCGTGTCCCAAATCGTAGAAGGTACCGCCGCTGAAGCGTAGGCGATAAGGCATGAGCGCGGTGGCAGCTGCCATATCTTTCGGTTTAAAAATCGCGCTATACCAGGAGCCGGAAACAATGAACTGGTTGGTTGCATTGGAGCCGAACGTGTGGGTCTCGTTCAGCTGGCCTTCATATTGAGGTTGATCACTCTGTGCATTAAAAACACTGTTGATCGGATCAGTGTAGGTAGCTTGTAGCCCGTGGTCACTTCGGAAGTGGCCGTATAGACGATCGCTGTCACTAATATTCTGATCCACACGCGCCGTCAGCAGCCACTCATGAGTAAAGTTTCCCGCGGTCGAACGGAATGCGAGGGCGCAAGGACTGCCGCCCAGGCTGATGGTGCCATCGCATCCATCGCTGCCGCCGGGGATCGGCCCGGCGTTGGCCGCGCCGGGAGCCGAGTTATAGAGATTAAACATGTTCTGATAGAACGGTAGTTGCGCAGGATCAGTAGCGCCGATGTTGGCCAGCGTCGCCGACTGGAACTGCGGACTCGGAATCTGGGTGAGCGTGCTCGTTGGCAGCAAAACGCGCAAGCCTTCGTAATCCACAAAGAAGAAGGTTTTATTTTTGACGATCGGACCGCCTATTGACGCAGACCATTGATTGGCATTGCTAAACGTTGGGCGATTGGACAAACCGCTTGCAATTTGCGACTGCTTGGTGAACCAGCTGTTTGCATTCATGGCGCGGCCATTCCAGAAGTAATTTGCGTTGCCGTGCCAGTTGTTGGTGCCCGATTTCGTGACGTAGTTTACGTTCGCCCCTGCCAAGCCTCCGTATTGCGCCGAATAGCCGTTGTTTACGACAGAGACTTCCTGAACGTCGTTCTGTCCCAGCAGAAGATTGGTTGCTCCCGAATTGTTCAGATTGAGAAAGGGATCGTTCTCGTTCATTCCGTTTACAGTGAACAGATTCGACGTCGCCGGCAGTCCGAATGTCGCAGAATTGCCGTACCCCGCCTGCGTATTCATGACCGCTCCCGGCGAGCTTTGCACAATGTAACTGAGGTCATTTCCGGGATTCGGCACGAGTTGAACTTGCTCGGGCGTGAACGTTGTCGAGATATTCCCGTTCTCCGATTGCACCACACCGCCTTCTGCCGTCACTTCGACCGTCTGCGACGATGTGCCAAGCGCCAGTTGCATATTCATACTTGTAGCTTGACCCACCGAGACCGTCACGGTGCGTTCGGCATTCTGGAAGCCAGACGCATTCACCGTAACCGTGTACTGCCCAGGAGTGAGCAATGAAAATCGGTAAGCTCCCGAGGCATTCGTGGTTGCGTTCATGGTTTGTCCGGTGCCGTTGTTTTTCAGGGTGACAGTCGCATTGGGAATAACCGCGCCTGACGGATCAGAAACCACCCCGGTGACATCACCAGAAACCAGAGACTGTGCTGAGGCACCGATGGCAACAAAGACAGCTACAAACGAAATCAAGAAGCAAAGCAGGATTGATCGTGCACGCATAGTCGTCCTCGAAAACTGAAATAAGTTTGCATTGCTTAGTCTGCAAACGGCGTGCCAGGTCGAGTCCCCAAAAAAATTCTAATGAAAATACGGGCCTTATAAAGACGCGGAGTTGCTGCCGAGAATTGCTGCATGTGGGAATCCAGAGCTGATTTCGCAATTACAAATGCTGAGTGGCTGAAGCTGCAGGATTTCTCTTACCCACAAATGCAGTCAATGCTGTATGCGAAATCAGTGCAGAAGGCGGGTGAGGTGAAACATCTTTGCAAAGCCTGGAATTGAATCGAGCAGAGACTGTGGACCAATTGGCGAAAAAGCGAAGGTCAGCACTAGCATTATCAAGGCGAACAGCGCCAGCCAGCGGCGGCCGGGAGTTATATCGGGCCACTCGGCGACTGCTGGATGGCGCATTCCGCTGACACGCAGCAGAATTGCCCATACAATCCAGCCGGTCCAGAAGAATAACGCAAGCGGAATAAGTGCCAGAATTGTGAGTCGCGAAACCCACCTGTGTGCGCGAGGCGAAACTGCGAATACGATGTGGCCGCCGTCGAGCTGCCCTCCAGGGAGAAGGTTGAGCGAGGTCGCGAACATCCCCACCCATGCGGCGATTGCAACCGGGCTTAGGTAAAGGTGGCTTAACGGGACAGTGCTGATGGGATTGCCACGATCAGTTATAGCCAGCAGCTTTTGCGCGAGGTGAAAGATCAGCGGATATCCGAGTTGAATGCGTGGCAGCGCAACTCCGAATGGAGCGATATGCGCATGTCCAAGCGAGAAAAACAGAATCGGCACAGCGACTGCGAATCCGGCGATTGGCCCGGCGATTCCGATATCAAAGAGAATCGCACGCGAACGCAATGGTGAACGAATCCGGATAAATGCTCCCAAGGTTCCGATCAATGTTGGAAAAGGAATGAAGAATGGCAGGGTCGCGGAAACGCGATACTTGAGGCAATAGAGATAGTGACCCATTTCGTGGGCCAAAAGAATCGACATCAGCGTTAATGAGAAGGGAAGACCAAGCAGCAGGTGCCGTCCCTGCAGTGCCCATAGCACAGGGAAAATGCTGTCGTCCAGAAGGAACGGGGGGTAACCATGCTGGAAATTCCACTCCAGGCGTGCCCCTACCACCAACGTCGTCAGAAACGTCACCACCAGCAGCAACAGATGCAGCCAATATCGCGAACGCGGACGGGTTACATAAAGGACGTCATGCGTGCTCGGCGAATAGATTTCGCGGGGAGTAAGCACTTGGGGAGAGTCGGGACTGGACATGGTTTACTTTTCAGGATTGTACGGCAGAACTTCAGGGAGCAGAACGGGATGGCTCCTGCCTAGAAAGAACACTGAAACAGCATGCCGGTTGCTCGACTCCGAAAGAAATTTCAGTCGAAGAATCTACTCGATCGATTGCAGCTCCTTGCCTGGCTTGAAGCGCACGGCCTTCCCGGGGGGAATGGATACCTCAGCACCGGTGCGCGGATTGCGCCCGATGCCGGTCTTTCGTGGGCGCACGTTAAACACGCCGAAGCCGCGCAGTTCGATGCGGTCACCCTTGGCCAGAGAACGTTTCATGCTTTCAAAGACGGTTTCTACAGCCATTTCAGCCTTGGTTTTTGTGATGCCAGTGCGGTTGACCACTTCATTGATGATGTCGAGCTTAATCACGGGCGCCTCTTCGCGTAGGAGTTTTCAGAGTGCTTCAAGTGCTTGATGCTAAGAGAGATATGGAAGATTGTCAATTGCGGTGAGAGTCTCGTAAGATGGCTAGACCCAGATTCTGCAACACCCATCCAGCCAAAATGATTTTGTAATTTGGTAATCGGGTAATTTGTAATTGTGAACCACCCGCCGCCGGTCCGCGTGCGTTCCTAAATTATCAAATTACAAAATTTCCCAATTACCAAATTTCCGCCAAAGGAGCTTCATGCTAAAGAGTGACCGCTGGATCCGCAAGACGGCCCTGGAGCAGGGCATGATCAATCCCTTTTCCGAGAAGCAGGTCCGTGAGGGCGTTATTTCCTACGGGCTCTCCTCGTATGGCTACGACCTGCGGGTGGCTGACGAGTTCAAGATTTTTACTAATGTCAATTCCACCACGGTCGATCCGAAGAAATTTGATGAGCGCTCGTTCGTAAATATCACATCCGACGTTTGTATCGTTCCGCCGAACTCGTTCGCGCTGGCGCGCTCGGTCGAGTACTTCAAGATTCCGCGCAGTATTCTGACGATCTGTGTCGGCAAGTCAACTTACGCTCGTTGTGGCATCATCGTGAATGTGACACCGTTTGAGCCGGAGTGGGAAGGCTTCGTCACGCTGGAAATTTCGAATACGACTCCGCTACCCGCAAAGATCTATGCCAACGAAGGCCTCTGCCAGATCATCTTCTTCGAGTCGGACGAGATTTGCGAGACCAGCTACGCCGACCGCAAGGGCAAATATCAGGCACAGAAGGGAATTGTGCTGCCGAAGCTGTAATGGCGTGTTGCCAAACTTTACTGCTGATTTGGCGGCTCTGATGCGGGCTGCTGCGGGTTTGAATTCATGCCGTTACCGAACGATGAGCCGAAGCCACTCTGGTTCTGATCTACCGTGCCGGGCTGCCCATTCTGCTGCGCATTCTGTGCTGCACCTTGCAGCGGAGGCTGATTTGGGGTCATCAGCAGGCCTCCGCGATCCGTGCTGGGATCGTAGATGAATTGCCACTGATTGTAGTGGTTCTTCTTGTTGAACTCACGAATGGTCTTGTCTTTGTTCAAGCTTGCAACGCCGACAATCGCGCCGCCGCCGAAAACTTGAGGGGCGCCACCTGGCCCAGCTTGCTGCGCTAGCGGCTGAGGTGGAGGAGCGGTACCCCCTCCCTCGGCGCCCTGCTGGTCCGGGTTGGCACTGTCATTCTGGTCCGCGCCTTCCTGGCCTTGTGTTTGTTGCCCCGGCTGATTCTGTGCGCCTCCAATCGCGCCTGGGCCCGCCCCGGTCGGCGCGGCGGCACTCGGATTCAGTGCTCCGGGAGCTCCGGCCTGCTGGTTCGCCATGTCCGTAACGGAAGTCATGCCTTTTTGAGCGGCGTTGAATGACATCTGAACGTCCGTCAAATGCAGCAGCTTGAAGTCTTTTTCTTTGCCCGTAGCCTTGTCGCGGTTCAATGGATCTTTGTAGCGTTTGCGCAAAAAGCGGAGGTTGTTGGAGCTTTCCAGCTCTTCAACCCGGGTGGGATAGCGCCCGAATTTCTTATAATAACGCTTGATTGCCCGCGAATATTGCACTCCGCGATGGACCATTTCCTCTTCGCGATCGCGCTTGATTTGAAATTCCAGATTGCGGATGACCGCCAGCGATCCGATTGAAAGCAGGGCGACAAAGAGCAACAGCACGAGAAGTATGTAGCCGCGCTCATTGCTCCGGATTTTGTAATTGTGTAATTTGGTAATCGGGTAATTGGACCCGGCGAGCCGAGACCTCCGAGGGCGACAATGTACAACGAAGAACATCAGGAAATTACTCAATTACAAATTATCCAATTCCAAATGGGTCTATCCCTGCGTTAGGGGAATGCTCTGCCGGTTGTTGCTCAATACGTCGAGAATTTCCACCGCATTCTGCGAAATGCGGACGACTTTGTAGCGGCGGTCCACGATGTCGCCTTCCTTGGCGATGAAAACGTCTTCACCTTGCGCCAGAAAAATACGTTTTGTGCCACCCGTAGGCGTGGCAAATCCATAGAACGTCAGATTAATCGGAGGCGGTGGCGGCGGCACGTATGCCGCTTGTTGTGGCGGCGCTTGCGGTCCAGCAGGCTGCTGTCGGATCTTAGGAATCTCCACAAATACCCGGAAAATATTGCGGCCAGTGCCTTCGTATTTCGTGTCTTCGCTGGCCTTCAACAGGTCAAGACGCAGGCTCGGATCCATGGAGCGCGCTGCAGTGTCCTTCTTCGTCGCAGCTGTGCGTGCCCGTCCACCAGTCCTCCGCGCAGGCAAGTCCTCGGTTGCGGTCGTTACGCGCGGGACAGGAGGCGCGGCGGCACTTGAAGACGCACCGCCGAACCATCCTCCCATCTGGGTCGCGATCACGATCAGCAACACGACACCCAGAGCAATGGCGAGGATGACCTTCGTCCGGTTTTCTGCGCCTACTTTCACTACACCAGCCTCAGATAAGTTTCAAATTTGATTTGCAGTTTCACATGGCCGCTTTGCTCACCCGCGATTTGCAGGTCTTTGACAATGAAAAACAATTTGCTCCGCTCAAGCGTGTTGATGAAGCGCACCAGTTGCAGATAGTCTCCGGAGACGTCGGCCTGAATTTCCACCAACTGAATGTTGTCGACCTCCGCTTCCTTCTGGTCGTATTTCTCACTGGAAATTTTCACGCCCGATTCGGAGGCGATCTTATCTACGCTATTGGAAATCTCTGAATATCCGGAAGGAAAGCGGTCGTGATAGAAAGCTGCAATCTGCTGCTTTGCTTCTGGAATTTTCTTGTCCAGGCCGCGCCAGGGCGCCGTCTCCCGGCTTTTCAGGGCGAGCCAAAGCTGGCGCATTTGCGCCTGCCGCGACGATTCGGATCCGGCATAAGGACTGAGCAACAGGAAGACGGCCGCGAGATCGATCGCGACCAGTGTGCCTACGACGATTTGCATCTTGGTACGAGCTTTGCGCAGGTCGGGCATTAGTTCATGCCTCCGACGGAAGAATTCTTATCTGCGGTCGGACTGTAGAGCGCGTAAATCTCAAACTGCACGCGATCGCCCCCGCCGGTCTGGTTCTCGCTTTCAGATTTCTCGCTTGCAATTCGAGTTTGCCGAAACCGATTCGAGCTCTCCATCTTCCGTACTAGGTCGAGCGCCTGCTCGCGCGAATCGCCGCCAACCAGCAACTTGATCTCTAAATTATTGTCGGCGACGGCGTTGCCTGGATTAATCGAGACCACATGCAAATGCGCCGGCATTACACGCTCAAGATCTTCGAAAACCTTGGTCCAGGAAAACTCCTTGCGCTGGAAGAGTGCATTGAGGAAGCGCGACTGCTCGCGTAATACACGGTTCTGCGATTGATTCAAAACAGCTTCGGCTCCGGCCTTCTCACGATCGTAGGCGGCAATCTGCTGCTTAAGCTTGGAAATCTGCGCGCGATCATGGCCGGCACGAACAAATCCAGTGATCGCCATAAAAACAAGGAACAACGTAATCAATGACAGGAAGACGAGTCCGGTTGCCCAGTAACTCCAAAATTGCCGCGAATCCTCGTACGGCTGCGACGCGAGATTGATGTCAATGCGCATGCTTCTTAGTTGGTCGAGAGCAGGGCGCCGACAACGCCAGCCATCCTCCACTTGGGAATCGATCCGCCACCCAGGCCAAGTTGCGACGCACGCACCAACTCTTTCACTTCAGCTCCAGTCTGTGAATGCAGCGCCGGAGCGGTATCAGTCAAATCGGAAACACCCGCGACGAAAATCTCCGCGATACTGGTGTTGTACGTGTCCTGGAAAAACACAATTGACGGATACACATCTTCCGCCAGTTGCTCACCGCTGATGGTCACGCCACGTGCGTTTTCAAGCGTCCGGAATAATAAGAGTTGCTTCTGGTCGAGAATAGCGATGCTGATGGTACGCGCATCCACCTTCACAACCAGGGTCGCGCGATCTGCGGACGCTCCTCCGAGGGCCGCCAGCATTGACGGCATCACCAGTCCGGGCGCAAACCCGGCTTCTCGAAACGCGCTTTCGTAGTCTTCTATAACACTATTGAGCGCCACCGCCGCCACCACGCGGGTTGCGCCGCTTGCGCTTTGCGCATGATAGGAAACCTTGGCTTTATCAACATCAAACGGGAGCGACTTGCGTAACCGAAACCTGACCACGCTCTCTGCTTCTTCGCGATTATCAGGCAGAGTCTCAAAATCGAGCAGAATCACGCGCACAGCGGCGTCCGGAACGACAGCCACCACGTCACGCGAGCGCGCCGCGAGATTGCCGAGCGTCTCTCGCAAAGCAGAAACTACGGAATTGCGTTCGCGTAGGTTTGCCTCAGTCAAGTCAGGGACAACGGAACCGGGGGCCAGTTCACTGGTGGAACAAAGCTCCAGCACCTGGCCAGAATCTGCCGCTCGCGCCGCAATCACGCGGTCTTGGGCGATTTCGCAGGCCAGCTTTGGCCTTCCTGTTTGATGACTGCGTCTCATTTTTGCGTGAAAGTCCATTAAACCAGCGGTCAGTGGTCAGCTGCCAGTGGTCAGCGAAGTACAACCTGGAGATCGGGACTGAGCACTGCCCACTGACCACTGTTTTACCGCATCGTCTCAATGAACGTGACCTTGTTGATCTCCTTTAGCGTGGTCATGCCCAAACGAACTTTGTCGAGGGCCGATTCCCGCAGGAAGCGCATGCCCTCTTCCCGCGCTGCGCGGCGGATTTCCGACGTTGGCTTTCGGGCGAGAATCATCTCGCGAATCCTATCGCTCAGGTCGAGCAATTCGTGAATTGCGGTGCGGCCCCGAAACCCAGTCCCCGCACACTCGATGCAGCCCTGTCCTTCGTAGAAGGAAACTTTTGACCACTGCTCGGGATCAAGCCCGCTGGCTTCGAGCACGTCCGAGGGATAATGCACGACCGTTCGGCAGGAGTTGCAAATCAGACGAACCAGCCGCTGCGCCAA
>Ga0066684_10000430_pt1 | contig 14228 bp, 9 predicted proteins | sample GraSoiAngelo_133_FD_62301 | JGI IMG/M metagenome (GOLD analysis project Ga0066684, IMG submission 62301) | Grasslands soil microbial communities from the Angelo Coastal Reserve, California, USA - 14_0929_05_20cm | ecosystem: Environmental > Terrestrial > Soil > Grasslands | place: USA... | reverse complement strand
CTTGTTCGTGCCGTTCTTCACCACCAAACCGCAGGGGACGGGCATCGGGCTCGCGCTGAGCAGGCAGATAGCCGAGTTGCACCACGGGTCGTTGACCCTGGAGAACCGGACCGATCGCCGAGGCGCGCGAGCCCGGCTGCGGCTACCGATCCGGCCGAATCGGGGCGGAGGCGAGCCTCATCTGCGCATCGGCTAGGCCGGTGTTTCTCGTCGAGTCGTAGATGCACCGCGCTCCGGACGCGGATGCGCCACGGCGCATCCTGTTCCTCGCGACGCACCGATGCCCCGCCGAGAGTCCGCGGAGATTTGCCGTGTCGCAGGGACGTTTGCAGCAGTGGCATTTGAACCGCGAATCTTGCCCGGGGTCGGTGCCTGGGCGGGGGTGGCAGGGCTCCCACCCCCACCCTCCGCCAGCGCCTGCTGGTTCGGAGCGAATTGCAGATTGCGACCCGATCTTGATTCCGCGAACAAAAGGGCGATGCCGCCGAATGTGCCCCCCGATCACCGCTCTTGACTCGGCAGTTCGATCCGGACCGGCGGAATGCGGCGCAGGTGGGGGTGGGCAGGCCTGTTGCCGGAGCATCAGCACGCGTGAGGAACACGATGCGCCGTGGCGCATCGGCGTCCGGAGCGCGGGGCTGCTGCTCCGGCGGCAGGCCTGCCCACTCCCGCCAGGCACCTCCCCCAGGCAATGATTCGCGGATCAGGACGCCAACGTTGCAAAGGTCCCTGCGAGTCCACAAACCGGCGCGGACTCTCGGCGGGGCATCGGTGCGCCGCGAGGAACACGATGCGCCGTGGCGCATCGGCGTCCGGAGCGCGGTGCGTCTGCCCTCACCACGGTGGCACTCGGACGGCCCCTGCACTAGGTTGCGCCGCATGAAACTCCGCCCCGGTCGCCCCGTCCCCCTCGGCGCCAGCTACGACGGCAACGGCACCAACTTCGCGCTGTTCTCCGAAGCGGCGACCCGGGTCGAGCTGTGCCTCTTCGACGACAACGGCAAGGAAAGCCACCACGACCTTCCCGAAAGCACCGGCTTCGTCTGGCACGGCTACGGGACGGGAATCGGGCCAGGGCAGCGCTACGGGTTCCGCGTCCACGGACCGTATGTGCCGGCCGAGGGCAAGCGCTGCAATCCCGCCAAGCTCCTTCTCGACCCCTACGCCCGGGCGGTCGAAGGGCTGCCGAAGTGGAACGAGGCGCTCTACGCCTACGTCCCGGGAGATCTGGACGGGGCGCCGAGCAACGCGGACAGCGGTCCCTTCGCGCCGCGCTCGATCGTGACCAACCCCTACTTCGACTGGCACGACGACCGGCAGCCCCGGCACGCCTGGAACGACACCATCGTCTACGAGGTGCACGTCAAGGGATTCACCCAGACCCAACCGGACGTCCCCGAGGACCTGCGCGGCAAGTACCTGGGGCTCGCCTCGCGTCCCGCCATCGACTACCTCAGGCGGCTTGGCGTGACGGCGGTCGAGCTTCTCCCCATCCACCAGTTCGTCCACTCCCAGCAGCTGGTCGACAAGGGGCTGCGCAACTACTGGGGGTACGACTCGATCGGCTTCTTCGCCCCGCACAACGAGTATTCCTCGCGCGGCCAGCGGGGCGAGCAGGTGCAGGAGTTCAAGCAGATGGTGAAGAACCTGCACCAGGCGGACATCGAGGTCTTCCTCGACGTGGTCTTCAACCACACCGCCGAGGGCAACCATCTCGGACCCATGCTTTCCTTCAAGGGAATCGATAATCTCGCCTATTATCGAACGACGCAAGAGGACCCGCGCTTCTACATGGACTACACGGGGACCGGCAATACCCTCAACATGCGGCACCCCAACGTGCTGCAGCTGCTCATGGACAGCCTGCGCTACTGGATCCAGGAGATGCACGTCGACGGGTTCCGCTTCGACCTCGCCTCCGCCCTCGCCCGCGAGCTGCACGACGTCGACCGCCTCTCCGCCTTCTTCGATCTCATCCAGCAGGATCCCATCGTCAGCCGGGTCAAGCTCATCGCCGAGCCGTGGGACGTCGGCCAGGGCGGCTACCAGGTCGGCAACTTCCCCCCGCTGTGGAGCGAGTGGAACGGCAAATATCGCGACACCTGCCGCGATTATTGGCGCAGCCAGGACGCGTCGCTCGGCGAGTTTGCCTACCGGTTCACGGGCAGCTCGGACCTCTACGCGGAGACCGGCCGCCGCCCGTACGCGAGCATCAACTTCGTCACCGCCCACGACGGCTTCACGCTCCGCGACCTGGTCTCCTACAACGAGAAGCACAACGAGGCGAACGGCGAGGACAACAAGGACGGCGAGAGCCACAACCGCTCCTGGAACTGCGGCGCCGAAGGGCCGACCAACGACGACACCATCAACGCGCTCCGCGCCCGCCAGCAGCGGAACTTCCTCGCCACGCTGCTCCTCTCGCAGGGCGTCCCGATGATCAACGGCGGCGACGAGATCGGCCGCACCCAGAAGGGCAACAACAATGCCTACTGCCAGGACAACGAGCTCTCCTGGTACGACTGGAAGAACATCGACGAGGCGCTGCTCCTCTTCACCCGCATGCTCGTCGACCTGCGCCGCACGCACCGCATCTTCCACCGCCGCCGCTGGTTCCAGGGAAGGCCGTTGCACGGGACCGACGTGAAGGACATCGCCTGGTTCACGCCGCAGGGAAAGGAGATGACCGACGAGGACTGGAACGTCGGGTACGCCAAGTCGCTGGGCGTCTTCCTGAACGGCGAGGCCATCGCCACGACCGACGAGGCGGGCGAACGGATCGTCGACGAGAGCTTCTACATCCTCTTCAACGCCCACCACGAGCCGATGACGTTCACCGCCCCCGAAGAGCGGTTCGGCAAGTCGTGGGAGGAAGTGGTCGATACCAATGACCCGCCCCGCCGCCGCGACCGCCGGCAGCCCCGGGCGGACGTTCCGGCGGGTGGGACCTTCGAGGTAGCGGCGAGGTCGTTCGCGCTGCTGGAGCGGGCGGAGTAGCGCTCGTGCGCGGCGCGGGCGCGGTGATCGTTGCCGTATCGTCGGTCGCGGCGACCGGTTGCGGGTTCACCGCCGCGAGCGTGCTCAGGACGACGGAAGTGACGCGAAGCACCCATCCGTTGCTGGAGACCGACGCGCAGGTCTACTGCGCCGGCGCGCCCTGCGAGGGCGTCCCCACCGTGGTTCACGAGCCGGTAGGGTGGCGGGCGCCCCTCTTTTTCGGAAGCCTCGTCGATCTGTCGGTCGGAGGAGCGTTGCTCGGCCGGGAGGGAACTCCGGCCAGGATCGGCGGCTACACGCTACTCGCGGTGGGTGGTCTGGAATTGCTCGCTCAGCTCATCGAACAATTCCCGCGCCCGGTCCTCGACGGTGCGGCAACGGTCGTCTGGCGCGATCGGCGGATCGATCTCGTGCCTTCCGATCTGGATGGACAGGACCTGCGCCGCGGGTTTCCAGTTTCTGTAGCGAAGATCGTGGCGCGCCGCGAGACGCCTGCGCCGCAGCAAACCAGCCAGCATTGAATCAGGAGGACCCGGGATGGACGAGCAAGAGATGAAAGCTGAGATGGAGCGCCTGAAGGCCGAGAACGAGGCGCTCAAGTCGCGGAGCAGCCGGGGAATCTCCATGAAGGTGAGCGAAAAGGGAGGCGTGTCGATCTACGGGCTCGGCCGCTTCCCGGTGACGCTCTACAAGGAGCAGTGGTCGAAGCTCCTCGACATGGCGGACGACATCCGCGCGTTCATCAAGGAGAACGAGCCGAAGCTGAAAGCCAAACCATAAGACCAAAGGGAATCGCCGCGCGATGCTCCGGTCGAGTACCATTCGCGGCCCCGGGGGCAGGATGCAGATGGGTCGCGAGGAAGGCGGCGGATCGAGTCCGCCGAGCGAAGAGGACCGCCTGGCGGCGCTTCGCCGGTATGCCGTCCTCGATACCCCCTCCGAGCAGGTCTTCGACGATCTCGCCGGCCTCGCGGTGCGTTTGTGCGGAACCCCGATCGCATTGATCTCCTTCGTCGACGAGCAGCGGCAATGGTCGAAATCGCGCGTGGGATTCGAGGCGGTGGAAACGCCGCGGCAATTCTCGTTCTGCGACCGGGCCATACGCCAATCGGACATCTTCGTCGTCAACGACGCCTCCCGGGACGAGCGGTTCGCTGCAAGTCCTCTCGTCACCGGGCCGCCCGGTATCCGGTTCTATGCCGCGGCGCCGCTCGTCGCGCCCGCGGGCGAGGCGCTCGGAACGCTTTGCATCATGGATCGCGTTCCCCGCGAGCTGACGCCTTCGCAGGCACATTCCCTGCGCGTGCTCGCGCGCCAGGTGGTGACGCAATTGGAGCTGCGCCGGCGATCGCTCGAATTGGCCGAGCGGGAGCGGCTCCTGCGGACGATATTCGACTCCGAGCCCGAATGCGTGAAGCTGCTCGATTCCGACGGGTCGGTGCGCATGATGAATCGCGCGGGCCTGAAGATGATCGAGGCGGATTCCCTCGAGCAGATCGCCGGGCAGCGCCTCTATCCGTTGATCGCTCCCGAGCAGCGCGCGGCCTTCGTCGCGCTCACCGATCGAATCTTCCATGGCGAAACGGGGTCGCTGGAGTTCCGCATCACGGGCCTCAAGGGCGCCACGCGGTGGCTGGAAACCCGCGCCGCACCCTTGCGCGACGAGGCCGGCGAGGTACGCGCGCTACTCGGCATCACGCGCGAGATCACCGAGCGCAAGAAGGCCGACGCCGCGCTGCGCGAGAGCGAGAACAACTTCCGCATGCTCTTCGAGCAGGCCACTGAAGGCATCTTCGTGACCGACCCGGAAGGCCGATTCGTCGACGTCAACCCGGCGGCTTGCACCTTGACGGGCTACACGCGCGAGGAGATCGCCGCGATGACCGTCGCCGACCTCGTGCTCCCCGAGGAGGTTCCCAGGGTGGCGTCGGCGATCGCCGAGTTGTCGGCGGGGCAGGTCATCACCGGCGAATGGCGGGCCCGCCGGAAGGACGGGTGCATCTACATCGTCGAGGTGTCGGCGAAGAGATTGGCGGACGGCCGCCTGCGGGCGTTCGCGAGAGACATCACCGAGCGCACCCAGCTCCAGGCGCAGCTGTTGCAAGCGCAGAAGATGGAAAGCCTGGGAAGGCTAGCAGGCGGCATCGCGCACGATTTCAACAATCTCCTGACGGTCATCAACGGAACCGCCGACTTCGCCATCGCCGACCTGCCCGACGCGGCCGCGCTGCGCGACGATCTCGAGCAGATCCGGCTCGCGGGCGAACGGGCCGCGTCGCTCACCAGGCAATTGCTCGCGATGAGCCGCCAGCAGATCCTGAAGCCCGAAGTCCTCGACCTCACCGCGGTCGTCCGCCGTATGGAAGGAATGCTGCGCCGCCTGATCCCCGAGCACATCGACCTCGCTTTCTCGCTCTCGGATCCGCTGGGAAGCGTCAACGCCGATCCGAGCCAGATCGAGCAGGTCGTCTTGAATCTCGCCGTCAATGCACAGGACGCGATGCCCGACGGAGGGACCTTGACGATCGAGACCCGCGACGTGGATCTCGGTGTTGGCTCCGCCGCCCACCCCAACCTCGCTCCAGGGCGATACGTCCTCCTCTCGGTGCGCGATACGGGGATGGGGATGGACGAGGGCACGCGGAAGCAGATCTTCGAGCCCTTCTTCACCACCAAGGAGCCGGGCAAGGGGACCGGTCTGGGCCTGCCGACCGTGTACGGCATCGTCAAGCAGAGCGGCGGCGGTATCTGGGTGTCGAGCGAGCCGGGCAAGGGGTCGACGTTCACCATCCATCTCCCTCGCGTGGACGGCGTGCCGCGCGAGGCGCCATCGGCCCATCCCGCCGTACCGGTGCCCGGGACCGAGACCATCCTGCTCGTCGAGGATGAGCCTGCCCTGCGCGCCTTGACCAAACGGATCCTTCACTCGGCCGGCTATCAGGTGCTGGAAGCGGCCAACGGACTCGACGCCCTGCGGCTCGCGGAGCAGCACCGCGGTACGGTCCATTTGATGATTACCGACGTGGTGATGCCGGGAATGAACGGGCGTGAGCTGGCGGAGCGGCTATCCAGGTTTGCCCCGCGGATGCGCGTGCTGTTCACCTCGGGGTACACCGACGACTCGATCCTCCGCCTCGGCGTCCTCGACGATGCCAGCCGCTTCCTCAACAAGCCGTATACGCCGTCCGAGCTGCGCCGGCGGGTCCGCGACCTGCTCGACGCCCCGAAACCCTGACCGGGCTACTCGGCCCGCAGCGCTAGCGCCGGGTCGACCGAGGTCGCGCGCCGCCCCGCGACGACGCTCGCCAGAAGCGCCACTCCGCACAGCAGCACGGCGAGCGCCGCATAGGTCCCCGGATCGGTTGCGCTCACGCCGAAGAGCAACGTCCGCAGAAGCTGCGTCAGCCCGAGCGCGGCACAGACGCCGATTGCCACCCCCAGCCCGACCAGCCGGAAGGCGTCTCCCACGACGAGGCCCAGCACTGCCCGGGGAGTCGCTCCGAGCGCGAGGCGGATCCCCATCTCGCGGGTGCGCTGCGCGACCGAGTACGAGAGCACGCCATAGATCCCGGTGATGGCCAGCACCAGGGCGACGGCGGCGAGGAGGCCGAGCAAATAGGCGTTGAACCGGCGCGGACCGAGCGAGGTGGCGAGACGGCTCTCCACCGTGCCCACCCGGTAGAGCGGTTGATCGGGATCGAGGGCCATGGTCTCGGAACGGAGGACCCCGGAAAGATCGCCCTGCCCTCGCACGACCAGCGTCATGAAAGGCCAGGTCTCGAGCGAGACGGGAAGGTAGACTTCCGGACGCGCCGGGACGGCCAGGGAGATGTGCTTCACGTCGCCGACGACGCCGACGATCTCGACCGGCTTGCCGTCGGTCGAGACGAGGATCCGGTTGCCGAGCGCCGAGCGCCCTTCGAAGGCGGTGCGGGCGAAGGTCTCGTTCACCACCGCGACGTGCGCTCCGGAGTCGACTTCGCCTTGTGTAAATGCGCGACCCGTGCGGAGCGGAATGCGCATGGTCTCGAAGTAGCCGGCGGTGGCGAGTCGATAATCCGCGAGCAACATCTTGTCCGGCGCCTGCGGGAAGTTGACCGTCCGCGAGCTGTTTCCGCCCGAGAGCGGCAAGCGCGATACGGCCGCGGCCGAGGTCACTCCGGGCGCGTGCGAGAGAGCGCGCACTAGCCGCAGGTAGAAGGACACTTGCTGCGCGGAGTCCGGGTATTTCCCCTGCGCCAGCCAGATGTCGGCTGCGGTCGCCGAGGTGGGATCGAATCCCGGGTTCACGCCCGAGAGCCGCTCGAAGCTGCGCATCATGAGGCCCGCGCCGATGAGCAGCACGAGCGCCAGCGCCACCTCGGCGACGATGAGCGCGGAGCGCAGCCGCGACCTTCTCCGCCCCGACGTCCCGGCACGGCCCGCCTCCCGCATCGCGTCGGCCGGCGCCACCGCTTGCCAGGCAGGAATCATCCCGAAAGCGAAGGCGGTCGCGAGCGCGAGGCCCGCGGTGAAGACGAGAATCCGCCCGTCGAGATGCAAGGCATCCGGACGCACGTACGAGGGCGACAGCGCGGCGAGCGGCGGCGCCGCCCAGAGCGAGAGGAAGAGACCGAGGGTCGCCCCGCAGACCGCCAGCACCAGGCTTTCCGCGAGGAAGAGGCGGATGAGCCGCCAGCGGGGCGCTCCGAGCGCCTGGCGCACGGCCACTTCGTGCTGCCGCGAGACGGCGCGCGCCAACATGAGATTGGCGACGTTGGCGCAGGCGATGAGAAGGATGAATGCCACCGCGGCGCCGAGCAGCAGCAAGGTCGGGCGCAGATCCCCGAAGAGCGATTCGCGCAGGGTCGTCACACGGAAGCTGCGCCCCATGTTGTTGTTGGGAAAGTCCCGCTCGAGGCGCTTGCCAAGCGCGGTCGACTCGGCCTGCAAGTTCGCCGGCGTCGCTCCCTGCTTCAGCCGGGCGACCACGTCCAGGTAGGCGCTGTCGCGATCGGCGCTGTTGTCGATCTGCGGGCGCAGCGGATGATCGGGCACCTTCCAGCGCGGCGTGACCCACATTTCCGATCCGGCGGGAAGCTGGAGATCGGCGCTCGCCACGCCCACCACGGCGAACGGCTCGCCATTCACGGTGACCGTCTGTCCGACGACGCCCGGATCGGCCCCGAACCGCCTGCGCCAGAGCCCTTCTCCGAGAATTGCTTCCCGGGGTGCCGCTCCGTCGGCGACGCCGAATCCGCGCCCGGCGAGGAGCCTTATGCCGAGAACCGAAAAGAAGTTCGAGCTGACCACCGCTCCGGAGACTCGCTCCGGGCGCTCGCCGGCGAGATTCATGCCGTGGCCGCGCATTGCGGTAACGCCGGTCACCGAGGCGAGCCCGCGCAAATCGAGAAAATCGGCGCCGGTGACTGCGACCGCCCGCGCGTCCTCCGACGAGGTCGCCTCGATCGTCACCAGGCGATCCGCCGCGACGTAGGGCAAGGGCCGCAGGAGGGCAGCATCGACCACGGTGAAGATGGCCGTGTTCGCGCCGATGCCGAGCGCCAGGGCGACGATCGCAACGATCGCGAATCCGGGGGCGGCGACGAGCCGGCGCAACGCCTGGCGAAGGTCCTGCAGGAAACCGCGCATCCCTCTCGGGCCTGCGAAAGCCATGCCGCCCTTCGCGTACGCACAGCCGCGGATCGTCATGCGTTCGCGAGGAGCTACGGCCGCTTGCGGGACGGGGCGTCCCAGGAGCGGGACATCGATCCTCCGCCCGCTCCTCCCGTCTTCGCTTCCATGGTAGTCGGAGGCGCCCATGCTGCGGCACGTCCGCGCCAGCGTGCAGATGGCCGCGGTGCGTCCCGCGATCTCCCTCGGCCTGCGCGCGGCGACGGCCACCGTTCCCGCATTGGTCTTCGGCCAGCTGACCGGACGGCCGGGCCTCCTCTGGATGTCCCTCGGCGGATGGCTAGGGACGCTCGCAGATCCGGGCGGACCCTACCCGCTGCGCGCTGCCGCGATGGCGGGCTACCTCGTCTTCGGCGCGCTGGTCACCATGGCCGGCGCCGCCGCGCACGGAGCGTGGTCGTCCGTCATCGTCCTCTTCGTCGTAGGCGCTCTCGCGAGCCTGGTGCGCGCCTTCGGCGACGCTGCGGCGACGGTCGGCGCGATCGTCCTCATCACCCTCTGCATCGCGATCGGATCGCCCGGCGGCGCCGCGCTCGAGCGCGGGATGCTCATCGCCGCAGGCTCGCTCTTCGCCTCGGTCCTCGCACTGGCGCTGTGGCCGGTCCATCCCTACCGGCCCGCCCGCAACGCAGTCGCCGACTGCTATCTCAAGCTTGCCCTCCTGATGGAATTGCTCGCGCGCCTTCCCACCGGTTCCGCGACCGAGCGCGAAGCGGCTGCCGCGCAACTCGCCCGCATCGGCCCTCCCCGGGTGCGCGCCGCGCTGGAGACCGCGCGCGCGGCCCTGGCCGCCGTCCGGCGCGGGCGCGCCGCGGACACCCATCGCGGCGAGCAACTGCTCGTGCTCTTCGAGAGCGCTGACCTCACCCTCGGCTACCTGACCTCCGCCGTCGACGCGCTCGCCGCCGCCCCGGCGATCGACGCGACGTTCCTGCTTCCCCTCGCCGGGACCTTCCGGGAAATCGCCCAGGCCACGCTGGGCCGGGGCGAGGGGCCGCCTCCGCCGCCACACCTCGAAGAGCCCGCGGGGCATGCCGAGATCCACACCCTTATCGAGCCGATCGTAGTCACCGCCGCCTTCGCGGCGGAGATGGCGGACGCGCTCCGCACCGGCAAGGAGCATCCGACGACGTCTCACGGGCCGCTGCCGGACGCGCCCGCCCGGGTGCCGCTGCGCGACCAACTGGCGCTCCATTCGCCCCTCGTGCGCCATGCCGCGCGGATGGGCTTCGCAGTGGCTACCGCGGGAGCTCTCGGACAGGCCCTGCAGGTTCGCCGCTCGGTCTGGATGACGGTGACGGTGGTGATCATCTTGCAGCCGGACCTGGGCAGCACCGTCCGCCGCGCCCTCGATCGCGTCGCGGGAACCGTGCTCGGCGCGATCAGCGCCGCCCTGGTCGCGCCGCTCGTCCACCGGCCCTTCATCTTTGGCGCGCTCCTCTTTCCCCTTTCTGCGCTCGCCGTCGCGCTGCGGCCCATCAACTACGGGCTCTATTCGGCGTTCGTCACCCTCGTCTTCCTCCTCATCTCGGAATCGTCCAGCGGCGACTGGCACCTCGCCGGCGTTCGCATCGCCACCACGCTCCTCGGCGGAGGGGTGGCCTTGCTCTTCGCCTTCCTCTTCTGGCCGACGCGGGAAGCGGAGCGGATCTCCGCCCAGATCGTCGCGCTCCTCTCGTCGCTGCGCGACTACATCGCGGCCGCGCGGCAAGGACCTGTGGCGGAGCGGGCCGCTCGCCGTCGATTCGGCCTCGCCGCGGCGGCCGCCGACGCCAGCCTCTCGCGCCTCCTCGGTGAGCCCGGAGTTCCCGAGGCGCGCATCGAGTCGATGATGGCGGTGCTCACCTATGCGCGCAGGCTGCGCGCGTCCCTCGGGGCGCTATTCACGGCAGGACACCATCCGTCCGACGCAGCCGACCTCGCCGCGCGCGTCGATGCTGCCCTGGGAAGGCTCCTGCAGGCATTCCTCGAACAGCGCGCCGCGGCCACCGCGCCCGCCTGGCCCACACCGCAGCACCCGCGGTTGGCGGCGCTCGCCGCCCGCGTCGTACGGCAATTGGAAATCCTCCGTTCGGCGCTCCAGCGCTTGTAACGTCACGTCGACGGTGACCGTGAAGTAGCGCCCCGGAGCGCCAGGCGCAGCCGTGCACGGTTGAGGAAAATCAGGACTGCTCGGACCGCCTCACCGGTCAGCGTGTAGGGGTCCATCAGCCCTTTCATATGCTCTGCCGCGCTCGAGAAGGGCAGGATGGGAAAGTGGAACCCGAGTAGCGGAAAGAGGATGGCCGCCGCCGTTCCCGGGCCGGACCTCGGCGGACCCTCCTGGGGAAAGAAGACCCTGAACACGTCGCCCAGCTCGTCCAGGAAGAGGTGCGTCACCATTCCCAAGAGGAGTGGAAGGCCGTATTTGCGCGGCAGAATGGCATAGAGCAACAAGCAGAAAAGGAGCGTGTGCCCGAAGCTCCTCGTGCTGGAGACGAGCCCGAGGTCCGCGCCCGTCTTGCCGGTGGCGAGCGAGAGCGCATAGTAGAGCGGCTTGTCGATCAGATCGGGAAGCACCGTACCGACCACGAGGAAGCGGATGGTGCGGGCGTTTTGCGGAAGCCGTGGCGCGGCGAGCGCGACTCCGATCCCGACGTGACCGAGGACGAACACCCCGGGTCGTTTGCCCGCTCTTGCGCGGCGTCGCAACTATTCGCGCACACCGTGGTCAGTTCGAAGGGCGTCGGACTTCCGCTGTAGCGCTTCTCGACGAAACCCGTATCTCGGCGCGGCACCTACACGTCGAATGGAAACCACGGGTTGGCCAGCTGTCGCATCGGCGCCGTAGCGTACCTCTTCCGCGTCCCTTTCATTCCGCACGGGCCCGCCTGGCAAACCGTCCTCGGCAGCGGCAGCGATCGACCAAAAGATTTTCTTGGCGAGTCGTACGGTAACAATTCACACGAGCGGCGCGATTCGTTCAATCCCTTGGCGCCTCAGCGGATTTGAGCGTCTTGCCACGTGTACCCCCGCGTCGGGCGACCGTCCCACTGCCGCCCAGCATGCCACCCTTTCTGCATGGCTGCCGCGGATGTTACCGAACGGGCCGCACTGAATTACCGATTGCGAAGGAGAACGCGTGAAGACATTCGCGAACAGGCTCGGCCGGACGATGACGCTCGGTATCGTGATGCTCTGGGCAGCGCAGGCCCGGGCCACTCCCTCGCTCTACACCTCCAATTGCGCGAGCTGCCACAGCACCTCCTCCACGACCCCCACCACTTGCAATGGCTGCCACTTCCACGGGGAACACTCGAGCACCGCTGCAAGCGACATCAACCTGAAGGGCAGCACCAACAAGACGTCCTACGCCCCAGGCGAGACCGTGACGGTCACCATCAACGCCGGCTACCGGACCGGCTGGGTGCGCGCGCTCCTCTTCGACCAGAACCTGAAGGAGCTCGGGCGCAGCAGCTGTGCGGGCGGCCTCGGCGGCTGCACGACCAGCGCCTTCCCCGTCACCCTCACCGCGACCGCTCCGTCGGCCGCGGGAACGTATGTCTGGGCCGTCGCCTGGTACGGCAACCAGTACGACATCTCCGGTGCGTCCTTCGGATCGGGGAACTCGTCGACGCTCAAGGCCGGCTTCTTCACTCCGGACGCGAACAACTCCGGCCACGGTACACAGACCGTCGCGCTCCCCGCCTTCACGGTGTCGGCGCCGCAGGTGCCGGCGATCGCGCTCAACCCGACCTCGCTCGCGTTCGGGACGGTGAACGTCGGCAGCTCGAAGACCCTGACCACCCAGGTGCAGGACACCGGCACCGGACCGCTCAACGTCACCGGCATCTCGCCGTGCGCCGGGACTCCGGCCTCGATCTCCTCGACGCCTCCCGCGCCCTTCACCGTGGCCGCCGCCGGCAGCTCGACCCTGAGCGTGACCTTCTCTCCGACGGCCGCGGGTGCGCTGCCCGCCGGGGCGTGCGTCACCATCGCCAGCAACGATCCGGCGAAGCCGACCATCAACCTCACCCTCAGCGGAACGGGCGCGACCCCTCCGCCTCCTCCGCCGGGCCCTCCCGGCATCGCCTCGAGCCCGACCTCGCTCGCGTTCGGAACGGTGAACGTCGGTGCCTCGAAGATGCTCACCACGCAGGTGCAGAACACGGGCGGCTCGACGCTGAACGTTACCTCCGTGTCCGCCTGCGCCGGCACTCCGGCCTCGATCACCTGGACGCCGTCGAGCGCGTTCTCGGTGCCGGCTTCTGGGAGCACGAGCCTCAACGTCACCTTCGCCCCGACGTCCGCCGGTACGCTGCCCGCGGGCGCCTGCCTCACCATCGCCAGCAACGATCCGGCGAAGCCGACCATCAACCTCGCCCTCAGCGGGACGGGCGCGACCCCGCCGCCTCCTCCATCGGGCCCTGCCATCGCCCTCAACCCCGGCTCTCTCGCTTTCGGAACGGTGAGCGCGGGCGCCTCGAAGATGCTCACCGCGCAAGTGCAGAACACGGGCGGCTCGACGCTGAACGTGACCCGCGTCTCCGCCTGCTCCGGCACCCCGGGCTCGGTCACCTGGACGCCGGCGAGCGCGTTCTCGGTGCCGGCCGGCCGGAGCACCAACCTCAACGTCACCTTCGCTCCGATGGTCGCCGGCTCGTTGCCCGCGGGCGCCTGCCTCCAGATCGCGAGCAATGACCCGGCGAAGCCGACCATCAACCTCGCCCTCGGCGGGTCGGCCACGTCGACGGCGGTACCGGTCATCGCGCTCGATCCCGCCTCGCTCGACTTCGGGACGGTCTCCGTCGGCTCCGTGAGGAGGCTCACCGTGGAGGTGAAGAACGCCGGCAATGCCCGGCTCGACGTGACGTCGATCGCGCACTGCAGCGGAACGCCTCGCACGCTCGTCTGGGCCGCCACCATTCCGGCGTCGATCGCCCCGGGCGCGAGCATCCCGATCAACGTACTCTTCGTCCCCATCGAGGACGGTGCGCTGCCCCCGGGAAGCTGCTTCCGGATCGTCAGCAGCGACCCGGCGAACCCGACTGTCGAGGTCGACGTCGCCGGCACCGGTTCGACCACCGGCGGAGCCGCCCAGGTCCCGCCCGTCTGGGGCTGCACGACCTCGGGAAGCGGGTGGAGCCTGGCGTTCGCGTACGTCGCGGCGCTCGTGCTCCTCGGCGTCCGCAAGCGGAAGACGGCGGGCGTGAGCGGTCCGACCTCGTCCGGGCGCGAGTAAGATGGATCTCGGCTCAGCCATATTCGCCGCTCCGGTAGCGGCAGCCGTCGTGCTGGGTCGCGTCCACCTCGGGCGCAGGCGGCGTCGCCATGCCGACGCCGCCCGCGCCCTGGTGGAGAGCGAGGAGCGCGGAGCGCGCCTGCCGCTGACCATCCACCCGGTCATCGACACGGACATCTGCATCGGCAGCCTGACCTGTCTCAAGGCGTGCCCCGAGGGGGACATCCTCGGCGTCGTCGACGGCGTCCCCCGCCTGGTGATGCCCGACCACTGCATCGGCCACGGCAGCTGCGCGGCGCAGTGTCCCGTCGGCGCCATCAAGCTCGTCTTCGGCACC
>Ga0066684_10000421_pt1 | contig 14378 bp, 11 predicted proteins | sample GraSoiAngelo_133_FD_62301 | JGI IMG/M metagenome (GOLD analysis project Ga0066684, IMG submission 62301) | Grasslands soil microbial communities from the Angelo Coastal Reserve, California, USA - 14_0929_05_20cm | ecosystem: Environmental > Terrestrial > Soil > Grasslands | place: USA... | reverse complement strand
TCGATTGGCTAAAACAGAATGCAAAATCATCTGATGAGATCCTGATCAACTATGAAGACATCCCGCTCATGTTTTACCTGCCGAACCCGATTCGTGGCGGCATTGCCGTATTCCGTGCTGAGGACGATTCGAAAAAGCCTCCGGATTTTGTGGTGCTCCGGCGTTCAGCCGATTTCGGGCACTGGGCGGTTTACGAGCGCGAGATGCAACGTTATTCATGGGAGCCGATAGAGATACATGCTCCGGATATACGCTGTGGGATATGTGCTGACCCGATCGCGCAAGAGCACAGAGATCGTGGCTATAATCCTGCCGACGCCCCTTCCATCTTTCTCGGACGTAGAGTGTCGGGCGAGGAAGCTAGAAACGTGTTTTGAGGTTTGGTTCAACATCCGCAAATGGGTGGTGAGCCGCGCTGCGCCGGCGGTATCGTTGCTACATGATTGCTATACGTTCACGTTTCCGCATTTACCCTAACCGCTCATTTTCGTATGGCAGATAATTCCGCGCTCTCCGTTCCCGAAAATGTCAGCACCAACACTCCGGACTTGCTCACCGGTAAGCGATTTACCTGGCATGTCGCAGCCCTACTACTGATCGTCATTTTGTTTGGCTTAGTTCGCTGGCGGCTCGCGGCGATGCCTCTCGAACGCGACGAAGGCGAATACGCCTACGCCGGACAACTCATGCTGGAGCACATTCCTCCGTACAAATTCGCATACAACATGAAGCTTCCGGGAACTTACGCAGCGTATGCGGTCCTGATGGCAATTTTTGGGGAGACTGATCGGGGCATTCATCTTGGTGTTCTGTTCGTAAATGCAGGAACGATCGTACTTGTGTTTCTCTTAGGATCTCGTCTGTTCGGGCGCACAGGGGGAGTGATTGCCGCAGCGACATACGGACTGCTCTCCACACATCAACAAACTCTTGGGCTCGCCGGACATGCCACGCACTTTGTCACTATCGCTGCAATCTCGGGATTAATTCTTCTGTTGCGGGCGATCGAACGCGACAGAGCGTCCCTGTTTTTCTGGAGCGGGATCTTTTTCGGCATTGCATTCCTTATGAAGCAGCCGGGGATTTTTTTCGGAGCATTCGGATTTATCTATCTGCTCTTTATTTATTTACGGCGTCCGGTAGTCGATTGGGTATCGATCGTAAGGTATTCGGGAATTTTTCTGGGCGGGTGCTTTATTCCTTTCGGGCTGACTTGTCTCTGGCTGTGGCACGCGGGAGTGTTCCCGAGCTTCTGGTTTTGGACCTTCTCGTATGCCCGTCAATACTCTTCGCTGATTTCTCTAGCGGATGGTTGGGATCTATTTACATACCACTTCTTTCCGTTGTTCTATGCAGCCCCGGTCCTGTGGAGCATCGCGGTAGTGGGACTCAGCGCTTTTGTTTGGAACCCCGCGAGTCGCAAACATGCCGCTTTGATCTTCGGTTTGCTGGTGTTCTCGTTTTTGGGAGTAAGTTCGGGACTTTATTTTCGAAGTCATTACTTCATCATGCTGCTGCCGGTAATTGCGCTGTTGACGCCATGCGCCGTCGTCTCGGCAAACGATGTGCTTCGGGCCAAGGCAGCTAAACCCTGGCTCCTGGCAATCCCGCTAACCGTCTTTGTGCTGGGGTGGGGCTGGGCGGTAGGAAGGAACGGGAAGTTCTATTTCCGCATGACTCCGATCGAGGCATGCCATGCCGTTTACATCAACTCTCCATTTATAGAAGCAGTGCCGATAGCAGAATATCTTCAGCAGCACACATCGCCAACTGACCGGCTTGCCGTACTCGGTTCTGAGCCGGAGATCTTCTTTTACGCGCATCGGCTGTCGGCGAGCGGTTACATCTATGTTTATGCGCTAATGGAAAACCAGCCCTACTGGGAACGAATGCAAAAACAGATGATCCAAGAGATTGAAGCGAACCGTCCTGCCTACGTTATCTACTCGAATCACCCAGCCACATGGCTCACCACCATGGGGTCGAGCCGCATGGCACCGTTCATGAATTGGGCGACGGCCTATATCAAGAACAACTATGAGGAGGTCGGATTAGTGGAACTAGCCGATCCGGAATCGCGCTTCACCTGGGGTGAACAGACAAGGAATATGAAGGCATATACGCAGTTTTATCTTGGGATATACAAAAGGAAGCAATAACTGAATTCACGCGCTCCGGCGAAAATTGTGTCAGGCGACGGTCCGCCGCACGAACTCTACAAACTGCTTCACATCCGATTCGCTTGTATCCCAGGAGCACATCCAGCGCACCACGGATTCGGCTTCGTTCCACTCGTAGAAAAAGTACCTTTTCTGGAGCTTCGCAATTGCACGGCGCGGTATCTGCGCAAAGACCCCGTTCGCTTCGACCTTACACACAATTTTGATTTGTGGAATCTTCGCGAGCTCGCGTTTCAGAAGCTGCGCCATACGGTTGGAGTGCCGGGCGTTTTGTAGCCACAAGTCGTTCTTGAATAACGCCTCGAACTGCGCGGACAAGAATCGCATTTTCGACGCCAGTTGCATTCCCTGTTTGCGATAGAACTTGAAGTCTTTCGCGAGTTGGCTGTCGAAAAAAACAACTGCTTCAGCTCCCATACCGCCGTTCTTCGTCGCGCCGAACGAGAGCACATCGACTCCGAGATCTTTGGTCGCTTGTCGCAGGCTAAGCCCAAGAGAAGCCGCCGCGTTGGCGATGCGGGCGCCGTCGACATGCAGAAACATGCTGTGCTGATGAGCAAACTTTGCGAGTGCGCGAATCTCGTCCGCTTTATAGACAGTTCCGACTTCCGTTGCCTGGGTGATGGAGATAACGCGCGGCTGCACGTGATGTTCTACCCCGATGCCATGACAAGCGCTCGTTACATCTTCCACCGTCAACTTGCCATCGCGAGTTGGAATCGAAATCAGCTTGCAGCCAGTGAACCTTTCGGGGGCGCCGCACTCATCCACGTTGATATGCGCGCCATCTGGACAGATGACCGCATGGAAGGAATTCGTGAGCGCCTTCAAAGCGAGGCAATTGGCGGCTGTGCCGTTGAAGACGAAGAAAACTTCAATGTCGTCACCGAACTGCTTCTTGAATTGTCGAACGGCGGAAGTGGTGTAAGGGTCATCGCCGTAGCCGACAACGTGCCCCTGATTTACGGCCGTAAGCGCCTTCAGCACTTCAGGATGCACACCGGCGTTGTTGTCGCTGGCAAAGCTACGGACTGGCTTCATGGCTCAACAAATCTAGCAGATAGCTCGCACCTGACGGGACATCCTGGGCGGGCGGCAGGACTTAGCTTTCTCGGTACCTTGGTTACGTTGAAGCAACTTCCGGCGAGGGATAAAGTTCAATTCGATATAGGATCACTCAATGCTACTCGCAGTCACAATCGTGTTGGGCGGATTTGGGCTTCTCTACTTGGCTGTTCGGAATGAAGAACGGCATATGAGCAGGACAGCGCGCCAACAAAAACGCTAGCCTTCTGATCAAAGATCACGCCCTCAGTGCCGCAGGTTTTCCATTGCTGCGCCAATGATCTTTCCCTGACCTGGTTCTTGAATAAATGCGATCACACGATAAGCCGCTATCGGTGACTCCGTTGCAATAATCACATCCCGCGTGAAGGACTGCCCTGCCTGGGCTTTGCCTTCATGATGAAGCGACTGCAACACCGCCACATGCTCCAGGTGTCGGCCGCCATTTTCACCCCGTTTCACCTGGGTATCAGCTCGGTTCAGTGCAAGGCCAACATATATCTCCGCCTTTGACAGCAGGTTAGCCGTTTCAATATGAGCATGCACTTTTCCATTCTCGAATTTGACGTCGGAGAGCCGGACTGCAACGGTCGGGAGTGAGCGCGATGAATCGAGGACTGCTTGAAGTCGCCGCGCATCGCTTCCCAGAACTTCGAAGTTGCCATCAATCACCATCTGCGGAGTGTAGGGCGCGCGCACCTTCAGACGCTCGGCATATGCAGATTGGCGGAGGGTGAACTCATGTGATGAAAACGGATCTTTCCAGCCCAAATCGTCCCAGTAATCAACGTGTTCTTCGAGTACGATCAAATGTGCCCCGGCAATGGGCTGCGATGAATCGAGTTTTCGCAGCAACGAATCGGCTGGCGGGCAGCTGGAGCATCCTTCGGAAGTGAAAAGCTCAACGACAATTGGAACTGGCTGCGCACTGTCGGAGGCGAAAGATGTGAGGCCTGAGAATACGGCCAGACAAACTGAGGACATGAACCAAAGCAGCGTTCGTTTTGGACGGAGATTACTCACCTTGATGAGACTCACTCCATAAGGAAAGGTTACACTGATCTTGAAAACGTTTCAGAAAGGCGCGACGTAAAAATGCGCAAGATACAATCCTCCCTATTGAAGTTAGCGTTGCTGCTCAGTGTTTTTTCCGCCGCAGCTTTCGCACAGTCTTCCGATCAAAATAAACCCTGGTATTTCGCGGTATCGGGCGACTCCCGCAATTGCGGAGACATCGTTATGCCCGCGATCGCGAGCGACGCTTCCAAGCACAGCGCTGCGTTCTACTGGCACTTAGGTGATTTACGCGCAATCTACGGTGCAGACCAGGATTTTGTCGCGGAAGCCAGTCAGCAGGGCCAGCCAACCGATCTACCGGCCTATGAACAGCAGGCGTGGGACGATTTCATCGAGAATCAAATCAAAGTCTGGGGCGATGTACCGTTTTATCTCGGCATCGGGAATCATGAAGTGGCGCCACCCAAAAGCCGGGCCGAATTCATTCAAAAGTTTCATGCCTACCTGGACAGGCCCGATATTCGCGAACAGCGTCTGAAGGACGACAAGAAGGCAACAGAGCCGCAAGCCTATTATCACTGGATGCGCGCTGGCATTGACTTCATCTACCTGGACAATGCCACCGCGGACCAGTTCGATGCCGCGCAGATGAAATGGATCAAGGGCGTGCTCGATCGGGATCGCAAAGATGCTGCTGTCCGAACGATAGTGGTCGCAATGCACAAGGCGCTACCGGAAAGCATTTCTTCAAACCACAGCATGAATGAGTCTCCGGCAGGAGTCGAGAGCGGCCGGCGTGTTTACGAAATGCTGCTGAAGATGCAGAATGACGCGCACAAGCTGGTCTATGTTCTCGCCAGCCATTCGCATTACTTTATGGACGGGACTTTCAACACTGCGTATTGGCAATCTCATGGCGGAGTGCTTCCAGGGTGGATCATCGGGACAGCCGGAGCGGAGCGTTATCCCCTGCCCCCGAATTCGGGAGACGCTCATGCGGCAAAGACTAACGTTTATGGTTATCTGATCGCCACCGTCAATCCGGAAGGCAAAACTCCGGGGACGATTGAGTTCAAATTCGAGGAGCTCAGTGAAGGACAGATCCCCGAAAATGTCGTGCAACGATTTGGCAAGCCCACCGTGCACGAGTGTTTTGTGGGCAATCGCCGAAATCAGCCGATCGAACAAGCCCAGCCCTGAACCTCGTGCCTCTGTGGTTGAGACATTCTTCAACCACAGAGGTTCACAGAGAAGTTAGGTTCAAGGGTGAGGGCATTTTCGTACGGACTACGCTGACATTGCCCTGCGTTGGCCGCGGCTTTCGCGAATGGACGCTACACCGCGACGGAGGTTCAGCCAGCCCTGCTCCTGACAAAGACGGAACAGATCATAGCTGTAGGGAATTTCGCCAGTGATGATTTCTTCTTTCCCCTGCTCGTCGGTGACTGAAAATGCGAGCTGTACGGGCTCGTCTGGAGAGTTCTGTTTGGTAAAGTGGACGAGTTTTACGTTGAGCGTCTCTTGTTCTTGGGACTGTAGTGCCATATTGCTCTCCTCGTCTTTCAAATTATTTTCAAGCAGCGGCGATTTTAGGGAATGGGCAGAGCACGCTCAACGTCAAATGCAGAGCTGGCTGAAGAAACTTGTGGATATTGAGAGAAGGATTCGCAGTGTTCTCGGCGATCAAGGGGCAGTCGGTATTCACAGCCAATCGCGCAAAAATCGCCTGAACGACTGAAGCCGATGCTGATCGCTCATGCTATACTTTTTTATCCCACACCGTTGAAAATAAACGGAGGTTTGTATCGATAAGAGATTTATCCGCACAAATGATCGTATTCGCGCCCGCGAAATTCGCGTGATTGGTGATGAAGGCGAGCAGATTGGTATCATGCCCCCTTTTGAAGCCCTCAAAATGGCCCGCGAAAAGAACCTTGACCTGGTAGAGATTTCCCCAACAGCGCAGCCTCCGGTTTGCCGCATCATGGATTATGGGAAATTTCTGTACCAGCAAGAGAAGAAAGAGCGCGAGGCCAAGAAGCACCAGAAGACAATCACGGTGAAGGAAGTGAAGTTCCGCATCAACGTGGACGATCACGATTACGAAACCAAGAAGAACCACGTACTGCGCTTCCTGGATGAAGGCGACAAGGTCAAGGCTACGATCTTTTTCCGTGGGCGTGAGATGACGCGTACCGGACTGGGGCGCGGAATTCTTGAGCGCCTGATTAAAGATATTGGCGAACGCGGAATTGTAGAATTCCGGCCACGGCAGGAAGGCAACACTCTCCACGCCATCTTGGCGCCGAATGCAAAAAAGCCAGGAGAAAAGCAGGCCGCGCCGGCAGCACGCCAAGCGTAGGTCAAGCATTCAGCATCCAGTTCCTTAATTGGCCGGATGTTGGCCGGTAAGTGCCGAATGCTAAACTGGAAACTCAAATCATGCCAAAATTAAAGACACATAAAGGCGCAGCCAAGCGCTTCAAGAAGACTGGAACTGGAAAAGTGAAGCGCTCGAAGGCGTTTCTGCGGCATATCCTGACGTCGAAGGAAAAGAAGCGCAAGAGCCAGCTGGGAACTTCCACGCTGGTCAGCGACGCTGACACGCCAAAAGTTAAGAGAATGATTCCGTACTAGCACGAATCACGTAGGGGCGGGTGCCCTCACCCGCCCAGTCGCGCTAAGCGCGGCAACTGGCGAGCACAGCTCGCCCGCCCGGACGAGGGCGTCCGGTCCTACGTGAGCCGTGATCACAGCGAGTGAAGAGGCACATCCTGCCTCCAGCCGCTAATTAGAAGTTAAAAAGGAGCTAGACAATGCCTCGTGTAAAACGCGGGACTAAACGTCGCGCGAAACGCAAAAAGATACTTGATCGCGCCAGCGGTTATTTCCTCACAAAATCCAAGCTGTACCGTTCGGCCAAAGAGGCCGTGGAACGCGGCTTGAAGTTCGCCTATTCCGGGCGCAAGCAAAAGAAGCGCCAGTACCGCTCGCTGTGGATCGTGCGCATAGGCGCCGCTGCCAAGCTGAACGGTATGAGCTACAACCAGTTCATCCATGGATTGAAAACAGCGGGCGTGGAGCTCGATCGCAAGATCCTGGCTGACCTGGCGGTAAACGATGCCGCTGCCTTTAAGAGCCTCGCCAAGCAGGCGAAGAGCGCTATCGGCGGGGCCGCGTAACAGCTCTCAGCCATCAGCTTTCAGCAGTTAGTATTTGGCAGTTAGTCCTGACGATTGGATCTCCGGGGAAGAGCGGCCATTCATGGCCGCGTTAAGATGTCTTTCGGAATCTTGCGGGCTTCAGCCCGCAAGCCCTCAAGGGCGAGATTGTTAAAAGCCGTTAAGGAGGCTCTAAAGAGCCTGCTCTTCCACGTACCGGATGAGGTTCATATCAGGTCACGTCTTCAGGTGTGCCGAACGTGATTCCCTTATACTTTGTCATTCCGAGCACCGCATGATCGTTCGCAAAGCGAATGATCATGCGGAGTCGAGGAATCTGCGGCTATGGGAGAGGCAGATTCTCATGGCAAAAGCTGTTCGGACAAACTGTACGGCAACTGCAGATCCCTCGAGTTGATGAGCTTCGTGGAGCGAAGCTCATCCGGCGCTGGGGATGACAGATTCAAAGGTGGACTGATTCAACTGAAGCCGCGAAGGCGGCGCAAGAATGCAGCCCACGGCGCAAGCCGTGGTCGCTTGGCAACATGAAGCGGCCCTGCAGGGGCGAAAGAAACGTGGCCTACACCGTTCCCAAACTGAAAGATTTCTCGGCGGCGGCGTTAGACAAGGCCGTTGAAAAACTTCTCGCTGCGTTGGAGCAGGAATCCGGAGCACTAGGGAACGGCGATGAGCGTAAAGCGTTCCGCGATCACTGGCTCGCGCGCAAAGACGGCATTCTCACTCAAATCAACGAACTCTGGCTGAAAGCCGCGCCCAAAGAAGCGAAGCGCGAAGTCGGCCAGCGCGTCAACAAACTCAAGACGGAAGTTGAAGCTAAGGTCGAGGCTGCTCTCAAACGGACTCCCGCCGCAGGTACAGAGTCGGCAATTGATATTTCATTTCCTGGCATTCGCCGCGCCATTGGCGCCGAGCATCCCATCATTCGCACGCAGAATGAAATCGTCAGCGTGTTCAAGAATCTCGGGTATTCCGTCGCCGAAGGGCCGGTGATTGAGACCGACTACTACAATTTCGAGGCCCTGAATTTTCCTCCGAATCATCCGGCCCGCGATACACAGGACACGCTGTTCCTTGCGAACCAGCAATCGAAAGCGCGACGCGAGCAACTGCTATTGCGCACGCACACCTCTCCGGTCCAGATTCGCACCATGGAGAAAATGAAACCGCCGCTGCGGATTGTGATCCCTGGGAAAGTTCACCGTAACGACCCGCCGGACGCCAGCCACTCGCCGATGTTTCACCAGGTCGAAGGGCTAGCTGTGGATACGAATATCACGTTTGGCGACCTCAAGGGCACGCTCGATCATGCGATGAAATCGTTGTTTGGGTCGGACGTGAAGACCAGCTTCCGGCCGTCGTTCTTCCCATTCACCGAGCCGAGCGCGGAGATGTTCGTTTCATGTTTCATCTGCGGCGGCAGCGGCAAGCGCGGTTCGGACAACGCGCCGTGCCGTCCGTGCAAACAAACGGGATGGATCGAAATTCTCGGGTGCGGTATGGTCGATCCGAATGTGTTCGAGTTCGTGAAGCATAACGGCTACGATCCGGAGAAGGTCTCCGGGTTTGCGTTCGGCATGGGCGTGGACCGCATTGCAATGCTGAAGTATGGATTGGATGATTTGCAATTGTTCTTCCAAGGGGATGTGAGATTTTTGGAGCAGTTTGGATGAGAAGCGTCGTGCGTCGCACGTCGTCTGTCGTTGGCAACAGAGTGGTCGTAGGCGTAAGCATGAGTGCTTTCAAGAGCATCACGGAACCATGGCAGCCCGAGAAGTCGTTTCGATGCCCCTGCTGTAAGTACAGGACATTGCACTCGCGTGGTGGATTTGAAGTTTGTCCGGTTTGCTTTTGGGAGGATGACGGGCAGGATGATGATGCCGATAAGGTTCGTGGAGGGCCAAATAGTACTCTGAGCCTGAGTGATGCTCGCAGCAATTTCAAAGTCTACGGAGCCATGGAGACTCGCTTTGTAAAGAACGTCAGAGCGCCGATGCCCGACGAGTTGTAATCCGCAATTCAAGAAGATGAAACTTTCTGTCCAATGGATACGCGAGTTCGTTGACATACCGGTTGACGATCGTCGACTTGTTGAAGATCTGACTTCGGTTGGCATTGCCGTCGAGGGGATTTCCGGTGAGGGCGTCAATACGGTCTTCGAGATGGAGATTGGGACCAACCGTCCCGACGCGATGAACCATCATGGTGTCGCGCGTGAGGCGGCTGCGCTGTATGGCGTGCCGCTGAAGTCGATCGAGGCCTCAGCCGCTAAACCCGCCGATTCCTCAGGTAAAGGTAATGGCACAGCTGAAGCCGTGCCCTCCCGTTCGGAGTTATCTCGGGGAAGGAAGTCGAGTAACGATTTTGAGATCGACATCGATGATGCGGAAGGCTGTGCACGCTATACCGCGCAGATCGTTCGAGGACTGAACATCGAGGCGTCGCCCGCGAATGTCGCAAGCCGCCTGGCCCTCGTTGATCAGCGCTCAATTAACAATGCCGCCGACGCTTCCAACTACACGCTCTGGGAGATGGGGCATCCCACGCACGCCTTCGATCTCGATCTGCTTGAAGGCGGCAAGATTATCGTTCGCCGGGCGCGCCAGGGTGAAACGCTCAAAACGCTGGACGGAATTGACCGCAAGCTTTCGCCCGACGACCTGATCATCGCGGACGCGAATCGGCCCGTGGCTCTTGCCGGAGTCATGGGCGGCTTCGACACGATGATCACGGAGCGCACGAAAAATATTCTGATTGAGTCGGCGTGGTTTGATCCGGTTGCAGTTCGCCGAACCGCAAAGCGACATGGCATGCACACTGACGCGTCGCACCGTTTCGAGCGCGGCGCGGATTATGGCGCGGCGCCTCTCGCCTGCGCCCTGGTGGCACAACGGATTACCGAATCAGGTGGAGGCACACTCGACGGCGTTGCCATCGACGCGATTGCACGTGAGATCGACCAAGCCCCTATAGTGCTGCGAACATCTCAGGTCCAGCGCATTCTGGGCGGCAGCATTGAAACGCATTCGATTATCGCGATCCTGAAGCGATTGGGGTTTGAGTTGATTCCCGAGCCGAGCGCGCAGGCGGAGTTCTCTGTTCGCATTCCGACTTGGCGATTGGATGTTGAACGCGAGATTGACTTGATCGAAGAGATTGCGCGTCTGTACGGCTACAATAAGTTCGCCAACACGCTTCCGGCGTTCTCAGGCGCGGTTGTCGATAATCCGCGCGCTGCAAAACATGCGAAGGTGCGATCTTCCCTGCTCGCCTTGGGATACAACGAAGCGGTCTCGCTCACATTTATCTCGCATCAAGATGCGGAGGCGTTTTCTTCTTCGCCAGTTATTGAACTCGCGAATCCGCTCAGCGAGGAAGCGTCTCTGATGCGCAGTTCGCTGGTGCCTGGCATGCTGAACATGTTGGCGTACAACCTGAACCGCGGCATGGAGAGCGTGCGACTTTTCGAGATTGGAGACGTTTACCAGGCCGCCGGCGCAGGAACGGCTGAGCATACCCGCATTTGTTTGGCAGCGACCGCGGCGGCAATGAGACGCGATCTGCCGCAGGGCGAAGTTCTTGACCGGAAGTCCGCTTCGGAACTGGATCTTTTTCGGCTTTTCAAAGGGGACATTGAGACTCTGCTCCGCGCGTTCGAACACAAGGCGCTCTGTTTCGACAGCGAGACCGCCGAGCACTACAAGCCCGGACGCTCTGCGCGCGTTCTGATGGATGGCAGAGCAGTCGCTCAGTTCGGAGAGTTGCACTCCGAGGTTGCGGGCGGGCGCAAGATCCGCGAGCAGGTATTCATTGCCGAACTCTTCACGGACAAACTGTTTGAGCATGATCTGCGTGATGTCCGTTATCGGCCGCTGCCCAGATTTCCCGCCGTGGAGCGCGATTTCTCGTTCCTGTTTTCGGATGCGGTAACGTTCGGGAAGGTGGAGCATGCGATTGATTCATTGCAGATTTCTGAATTGCGCAGCTTCGTTCCCGTCGAGATTTTCCGCGGAGGCTCAGTGGCTGCCAGTCAGTATTCGATCCTGGTGCGAGCAAGCTTCCAATCGCTCGAGCGCACATTGCGCGAAGATGAAGTCGCGGAATGGGCATCGAAGATCGTGGATGCGCTCAAGCAAATCGGCGGAACACAGCGCGCGTAAGCTTAGTCCGATCCGTCGCAACATGATCTGGAAGACACGAGCTATCTTTCCGGAGCGAACCTCAGCCCTGAAAGCCGGTCCGAACCTGCGCTCTTTCGACACGACTGAAGTCGTGTCCTTCCGGGTCGGTGGCGAATACCTAAGCACATCCACTTTCGTCTTAAAACGTGGCTCAACTCGAAATTCGCGCACGCCGGATTTAAGATAGCTGTCAACATGGCCGCCTCCGTCAAACTCATTGAATGCCCACGCGATGCGTGGCAAGGATTGCACGGGCAAATTCCTGCTGATCTGAAAGTTGATTACCTGAAAGCCTTGATCAGCGCTGGATTCAAGCACATTGACGCCGCCTCGTTCGTTTCCCCGAATGCTGTCCCGCAGATGGCCGATTCTGAAGCCGTGCTCAAGGAACTCGATCCTCCTGATGATGTGGAGATTATCGGAATTGTGGTGAACGAGAAGGGCGCGCGGCGGGCTATCAACACTCAGGCTGTGAGCACCCTTGGATTTCCGTACTCGGTCTCGCCGACTTTTCTGCGCAATAATCAGCGGCAGACGCCGGAAGAATCGCTGGATGAACTGGAAAAAATCCAGAATAAGGCAGACGACGCTGGCCTGGATGTGGTCGTTTACATCTCGATGGCGTTCGGCAATCCGTACGGGGACGACTGGAGCGCCGAAGAAGTGGTGAATGCAGTGGATGTTCTGGAATCAAGCGGAATCAAAATGATTTCGCTCTCGGATACAGTTGGCTTGGCGTCACCCGAGCGAATTAGAGAACTGATCTCGGCAGTAATGGACAAATACGGCTACCTGGACATTGGCGCCCACCTGCACAGCCGGCCTGAACTTGCCGCCGACAAGATTCTCGCGGCATACGACGCCGGCTGTTGCCGTTTTGACTCTGTCATCGGTGGCCTCGGCGGATGTCCGTTTGCGCAGGATGCGCTGGTTGGGAATCTTCCTACCGAGCGAGTACTGGAAGCTCTCAAGCAGCGCGACGCGGAATTGCCGGCACTGCGATCGCTCGATACTCTGCTCCGCGCGTCGGCGGAGATTGGGGCACGCTACACGGCTTCCCACGCGGCAGACTAGTTCTTCTCCGAATCCGGCGGAGGCGGAGCTCGCATCATCTGCCACGAATTCATCTGTGCCGGGGTAATTTCGTACTGACGAAAGTTTACCCAGAAAAAGCAAATGATAATCCCTGTCAACAGACCCGCCACACAAGCGATTCTGACACGTGGGTGTGTTGATTCAAGCGGGCGCGGCTGGGGCCAGAAGAGCGACTTTAGCGCCAGAATCAGTCCTAATACCATCAGCCCGGTAATTAGCGAAGATTCCGCGTACGAGCGCAGCAATCCGCTTTGATGAATAGCTATGTACGCCCATTCTGCTACAGAAACCGTCATCCGGCCGCGGAGAATTGGTCCCGCTATCGGCACCAAACAGCGATCACAAACTGCACGAACCAAATCCATCGCGCGTTCTGAATGTATCCCACCCAGGTAACGATCAGACCGATAAAAATAATCATTAGGGACGCAAATCCAAAGTAGTGGATATACTGCAGCGACTGCCGTTGCCACACATCGACGGATTCCGCCGAAACTGCAGACGTACTTGCTGATGCGTTTTGGATGCCCAAGGACTGAGCCACAGCAGCGCGATGGTATAGAGGATGCTTGCAATCAAGGCTGAATCACGGCGAAGTCTCATCGCAGCCTCCGACAGAACCTTTTCTAATCCCCCGCTTGCGCTGCTGCGGGCTGCGCGTCTTCGATTCTGACCCGGGCGATGCGATGGCCGTCCATTTCTTCTACTGTGAAGCGCTTGCCGCCGTAATAGCATGCGTCGCCGATAGCCGGAATCTTCTGCAATTTCGAAAGCATGAAGCCGGCGAGGGTTTCAAAACCGGCGTCTCGCGGCAACAACAGGTCGTACTGAGATTCCAAATCTCGCAGCCCGACGGTGCCCTCGAGGACGAGCGTCTTGCTCTCGCCTATTTGCATGGATTCGGCGGGAACGACGTCGTGCTCGTCTTCAATCTCGCCTACTAGTTGTTCGAGAATGTCTTCGACGGTAATCAGGCCGGCAGTGGAACCAAATTCATCGACCACGATTGCCATGTGACGCTTACGTTCTTTGAACTCCTCGAGCAGTTCGGCGAGAAGCTTGGTTTCCGGTACAACCAGAGCATCGTGCATGATTTGGCTGACTTTCATGTCGTGAATGCGAGAACCAATTACTGGGAAGGCCCTGGAACTGAGGCGCAGCCGCGCCCAGCGCATCACGTCCTTCGCATAGAGAATGCCGATAATGTGCTCGGGGCCGCTCTTGGGATCGTAAACCGGAATTCGAGAGTGCTGCTCCTCGACTACTTGATCGAGCGCATCCTGCAAGCTGAGATCTCCGGCCAAAGAAAAGATGTCTGGGCGAGGGACCATAACCTCGCGTGCGGTAATGTTTTCCAGATCGAGTGCGTGGTGGACCATCTCTTCCTGCGCAGCAGCGATCTGGCCCAGTTCCCTGCTGGCACTGACAATCAGCTTGACTTCGTCGGGTGAGTGCACCGGCCCTTGCCGCATTTTCTTCAGGCCAAAAGTTCTCAGCACCGTCCCGGCGGCCTTACTCATCACGAAGATCAGAGGACGGGTCAGGGTCAGCCACACATCCATCGGCGCGGCCACGGTGAGCGCAACCTGCTCGGCTTTCTGTAGCGCGAGCGATTTCGGCACCAGTTCACCGAGGATCACATGCATACCGGTGATCAAGCC